>Ga0210138_1000242_pt1 | contig 12989 bp, 14 predicted proteins | sample Browns_ThreeSqC__FD_184850 | JGI IMG/M metagenome (GOLD analysis project Ga0210138, IMG submission 184850) | Wetland microbial communities from the San Francisco Bay, California, USA, that impact long-term carbon sequestration -... | ecosystem: Environmental > Aquatic > Marine > Wetlands ... | reverse complement strand
CGTGATGCTCCGCTCGGTGGAGAGCGACCGGCTGTGGGTGAAGAACCCGACGTCCAGGCCGACGGGCCCGAAGCGCACGCCGCCGCCCCAGGCGTACTGCAGCATGGCCCGCTGATCGCGCACCAGGCCGCCGCGCAGGGTGAACACGCCGAGGCGCTGCTCGGCGCCCGCCGACAGCAGCGTGCCGCGGTGGTTGCGCAGCACGCCGCCGCGCAGGACCGTGCCCGTGGGGAACGCGTACACCGCGTTCGCGATGGTCGTGACCGGGAGCGTGGTCCTGGTCTCGACGCCGCGCACCAGCGCCGAGTCCACCACCCGGTTCGAGTCCCCGTCCCACGCCAGCGTGTCCACGTCGGTCTTCGCCCAGGTGAGGGTGGCGCCGATGTCGGTCACGCCGAGCCCCAGCTCGAGCGGACCGGACGCCCAGACCAGCCCTAAGTCCGCGCCGATCCCCGTGCCGGCGGCGACGGCGGGGTCCGCCGTCGTGAGGCGCCCCGCGACGTTCTCGGTGAGCGGGTTGACGCTCGAGAAGATGGTGTCGCCGGTGGTGAGGGTGGCCTGTCCGTCGAGCGCCGCGTACGTCGTGCCCAGGTAGTAGCGCGCCGCGCCACCCACGTAGAGGCCGCCGGCGCTGTCGCCCAGCAGCCGGCCGGCCCAGCTCACTTCGGGGGCCAGGCCGCCCTGCAGGATGCCGTCGATGCCGACGCCATAGCGCGAGTTGGGCTCGACCGGAGCCGCCTCCTTGAGCACGGCACGCAGCGAATCGTCCAGACTGACGACGATCTCGTTGTTCACCCAGCTCATGATCGCCACCCGGAACCCGCCCGTGCCCGCGCCGATGTTGAACGGCCGGATCGACCCGCCCAGCTCGAAGCTCTCCGGCACGACCGCCTGCGACTCGCCGAGGTCGATGATCAGCTGGTTCTGGGCGATGTAGAACTCGACATCGTTGGTGGGCGTCGGCGCCTTCTTGACCTCGAGGTACAGCGGCGGATGGAGGATGTAGTTGATGAGCTGGAGCGGATTGTAGTACGACGAATCCGTGTCCCACACGGTGCTGTCCCGCAGGACCTGGATCAGGCCCAGCGGGATCGGGATCGTGACCTTCGCCTGCGGGCCGCTCGCCGCGCGCGCCGGGACCACCCGGTACGCGGCGTTGTACCGGTGGAAGGTGCCGGTGTTCATCACCTGCGCGGCGGCCGGCTGGGCGAGGGCCAGGGCGGCCGGCAGGACGAGGAGTGTTCGCAGTCGCACGAGTGCCTTTCGTCTGGGACGCGGGGCCTGGGGTCCCCGCGAGCGGCTCCATAGTAATGAACGGAGCCCCCGACGAGGTGACGGGGGTCACGGAAGTCCTGCCGCGGGTGGTCAGGTCTGCCCTTTGGAGGGGACCGCGGCTATGTTTGTCTCCCCGCGCCAGTAGCTCAGCTGGATAGAGCGTCGGCCTCCGGAGCGAAGACGGCCAGCGTCCACCGACGCTGGCCGTCGTTGTTTCAACGACTTACGCGGTGCAAGCGACGATCAGCGCGTGTCAACAATGACCGGTATTGGCACTATCTCTGGCACTGTCGGAGGCGCGCGCTGGATCCGCTCGCCATGACGACGTGGGCCCCACATCGCGTTTTTCGCTGGATTTCACACGGGTTTTCTACCGGATTCTCGACCGGGGTTCTACCGGCATTCCGCCACGGTCTATTTTGGGTTCTCCCCGCGCGGCAACCGCGGTCCCGTCACGCTGTCCGCCTCGGCATCGGTTCGGATGATCCGCGGCGTCAGAAAGAGATACAGCTCGGTCTCCGACCGGCGCCGATCGGCGCTGCCGAATAGGCCCCCGATGATCGGGATGGCCGAGAGTATCGGCACTCCCCGCTGGGTGGCGCCACGCTGCTCGTCGCGCAACCCGCCGATCACAATCGTCTGCCCGTCGCGCACCAGCACCTGCGTCACCGCCTCGCGAGTCGAGATCACGGGCGCGTCGAACTGCACCTCGCTCGTCGCCTGGTTGATCTCCTGCTGGATCAAGATGGAGACGTGGCCGTCCTGGTTGATCGTCGGCCGCACCGTGAGCCGGGTGCCCACGTCGCGGTACTGGATCACCTGGTCGCGCTGGGGATTGTCGGTGGGCAGCGACCGGCTCACCTGCACGAACGGCCGTTGCTCCCCGACCAGGAACCGCGCCTCGGTGTTGTTCGAGGCCAGGAGCACGGGCCGCGAGATGATTTGGACGTCCCCTCGGCTCGCCGCCGCCCGGATGGTAGCGTTGATGTCGGCGGTGCCGAGCTTCATGATCGCAATCACGAGATCGCCCAGCCCCCCGCCCGCGACGCTGGCGGACGCCGTACCGTCGCCCTGGTCCACGGACTGCGGGGGCACGAACAGATCCGCCCCGAGGGAGAAGGACCGGTCGCTCCGGGCCTCGATGATCAGCACCTCGATCAGCACCTGGAGGGGCCGGATGTCGAGCTGGTCCACCGCCGCGAGCAGGACGTCGTAGTCTGCGCGCGAGGCGCGGATCAGAAGCGCGTTGGTCAGCTCGTCCGGGACGATCGTGACCGCGCCGCTGAGCGCCGAGGGGCGGCTGGCGGGCTCAGCGCCCGCCGGCGGCTGCACGGGCTGAGCCGGGGGCACCTGCTGGCGACGCAGCTCGTCGGACAGCGTCCCGGTCGAGAGTCCCGCGCTGCTGGAGAACGCGCCGCTCCCCCCGAACAGGAGATTCACCGTCGCGGCGACGTCCGCAGCGCGGGCGTGTTTGAGGCGGATCACCCACAACTCCACCGCGTCCCCGGGCGGACGCCCCTCCCCACCCCCAGCCCCGCCGGACGGACGGAGACGGTCAGAGGCGGACGGGGCGATGCGATAGAACGCCGAGTCTTCGAGGAACTCCAGGTTCTGGGACTCGACCAATCCCTTGAGGAGCGCCGCGACCGCCGAGCGCGGTACGGGCGTGGGAGTCTCGAGCGAGACCCGCCCGGCCTGGATGGGACCGACGAGTACTGGCTTCGGCAGGTAGCGGCCGAGCGCCTGGATCGCGGCACGCAGGTCCACTTCGACCAGGCGCACAGTAAGGCTGTCGCCGCGCTCGCGCACCGCGGTCGTGTCCTGGGCGAAGAGCGGAGTCGTCGCGAGCACGATCGCCGCGGCGGCCACCACCCTGTCTGCCCACGTCCGCCCACGTCCGCCCCTGTCCGCCATCATCGCCAGGGCTCCCGCACCGAGAGGATCCACGTCGTGTCCGGCCCCAGGACGATCACGTGGTCGCGCGCGATCGTGCGGATGCGGAGGTCGCCCACGTGCTCGCCGAGCCGCACGGCGCGCGGCCCTTCAACGCCCGGGAGTCCTTCGAGCAACGCCGTCGGATCGGAGCCACCGTCCCAGACGATCCCGAGCAGGCTCAACGCAGGGCGCGGCGGCGGGGGCTGCTCGGGTTGCGCCAGCACCTGCGGGTCGTAGGCCACGGTAGCGGGTCGTCGCGCCACGCGAAACGCATCGCGCGCGATCGCGTGTGCCGCGAGCGACTCCGCGGGTGCCGACGCCGAACTCTGACCCGAGTTCGGCGCGGCTGGGACTGCGGCAGGCAGCGTCACCTCGGCGAGCGGTCGGATGGCGAGCCGGGCCGTCGCTACGAGCCCCGCGAACAGCATCACCCAGAGTCCCACCGTCGCGGTGCGCATTACCCCTCCCCCCTCCCCCTTCCCTCTTCCCCGTTCCTGAGAAACCACCCCACGACCACGAGTTCGACCCGGAGGATCTCCGGCCGTCGCTCAGGCGCCGCCGGATCCGCGCTCCGAACGTCGAGTTGCTCGATACCGAGCAATCCGTCACTCGCGTCGAGCGCGCGGAGCAGGGCGACGAGACCACGTACATCCGTCTCGAGGGCGGCTCGGGCGCGGGTCCGTGCGAGGCGGCCCGCGGTCGCCGAATCGGGCAGGGGGTCGAGCCGGTCAAGGCGGGCCGGCGCGTGGGCAGCGGCATGATTCAGCCGCGCCGCCAGATCGGCGCTGGCTTCGACATCGTTCGCGCCGTCCAGCAGCCGCGGCGCCAGGGCCACGAGCGCCCGGGTCAGCACCGCTGCCGAGTCGCGCAGCCGCGGGAGGGCATCCAACTCGGCGCGCGCACGGGCGAGCAACGCTGCGCGCTCCCGGAGGCCACGATGAGCGGTCACGGCCCTGGAGACTGCCCACGGCACAACGCGCAGCCCGAGCACCGCTGCCAGGATCATGGCGCCTCCCATCAGCACCGCGCGCCGATCCCGATTCCTCACCACTCCCGGCTCTCCAGCTTTCCGAACAGGACGGTGAACCGCTCCCAATCCCGTCCGGCGACGTTCTCCGGCACCACGCGACCGTCGAGCCGCGGACGCGAGACGGCCCCCGTCCGCTCCAACGCGACCACCGCGTCAGCGGCTCGCCGACCCACACCCCCCAGCACGCCGCTCCCGTCGCTCGTCCACACGAGGGACGTCGCGACGACGGAATCGGGCAGCGCGCGCGCGATAGCGCCGAGCGTGGCGAGCGCGCGGCCGCGCCGTTCCTCCATCACCCGCATCGCGACAACCGCAGACTCAGCGGCGCGCAGCTCGACCCGCGCCGCCCGCACGGCCGCTAGGGGCTCCTCCATGGATGCCAGGACAGCCTCGACGTGCCGTCGCTCCCACGTGAGGCGACCAACGAGGAGCCCACCGGCTATGGCCCACATCGCCCCGGTCGCGATCGTCAGCCGCCGGAGACGCCTTCGCGCCACGCGACCCCGCGTTTGCCGCTCAGCGGGCGGCAGGAGAGACAGGGCGCCGGGCCCGTCGGCCGGCGCTATCGCCACCAAGAGGAGCCCCGCCGCTCGAGCGCCGGTGGCGATCGCCTCGACCACCGGTTGCTCGACCGCAGCGGCTCGCGCGACCCGGGTCCCGTTGTCCCCGACCCAGACGGCGTCCGTCACGAGTGGCCGCCCGTCGCGCCGGAAGAAGCGGCGGTACTGCGCCGCCACGAGCTGCGGTAGCACCTTTGCTCGCACGGGCGGCAGATCGCCGATCGTGCGCAGCTGCACGAGGGGGCGCTCAAGCGTGACGGTCACGCGGCGCCCGGGCTGCGGCAGCTCGGCTGCCAGCCGCGCGATGGTCTCCTCCAGGTCGGCATCGCCGCTCCATTCGGACTCCGCGGCCCACGTGACCGCGCCGCCGCGTATCACCGCAGCGCGGACAAGCGACGGCCCCACCGACACGCGCAGTACCGCATCCCTGTGGTTCAGCACCGCGACTCGCCGGGCCCAGGCTTCAGCCCGGGCACGCCAGTGACGCAAGGTCGACCGCACGCGCATCACGAGCACCGTCACTCCGCCTCCCGCCGGATCACTGCCAACCGCTCCGGGAGCGGCACGAACGTCACCGTGGAGCGCGCGACGAGCGCGGTTCCTCGCACGCCGCCCACGGCGTGGGCAACGAGCTGGGTCGGGCCGAACGACGTCATGCTCAATGCTTCCGGGTACCGCTCGATGAGGGCCCTGCGGCCGGACGGTGAGAGCAGGCCGGCCAGCTCGTCCACGCTCGCGATCGGGCGGCGCACGAGCCGCCGGCCGAGGACCCCGCGGACCGCTTCCTCATCGAAGCCCGGGAGCGCACGCAGCACCGGTTCCAGCGCGACGCTGACGTTGACGACGCCGGTGCCGCGCGCGGTGAGCAGATCCGCGTACCCGTCGAGGCCCGGCACCTGCCGAACGTCGTAGAGCGTACCGCTCCGGCGCTGGGCGAGGATCTCGCCGACCAGCGCGTGCACCGAGCGCCGCGGGCCGGCGGCAGACACCAACGCCCGCAGCGCACCCGAGTCCGCGGTATTGAGATTGAGCTTGGCGCCGGGGTCCTCCACTTCTACTCGACACCACGTGCCCCGTCCCAGGTCTACGGTGTCCACAACCCGCACGGCGGCATCTTGGGCGTACCGCGCCAGCAGGATCTCGAGGCACGCCTCCCGCGCCCAGCCGGCGCGCGCGAGCAGGATGCGATTGCGAGTCGTGAGCGTGCCGAGACGCGCGACGCCGAGCGCCACCCCCGCGAACGCGGCGAGCGCGGTTATGAGCCACAGGGCCGTGAGGAGGGCGAACCCGCGCCGGCTCATCCGCGCTCCTTGATGAGGAGCAGCAGCGTGTCCACGGTGGCTGCGTCGGCCTCGCCCTCCCGGAGGCGCGCGACCCGCAGCCGGACGGCGAGCGGCGCACTGACGGGGCTCACCCACTCGGCGACCCACTTCGTGTTGGCCCCGGGCTCCAACAGATAGTCGAACGCGACCTGCGCGACACCGTCCGCCAGGATCAACGGCTCACCGTCGCCCACGACCGCCAGGAACCGGCCGCGGTCCACCACCAGCTCAATCCGGCGCGGCTCGAACCAGCCACCCGCCGTTTCGACCCACGTCGTGAAGCGCAGGTGATCCGGCCGGCCGGCGAACTCGTCACCCGCCTCTTGACCCACATCGAGCGAGAAGAACGCCGCCTGCAGCCAGCGGCGCGCGTTCGCGGTCCGGTCGAGCGCCGCCCGCGCCGCGACCAGCCGATGGCCGCTGTTGGTCGCCGCGGCGAACAGGCGGTGGGCGAGAAGGACGACGAGGCCGGCGATTACCAAGGCGACGAGGAGTTCGACCAGCGTGAAGCCCCGCCCGCGCTCACGGGATGCCATCAGGATCCCTCCGATACACCACCGTCACCAGGTCCTCCACCCCCGTCTGCTTCCCTCCGATCGCGATCCGATACAACGTTGGCTCAGGCCTCTGCACGCTGACCGCGAACTCGCCTACCGCGTGCCGGCCAATCCGCTGGTCGAGCTCCTCGCGGCGCAGCAGGGTCATCACCGCGAGCACCCGCTCCTCGGCGGCTAGCGTGCGCTCGCGGGCGCGAGCGTCGTGCTCCGCCCGCAGCCCGGCTCCGAGCACGGCAACGGTCGCGACGCCGCCCGCCGATACGATCGCGAGGGCCACGAGCACCTCGAGCAGGGCGACGCCCGCCTCACGGGAACGAGTCACGGAGGGCGCCCGTCAGGGGATCGAGGCCGGGGCCGAACGCGCGGCCATCGGGAAGGAACGTCACGAACGGCGTGGGATGTGGGGTGTGGGACGCGGCGGTGTCACCTGAGGCTTCCAGGATTCGTACCGGACGCCCAGTGCGGATCGCTTCCGCTCGAGCGCGCCTTAGATCCTGGACGCCTTCGGCCTCGGCGGCCGGTCGCAGGCTCCCGAGCGTCAGCCCGCTCAAGCCGACAACGAGGCCGAGCAGCACCAGCACCACCATCAGTTCGACGAGGGTGGTCCCCGCGGACCGGAAGGCGGGCGGCAGCGGAGCGTCCCACACCCCACACCCCCCGCCGTTCGCCCGCTTCACATCGGCCTCATCGAGTACACCGCCTGAAGCAAGGCAGCGGCCACAAACGCGATCAATCCCCCGAACGCGAGGATCATGGCCGGCTCGAGGAGGGTGACGAACGTCCGAAGGCCGCGCTCGGCTTCCTGCGCCGCCAGATCGCCCGCGCGCTGGGCCATCTCGGCCAGGCGGCCGCTCGACTCCCCCACGCCCACGAGCTGCAGGGCCGAGGCGGGGCCGACAGTTGGCGTTCACCGACAGCTCGGGGGGCAATCAGCAGGACCAGTTGGTGTACACCCGCGACGGAGGAGGTCAGGCGGGCGGCATCACGGCCTCCAACGGGTTCGACAACGCGCGGTCCGGGACGCCTGAGGGGCCGAGGCTGAGCTTCTACCGCAACCGGTATTATGATCAGGAGACGGGGCGCTGGACGCAGGAAGACCCCATCGGGATCGCAGGCGGCGTCAACCTCTACCAGTACGCTGGGAATAGTCCGATGGCGTTCGTTGACCCATTTGGGTTGGAGGTCTGCCTGCAAAGCACGCAGAAAGACAAGAACAAGGCTGGGCAAGAGGTCCAGGCCCTCAAGAAAGGCCTTGAGAACCACACCCAGACGACATTCGACCTGGATGACTCCAACTGCGTCACCAACGTCCAGCCTGCGGGCAGCGACTTCACGGAGATTGGCGCTCGTTTCTACGAGATCGCCGGGAATCCCAACTACGTTGTCAACGCTCAGATCGGCCCATGCTGCAGCTACAACGGCCAGACGAGGCTCCTGACCTTGAATCTCCGTGCTTGGACAGTGATGGCCTACAAGGCGAATCTACGAAATGGATCGTGCCCGAACTATGAGAACGAGCCGTACGTGTCGGCAACCTCGATATTCTGGCATGAATTCGGCCACGTTTACGAGCACATGGCAACCGGCGCGACCGATGATGAGCCAGGTAACTGGGGCATGCACTATGAAAACCTCTGGAACCGTCAGAATGGGAGACCCGAGAGATGTGCCTACGACTAACCAGGGGCGCGGCAAGCCAATTCGCAGTGCTGGCCGGACTGACGGTCGCTCCAGTTGCTTGCCAGAGTAGCGGTCAAAGGCCTAGCAGCGAGAGCGAGCCCGTGACTGTAGCGGCGGCTGACTCGCTTGCGCTTGTGATGCTGGCCGATTCGTTTGTGACGAGCCTGAGGCGAGGAGATACCCTAGCATTGCACGGCATGGTCGCCGAACCAAGCCAACTGCCTCTGCTCCTCCAGGTCTTCGAAATGAGAACCAAAGTAGTCCCGGCATGGGAACAACGGCTGGTCAAGGGCGTAGGACCAATGTCAGACGGCAGACGAGTGGTGCTGAGCCTTGAGGTTCCTGTTAGATCACTTCCTGACAATTGCTATTCAGGTGAGGTTCAGGACAGGGTGAGCTTCGGATATCAGCGCCTCAGTGGTGGATGGCGGATCTCCTTCATTAGCGCTCCGATCTGCTAGTGAACTGTCGCCCGTAGCTGAGCAGCACGGTGGTGGCTCCCCGACGCGAAGTCACGCAGGTACAGACATTTCTCCTTCAGCGTCCGCAGCCAGCGTTCCATGATCCCGGTGCACTCCGGCTCGCCCACGTAGCTCGGGCTCGGCCGGTGCGGCGGATTCGTTATCCGGTGCACGCCCCGAAGCCGTGGCCGAGCACAGAGCTGTGCAAGGCTCTGTCTCAGTCTTTCCCGGAGCGAGCGCCAGGCAGAAGTGCGCTAACGCCTTTCGATACCGTCTGCTCGCCAGTCGCCCAACGACCCTTGCCCTCGCGCAGGAGACGCGGGTGAGCGTGCGCTACCCGAGCGGTGCCGCGTCTGGAAGGCCGCGAGCGCCGCGGGCGTCACACGCCACTCCCGCCTGAACAGCTTGTAGCCCTCAATCGCACCGGACTCGAGCCACTGACGCACCGTGCTCGGCGAACGACCGAAGAGCTGCGCGATTTGCGCCACGGTGAGATCGATCTGTGCCGCGGCGGTTGGATCGGCAGCTATCCCGACCTCGGACGCCCCGAGGGCCTCCAGCAGCGCCTCACGTGGCAGCGCCACCAGGGTGCCGGGCGGCAAGCCGGCGATCGCGTTGCGGAGTTGGTCGAGCGGGTCCATTCTGGCTGGAATCTCCCTTGCCAGCTCGCTGCCGCACTAGTAGGATTCAGGCGACGGTTAAACACTCATTCAGAGCTGTTAACAGACACGAGGCGTAATGTCGCGGAAGCGCCCCCCGAACAAGGACGCCGAGGCGATCTGCCGGCGCCTGAACCACTTCGTGCACCAGCGCTACGGGAGCTGGGCGGCGTTCGAGGGGCAGTTCGGCGTCGCGCGCACGACCCGGATCGCCTGGTCTCGGCGGAAGAACCCGGCGGTTCCGGAGGTCGCCCACCTGCTCCGGCTCGCGCGTGAAACCAACCTCAACCTGAACTGGCTCCTGCTGGGCGAGCCCCCCGACGTCCGGGTGGCGATCGCACACAACCCGGTGGAGCAGTTCTACGCGGTGATCGAGGCCGAGCTGCGGGCGAGCGAGCACGTCAGCCCCCAGGACTTCCACGTCGCCTGGGAACAAATCACGGCGCACAGCGATATCGCCAACCAACACAAGGACACCGTCGTGGGACTGGCGGTGGGCGGCGTACGGCCCGTCTTCCATCAGATGATCCAGTGGGTCCGCCAGCAGGATGCCTTCGCGAAGCTCTGGCAAGAACCGAAGAAGGACGCAGGCCCCGCGCCACAGAAACGTCAACCCAGGTAGAGGAGGAGAACCATGCCGAGGAGAAGGACGACAGGCAGGGTGTTCTGGCGGGAGCAGGGCGGCGCGCGCCGGGCGTACGGCGACTTCCGCGACTACGCCGACGTGGGCGGCAAACGCGAGGCGCTGGTGGTGCCGCGCGATCGCCGGGCCACGAGCGATGCGAACTTGGCTGAGGTCTTGGCCGCGAGGCGTCTCGACGAGCTCAACCGGCTCCGCGCGCAGCGCCAGGCCGGCGCCGTACACGACCTCCCCAAGCGCACCACACTGCTGGCGTTCGCCCGCGAGCACCTGATCGCGAAAGCCAAGGCGGGCAATGCCACCGAGAGCTGGGTCGCCGAGACGGAGCACTGTCTCGCGCGAGCCATCGAACACTTTGGTAGCGAGCGGGATGTCGCGGCGATCACGGCAGCGGACGTGCGACGGTGGACCGAGCTGCTCCAGAGCGTGCCGAACGGGCGTGGCGCTACCCTGTCCGGGGGGACGGTGCGCCATCACCTGAACGCACTGAGCAACCTCTATCGGCGCGCGCAGGCGGAGGGCTTCGTCACGCCGGGCTTCAATCCGGTCGCCGCCCTGCTCGAGAAGCCGTCCGCGCAGCGCCACGAAGCACGGTGGCTGGAGGTCCACGAGGCAGCGCTCGTGCTCGAGGCGGCCAAGAGCTATCGCGCGAAGCGAGGAGACCTCGCCGTCCCCTACGCACACGCCTTGCTCGCGACGTTCCTGCTGACGGGCGGTCGCCAGAAGGAAGTGCTCGGACTCGAAGTCGAGGACGTGAGCTTCGATCGGAAGACCATCACGTTCCGGCCGAACCCGTGGCGTCGCCTGAAGACCGCCACCTCGCACCGGTCCGTTCCGCTTTGGCCCCAGCTCGACGAGAGCCTGCGCGAGTACGTGTTCGGCGCCGCCGCACCGCCCGGACGGCTGCTCTTTCCGTCATTCAGGACCGGACAGGAGGCCATGCTCACGGACTTCCGGAAGCTCCTGGACGCGGTAGCCGAGCGGGCTGGATGGAAGCCGGGCGAGATCCGTTCCAAGATGTTCCGCCACACCTACTGCGCCGCTCGGCTTCAGACCCTGGACCGCGGAGCGCCGGTGAGCGAGTTCACGGTCGCGCGGGAGCTGGGGCACGGCGGCGAGGCGATGGTGCGGCGCGTGTATGGCCACCTCGGCCAGGTACGGCAGCGGATCGAGGTCGTGGAGTACCGTGTCGAGCCGTACGCGGCTATCTTGGGCCACCGGTTGGCGGCCGTGCGGGTTGGGGCCGGGCGGACATGAAGTCGATTTGGCACTGATTCTGGCACTACGCGATAGAACATCGGCCTAAGTAGCTTAAGTTGTTGCGGCACAACAGGCGCCAGTAGCTCAGCTGGATAGAGCGTCGGCCTCCGGAGCCGAAGGTCCCGCGTTCGAATCGCGGCTGGCGCATCAAGCAGGAACGAGAGTCTCCGCTGGCCCGTCAGCGCGTGCTGACGATCACACTGTCGTAGTCCCGCTCGGGCAGATACAGCACCTCGATCGGGTCCCCCGCCTGCCAGCGATCTGCCACGAATGGCAGGACCAGATCGCTCCCCCGCTGCGTCCCCCCGCCCGCCGCGAACTCGTAGCGCACGCGCGTGAGCTTGGCGCCGAACGCGATCTCCTCCTCCTTGAAGTCCAGCACCGCCGCGACCGCCGGCAGCCCCGCGCGGAAGAAGGTCCGCAGGCGGCGCCGGCGCGCCCGGGCGACCCCGACGAACACGAGCGGCAGCACGCCGGCCGTGAGTAGCGAGAAGAAGACCACGCTGGCCACGTCGAACAGGTCCCACCGCCCGTCCGAGCGCTCCCTCGGGTCCATCAGCTGCCACGGACTGTGCGCCAGCGCCGCGCAGCGCGCGGCCGCTTCGCCCGTCAGCTCCCGAGGGGCGGGACCGAGCGCGAGCGCGGTGGGCGCCGCGGCGAGCGCGGTGCCGGTGCTGCCCGCCGGGGCGGCCGTCCCGAGCAACGCCTCCCGCACGCCCCGCGCGGTCGCGAAGCGCCGCGTCGGCGCGGCCTCGAGCAGCCGCGCGATCACCCCGCGCAGCGGCTCCCCGCCGGGGAGCGACGCCGGCACGTCGAGCCGTCCCTCCTCGTGCAGGAAATCGGCTGGCGGGCGCCCGGTGACCAGGTGCAGGAACGTCGCGCCCAGCGCGTAGAGGTCGCTCGCGGGACTCGCCTGCCCCATGTACTGCTCGAACGGCATGTAGCCGTACGTCCCGACCACGGTCGAGCCGCTCTCCTCGGCGGAGCGGAACACGCTGCGCACGGCCCCGAAGTCCACCAGCACGGGATCGCCCTCCGCGCGCACGATCACGTTCGCCGGCTTGATGTCCCGGTGCAGGATCGTCGGCACGCGGGTATGCAGGTAATCGAGGACGCCCAGCAGCTCGAGCAGCAGCTCGAGCACCCGCGGCGGGGCGAGCACGGTCCGCTGCGCGATGACCTGCGCCAGACTCACGCCGTCGATGAACTCCATCACCAGGACGGCGGCGGACCCGCCGCCGATCCCCGTCCGGAAGAACTCGACGAACTCCGGGACGCCGCGATGCCGCAGCCCGACGAGGACCGTCGCCTCCCGCTCGAACAGCTCGACCGACTTGAGATCGGTCACCGCCCGGCTGAGCAGGGTCTTGAGCGCCACGTCGCGCCCCCGCTCCAGGTCACGCGCCAGGAACGTGCGGGCGAACCCGCCCCGGCCCAGGGGGCGCACGATCTCGTAGCGGGATCCGATCCGCTCGCCGGGCGCGAGGACCGGATCGGCGGGGGGGCCGGAGCGTTCGCGATCGGGGGTCACGGCACTCAGATACTGCGGAAGGGCGAGGTTGGCAACGGCGGCAATCCGTCAACGGACCGGGGTATCTTTCCGCCCGATG
>Ga0210138_1000241_pt1 | contig 13026 bp, 11 predicted proteins | sample Browns_ThreeSqC__FD_184850 | JGI IMG/M metagenome (GOLD analysis project Ga0210138, IMG submission 184850) | Wetland microbial communities from the San Francisco Bay, California, USA, that impact long-term carbon sequestration -... | ecosystem: Environmental > Aquatic > Marine > Wetlands ... | reverse complement strand
GGAGAACGGGAGAACGGGAGAACGGGAGAACGGGAGAACGGGAGAACGGGAGAACGGGAGAACGGGAGAACGGGAGAACGGGAGAACGGGAGAACGGGAAGATAGGCAATGGCCGATGGGCTATGGTCCCTTGGTCTATGGGAATTGGGGACTGGGCAGTGGCCATCGACCATCGACCGTTGACCCCCAGCTCAAAGCTCCCTACTCGATCTCCAGTAGGAACCTCGGCACTTCAGCCGAAAATCTCGACCCGTCCTCCCGGCGGAAGAAGTACTCCCCTTCCATATGCCCCGAAGGCGACTTGAGCACGCAGAAGCTCTGGTATTCGTGGATCTGGCCAGGCGCGAGCAGCGGCTGTTCTCCCACCACTCCGTCCCCCTCGACCACGGTGTCCTCACCCATCGAGTCGTGGATCAGCCAGCGGCGCGAGAGGAGGCGGGCCGCCTGCTCTCCCACATTCTCGATCCGGACGAAGTAGGCGAAGACGTACTGCTCACCTTGAGGGCTCGAGCGGTCCGGCAGGAAGGCGGGCCGCACGGTGACCCGGATGTCGTTGGTCAACCGGTAGTAGAAAGGCTTGGTGGTCATCGGCGCTAATGTTGGTCTGACGGCGCGGCGGTCTGGCCGGCCGACTGCGGCACCAGCGCGCGATCAAACAGCTTGAGGATCCTCCGGTACTCGTCGGTCCATGAACTCGGGCGCACGAAGCCGTGATCCTCAACCGGGAAGATCGCCATCTCCCAATCGGTCTTGCCCAGCTCGATCAGCCGCTGAGCCAGGCGCACCACGTCCTGGAACTCCACGTTGGTGTCCACCATCCCATGCAGGATGAGCAGCGGGCGATTGAGACCCTCGGCGAAGTAGATCGGCGACGACTGCCGGTAGGCGACCGAGTCGGTCGGCGGAGCGTTGAGGATCCGGACGGTGTAGCCGTGGTTGTAGTGTGACCAGTCGGTCACGCTCCGGATGCCGGCGCCGGCCCCGAAGCTCCCGCCCTCCGTGAACAGCGCCATCAGTGTGATGAACCCACCGTAGCTCCCGCCATAGATCCCCACCCGCTCCGGAGGAATGCCGTATTCTTTCTGGAGGTAACGCGAGGCGTCCACCTGGTCCTGGAGGTCGCGGCCGCCCATGTGACGGTAGATCGCGACCCGCCAATCTCGCCCGTAGCCGGCAGAGCCGCGGTAGTCGACGTCCAGCACCACGTAACCCCTGGACGCGAGCAGATGGTGGAACATGTATTCTCGGAAATAATAGGACCAGTAATTGGCGACGTTATGGAGATAGCCGGCGCCGTGCACGAAGATCACCGCCGCGCCATTGGGCTCGGCGCCCAGGTCCTTGGGCCGGTAGATATGCGCGGGGACCTGCACCCCGTCCGAGGCCGGAATCATGACGATCTCGGGGTTAATCCAGGGTCCGGCCAGCCACTCGGCGGTGGACGAGGTCGTGAGCTGGACCAGCTCGGCGCCCGGCTTGTTGGCCTGGAGGAAGATCTCGGGCGGCCGGTTGGCGGTCGAGAAGGTGTCCGCCAGCCACTTCCCGTCGGGAGAGACCGCGACGCCGTGGCCCCCCGGGCGGGTGGTGAGCTTCTCCCTGGTGCCTCCGGTCACCGCCATTCGATAGAAATGGCGCTCATAGGGTGAGACTTCCGAGGAGTGGAACCAGAACCACTTCTTGTCGGGGGATAGTTGAGCGTCCAGCACTTCCCACCTTCCGCTGGTCAGCTGACGGCTGTCGCTCCCGTCCGGCTGAATCGAATAAATGTGGGCGTAGCCGCTGGCCTCGGAGATGAACCAGACGCGACCGTCGGGCAGCCAGCCGGCGCAGTCCACGCAGGGTCCATCCACCCAGGCGGTATCGCGCAGCACGTCCACGACATTGGAGACACCGGAGTCGGGGCCGATCCGGAGCAGATAGCGCGCCTTGTAATCGGCCGTGAGGAACCAGACCAACCCGGCCTTTCCGTCGGTGCTCCACCCGGTGAGCTCGGTGTCGGAGATCTTGGCCGTGCTGTCCTCAGCGATGGGACGGATCCAGTCCACGCGGCCGGAAGGGAGGTGCATGAGCCCGATCCGCCCCTGTTCCTGTACATCGCCCGCGTTACTGCGGCTGGGGATGTCCTCGGTATAGCCGGTCTTGGTGACGTAGTTGGGAACCTTGGTGGCCAGTGAATCGGCCTTGATCGCAGTGAGAATCAGCACCGCCTGTCCAGCGGGTGAGACGCTCAGGTCCGCGATCCGCTCATCTTTGCCGAGGTAGAGGGTCTTGGGATGCAGCGCCTCGCGCGCGGCCTTGTCCTGCTTGGTAAGGCTATCGGCGTGGATCTGGTCCCGGATGGCCTCGATCAGGTTCCGCTGCTCCTGCTCTACCCATTTGCGCTGAGGGCCGGTGGCGGAGTCCTCCTTGGGGGCCGGGCCGGAACGAATGTCGGTGAGCTGCCGGATCCCATTGTCGGCCAAATCCATGACGAAGACGTTGTCGTCCCGGAGGAAGTACACTCGTTTGCCGTCGGTGGAGAAGACCGGCTTGGTCTCCGCGCCAACAGTAGCGGTCAGTCGCCGCGCTGGAGCGGACTTGACCGGGACCAGATAGATATCGCCCCGATACTCGACCACTCGGCTCTTCCGGTCGGGCGACCAGTCGCCCTCGGCGAAGTAGGGACCCACTGAGTCCGCCTGGGCCACACTGAGCGATTCGGGCTTGGCCCCCGCCTCCGCCTTGATGCGATAGGGCCGAGAGGGCTCGCGACTGGGAGTGCCCGGCGGCGACCAGGTGAAGGCCAGCCAACGGCTGTCCGCGCTCCACCGGAGGTCCTCGGGACGATGCCCGACGATCTCGTATCCCCGCATGATCGAGGGGATGGAGAGATCGAAGGGTTTCGCCTGCTGGCTGAGGAGAGCGGTGGGAACTAACGGCGCCAGGAGAAAAAGCCGACGGGCACTAGGCATTGGGCACTGGGCAAGGGATAACGGGACCGGGGACCGGGAGCTACGGCACAAGGATTGGGGCAAGAATCTACCTGACCGGTAGGTGCGTACCTAGTGGGTCGTTCCCTGACGCAACCCCTGGCGGCCTCGAAGCATGCCAAGCAACTTGACTCCCGCATTCCCCGAGAGGACCAACGATGGCTACCACCCACGCCAGTCACGAGCACGACCTGCAATCCATTCCCGGAATCGGCCCCAGCCTGGCGGCCGACCTCCGCTCTCTTGGCGTCCGGAAGGTCGCCGACCTTAAACGGCGCGATCCCGAGCGGCTCTATGCGCGGCTCAATCAACTCCGCGGCGAGCGACAGGATCCCTGCGTGCTCTATGCCTTCCGCTGCGCGGCCTATTACGCCCGGACGCCGAGACCGCAGAAGAGACTGCTCAAGTGGTGGAGCTGGAAAGGCCGCGAGCTGGCCCAACCCTAGCGCCGACCGGAAAAGGAAATCCACAGATTACGCAGATTGACGCAGATTGATCCAGAGCCAAGAGGAGGTCCCCGATCCTCGCGCATTCAAACAGCCAATCTGCGTTCATCTGCGAAATCTGCGGATGAATCTGTGGACCAGCCCGTGGATCCAATCTGTGGACCGCCTCGTAGTAGTTGTTAACGAGGAGCCTCTCCCATGGAATACCAGATCGACGACGCCATCGGGATTCTGTCCCGGACCCCGGCCGCCCTCCGCGCACTCCTGACCGATCTTCCCGACCCCTGGCTTGGCCGGAACGAAGGCGGGGAGACCTGGGCCCCGTTCGACGTCCTGGGTCACCTGATCGACGGGGAGGAGACCGACTGGATCGCCCGGACGCGGATCATCCTGGAGCATGGGGACTCCAAGGCGTTCGAGCCGTTCGACATGTTCCGGCACTTCAAGCGCAACCGGGGCAAGTCGGTGGGGGAACTGCTGGACGAGTTCGAGCGTCTGCGGAAGGAGAACCTCGAGTGGCTTCGGCACCGGAAGCTCTCCGCATCGGACCTGGCCCGCCCGGGGCGCCACCCGGCGCTGGGCGGCGTCACCCTGGGCCAACATCTCTCCACCTGGGTGGTGCACGACTTCAACCACCTGGCTCAGATCGCCCGGGTCATGGCCAAGCGCTACAAGGAGGACGTGGGTCCTTGGCGCGAGTACCTGCCGATTTTGGGGAGATAAGGGGCAGGTTGGAGATGGTCGATGGTCTATGGTCGATCGTCGATCGTCGATGGTACACGGTCCATGGACGACGACCCCTTGCCATTCACATTAGCTTCAACCAAGTGTAGGAATTCGGCCAACTATTAGGCCATCGACTACTTGACCATCGACCATTCAACCATCAACCATTCGACAAATGCCCCCCACATCCCAGGCCACCCTCGCCGGTGGCTGCTTCTGGTGCCTGGAGGCGGTCTTCGAGCAGCTCCGCGGGGTCGAGCGGATACAATCGGGATATGCCGGTGGCCAGGTGGCCAATCCGACCTACCAGCAGGTCTGCACCGGCGACACCGGTCACGCCGAGGTCATCCAGGTAACCTTCGATTCGTCGGTGATCAGCTATCGCGAGCTGCTGGAGATCTTCTTCGCCTTTCACGATCCCACGACCCTGAACAGCCAGGGTCCCGATCATGGCACCCAGTACCGATCGGCCATCTTCTATCACAGTGCCGAGCAGGAGAAAATCGCGCGTGAAGTGATCGCCGACTTGACGGCAAAGGCGGTCTTCGACGATCCGATCGTGACCGAGGTGACCCAGCTCGACGTCTTCTATCCCGCCGAGGAGTACCACCGGGAGTATTACCGGCGGAACCCGAACCAGGGCTATTGCCGGGCCGTGATCGCGCCCAAGGTGGCGAAGCTCCGGAAGTATTATCTCGATCGACTGCGGCAGCCGGCGGGGGCTGCTCAGGACTGAGGACTCAGGACTGAGGACTGAGTTGGTCGGGGGTCGGGAGTCAGGGGTCAGGGTCTAAGGGCTGTCATTCCGAGCGTAGCGAGGAATCTCAAGGCCCCATCTGCATTCGACCCTTGAGATTCCTCGGGGCTTTGCCCCTCGGAATGACAATCAATACATCACTCCCTCCCCGGCCCCCGTTCCCCCCCCGTTCTCCCGATCTACCAGCAACTCAGCCCCCAGTCCTCGGCACTCGGTACTCTTACTTCGGTAGCGCCGCCGCAAACTCCTCCATCGTCGCAAACCTCGACGACGCCCCCTTGGCCAGCGCCCGCGTGAGAGCCACATCGAGCGCATCGGGCACCTCCGGCACCTTCTGCTGTGCCGAGGGGATCTCGGCGCGGAGGACCTTGGTCACCAGGTCCTTGAGAGAGGCTCCCGTGTACGGGGGTGCCCCGGTCAGCATCTCGAAGAGGATGCACCCCAGGCTGTAGATGTCCGCCCTGCCATCGATATCCTTGTCCTCCCGCAGCTGCTCCGGGCTCATGTAGAAGATGGTCCCCACGATCACTCCGGTCTGGGTCAGCTTCTGATAGTCCGCGGCCCCAATGGCGCGGGCCAGTCCAAAATCGGCGACCAGAGCGCGGCCTCCACCCAACAGGATGTTCTCGGGTTTCACGTCACGGTGCAGCACCCCCCGCGCGTGCGCGTACCCCAGGGCCTCCGCCACGTCGCGGGTGATCTTGACCGCCTCCGGCCAGGGGATCTGCTTCTCCCGCTCCATTCGATGGAACAGTGATTCCCCTTCGACGAACGGCATGATGTAGTAGAGGAGTCCATCGGTGTTCCCGGAATCGGTGAGCGGGACGATCAGCGGATGGACCGTGGTCCGCGCGATTTCCATCTCGCGGAGGAAGCGTTCGGCCCCCAGGGCATCCGCCACCTTGGGGTGCATGACCTTGACCGCCACCTGGCGACCCTGCTCGTTGTCTCGGGCAAGGTAGACGGTGGCCATCCCGCCCTGCGCGAACTCGCGCTCGACGGTGTAGCGGCTGCCCAGAACGCGGGCCAGCTGCTCCGCTTCAGCCGTCAACGACTGCTCCGGCACGTTGGGGAACGCGTCGCATGGGCATGATCAGGGTTCGACGAAGGAGAGCGGGGGCCCCGTCGGGAGACGGAACCCAAGAGAAAGATCAACCGAGGCCCAGCTTCTCCACCAGAGCACCGTAACGGGGGTCTGATCGCAGTGGGTCGAGCCAGGGAGCAACCTTGAGGAACATGAGGCCGGGCTCGCGCAGCTCGAACGCCTTATGCAGCTGCTGGAAGGCCCGGTCCTTCATATCGAGGGCGGAAAACAGCAGGGACGAGAGCAGGGCCAACCGGTTCTCCTCGGCCAGTTTGGGCTCCAGCTCCCAGAGCAGTCCGTTCGCCTCGTCCTTGTTTCCCGAGGCGGCCAGGGCATAGGCCAGGGTCAGCTTTTTCACGGTCTTCAAGCCGGGACGCTCCAGCTCCCGACGGATGTCGCTGATCGCCGCGTCGTAGTCGCCCTTGGCGACGTAGACCCACCAGAGCACCAGGCGGGCGCCCACAAATCCGGCGTCCATCGCCAGCGCCTTTTGCAGCTCTTCGACGGCCTGGTCCCATCGGCGGCCGAAGTACAGCACCCAACCCACGGCTCGCGTGACCGGCACGGACAGGGGGTCGAGCTGCTGCGCTCGCTTGATCGCGGCGATCGCCTCGTCCTGGCGGCCGAGGGCGGCGAGATACTCGGCGTACCACTCGTGGGCCATGACGTAACTGGTCTTGAGCTCGAGGGCCCGCCTGAAACCCTTCTCGGCGCCCGACCAGTCGAGGTCACCCAGCCACCGGGCATAGGCCAGTGAGGTGTGGGCCTCGGCCAGGGTGTCGTCCATCTCCAGGGCCTTGAGGGCCATGGCCTTGGCCTGAGCCAGGTACTCGACCGGGGGCTTGGAGCCGAACCCGATGCTCAGCAGCTCGTAGGCGTCGGCCAGGCCGGCGTAGGCGACCGCGTAGTTGGGATCCTTCTTGATGGCCTCCTGGAAGTACTCGATGCCCTTCTGGACGTTCGCCTCGGACCACTTGTTGGCATGGAAGCGGCCCAGGAGATAGAGGTTGTAGGCCTCCGCGTCTCCGGTCGCTTTCTTCTCGACCCGCTCCTTCTCTTCGGGAGACAAAGCGACCGAGAGTGCGCCAGTGATCTGCTGGGCCACCTCGCTCTGGACCTCGAAAACGTCGGTCAACTGGCGGTCGAAGGTCTCTCCCCACAGGTGCTTTTCGGACTTGGGCTCGACCAGATGCACCACGATCCGGACCCGGGACCCGGCTTTCCGGACGCTGCCCTCCAGCACGGCGCCAACACCCAGCTCCTCGGCGATGGCATTGATCTTCTTGGTGGTCTTCTTGTACTGCATGGACGAGGTGCGAGAGATCACCTTGAGGGCCGAGACCTTGGACAACTGGGCGATGATGTCGTCGGTGATCCCGTCGCTGAAGTACTCGTTCTCGGGGTCGGTGCTCATGTTTTCGAAGGGGAGCACCGCGACCGATTTGGCGGTGCTCACTTCCTGGACCATCGCCTGGGCGGCCCCGACCGCGATCGCCACCGTGGCCGAGGTCCCCAACGCTTCGGCGAACTGGGCGGCGGTCTGGTACCGGTCGGCCGGCAGGGTGGCCATCGCCTTACGCACCGCCGCGTCGACCGCCTCGGGGACCAGGTCGCGATAGGCCCGGGGAGAAGGTGCCGGGCCGCTCAATCGATTGGCGATGATCGCGGTCACCGTGGATCCCCGGAACGGCGGCTGGCCGACGAGCATCTCGAAGAGAACGGCGCCCAGGCTGAAAATGTCGCTCCGGCCGTCGATGAGTTCGGCGCCTTCAATCTGCTCCGGGCTCATGTAGGTCGGGGTACCGATCACGGTGCCTTTGGTCGTCAACGACTGCGCCTCGCCGATGGCCCGCGCGATACCGAAGTCCGCGACCACAGCGTGTCCGGCGTCCAGCAGGATGTTGCCCGGCTTGATGTCCCGGTGCACCACGTTGACGCTGTGGGCGTAGCTGAGGGCGTCCGCGACTTCGCGGGCGATCTGGAGGGCCACGTCTACCGGGAGCTGCTTCTCCCGGGCCAGCCGCTGGCGGAGCGATTCGCCCTTGACGAAGGGCATCACGTAATAGAGCAGCCCGTCGGCCTGATCAGAATCGTAGAGCGGCAGGATGTGCGGGTGGTGGAGACGGGCGGCGATCTGGATTTCCTGCAGGAACCGTACGGCCCCGACTTCAGCGGAGATGTCGGGCCTGAGCACCTTGACCGCGACTTCGCGCTCGTACTTGAGGTCGCGAGCCAGAAAGACTTTGGCCATCCCTCCCTGACCCAGCTCGCGCTGGATCTGGTAGCGGTTGGCTAGCGCCGACCCGACCCGTTCAAGCAGCTCCGCCACGCGTTCCCCATGCCAAGCGTTGTTCTGGCATCGTCCCAGTCAGGTCGCAAACTTCGACAATATATGCCACGCGCCGCAGCATCAGGCGAGATGGATCCGAGGTCCCGCTGGTCACCGCCGCGAGGCGGCGTAAATCTGCTTTGATCATCCGGTTGGGCGAATTCCCTCGGCAATATACGGCCAAACGGCGCTGTCGCCAGACCGGACCGACGGGTGCCGGAAACTTGTGAAGCCGGGGGGGCGCGGATGCTGTATTCCGTTACGGAGCCGTGACCCCCCGGACACCCCCGGGCGTCACCGGCCGTAGTGACGACGCTCCGGACCCATAATCCCGTTTCACCCCGCAGCCTGGAGCCAGGTCAGGCCTGGGCCAGGCGCAACGGCATGCAAGGCTCCTTTGAAATGAGGCGTGTCATGACCCGATTCCTGGTGCTACTCGCCGCCCCCGCTTTGGTCCTGATGGCTGCCACGGCAGGCCGGAGGACCGTCCCGACCGTCCCGCTCAACAAGGACGCGCTCATGGACACCCTGGTCGACCTCGAGAAACGGTCCTGGGTCGCGTGGCAGAAGCGAGACGGAGCCTTCTTCGAGTCCTTCCTCTCCGACGACCATGTGGAGATCGGGGCGTCGGGGATCGGCAACAAGGCCCTGGTCGTGGCCGGGGTGAAGAGTCCGGCCTGCGTCGTGAGTCACTACGAGGTCGACCACTTCGCGCTCACCCGATTGAGCCCCACCACGGCCCTGCTGACCTACCACGCCGCCCAGGACACCCAGTGCGGTGGCCAGCCGGTCCCCAGCCCGGCCTGGGCCGGATCGCTCTACCTCCTGCGAGAGGGGCGTTGGGTGAATGCGGTCTATCAGCAGAGTGCGACCGGGGGCTGAAGCCCCCGCTCGGCGGTGGGTCGCTAAAGCGACGCTGGTCTTCCACGGAATTCGCTGGCTTCAGCCAGCCACGGCCGAGCGGGCCCTTCAGGGCCCGGGTAGGAGAGGAGACACCTCGCGTTCCGGGGGCTAAAGCCCCCGCTCGGCAGTGGGTCGCTAAAGCGACCCCTGCTCCGCTGATAAGAGCGGATGCCGCTGGCTTCAGCCAGCCACGGCCGAGCGGGCCCTTCAGGGCCCGGAGTGACCGGTCGCCCCACGGTTTCGCGCAAGGTATGTTGATAGCGGACACCAGACGGAGGCCGGCCCATGGTGCTCGATTACATCAGTGGCATCCTCACCCGGGACTTGCAGACCCTCCGAAACGAGCTCGAGGCCTACAAGAACGAGCAGGACATGTGGCAAGTGCCGCCCGGGATCACCAACTCGGCCGGCAACCTCGCCATGCATCTGGCGGGGAACCTCCTGTACTTCATCGGGGCTCAGCTGGGTGGCACCGGGTACGTCCGGAACCGGGACGCGGAATTCAGCCGCAAGGACGTGCCACGGAAGGAGATCCTGGAGCAGATCGAGGCCGCAAGCGCGGCGGTGGAGCGGACTCTGGCCAAGATGAGCGACAAGGACCTGATCCGCCCTTACCGGCAACCAGTCGGCTCGGTCGAGCTCACCACCGGCGACTTCCTGATCCACCTGGCCGCCCACTTCACCTATCACCTGGGCCAGATCGACTACCACCGCCGGATCGTCACCGGCGATGGTGGACCAGTGCGGGCTCTGGCAGTCGCGGAACTCAAGTCGGCCAAGCCCGCGAAATAGGAGAGCGGGAGAACGGGGGAACGGGAGAACGGGGAACGGAAAGAGCACTCCCGAGCTGTCATCCCGAGGGCATAGTCGCGAAGCGACGACCCCGAGGGATCTCGGTTCGGGGTCCGAGATGCCTGAACCGAGATTCCTCGGGCTCCTCCCTTCGGTCGGACGCCCTCGGAATGACAGCCTGAGGAAGCCATTCCCCCATTCCCCCATTTTCTTCAATCGGCAATCGGAAATCGACAATCATCAATCGGCAGTCCAGTCATGCGGTTCTGGAAGTACCACGCCCTCGGAAACGACTATCTGCTGCTGGATGGGGAGAACCTGAACGGTCCTCCGTCGCCGGAAATCGTTCGGCGGCTGTGCGACCGGCACCGGGGGATCGGGGCCGACGGTGTCCTGCTCCGGGAACCCGACCCCTCGGGGCACCGGCTTCGGATCTTCAATGCCGACGGGAGCGAAGCGGAGAAGAGCGGCAATGGGCTACGTATCTTCGCGCGCTACCTCTGGGACCAGGGCGCCGTGGGGAGCGAGTCCTTTCCGGTGATGACCGCCGCCGGTGTGGTGGCCTGCCGAGTGCTGGAGGAGGGACACCAGGTGTCGGTGGATATGGGACGGGTCAGCTTCGACAGCGAGGCGATCCCGGTAGCCGGACCGCCGCGTGAAGTGCTCCAGGAAACCCTCTGGGTGGGGGGAGAGAAGTTGGAGTACTCGGCCGCCACGATCGGCAACCCGCATTGCGTGATCCTTCGCGAGCAGGTGTCCGCCGAGGAGGCTCGTCGCCTAGGGCCCCTGATCGAGCGGCATGACCTCTTCCCCCGACACACCAACGTCCAGTTCGTCCAGGTCTTGGCCCGCGACCGGCTGAAGCTGGAGATCTGGGAGCGGGGATCGGGCTACACCCTGGCCTCGGGAAGCAGCAGCTGCGCCGCCGCCGCCGTGGCATTCCGGCTGGGGCGCTGCGACCTCGAGATCGCGATCGAGATGCCGGGAGGAGTAGCCAAGGTGGAGCTGACGCCCCAGCTCGACGTCCGGCTCACCGGTGGCGTCACCCTCGTGGCCCGAGGAGACATTTTCCCCGAGGCGCTGGAATCCTAGGCTTCTCTCGCCTTTCGATATATAGAGAGAGGCGAAGAGGAGGAGGACCAGACCGGCGACGCCCCTCACCGGGCCACCGTCAGTGCGTAGCCCGCGAGCGAGGTGCGCAAAGCGCTCTGACGATCGGCGACCTCGAGCACCTGCGCCGTGTACGCGGCTGCCAGGCCGACGTCCCGCACCTGGAGCCTGATCACGGTGCCGTTGTCGACGACGCCCACCACCACCCCGACGACCGTGGATTGGTCCGCGCGCGCCGTGAACAGTCGGAGTGACGCGTCGCCGGTCATCGCAGTGTCGATCGCTGGACCGCTCACCTTGAACAGCACGGCGCCATCATCGGCGTGCGGCGTGGTCAGCCGGAGAGCCAGCGTGCCGGCCTGCGGGGCGCCGGCGGTCGGCTCGTTCGAGCAGGCCGCGCTCACCGACAGGAGGGCCGCCATCGCGAAAATCCAGCGTCTGGTGTTCATCGATCGTTCCCCGACCCCTGTGGGGCCGCGGCGGCGCCCAGGGCGCCCACCGTTCTGAGGTAGGCCTGAAGATCCCCGACGTCATAGCGCCCGTTGCGGTTGCCCAGCTCATCGAGAAACCGCATGTCCGCCGCGCTCAGGGTGCCCCCAAGCAGGAGGCTGACTGCGGCGGCATCCGGCGTAAGTGGCAGTGGCCTGAACCCCACCGGCAGCCCGGGATGCGCCACGCCGGCCGGGTTCATCTCGATCAGCTGGCCGACCCGCGGATCAGTGGCGAACAGCCGCGCCACGGTAGTACCCGTCCCGTCCCGCCCGAAGGCCACCACCTGCGGGGCGTCCGGACCTACCGCGAAGGGATCGGCGAGGATCGCCCCAGTCGGATCGAACAGCTTGATGCGCCCGGTGGAGGGGGTCGGAGCGTAGATGTTGCCGGCGACGTCGAAGGCGAAGGCAAAGATCACGACCCCATCCCGAAGCACCCGCTGAAGCTGGCCTGTGACCAACCTCCAGATCTCGGTGCCGTTGGAGAAGTACGGCTCGTCCGAGGGACCGATGGCCAGCGGACCCGGTCCGAAGCCGCCGACTGCAATGGCGTCGAAGCTGGCCTCGAACTGGCCGGTCGGGCTGTAGCGCCTGAGCGACCGATCGGACTGGTCGGTGAGCCAGATGCGACCGTCCGAGGCCACAGCCACCCAGAGCGGGAAGCCCGCGTCGGTGATGAAGCGTGTGGACTGCCCTTCCGGCGTGACCCGATACACGGCACCGTCACTGGATACCACCAGCAGGTGATCGAACGCGTCAAACGCGAGCCCCACCGGGCCGGGGATCCCGGCCGCGAAGGTGGTCACCACGCCCTGGCTGGACACGCGCACGACGCGATTCCCCGTCACGTCGCCAACCAACAGGTCCCCCGTCCTTCCAACGGCCAGGCCCAGCGGAATGCCGAGGTTCTGGGCACGGACCGAGATCGGGTCGCCGGGTCCCGGGGCGACCAGACGCGCGTGTAGCTCGTAGGCAAACGGATTGCCGCCGGGATCGGCGATGGTCGAGACCGCCGCGTAATAGGTGCCCGTCGTGGTAATCGAGTACTGGAGGCGAGGATCGGCACCGTCGGCGTCGTCGTTGAAGGCGAGCCGGGTGATGCCGTCGCTCGCGAACAGAGCGAGGAATGGATCGCTGAACAGGCCGAGCTGCGCGGCGTCGACATCCAGCTCGATGGTGGTCCCCGCCTGGGCTGTGAAGGCCCAGAAGTCCACGTCGCCTGCCGGGTTCTGGTCATGCGCGCACAGCTCGCCCGCGCCGGTATCGTTGTTCAGGAGCGGTGTCGCGCTGCCCGGGGTGTCGTTGGGCTCCAGCTCGGTCCCCACCACGCCGCAGGTGACCGTCCCGAAGTTGATGGCGTACCTGAGTGTCGGGCCTCCCGCGGGCCCGAAGGCGCGAATTACCACGTAGTAGCGACCG
>Ga0210138_1000239_pt1 | contig 13059 bp, 22 predicted proteins | sample Browns_ThreeSqC__FD_184850 | JGI IMG/M metagenome (GOLD analysis project Ga0210138, IMG submission 184850) | Wetland microbial communities from the San Francisco Bay, California, USA, that impact long-term carbon sequestration -... | ecosystem: Environmental > Aquatic > Marine > Wetlands ... | reverse complement strand
CCCCCATCCTGTATATTCCAGATCAAGTTATTGCTACTTAATCGCAGTACCCAAAAGTTACTATTATCAACCCGTTGCTGCAAAAATCCCGCCTGTCCTGTTCCGGGGTCGCCATTGAAACGTACCCGAAAATCAATTGTCCATTCGTTGCTATCCGATCCATCGTCCAGCCGCCAATCATCGTGATCGGCAGTTTCAATGTAATCCCCAGTTCCATCGAACAATCCAGATGCACCGCCGAACACTGATTGAGAAGTGTCTATCTGTGCGTTGCCGTTGGCTGTCCAGGTCTTGCCACTTTCATCGGTGAACGTGGTAGAGCCGTCAGCCCCGTTCATGTGCAGGAGTGCTTTGGTGAAGCCGTCGTCCACATCCATAAGCGGCGCGGCGTGCGAGGGCGCCACGAGGATCGATGAGGCGATCACGATCAGGAGCAGCGATGAGAAGATAAGTTTTTTCATATGGCACCTTTTTATTTTGCGATGACGAAGAGGATCAACATGGCGATCACGAGCCACAAGTCGAAGAGGTTTTGTATCCAGGCACGGAGCGAGCCAGGCGCAAACCGGATCGTCCATCGCACAACCGGGATCGCCAGGGCGAGACCGGCGATCACAGTGACGGTGTTCGCCGCCTCGCGCATGGATGTAATCAGCAGGTCGTATCGAGCGGTCATTGTTTTCTCCACGGGAGGCGGACGTTCTCCCAATCGATCAACTTTGCGCGTCTCGAGATCCACAGCGCGCCCAGGTGGAACGCGAGCGGCCAGATGCAGCACAGACCGCAGGTGATGATCCATGAGTTTTCGTAGCTCACGGCTTCCTCGGGTATCCCGGCGAATTGCGGTTGCGCCGGTAGATGGTCTTGTTGCCGCGCCCGCCGTGCGAGGGGATGATCTGGATCGATGGTATGGTCCGCGCGTGGCGACGAAGCCATGATTTATTGGCGGGTACGCCCAGGAGCGAGGCGAGATCTTCCGTGCCGTGGATCTCGCCATCGTTGTCTTCGAGGGCGATCAGGATCAGGTTCGATATCCTGCTCATCGTTTGATGGTCCAGCGATCGTCGTTGATTTCAGCGGGATCGATCTTCGCGGCGTGAAGCACTTCCTCGGGGATCACGTTCCACGTTTTCGATTTGCGATAATGCGCGGGGATCTGATCGGTCTCGAGTCTGTGCGCGGCGATCATGCCCTTGTCCCTGGCTGTATCGTCATCGTAGGCGCTGGCGAGGGCGGCGAGGATGGAGGCGGTGAATTCGTCGTTGGATTTGTAAATTCGCGTAGCCAGATATATGGAGACGGATTTCAATTTCGGGTTTCTCAAACCGGAAGACCGGAGGATCTCCATGGCCAGGACCGCGCGCTGCATTTGTTTTTGAGGAAGCGAGGCGATGGAGGATTCGATCGCTTTTCCTTTTCCAGCCTTCCCACCCTGAGCGGCGGATCCCGTTGGAGGGGTAGGGGTGGATCTGGTCTTCTTCTGATCTACTTCTGATCTACTTCTACTTCTGGTCTTCTTCTGGTCTAGGGGCGTGACTTCATCACCGTCACGCGTTGCGCCATCACTGTCACGCGTGACAGACCTGTGACGCGCCTGTCGCTTGCGGTCCTCCTCCTGTTTTTCCCTCCAATTAATTTGTTCATGATGCCAGTCTGTAATCAATGGTCCCTTGCCGTTGACGGTGATCAGGCTCTCTCGTTTCAGTTCCGCATAACTCTTTTTGAGCAGCTCGAATTTTGTATGGATGCGGAAGGCGATCTCTTTATCGGTAAGCCTTCGACCGTTCTCGAAAAATAATCCTTCCGCGTCGAGTTGACCGGCAAGCAGGTAGAGCATGAAATAATCGCTGCGGGCCTGGGTGGATACAAATTGCAGACGCGCATCATTGAGTCGTGCGGTGGGTGTTTTGATCCAGGGTCTTGACATCATCACTTCTCCTTGATCCATCCGAGGGCGACTTTCAACCCGCGGCGCTGGATGTGATCGTTCATGACGTTGATCCGCTTTTGGAAGACCTCGAGCATTTCGTGGTTCGTCATTTGTTGGATCGTCTTCTGCGGTTTGCGCGGCGCACGTGGTTTGATCAGCCCGAGGGCAAGAAGGATCGATTGATCCTTCGGCAGCCATGCGCCGCGGTTCAAGGCGATCCGGTTGAGGGTGGCATGATTGATCCGGCTGCTGTAATCCTCGCGTGCGATGCGCCGCCACGAACGTTTGAATTTGCGATTTTCACGGAGGAGCGTTCTGGCGAGCCTTTTCGCTCGGGATGGGGAAATGTTCATCTTTGCGTTTCTCGTTGAATTCAGGGGGTGTAACGAGCCGTTACACTGGCCTGTATTTTGAATTCCGAACCGGCGTTTTGTTCCTTGTGCCTGGGTGGGAGGTGGGTGGGTTGGGGACGTACCCTAGCGATCCACCACTTCCCCGATCGCGGTGGGGGAGGAGAGGGCGGCGTAATGGTCCATGAGCGCCCGCCCGGATCGCGTGAGTTCGTATCCGGCATTGGGCCTGGAACGATCGTTTGGCAGCTCGATCAATCCGCACTTGATCATCTCGGATTGGAGGGCGCGCCATTCGCTGTCGCTGAACACGTTTGAGCGCGTGGTCCATTCGCGGCGCGATAATGATTTGCCCTGGTTGATCAATCCGTGTGCGAGCCGGATCAATTGTTCCTCGCTCGCGGGGAGCGAGTAGGTGTTCGATTGATAGTGCCCGTTGGTCTTCACGTCATCGATCCGAATCACCGTGGGCTGAGGCGGTTCCTGTTCATCGCCGATCACGCCATCCTGATTTAGATCGATCCCGGTCACACGTTCAAACATGGCGAGCGAGATCCATAACCGCTGGCGCGTGAGCCAGGTCACGACCCAGGCGATCACGGCGAAGATGATCGCGGGCTTGACCGGATCGATCATGTCGAACACGATCCAGGCGATCACGAATGTTCCGGTGAAGATTAGCAACGCGGTGATCGTGGCCTGGGTGAACGGGAGCAAGGCGCCCGCGGTGAACGTGTGTAAAAATTGTTTCTCGATCCCCGCCGGTTTCTGCGGTGCTGCAGCGGGTTCGATGGCTTGCGGAAAAATTCTCATGGTGTTCATCCTTCGATCAGGTGCTCGATAAAATGATCGCCGATCAATGTGTCGTTCTCTTTCACTTCGATCACGGGCGGGCGGATCATCGATACGCCCGCGGGATCGTTCGATGCTCGCGCTTCCTGTGCGAGCACGCCCGTTACCTGTGTCACTCCCGCCGCGGCGATCATTTGCCGGTCCGCTTCGTTGCGTTCGTCGAGCAGGATTACCGATCCTGTGTTCGGGTTGTGCATGATGTATTTCGCGCCGTGGATGTGCTGTACGAATAACGGGAACTGACGCGTGACCGGGTTCAACTGGATCAGGTTCGCGCGGACCTCGGCGGCGCGAACCATCGCATTACCGATCCCGAGGCTGGCACGCGAGATCGAGAAAGCCACGGCGACGATTACGGCGATGGCGATATAACCGAATGCCCACACGATCCGGTTGACCGCGATATCCCATTGCGCCGCGATCGCCCGGCGATGTGCGATCTCGATCTGCTGTTGCTGCACATCGAGCGCGTGCAGCTCCTCGCCCTGTTCGCGTGCGATGGTCTGGTCCGCGGCGGTCTGGTCTGCACCGGATTGGATCGCGTATGCCTGGGCTTCCTTGCGCGGGTCAGGCGCACAGGCAGCGAGGGCGATCGTCACGAGAGCGAGGGCGAGGAGTTTCTTGATCATGATGCGATCCTTTAGTGGATGAAGACAGACCAGATCGTCACCGAGAGGATCACGGCCGCGATCGTGGCGATGGCCGGGACGATGAAGAAGATCTCTCGGCGGATCTTGCGTGTGCTCCTGCGTGAGACCGGTGCCGGGGAGCTGAACCAGATGTTATCGGTCGCGCTGTAGCCGGGACGTCGATCGCCCGGGAGCGGGACCATCGTCGATTTGAGATGGTTGTGATTCATGATGAGATCCTTGCCAGTGTGTCAACGGGTACGATCTCATTGACATTGATGTGTGCGGAGCCGCGCCAGATGTTGAAATCATCACGCGACATATCCTTCACGGAGGGCCTGATCCGCTCGCATACTTGAAGCGAGAGATCCTTGACCGAGACCCAACGCGAGACCTGGGCGGTGTCCTCCCGGCCTTTCATGTATCCGATGAACCGGGCGTTTCCATTCGGTGTGCGGATCAATTCGTTGAAGTGGAAGGATGTATCCATGTGTCATCTCCGCGGGCGTGTGACGAAGAGCAGAACGAGACCGGCGACCATTGCGCCCAGGATGATCACTTTCGTTACGGGGTCGAGTGCGTTGAGAAATTCCATTGCTAATCTCCTGCAATAGACTGCATGCGCCGCTCGATGGCGGCCGCATCTTCGGGTGTGAGATCGTCCACCATCTTGCGGACCTGATCGATCTCGTTCGCGGTGCGGTTCTCGAATTCGGCGAATCGTTCGTTGAGTTCGTCGGCCAGGTCGTTGATCACTTCGACCACATCCTCGTTATCGGGCTTGCGGCTGAGGGCGATGGCGAAGATGGTCACCATCTCGGCCAGGATGATCACGCTGGAGGTGAAGGCGGCGAAGCGGTCCTCGAAGCCGTAGCCGAGAGGGTTGGGTTGCGCGGCGATGAAGTGGGCGATCCATTCCGCCATGCCTCCGTTCATGAACGCATAAGCGCCCATGGCCAGGACGGCGGTCATGATCATCCCGAACAGAAAATCGAGGAATACCGGAAGGATGGTGTCCGGTTCGTGGCGTTCGATGTTATCGTCGGGGAGGCGGTTCTTCGGGAATACCCGGTGCAGGATGTTTCGCAGCCAGGCCCATCGTTTGAGTTTTTTCATATCGATCCTTTCAGTGAGTTTTTGATTACGCTGTAGAGATACAGCACGAACACGAGCGGGAGAAACCAGATTGTTTTATATGTGGGTGCGGCCTCCATCCAATCGACGAAGCGGTGAACGGCGGATCTCATATGTCGCTCTCGGCGACGATCTTCTCGATGGGGATCGAGATCTCGCCTTCGAGTAATTCGCGGATATCGTCCTCGAGGATCACGACCTGGATCATCTCGTGGAGATTGATCAGGGCTTCGAGCATTTCCTTCGCGGTAGCCATAATCGCGGCATTGCCGATCTCCTCGACCAGGGCGATCGTGTTGCCGTCGCGGTCAACGATCCCGATCTCGCCCGGCGTCAGCTTCACCATCCACGGACCGAATGAGGCTTTGAGTTGTGTGGGCATCTTGCAATCTCCTGTAGATGATTTGCGTAAGTAGATCGTCGGCGGCCTGTGCCCGGCGGAGCTGCTCGGGCGTGGGTTCGACCGCGATCGCGATCATGTTCATTGCGGGCGGGCGGCGGCGGCCTGGCTTGGCGGTCATTGATCGAGATCGTCGTCTTCGTCGTCGCCTGTTTCGATCTGGCGTGAAGCGGGAGCGGTGTAGACCGTAACGGGTTGGACGAAAATACTCGAGGCGGCCTGGGTTGCGATCTCTTCCGAGACCGGTGTGATGCTGTAGATCGCGCCACTCCCAAACATGCGAGTGAATGCCGGTTGGCCGTTGATTTGCGGCACGTCCACGCGGACGAAGGATTGCCCGCCGATGACCTGCTCGGTCACACGCCCGGCGATCTTCTGGTGCCCGAAGAGTTCAACGATGCAATAGTTATCGAAGGATGTTTCACTCATGGGTTCCCCCCTCCTGGACCTGCGCCTTGACGGACGGGATCCTCTTGGTGCGATCCTCGTGCCACTCGCGGACGATGATCCGCAGTGCGGCGGAAAAATTCACCCCCAACTTCTTGCCCAATGCCTCAGTAATGTTTTTCTCAGTGGGGGAGAGGGCGACACTGAATTGCCGGACTTTGAGTTGATGCATAATTACCTCTTGGTATGTCGGTTTTACTTATGGGCAAATTTATCAGATCCCCTAAATTTTGTCAAGGGGTAACATTGTCCACAGGATGTTACCTCCCTGATACTATTCCTTACCTAATGGAAAACTTCCCTGGTTGGCTTCAAGCCAAAATGGATGAACGAGGTTTTACCCAGGCGGAATTAGCAAGGCGCAGCAGCACAACCAGCGCGACAATTTCACGGATATTGAGCGGCGAAAGAAATGTCGGCCCTGAATCGAAGCGCGCCGGGATGACGATCACATCCACGGCGCGCTGTACTACATCCCGCCACAAACGTTATTAGGTAAAGGTGCAGGTGCCCCCACGGAGGAGCGAACCGATTACCTAACAATCGACCTCCTGATCACACGCAAGAAGAGAGCGCCACTGTAACCAAGTGGCGCTTTTGTTTTCTCATTCTTACCCTGTTTATTTTCTCCTGATGGTTTATGGGTGGGGGCATGGAGATCATCCAACCCGTCGCCGATGCGTTTGTGAATGCGGTCGCCCTCTTCGTGCTCGTATTTACCGCAATGCTGTTCACGGTCACATTCGCCCACATCATGGAGAGGATCGTCGAATGACCCTCCCGGAATTCCTGTCGCTGCAAACAGAATTATTTAATGCCTTCGGCTGGTTCATCCGCTGGTGGTTGATCCTGTTTGGCGCGGCGGGGATTATTGCCGCCACGGTGATCGCGCTGCTGCTCATGGCGCGCGGGATGATCGACCAGACATCCTAAAGAAAGGAGTTTACACAATGAGTCTCTCCCTCGACTTCTCGGGTCTGCTCACCCAGGCAGGAACGTTGATCAACGGCTTATTCCCGTTGTTCATCGTGCCGCTCGGCATCACGCTGGGCATGGCGCTGCTCGGACGCATCTTCGCCGAGATCCGCAAGGCGATCTAACCTTGCCGGGGCTGCGGGCGAGCAAGACCGCCCGCTCCGAATTTTTATTTGCACGACTGGAACACCATTATGAAAAAGACAATCAACCGCATCACATCCGCCATCCTGATCCTCTACCTCCTGGGTACGAGCGTCCTCCCGGTGGAGGCGCAGGCGCCCACCGATTTATTTTGCGTTGTGCCAACCGCGAGCCAGCAGGAGGTATCCATTGGCGGATGGACCTACACATGCGAAGATCTCGGGAACGCGTTACACATCACATTCGATTGGTTTCACGCGTCATGGCATCATCCGAATTTACAAATAAACTTCGGCGTTCCGTCCGATTACGTTACCAATGATGTGCGCCTTTATGTGGATCTCGAAGCGACTGTCACCTTTGGCACCGCGACGAATTCATACGATCATAAATACGCAATCAGCACAAGCGGATCTCTCACCCCTGGATATCCATATGCCGAAACCTCTCTCGGCACGGGGACCGGGGTCAAGACGGATGACGTAAGCATCACGGGGATTTGGTACCCGGAGGTCGCGCAGCCGACATTGACCAGTGTTATTTATGACGAATGGGGATCGTCAACCGCCTGGAGCGGTGACTTGTGGATCTACGGGGAAGGGTTTTGTGAGGGCGCCTTCAACGTTCCCTATCCATCGACATTCACGATCGACCCGACCATCGAAGCGCCGCTCGGTCCTGCGGGATCACCTCCCGACGATCAGATCTTCCCCACGGAGATAGGCGTCAAATATCAAGTGAACCTCGGCGGCGCGGGATGGAATGACAGCGTTGTAACCGACCGTATGGATGCGGCGGTCTCGTGGGATGGCGAGACGTGGGTCCCGTTCTCGGATCTTGTCTCGGGGTGTGTCGGGGTCAATGGCGCCGGGGATGTTGTCTCGGCGGTTATCACAGCGGAGAGCACAACGTTCTATATCCGTAGTAATGACACCGAGGGGATGTTTGAAGACAACTCCCAGGCGGATGAGGAAGATCCATACACCTACACGATCGGCGTCGTGGTGGAATCGGTGCCGTGTGAGGATCAATTCACCTTTGATCCCGAGGATGACTTGCTCGGGTCTGTGTCGGTTTCGGCCAACGACACAGACGGCGTACAGGCCACGGGCGCCGGTGGGTTTTCTCCGATCCCGCCGATGGTGCCGACCGAATGGTACGCGGTCACGGTCACATCCGGCACATGGAAGGACGAAGGCACCGGAGCCGATCGGATCGATATGGAATACCAGGTCACAGACAACCTTGGGTTCGACGTGGCGGATTACACCGACTTGGGCGACGGCGGTGATGGCGTCTGGTGCCAGAGCACAAACGGAACCACCTGGTACGTCCAGGCGCGATCCATAAATCTTTTTCTCCGCGTCAACAACGAGACCGGGGCTTTCACCGGCAACACCGGATCGCTGAATGTAAGCATTTATCACGCGGCTTTCGAGCGTCCACAGGAGGCGTGTGAGATTGGGTATGAAACATTTCAGGCGCCCGCACGCAACGAGGTTTCGGGCAATGCGGCCAACGGCAAAAAGTTTGCCTACAACAGCGGACCCGACGATCCCTTCGCCGGGTTGAACGGCGGCGCGAGCGCCAGCGGCGATCCGTTCTACGTGGAGTCACAGACCTGGAGCACGATCCGCCTGGAGCCTGGAGCCTGGTACATCATCGACACGATCGAAGGACCGTGGATCCCGGATAATTCGCGCTGGACTTTATACCGTTACGACATGGCGGTCAACGATGGCGACGGATGGACCCCGCTCGAAGATTGGTCCGTGCCGGTGTGTAACGTGAAGCTCGATGCGCTCGGGCATCGCCGGATCTATTTCCAAACCCCGACCGATGCTTTCGAGTGGCTCTTCCGCGTCAACGATTCCGGCGACTTCTCGAACAATAGCGGGTATCTCGCCTGGAATATCTATCGCGCGAAAGAAGTCGATTTTGCAAACCCCGCGTTCAATCCCTGGGCGGGCTGCCTCGACGATGTACAGAATTCGTATGACGTGCTCGCCTTCAACGAATGGATCCCGGTCAAGTTCGAAGAGGGGACATTTATCAAGGGCAATATAAACGGCGGGGTGGGCGCGAACGGCGTCTCGACTTCCCTCGTGACAGAGCAGATCCTTTCATTGGGCGGGACGTATGTCGTGCAGATCGCGGGCGGTCCGTGGGACGATGACGAGGGCGATGAGAATCTCGGCACGCGTTACGACGCGGCGATCAGCAGTGACAACGGCCTGACCTGGTTACCCATCGACCAGAGCACACCCGGCGCGGAGTGCTTGAGTTCGGATCAGGCGGGTAATCGTTTTCAATATAAATTCACAGTGGCCGCGGATCAGATTTGGAAGATCCGCGTCAACGACGAAACCGGCGACTTTGCAAACAACGGCGGGAACCTGGCATACCACCTGTACCGCATCCGCAATTTCTACGGCGCCGAGTTGGGGGCCGGGGCCACACCGACGAACCTTTGCACGGGTCCGCTGCCAACCCCGCGGCCTCCCACCGATGCGCTCGATATATCGGGCTGGTTGAATTACGTGGGTGGATGGGTGCAATACGGCGCCATGTCGATCCGCCGCTTCTTCTCGTTTTGTCCCAAACATATCAATTCGATCATGGCGATCCTCGAACGGATGAAAACGAAGGAACCGCTCGCCAGCGTGTACGAAGCGGTGCAGGTGCTCGGCGACGTGAAGACCGAGATCCAATCATATGGGTGGGGATCCAATCCGCAGAGTACGAGCATCTTCGACATAACGAGCGGATCGCAGCTCAACGAGATTATCAACGATCACTTCTTCCCGACCTCCTCACAGGCGCGCTCGCCCTGGGAGGGCGGTGACATTATCAACCCCAACGATTTCAACGGCTCGTATTCGTACTCGAGTTATTACAGCACGTGCCTTACTGCATTCGATGGGTATCTGCCTACGGCGGTCGCGCAGGGTGTCTGTTTCGTATCGGGCGCCTTCCGCGATACCGGCGCGTCGTTCTGGATCCAGCTCTCTTTCGATATCGGTTGCATCTTCCTGATGATCCGCATGACGAAGCGGCCATTGCAGGAGGTGATCTATATGATGACCGGCGTCCGTCCGTGGACGCGCGCCGGGGCTGAAAGCGGCGTCGATAAACTTGCACAGTATTTCCAGGAACGCGATCACACGATGGACAACGACGCACGCGAGTTATCGAATCGCTTCGGCGGGTCGTTTACTCGCGGTTCTGATGGCACCTTTCGGAGGTCGCGATGAAGCGGATCGCCCGGATCGCTTTCGCTGCGATCATCCTCTTCGTCGCCTCGCCGGTCTTCGCGCAGGGTGAACCGCCGATTGTCATCCACAGCACGAAGCCGATCTCTCCCGAGTTGACCGCCGCTCTCGACGCGTGGCTCGCGGTCGATCCTCCCTCCGATGCGCCGTATTACATCGTGACGTATTCCAAGACCCGACCGAACGGGGAGACGCAGGTCTCGCTCGCCGGTGTGCAGCTCGACGCGCCGGAATTGCCCGAAGATTGGAGCCTCTTCGAGAACATGGATTCGGTCGTGTGGATCGGATCGGTGACGGTGGAGGAGGACGGATCTGTCTTCCCTTTTACTCCAGCCCAGGCACGCGCGGCGGGAAAGCTTGCTCTCCCGGTGGTGCCCGCTGGTGGTGGTTCTTACGTCGCATTTCCGTTCTCTTCCGGCACGGGGATGATCTACGGTCCGCGCGGTGTGCATGGCGCCGGTGATTATGGCACCTCCGGTATGGTCGCGGTGGATCTGGTCAGCGGCGACGATCTCGGGGCGGACGCTGCACCGCCTTACGCCTATGCCAGCGATGACGGGACGATCGATTACATCTGCGACGATGGAACGACCGTCGCGGTCCGCACGCACAACACGAGCACCGGCGATTATTTCATTTATGCCCACCTGCTCGATAATGCCGGGCTTGCCATCGACGAGGAGTTCACACGCGGCCAGCAGCTAGGATCGATCAAGTATGGCAACTTCGATGACGATTGCGGATGGGCGGCGCAGCAGGAGGATCACTATCATATTCACTGGATGTTTACGCCATCGGGCGGATCCTTCCAGGCGGAGGGGTGCATCCTCTCGACCTCCTCGCAAAAGTGGACGTGTGGCAATGACACCATCGGCACGGGCGGGTGGTTATACGGCGGCGGCGGGTATGGCTCGGGCCTCGACGATCTCACGGGCAAGGCGGGCGGCACTCCCGAACCCTCGTTTTGGGATGGGGTGGTCGTGGCGTTTATCAGCATCTTTGATCGCGGCCTGTTGAAACTCCTCCCATCACATAACCCATTCGGTTTTCTATATGCCCTGCTTGCCACGGTGCGCCTGGTGTTACGTGTGGTGTACGTGCTTGCGTATGGAAATCTCAATGTGGGTCCGTTCTTCGCGGCAATGCTGTGGGGGCTTGCGGTCAACTCGATTATGTCGGTGATCTGGTTTGCCTCATTCCTGCTGAAAGCCTGGAAGAGTCTTGTCCCGATCCTGGGTGCATAAATGCCGCCGCTCTATACCCTCTCGTGCATCATGGCGGCGCTCGCCCTGGTCGTGTTCTTCATCGCCTCGTGGCTTCGCACACGCACGCTGTACCTGCCCGCACAGGAGGAAGGCTCGCAGCCGGTCAGCCAGGAGGAGGAACGAAAGCGCGTTGATCGCGTGCGGCAAAAGCAAGTCGTTACAGCCTGGTTGATCTTCCTGGTGATTTGCATCGGCTCATATGGCGGAGTGCTCGCCGCGCCAACGGCGGGACGGATCAAGTCTGCCATATTCCCCACGGCCACGGCGACCGCTACGAACACACCCACGATCACACCGACCCCGACGATCACCAACACACCTACGCGGACCTTTACACCGCGCGCCACGATCACCGGTCTCTCTTCGCCCTCGCCTGTTTCGTCACGAACACCGACCGTCACGGCGACGGCTCGCGTGGTGGTGCAGGTGCAAAATGTCAACGTGGTACAGACCCGGATCGTGTACGTCAACGTTCCGGTTACCGTGTTGGTCCCTGTGACGGTCCTAGTGCAGGTCACCCCGCTTCCCACTGATACTGCCACACCGACCGCCACAGGGACGAGCACAGAAACACCGACCCCCACACCGACCGAATCGCCCACGAGCACGCCATGAAGAAGGCGCTCCGATCTGTTCTGTTGACGCTCTTCGATGAGCGCTTCGCGCTGCAGTATGCAAAATTTTTCGGGCTGCTCTCCCTGGCGTGCGTGATCAATATTGTTTTTTCGGTAATCGGTTCTCACACCGGATCATTGATTTGGGGCGAGGTGGCAACGGACTACACCGGACCCATGCTTTTCTTTTCCGTGCTCGCCGTGCCGATGGCTTTGATGGAGGTCGCATGAACGCACCGATCTATCTCTCGATCATCATCCCCGTGTATAACGAACACGACCGGATCGAAGCGTGTCTCGAGCAGCTCGTGCCCCATGCCGCGCGCTACAACTGCGAGATCATCTTCGTCGATAATGGCTCGACGGATGACACACGCGATCTGATTGACGTGGCAAAGACAATTTACCGCCCGGTGAGATCGATCCGTCAAGAGCGGCGCGGCAAGGGCGCCGCGGTCCGTGCCGGGATGCTGGCTGCGACCGGCCGCTATCGCTATATGTGTGACGTTGACCTGAGCACACCGGCGAGGGAGATCCATCGCTTTTTGGAGTTTGCCCGCGTGTACGATGTGGTGATCGGTTCGCGTGAGATCCACCCGGAGCAGACACAGACCACCTGGAAGAGGCGCACGATCGGGCGCATCTTTCACAGGCTGGTCTCACCGCTCGTGCCGGGCGTGGTCGATACGCAATGCGGTTTCAAGATGTTTCGGGATTATGCCGCCGATGCAATCTTCACCCACACGACGATCGACGGAATGGCTTTCGATGTGGAGGCGTTATATCTCGCGCTTGAATTCGGGTACAGCCTGCACGAGATCCCGGTCCCGTGGGTGAACGATCCCCGCTCGCGTGTGCGCCTGGTGGGTGACGGACTGGATATGCTGCGGGATGTGTTGTGGTTGCGGGATGATGTGTTCGGTTTGATGGTCCGGGCAACGAGATTACAAGAAGGTGTAACGGATTATTACACCCGTTCAGGGCTTGCGAAAACGCGATCCCGACTGTTTCCCCATCCTGACCGCAAAACGTGACGTAATGACGTTG
>Ga0210138_1000237_pt1 | contig 13235 bp, 8 predicted proteins | sample Browns_ThreeSqC__FD_184850 | JGI IMG/M metagenome (GOLD analysis project Ga0210138, IMG submission 184850) | Wetland microbial communities from the San Francisco Bay, California, USA, that impact long-term carbon sequestration -... | ecosystem: Environmental > Aquatic > Marine > Wetlands ... | reverse complement strand
CTCGCACTCACCATCCGCCGCAAGTTCGAGCGGCCCTCTGCGGCGCTGCTGCGCGCGTTTCGCGGCGCGCCCACCGGATTCATCACCGACGCCTACAACGGCAAGGGGTGCCTGGAGCATCGTGTCAAGCCGATCGATCCGCGCACGCACTTCCTCGGCAGCGCGGTGACCGCACTGTGCCCGCCGATGGACAACCTGGCGGCCATGGCGATTCTCGACTACGTGAAGAAAGGCGACGTCATCGTCATCGCCACCGGCGGTGACGAGTCGGCCGGAGTGATCGGCGATCTGTGGGCGATGCGCGCGCAGCAGCTCGGCGTGGTGGCCGTCGTCTGCGACGGCCTGGTGCGCGACGTGCCCGGCCTGCTCAAGGTCGGCATCCCGGTATTCGCGCGCGGCTGGGCGCCGAACTCGGGCTTCAAGAACGGCCCCGGCGAGATCAATCTCGGCGTGAGCTGCGGCGGCGTGACCGTGCAGCCGGGCGACGTCGTCGCGGGCGATCGCGACGGCGTGGTCGTCGTTCCGCTTGGCGAGGCGCGCGCGATCGCGGCGCAGCTCGAGCTTGTCAGGAAAAAGGAGGCCGAGACGCTCGCCATCGTGAAAAGCGGCAAGCCGCGCAAGTTCTGGGACGAAAAGGGCCTGCGCAAGCGCGGCGCGCTGCGCTTCGTGGACTAGCGTGCGGCGGCCGCGGCTACGACGAGATCGCAAACTGACGTCGCTTGCGAGTGACGCAGGACGCAAAACTTTGCAAACTGCGCGGCGTTTCCCCCGCATTCCCCCTCCTCGGGCACGCCTTTGACCCGCCAGAGCTATTGCGTTTCGCAGCCCAGCCGGTACCTTCTGCGAATCGTTCAACCACCCTGGAAATACGCAATGGCGAAGTGCATCGTTCTCCGCTCCTCGAGAGCCTATTCCGAAGAACACGAACCGCTGCTGCGCAGCGTGCTCGACGAGCAGCCCAGCCTGTTTGCCGTGGTCGGCACCGGTTCGCAGACCTGGGAGGACGCCATGGACTGGCTGTGCGTCGACCTGAGACTGGGAGACGCGCGCTCCGACCGCTTCTGCAAGACGACCTCGCACACGCAGGAGACGCTCGAAGAGGTGGTCGCTTTCGCCGAGGAGTGGTGCTCGCTCAGAGGCCTGGCGAAAGACATCCGCGTGATGGAGCTCTAGCCCCTCGGCTGGACGCGTAGATAAGCAAGCCGGTACGCCGGCGCGACGCCGTCTGCGGCCGTAGCGTTCATGCCGCACGCGCCGCGCGACCAGGATATTTCCGTTTGCGCATCGCCGCTTGGTAGAAATGTCATGCGCGCGGCGATTTTCCGTGCGTTTTTTCACAGTGGCCGCGCGGTGTCGTCTGATCCCCGTATCGACGGCGTCGGCGCTGCGTGTTAAACGGTTAGTTAAAACAACGCGCGCGCTGGCTGCGGCGGGAGACGACAGTGGCCTTGCTGCTTGAACGCTTCGCCGAGGAAAAGGAAGCTCGCTTCCAACGGCGCTACGCGGAACGCTCGATTCCCTTCATCCGCGTCTCGCTGCCGATCGCGGTCACTCTGTACCTGTTCTTTCTCGGCTGGGACTACTACATCGCCCCCGACCTGATGCCGTACACGCTGGCGGTGCGCCTGCCGTTCAGCTTTTTCGCGGTCGCGGTATTCGGCTTCACCTTCCTCAAGTCCTTCCAGCACTGGTCGCAGGCCATCCTAAGCGCGACCGTGGTCCTGGGAGCGGCGGGCGTGCTGTCGGTGCTGGCGTTCATGCCCGACGGCTTCACCTACGGGATTCCCGGCGTGCTGCTGGTCATCATGTACGCCTGCGGCGTGATCCGGCTGCTGTTCTGGCCCGCGCTGATCTCGTGCCTGACGATACTCGCGATCGCCAACGGCCTGCTCTCGATCAAGAATGCGACCGGCTTCCAGTTCTTCAACACCAACGTGTTCCTGTTCTCCGCATCGGTGATCGGGCTGAGCTATACCGCGCTGCTGGAATGGATGGAACGGCACGCCTTCCGGCTCGAAGACGGTCTGCGCAAGGAAAAGAAGGTCAGCGACACGATGCTGCGCAATTTCCTGCCGGACCGCATCTGGGAGCGCCTGCGCGAGGGCGATCGGTCGGTGGCCGAGCCGGTCGGCGAGGCGACCGTGCTGTTCGCCGACATCGTCGGCTTCACCGCCCTCAGCCGCCGCCTCGCGCCCGGTCACCTGATCGAGGTGTTGAGCGACATCTTCACCAGCTTCGACGAGCTCGCCGAGCGCCATGGCGTCGAGAAGGTCAAGACGATCGGCGACAGCTACATGGCCGTCGCCGGGGTGCGCACGCCCTGGCCGCGCAGTGCCGAGGCGATGGCGGAGTTCGCGATCGATGCGCTCGCCTTCGTGCGGCGCTATTCGGAGGAGCGCGACCTGCCGTTCGAGGTGCGCATCGGCATGGCGACCGGCGCCGTGGTCTCCGGCGTCATCGGCACCCAGGTGCCGATCTTCGACCTCTGGGGCGAAACGGTGAACATCGCGAGCCGGCTCGAAGAGGAAGGCATTCCCGGTGCGATCCAGGTCTCCGAGAGCACGTACTGGCGGCTGCGCAACAAGTACGAGTTCGAGGAGCGCGGACTGCTGAAGGTCAAGCACGGCATCACCATCAACACGTTCATGCTCACCGGTCGCAAGGTCGCTGCGGGAAGCGGCGCGCTGCGCGCGGTGAGCGCGAGCGGCGCGGAGCCCAAGCCGATCAAGCGCGAGGCGTAGCCGGGCATGGACATCGGCGGCATCCTGGATGTCGGCAAAGAGGCATCGATCGCGACGCCGGCGCGCTACGACGGCGCAGACCGATCGAGCCCGGAGTACCGCGACACCGTCGATGCGACCGTCGACCTGCTGGAGACTTACCGCGCACTCGTCGCACCGCGCGATACGGGCGAGCCGACGGCAACGGCGCTGCCGCTAGACGAGGTCGTCGAAGATCTGTGGCGCGACTGGCGCGCGCTCTGGAGCGAAGCGACCGAATGCCTCGCCGACCTCGCGCGCGACCGCGATCACGTTGCCGGGGCCAAGCAGTACACCGAGTCGCGGCTCACGCGCGCGCTGCTGGACGCACCCCTGTGGCGACAGGCCTATGCCAAGCCACGCGGCTATCCGGGCGACTATCTGGTGATGAACTACATCTACGAAGGCAGGCCCGCCGGAACGAGCGCATTCGCCCGGCTGGCGCATGCGCTCGCGGTGAAGATCGGGCAGTTCGTCGTGAGGCGCAAGGAGTTCGTGCGCGCGGCGATCGCCGGCCTGGCCGCAGCGCCCGATGCGCCCGCCGAGCTGCGCATCGCGAGTCTCGGCTGCGGCCCGGCGCGCGAGATCGTGGAATACCTGGCGCAGGACGCGGACTGCGCGGGCACGCTGGCCTTCACTCTGCTGGACCAGGACGAAGCGGCGTTGCGCTTCGCCGGCCGCAGCATCGCGAATGCCGTCGCGAGGCGGCGCGACGCCGCGCAGATCCGCGTCGCACCGCGCAAAGTCTCGGTGCTGCGGCTGCTGCGCGACGTGAGTCCGGCGGACGTACTCGGCCAGCCCGACTTCATCTACAGCGCGGGGCTGTTCGACTACTTCAGCGACCGGACCTGCCGCAGGCTCACGCGGCGCTTGTACTCCGCATTGCGCCCGGGCGGCGCGCTGCTGCTGGGAAACATGAAGGCGGGAACCGACATGGCCTGGCCGCTCGAATTCATCGCCGATTGGTCGCTCACCTACCGCAACGCAGAGCGCGTGCTCAGCTGGGCCGACGGGCTGCATGGCGCAGAGGTTCAGCTGCGCACCGAAGTGACCGGCTACGATTACATGCTGCGGGTGAGTAAGCCGGGCTAACCGAAGCGCAGTGCGTTCAGCAGACGCAGAGGCATGCGGGGGTTTAACAGCGTCTCGGGCTTTTGCTGCTTGTCGGTGAATCTTCGACAAGCAACAAAAACCCGAGATTGGACGAGCCCCGCGAGCCAACGCGCAAATTCGGGCGGCGGTCAGTCGTTACCTAGCCCGCGTCGTACAGCTTCCTGATCGCGGCCGTATCGAGTTCCGTATCTCCGCGGTGCGCGAGCGTGCGGAACTGCTGCAGCGCAAGCCCCATCAACGGCACCGGCGCCTTCATGCCGCCCGCCCATTCGTTCACCATTTCGAGGTCCTTCAGGAGCTGGCGCACGTAGCCGCGCGGCGCGTAGTCGCGCTCGACCATGCGCGGCCAGTAAGCGTGCAGCATCGGTCCGTCGGCGTAGCCGCCCGACAGGCACTCGGGAATGCGCGCTGCGTCGATGCCAGCGGTCTCCGCGAGCGCCTCGGCCTCGGCGAGCGTCGCCTGGCCAACGCCGACGATGAGCTGGTTGATCATCTTCGCGGCGAGCCCGGCACCGGTCGGTCCCATGCGCGTGCAGCGCCCGCTGATGTCCTGCATCAGCTCGGCGATCCGCGCAAGGTCGCCCTCCTCGCCTCCCGCCATGACGGTCAGGCTGCCGCTCGCGACCGCCGGCGGACCGCCGGAGACCGGCGCATCGACCCAGCGGCAGCCGCTCGCATCGCGCAGGCGCTGCGCGAAGGCGCGACAGGTTTCGACCTTGATGGTGGAAAAATCGACCACCAGCTGCGGCGCCTTGACCGCGGCGGCGACGCCGTCTGTTCCGAACATCGCCTGTTCGACCGCGTCTAGAGTCGGCAGATTGAGCAGCACGACGTCGGCGCCGCGCGCCGCGTCCGCAGCCGACGTTGCGATTTCAGCGCCGGCAACGCGCGCCTCTTCGCAGCGCGCGGCGGCGATGTCGTAGGCGCGCACGCGCCAGCCGAGACCGCAGAGCCGCTTCACCATCGGGCCGCCCATCAGACCTGCGCCGATATAACCCAGCTTCAAATTGCGCGCCATCCGTTCCTCTCCACCGCGGCGTTGATCGCCGTCACGAACGCGCGAGGATAGCGCAGTCCACGCCGGACTTTGGGCGTATGCTGCGCCAATCCGAATGTCCAGTTCCGCCTTCACGCAGTCGCCGCCACGGCTCGGCAATCAGTACGCGGACGACCGGGTGCTGAGGAGCTATCTCGCGCGCACGCTGTCGCCGGAGGAAATGGCGCTGGCGCGTCCGGCGCTCGAGCGCCTCGGTGCGCTCGCCGGGGGCGAGCTGACCGAGATGCAGCGGGCCGAACGCGCGCTCGAGCCGCGTCTCGAGCAGTGGGACGCCTGGGGGAACCGGGTCGACCGCATCGAAGTGACGCCGCTGTGGCGGCACGCCGAGGAGATCGCAGCGCGCGAAGGGCTCGTCGCCCTGCCCTACGAAGCGCCGCTCGGCCGGCATTCGCGCGTGCTGCAGTTCGCGCTGGTGCATCTGTTCACGCCGCCCACCGATGTCTACGCCTGCCCACTGGCGATGACCGATGGCGCAGCGCGCACGCTCTCCGACTCCGGCAACGCCATGCTCGCAGAGCGCGCGCTGCCTCGGCTGACGAGCCGCGATCCCGCCCTGTTCTGGACCGGCGGACAATGGATGACCGAGGCGACCGGCGGCTCAGATGTCGGACGCGCCGAGACCGTGGCGCGCTTCCGGCCAGACGAAGGCTGGCGGCTCTACGGGCGCAAGTGGTTCACTTCGGCAATCACCTCGCAGATGGCGCTTACCCTCGCGCGCCCGGAGGGAAATGCTCCGGGCGGCAAGGGCCTGGCGATGTTCTATGTAGAGACGCGCGACGCCGACGGCAGACCGAACCACCTCACGGTCGACCGGCTGAAGGACAAGCTCGGTACGCGCAAGCTGCCCACCGCCGAACTGACGCTGGAAGGCACGCCCGCGATCCCGGTGGGCGAGCTCGCCAACGGCGTGCGCGCGATCAGCACGGTGCTGAACATCACGCGGCTGTGGACTGCGGTCGCTGCGGTGTCGTACATGCGCCGCGGACTCGCGCTCGCTCGCGCCTACGCGCGCGAGCGGATCGCCTTCGGCTCAGCACTGGCGCAGAAGCCGCTGCACGTCGACACGCTCGCCGCGCTGCAGGCCGAATACGAGGCCGGCTTCCAACTTGCCTTCTGCGTCGCAGAGCTGACCGGCCGCATCGAGTGCGACGCGGCGAGCGAGTCGCAGCGCACGCTGCATCGGATCCTGACGCCGATCGCCAAGCTGACGACCGCACGCCAGTCCGTAGCGGTGCTGTCGGAGGTGCTTGAAGCCTTCGGCGGCGCGGGCTACGTCGAGGACACTGGTCTGCCGATGCTGCTGCGCGATGCGCAGGTCTACTCGATCTGGGAAGGCACCACCAACGTGCTCGCGCTCGATGCGCTGCGCGCCATCGGCGCAGGCGGCCTCGCGCCGCTGCAGCGCGAGACCGGATTTCTGCTCGAAGGGGTGCGCGAGAGCAGGCTCGTCGCGCTGTCGGCGCGCATCCAGGCTGCGCTGGAGGCGGCGCAGGACTGGCTCGGACACCAGGCCGCGCGCGACGACGCCCGGCTCGAAGCCGGCGCGCGGCGCTTCGCGCTCAGCGTCGGGCGCTGCTTCGCCGCCGCGCTGCTCGCGCGCCATGCGCAATGGTCTCTCGAGCAGGAAAACGACCGCCGCGCGCTCGCCGCGGTCCTGCGCTTCGCGCAGAACGGAATCAACCTGATCGGCGATCCGGATCTGGAGCTGTCGCAGCTGTTGGTGGACGACAAGTAAGCAAGATAAAAAAGGGGTCAGACCCCTGTGGATAAGTCGCCGAGGCTGAAGATCACCCGAAGGTCGTCGATCATGACTTGTCCACAGGGGTCTGACCCCGACGTGCTTCGCGAATCGCATCGACCGACTCGGGATTGACGAGCGAGGAAAGATCGCCCGGATCCTGTCCGAGCCAGGCTGCGCGGATTACGCGGCGCATGATTTTCAGATTGCGCGTCTTCGGCAGTTCGGGAACGAAGGTCACCGCCTTGGGGCGGAACGGCACGCCGAGGCCGTGCACGACGGTTTCGATGACCTCCTCCTCGAGCCGCGCGTCAGCGGCGACACCCGTCCTGGGTGCGGCGACGCAGACCAGGGCGCTGCCCTTGACCGGATCGGGCACGCCGATCGCCGCGGCCTCGGCGAACTTGCCGGTCGCCATGAGCAGCGACTCGATCTCGGCAGGCCCGGTGCGCTTGCCGGCGATCTTCATGGTGTCGTCGGAGCGTCCGTAGATGCGCCAGTGCCCCTCCGCGTCGCGGCTTGCGAAGTCGCCGTGATGCCAGACACCGGGCCAGCTGCTCCAGTAGGTCTCGAGGTACCGCTCATTGTCGTTCCACAGGCCGCGCGTCAGACCGATGGTCCGCCCGCGCATCACAAGCTCGCCGACCGTTCTAGGCGGCACCGGCCGGCCGTTCTCGTCTACGACATCGGCACCGATGCCCGGAACCTCGGCGTTGAAGCCGCAGGGCTTGATCGGGCGCACCACGGTGGTCATGACGATGCCGATCATCTCGGTGCCGCCGGAAAAATTGAGTATCGGCACGCGCCGCTTGCCGACCCGGTCGAAGATCCACCACCAGGCGTCCTCGGTCCACGGCTCGCCGCTCGAGATGACGATGCGCAGCGCCGAGAGATCGAATTTCGCCGCCGGGTCGCTGCCCTGCGCAACGAAGGTGCGGACGGTCGTAGGCGCAACGCCGAGATAGCTCACGCGGCGCTCCGCGCACAGCCGCCACATGCGATCGGGGTCGGGAAAGTTCGGTGCGCCCTCGACCAGGATGTAGCGTCCGCCCATCACCGGCGCGCCGTAGACGAGCAGCGGCCCTACGACCCAGCCCATGTCCGACATCCAAAGCATGACGTCGTCGGCCTTGTAATCCTGCATCAAGCCGAGATCGATGACGCATTTCATCGGGAAGCCGACGTGGGTGTGCACGACCCCTTTCGGCTTGCCGGTTGTCCCGGAAGTGAACACCAGCAGGTACGGATCGTCCGCCGCCATCTCCTCGGTCGGTGAATCTCCCGCGCGCCCCTCGAGCAACTCGTGCCACCAGTGATCGCGCCCGGCGCGCCAGTTCACCGGCGTACCGGTATGGCGTACCACGATCACATGCGCGATCGACGGCGTTCGGGTCAGCGCCTCGTCCACGATTGACTTGGTGTCGGCCGGCCGGCCGCGGCGCAGCGCGCCGTCGCTGGCGACGATCGCCCTGGCCGCGGCGAGCTCGACGCGCGCGGCGATCGCATCCGCCCCGAAGCCGGAGAACAGCGGCATCGCGATCGCGCCGATCTTCGGGATCGCGAGCATCGCGATCGCGGCCTCGGGCACGTTCGGCAGGTAGGTCGCGATCACGTCGCCGCGCCCGAGGCCGAGAGCGCGCAGGCCCTCGGCGCAGCGGCAGACTTCGCGGTCGAGCTCGCGGTAGGTGAAGCTGCGCGTCTCGCCCTTCTCGCCGATCCAGTCGAGCGCCGTCCGCTCGTAGGTGGGCGTTGCGCGCCAGCGATCGAGCGCGTTCAGTGCGACGTTGGTCGTGCCGCCGACGCACCAGCGCGCCCAGGGCGCGCCCTGCGATTCGTCCAGCACCCTCGTATAGGGCCGGTAGAAGCGAAAGTCGACGTGCCGCAGCAGCGTGTCGTTGAACCAACCCGGATCGGCGTTCGCGCGCTCGATGAGCGCGCGATAGTCCGCGACGCCCGCGTAGCGCATGAACGCATGCAGGGTGGACGCTTCGATGATCGACGGATCAGGTCGCCAGGCGATTTCTTGCGTCGACATGGTGTGCAAAGAAGTGATGCTGCAATGCAGCAGGCGCTGTTCGGAAAAAGTATAGCGACAGCCGCGCACGCGCCTGGCTTGACCCTCGTCAAGCGCGCCGCCGCCTGCGGGCATAGTCTGGTTCTCGGATAATTGCGCAAGCAGGCAGTTTCTTCGGCATGCGCCGAAGGAGGTGTCATGGACCTGAACGTGCCACGGCCCGTCGCTGACTCGACGCAAAACAGGTCGTCTTGCCGGCACGGAGAGTACTGCGTGTATCGAGACCAGCCCGATCCCCGATTCGTCAGTCACCTTACGCGCGACAGCTACGCGATCATTCTCGCGGGCGGTCGCGGCAGCCGGCTCGAGGATCTGACCGACTGGCGCGCGAAACCGGCGGTGCCGTTCGGCGGCAAGTTCCGCCTGATCGATTTTCCGCTCTCGAACTGCGTCAATTCGGGCGTGCGCCGCATCGGCGTCGCCACCCAGTACAAGGCGCACAGCCTGATCCGTCACCTGCAGCGCGGCTGGAGCTTTCTCGACGGCCGCATCCGCGAGTCGATCGACATCCTGCCGGCGCAGCAGCAGGTGAAGGAGTACTGGTATCGCGGCACCGCGGACGCGGTGTTCCAGAACCTCGACATCCTGCGCACCGACGGCTGCAAGTACGTGCTCGTGCTCTCGGGCGACCATGTCTACAAGCAGGACTACGGCCGCCTGCTCGCCGACCATGTCTCGCGCCGCGCCGACATGACGGTCGCCTGCGTGGAAGTGCCGGTTGCGCAGGCGCATGCCTTCGGCGTGATGCAGGTCGACGCGGAGCGGCGTGTGGTCGGCTTCCTGGAAAAGCCGGCCGCTCCGCCTTCGATGCCGGGTCGCGAAGGCTGGTGCCTCGGCAGCATGGGCGTCTACGTGTTCAACACCGATTTCCTGTTCGAGCAGCTGATCCGGGATTCCGACGAGCCCAAGTCGAGCCACGACTTCGGCAAGGACATCATTCCGCACGTCATCTCGCGCTATCACGTCTACGCGCACCATTTCCGCGACAGCTGCGTCGGCGCGCCGGGCACGACGCCTTACTGGCGTGACGTGGGCACGCTCGACGCGTTCTGGGAGGCGAACCTCGAGCTGACCAAGATCACCCCGGAGCTCGACCTGTACGATCCGGAATGGCCGATCTGGACCTTCCAGGAGCAGCTGCCGCCGGCGAAGTTCGTGTTCGACGACGAGCACCGGCGCGGGGGTGCCTACGCGTCGATGGTCTCGGGCGGCTGCATCATCAGCGGCGCCACCGTGCGGCGCTCGGTGCTGTTCTCGAACGTGCGCGTCGAGAGCCACGCGGCGATCGAGGATTCGGTCGTGCTGCCCGACGTAGAAATCGCGCCGGGCGCGGTGCTCCGGCGCACGATCATCGACCGCCACTGCCGCATCCCCGAAGGACTCGTCGTCGGGCTGAATGCGGACGAGGACCGGCGGCGCTTTCTGGTCACCGCGGGCGGGGTGACGCTGGTGACGCCCGAGATGCTTGGACAGCGGATCCACCAGATGCGCTGATTATTTGCAGGGAGAACTGACCAATGTACCGCAGAATCCTCGTTCCCATCGACGCAAGCAGGACCGCCACGCTCGGCCTGCGCGAAGCGATCCGTCTCGCAAAGGACCAGGGCGCGGCGCTGCGCGTGGTGCACGTCGTCGACAAGATGGCGATCATCGGCGTCGCCGAGGCCGGCATGAACCCGCGGCCGGTGCTCGCGAGGCTCGCTCGCAGCGGCCGCGCGGTGCTCGATGCGGCGCGGCGCAGCGCGAAGAAGGCAGGCGTCGGGGCGGAGACAGTGCTCTTCGAGCCGGTCACCAAGCGCGTCGCCGACACCGTGCTGCGCGAAGCGAAAAGATGGCGCGCCGATCTGATCGTCATGGGCACGCACGGCCGGCGCGGCATGCGCCGCCTGGTCCTCGGCAGCGACGCCGAGCAGGTCGTGCGGCTGGCCGAGGTCCCCGTGCTGCTCGTGCGCGGCCGTTAGGCGCAACGCGAGCCCGGTGCCCGGTACCCGGTAGAATGCGCCCCTGCCCCGGTGCAGCGCGCGCCCCGCGCGCCGTCCGCGGGATCCGACTCGTTCATGCGCGGCACCCCGTTTCGTCTAGACGTTCGCCCCGAACTGCCTGACAGCCTGACGCGGCTCGAAGAGCTGGCGAACAATCTGTGGTACAGCTGGGATCGCGCCTCGCGCACGCTGTTCGCGCGCCTCGATGCCGAGCTCTGGCAGCGCGTCGGCCACAGCCCGAAGGCGTTCCTGCGCAACATCGACCAGCGGCGGCTGCGCGAAGCGGCCGAGGATGCGATGTTCCTGAGCGCGCTGCAGCGCGTGATGGCGAACTACGACGCCTATCACGGCGCGGCGCTCGGCACGAACCACGCGCCCCACATGGGGCCGGATGAGCAAATTGCCTACTTCTGCGCCGAATTCGGCCTGCACGAGAGCCTGCCGATCTACTCCGGCGGGCTCGGCATCCTCGCCGGCGATCATTGCAAGACGGCAAGCGACCTGCGCCTGCCCTTCGTCGGCGTAGGGCTGCTCTACCGCCAGGGCTACTTCCAGCAGCAGATCGACAACCAGGGCCGCCAGCTCGCGAACTACGCCGACACCGAGTTCGACCTGCTGCCGATCGACCCTGCGCTGCGCGAGGACGGCAGCGAGCTGCGCGTCAGCGTCGGCATGCCGGGGCGGCAGACCCAGGTCAAGCTGTGGCGCGCCCGCATCGGCCATGTCGGACTGATCCTGCTCGACACCTACCTGCCGGAAAACGGCGAGCATGATCGCGACATCGCGCACCGCCTCTACACCGGCGATGGCGAGCGGCGCCTGGAGCAGGAAATCCTGCTCGGTATCGGCGGCGTGCGGGCGCTCGAGGCGCTCGGCATCGCACCGACCTGCTGGCACGTGAACGAAGGGCATCCCGCGTTCCTGATCCCCGAGCGCGTACGCAGTCTGATGCTCGGCGGGTTGGACTACGACTCGGCGCTCGAGGCGGTCGCGGCGAGTACCGTATTCACCACACACACCGTGGTTCCCGCAGGGCATGACCACTTCCCGGAGAACCGCGTGCGCGTCTACCTGAAAGCCGCCCTGCCCGAATTCGATGCTCACCTCGATCGGCTGGTCGCACTCGGCGCGACCGGCGGCGCCACGCACGACTTCAACATGACGACGCTCGCAGTGCGCGGCTCACGACATCAGAACGGCGTATCGCGCATCCACGGCCAGGTCTCGGCCAAGCTCTGCGCGGAGCTCTGGCCGCAGATCGAAGTAGACGAGAACCCGATGCGCTGCGTCACCAACGGCGTGCACGTTCCTACGTTCCTCGCCGATGCCTGGCACGAAGCCTTCGAGCACCACCTCGGCACCGGCTGGGCGCAGCGCCTTACCGACCCTGTCTGCTGGCGGCAGGTCGACGCGATTCCCGACGCGCAGTTCTGGAACATCCACCAGGGGCTCAAGGCGCAGATGCTGCACCTCGTGCGCTATCGCATCCGCGAGCAGAACGCGCGCAACCAGGGCTCGGAGGCGCATCTCGACCGTATTTTCAAACTCGCCGACCCGAGCAATCCGAGCGTCCTCACGATCGGCTTCGCGCGGCGCTTCGCGACCTACAAGCGCGCCACGCTGCTGTTCCAGAATCTCGACTGGCTGCGCGAGATCATCGCCAACCCGGAGCGCCCGCCGGTGCTGTTCATCTTCGCGGGCAAGGCGCACCCGGCGGATGAGCCGGGACAGGCGCTGATCGGCCGCATCGACGAGCTGGCGCGCAGCCCGGAATTCGAAGGCCGGCTGCTGCTCGTGGAAGGCTATGATCTGCGCCTCGGACGCAGGCTGGTCCAGGGCGTCGACGTCTGGCTGAACAATCCGATCTTCCCGATGGAGGCCTGCGGCACGTCGGGGATGAAGGCCGCGATCAACGGCGCGATCAATCTGTCGGTGCTCGATGGCTGGTGGGCCGAGGGGTACAACGGCAAGAACGGCTGGGCCATCAAGCCGGCCTCGCAAACGCTCGATCCCGCGCGGCGCGACGCGGAGGAAGCGAGAACCCTGTACGAGCTGCTGCAGGACCAGGTGATTCCGACGTACTACGCGACGGCGCCGGGCGGCTACTCGCCCGCCTGGGTGCGCATGGCGAAGGAGTCGATGGCGTCGATCGGGCCACGCTTCTCCTCGATGCGCATGCTGGGCGAGTACATCGAGCGCCTCTACCGCCCGGCCGCGAGCCAGGGCCGGCGACTGGCAGGCGAGGATTTCCGCCGCGCGCGCGAACTTGCCGCCTGGAAGACCCGCGTACGCACTGCCTGGGACGGCATTCAGCTGCGCGCGTTCGCTCCGCCGACGCCGCGTCTGGGCTACGGCGGCGTGGTGCGGATCAGCGTCGCGGCCAGCGCCGCGGCGCGCGTGCGTTCCTCCGGCGTCAGCCGGCTGTCGAGCTCGGTCAGTGCCGGCTGCGCCTCCTGGCGTCCCAGTTCGACCGCGAGCGCGAGCCAGGCCCGCGCCTTGACCGGATCGCCGC
>Ga0210138_1000233_pt1 | contig 13356 bp, 10 predicted proteins | sample Browns_ThreeSqC__FD_184850 | JGI IMG/M metagenome (GOLD analysis project Ga0210138, IMG submission 184850) | Wetland microbial communities from the San Francisco Bay, California, USA, that impact long-term carbon sequestration -... | ecosystem: Environmental > Aquatic > Marine > Wetlands ... | reverse complement strand
GCGATTCAGCAGCAGCGTGGCTCGCGTCAGGCCCGGAACAATCTCCTTCAGAAGCTCAAGGCGCTTTTCCGAGAGCTCGATGCCGGTTACCCCCGTGATGTTGCCACCGGGCCGCGCCAAACTCGCCGCGAAGCCCAGCGCGACCGGATCTCCGGCCGGCGCCATCACGATGGGAATCGCTCTGGTCGCCTTCCGCGCGGCTTCAACCGCTCCGGTCAACGACGCAACGATCACATCGACCTTCATTCGCACATATTCGGCGGCCAGAGCATGTGCCCGATCGGCGCTCCCGTTTGCGGAGCCCCAATGCACATCGACGTTCTGTCCGTCCACGTATCCCCGATCCGCAAGGCCCAGGCCGAATGCCTGCCGAAATTCGTCCGTCATTTTCGGAAACACCAGCACTCCGACGCGCGGCACATGCCCGGCCTGTTGAGCTCTGGCGGCCAGCGGAACCGAGATCACGCAAATTGCGAGGACAAGGCCTAGCCTGAGTACCAGGCTGCACGACATTGGGGAACCCGGCAGAACGTCCAGAACGGACAGTGTAAGCCGCTCGGAACGGCGACGCGACCCAATTGCGGACTGCGTAGCGCTGAGCACAAGGTTTGCCGATACCGCGTCGCACTGCTTCAGTCGATCTCCCTGAGGCCGCAAGGAAGTAAGGATAAGAAGGAGATTTGCGGACGGAGAGCCCTCGTCAACCCAGACTGCCGTTCAACAGACCTGTATGTCCATTGCTGCGGGTCTGTAGCGCCCGGTCAAGTCGGCGCTTCGCGCCCTGGACGCATTTTCCTCCGCGGCGGAAGGCGATGTCCGCTATGCTGGAAGCCACCCATTCATTTGCTGACCTGCCGGGTGCAGGACGATCGGAAAGGACAAGGCATGTCCGCGCTGCGCCGCTCATGCGCGCATGGCCCGCGCCGCACGTTTTCTCTCTCGTTGCCGCTGGTTGCGCTGTTCGGCTTGCTTCTCGCCTCGCCGGCTCTCGCCCAGGAACCCCCGACCATCATCAACGTCGGCCGAAGCTCCGACGACATGATCCGGGTGGACGGCCACCGCGCTGCTTTCGTCACGTACGAGAGCCAGGAGGCGACCGACTTCAACAGCGACGGGGATACGGGCGATCGGGTCGTGCAGCTCTACGACCTCGATACCGGGACAATCACGAACACGGGCCTCGCCCAGGCGTTCGTGATGAGCGCGGCCGACCTTCATCTGCGGGGCGATGTCCTTGCCTTCCTGGTCTACGAGCCGGCCGAGCGCCGCGACCTGAACGGCGCCGGGGGCGTGAGCGAGCTCACGTTCGTGCCCCACGTGCGCGACCTCGCCACGGGCGAAACCGCCAACCTTGGCCTCGAAGGGCGTTTTCCGGCCCTCGGCGAAGGGATTCTCGCGTTCCTCGTGCGGGAGTCCCTGCAGCTCAGCGACCTCAACGGCGACGGGGACCAGGTCGACTCGGTGGCGCACGTCTACGACCTCGCCACCAAGACCATCCGAAACCTTGAGCTCCCCGCGACGAGCTTCGCGGTGGGGAGCAGCATGGCCGTGTTCCTGGTGCGCGAGAGCCCAGGCCACGACCTGAACGGCGACGGCGACGTTCTCGACACGGTCGCCCACACCTACGACGCCACGACCGGGCTGATACGCAACCACGGCCTCGCGGTCACCGCCGCCCTCATCGCGGGCCGTTTCGTCGGCCTCGTGGTCGACGAGGCGGCTCAGGGCGAGGACCTGAACGGCGACGGCGACAAGCTCGACCGCGCGCTGCATCTCTACGACGGCGACACCGGCGCCATGGTCAACACCGGTCTGTGGGTGGAGAGCCTGGTGATGACCGAGCGCCTGGCCGCCTTCACCGTCGTCGAGTTCTTCCACGGCGCGGACCTGAACGGCGACGGCGACCTCTCGGACCGCGTTCTTCACATCTTCAACCGGGCGACGGGGACAACCGCGAATTTGGGCCTGGACCCTACCTTCTCGATCGCCGCGGCGGGCCCGCTCGTGGCGTTCCGGGCAAACGAATCGGCGAACGGCGATACAGACTTCAACGGCGACGGAGATGCCGGCGATTTCGTCCTGCACCTCCACGATGTCGCCTCCGGCACCACGTCGAACCTGAGGTTCGCCATCGCCTCACCGCTCGACATGGACGAGCGCCGGATCGTGGCCCAGGTCTCGGAGGCTCAGCAGGGAAACGCCGACCTCAATGGCGACGGAGACGCCTCCGACCAGATCCTGCATGTGTTCGATACGGCGGACGGCTCGGCGGTCAACCTGGGCTATACCCCGTACGGTCAGTCGCGGGTGGTGAACGGTCGCGTCGCTTTCAGCGCCCGCGAGGGCGACGCGGGGAGGGATCTTAACGGCGACGGGGACATGGCGGACGTCGTGGTCCATCTCTACGACGGCGTGCGGGGCGAGCTCCACAACCTCGGCCTCGCTGTCCCGCAGTTCTGGGCGCTGGCGCTTGGGAAAGAGCTGCTCGCCTTTCCCGTCCTGGAGCAAAACCAGGGCGCGACCGACCTGAACGGCGACGGCGACTTCGGCGACCTCGTGCTTCACGTCGTGCGCCTCTCGGAGCCGACGCCCGAGCCGACGCCCGGAGAGCGTCTGCAGGACCTCATCGACATGGTCATCGGTCTCGACCTGCATCACGGCATCGAGAACGCCCTCAAGGTCAAGCTCGAGGCGGCGCTCGCTGCGCTCGCGGCGGGCGACATTCCAGGGGCAGCGTCCGCCCTCGGAGCCTTCGTCAACCAAGTGCAGGCCCAGGCCGGCAAGAAGATCTCCGAGGAAGATGCGGCGGCGCTCGTCGCGGGCGCCCAGGAGATCCTCGCCATTCTCGCAGCCGCAGCAGCCTGAACGGACGAGGCGGCGACCCCGTCGGCGCGGCAGGCGGCGCACCGGGATCCCGGACCGGCTCGTCCGGTCGATCGTCGACTACGGGTGAGCCGACGTTTCTATTCTTGCTTCCCCGTCGCGCGCGCGCCGGGCTCGTCGTCCCACACCTTCTCCGGCATCGGTAGCCCGGCAAACGCATCCGCGCCGAGCCGATCCTGCGGGGCAATGCCGAGCTGATCGAGCACCATCATGAACTGACGTACATGCTGCCCGCAGTGCCAGGTGGTGCGCTCGAAGAACTCGTGCACGCTCTGCGCGCCGTAGTACACGTCGGCACTGCGATTCCAGTCGGTCTTCGATCCGCGCGCCGAATACCAGTCGTCCAGCCGCTTCGCGACGGCCTCGCCGTACGCGAGCAGCGCAGCCTTCGTGTCCTCGCCGGGAAGCGGCACACGGCTGTACGCGTTCTCGTCCAGCCGCGTGCCATCGAGCTCGTGATCGAGAAAGGCATCGGCGATGCTGAAGATGTGGTACGCGAGGCTGGCGTAGCTGCGCGGCCGATTGGGAAGCAACACGGGCAGCTTGTCGTCCGGCAGTTGGACGAGAAAGCGCCGCGCAGCCGACTGAAACAGATCCAACCGCGCCTTCAGCTCCTGCGGAGGGAGGATCCTGCTGCCGCCCCAGGCAATCCCCGCGATGCGCGCGACGTCGCGCAGCACCTGGCCGTTCGCCCATGCGTCGCCGCGCCGGATGATCGGCACCGAGCGGATGCCGAGCCGCGCCAGGTCGGCAAAGGCCTCCTTGTCGGCGAGGACGTTGATCGACTCGAACGCCACGCCGTGGCGCTGCAGGAACTCCTTCATGCGCAGGCAGCTCGAGCAGCCCGGCTGCCAGTAGGCCTTGAGCGGTTCGGTCCGGATCGCGGTCATGCCGTCCTCCTGCGCGGAAGTCAAAGTATAGGCCGCTTCACGAGCGCCCCTGCAAGGGAAAGCGCTCGATCACGCTGTACTGCGAGCCTTCGCTCGAGAGCACCGAGCGCACCAGCACGTACTCGTCCACCGGCCAGTCGATTCTCGGCAGCGGCGGCAGCGCGCGCGGCGCGCGCGCCTTGCGGATCACAGTGACGTGCGCGGCGAAAGGCCGCCGCTCGAGCACGAACTGCGTGCGGCGCAGCGCCTTGACGAGCTCGCGCGCAAGCTGCGCCATCGGTGCGCAGGTACGTTGCGGCCCGACCCAGACGATCCGGTTGTGCGGCCAGTACACGGCCTGCTCGATCAGCAGCTTGTGCGCCGGCGCGCGAATCGAACGCGCCGCAGCCGCCGCGTCGGCGACGCGCCCCGCCTCGATCTCGCCGAGGAAGGCGAGCGTGAGGTGGATCGTCTCCTGACGTGTCGCCCGCCCGCCGCTGATGCACGCGAGATCACGCGCCCACTGCGCGAGCCGCGCCGCGCTGCGCTCGGGCGGCCACAGCGCGAAGAACACGCGCAGGCGTTCGTCGGCGTGTTCGATCGCGTTCAGACCCGGTGCTTGCGCATCAGCGCGGCGAGTGCCTGGTCGCCCGCCGTGCGGCTGCGCTCGAGATTCTCGATGATCAGATCCTGCTCCTGCCGGCCGCGGTTCTGCGACAGCTTCCAGCGCGCGTCGATCCGCGCGACAGCGACCTCGAAAACGACGATGCCTCCGAGCATGGAAGCGAGATAGTCCGGCGAGAGCGCGTCGAATTGCGCGAGCCAGTGCGGATCGTGCGCGGCGACGAGGCGGCGCTGCGCGGCGTGCTTGGCCTGAGGATCGTCAAAGGTCGTCACCCGGCCGTAGGCGTGTACCGCGGCGTAGTTCCAGGTCGGCACCGCCGGCGCGCGTGCGTACCAGCGCGGCGAGACGTAGGCATGCGGCCCGGAGAACACCACCAGAACCTCGTCGTCGAAGAACTGCTGCCACTGCGGATTCGCCTTCGCCATATGCAGCTCGATCACCAGCCGTTCGCCGCGCTCATCCACCAGGCAGGGCAGATGCGTGCCGTGCAGTTCGCCACCGGTACCGGTCACCAGCAGGCAGAAATTGTGCGCGCGCATCATCTCCAGGACCTCGGCACGGTCCTCGGCACGGTTGTACGGCGGCGTGTACATCATTCCCTCCCGTTCGCTTCCACCAGCGCCACCGCCATGGCGGCGATGCCTTCGCCGCGGCCGCAGAAGCCGAGCGTGTCGGTGGTCGTCGCCTTGACGTTGATGCTGCCGCGTGCAAGGCCGAGATCGGCAGCCAGATTGGCCACCATCGCATCGATATGCGGCGCCAGGCGCGGCGCCTGCGCGACCACGGTGGCATCTATGTTGCACACGCGCACGCGCGCCTGCGCGAGCTTGGCGCGGACCTCGCGCAGCAGTACGCGGCTGTCGGCGCCGTGGTAGCGATCGTCCGTATCGGGAAAGTGACGGCCGATGTCGCCCAGGGCGGCGGCGCCGAGCAGGGCATCGATCACCGCGTGGACGAGAACGTCTGCGTCCGAATGTCCCTCCAGCCCGCGCTCGAAGGCAATCTCGACCCCGCCGAGCACGAGGCGCCGTCCCGCGACGAGTGCGTGGGCGTCGAACCCCTGCCCGATGCGCAACGCGCTCATTGTGACGCGCTTCGCAGGAGCGCCTCCGCGATCGCGAGATCCTCGGCGTAGGTCACCTTGATGTTGCGCCGGCTGCCGAGGACGAGCCGCGGCTGCAGCCCGAGCCGCTCTACAGCGCCCGCTTCATCGGTCACCTCGCCTTGCGCCGTGCGCAGCGCCTGCGCGAGCAGGCCTACGCGGAACATCTGCGGCGTCTGCGCGAGCCAGAGCTGGCTGCGGTCTTCGCTCTTCGCAACGCGCGCCACTCCCGTCTCGTCCTTCGCCACCCGCTTCACCGTCTCGGCGACCGGCAGCGCGAGGATGCCGCCGATCGCATCGCCCTGGCACTCGGCGATCAGCCGCTCGAGATCGGCGCGCGGCAGGCAGGGCCGCGCCGCATCGTGCACCAGCACCCAGTCATCGGCGTCGATTCCCGCCATCGCGGCGATCAGCCCGTTGTGGACCGACTCGGCGCGCGTCGCGCCGCCGCAGTACAGCGGCTGGATGCGGCCATTGAACGCGCTCCAGTCGTGCGCACGGAACTGGCGGTCGTCCTTCGCCAGGACGACGAAGATCATCTCGATCGGCGGGATATCGAGCGCGCGCAGCGCGTGCCACAGCAGCGGCTTTCCGGCGAGCGGCTGAAACTGCTTGGGCGCCTCGCCGAGCATGCGCGAGCCCGATCCGGCGGCGGGAATGAGAGCGTACAGGGACAACGTAAGTTCTTGTTAAATCAAGGCGATATAATTATACGCCGCGTCGTTCCGCGCGCCGTTGCGGCGCAATCCGAACCGCAGCTACACCGCATGCATCGCGACCCGCTTCCCGCCCGCAGGCGCTACGCACAGCTCGTCGGCTCGGCCGACGCGCTCGCGGCGGCGCGCCTCGCGCAGGCAGATGCGCATACGAGGCCGCTCGCCGTGGTGTGCGCGAACGCGCAGGACGCGCAGCGCCTGCGCGAGGAGATCCGCTGGTTCGCGCCCGCTCTGCGCGTCTGCCTGCTGCCCGACTGGGAAACACTGCCCTACGACCAGTTCTCGCCGCACCCGGACCTGGTCTCCGAGCGCCTCGCGACGCTCTATCAGCTGCAGCACGGCGCGTTCGACGTTGCGCTGGTGCCCGCGACCACCGCGCTCATGCGCCTGTGCCCGCCGAGCTATCTCGCGGCGCATACGTTCTTCATCGCGGTCGGCCAGCAGCTCGAGCTCGAGGCGCTGCGCAGACAGCTCGCGATCGCCGGCTACGCGCAGGTCACGCAGGTCGTCGCGCCGGGCGAAGTGTGCTTTCGCGGCGGACTGATCGACCTCTTTCCGATGGGCAGCGCCCTGCCCCTGCGCATCGACCTGGACGACGAGCGCGTCGAAACCATACGCGCCTTCGACTCGGATACGCAGCGCACGGTGTACAGCGTGAACGAGCTGCGCATGCTGCCGGCGCGCGAATTCGCGCTGGACGACGCCGGGCGCATGCGATTTCGCAGCCGCTGGCGCGAGCAGTTCGAAGGCGATCCGTCGAAGAAGCACCTCTATCGGGACGTCTCGAACGGCATCGCGTCGGCCGGCATCGAGTATTACCTGCCCCTTTTCCATGACGAAGTCGCGACCTTGTTCGACTACCTGCCGGCAGCGAGCACCGTCGCCCTGCACCACGATGTCGCCCAGGCCATCCAGGCGTTCTGGAGCGATGCGGCCTCGCGCTACAAGCTGCTCGGCGGCGATCCCGAGCGCCCGCTGCTGCCGCCTGCGGCGCTGTTCCTCGATGCCGAGTCCTTCTACCTGCGCCTGCGGGAGCACCCGCGCGTCGACCTGCTGAGCGCACCCGCGGTAGATGACCTTGCGCAGGAAGCAACTGCGGGCGGCGAAGGCGCGCCGCTCGTCGCGACTGCGCTGCCCGCGCTCGCCGTGGATCGCCGTGCGCAGGATCCGATCGCCGCGTTGAAGAAGTTCATCGCCGCGACCCCCCTGCGGGTGCTGCTCGCAGCCGAGTCGGCCGGCCGGCGCGAGACGATGGGCGCGTATTTCGCCGAGTACGGGCTGCAGCCGGCGCCCTGCGCGGACTTCGCCGCATTCGTACACGGCGAAGAGCGGCTCGCGCTCGGTGTCGCGCCGCTCGCCAACGGCTTCGCGCTGCCCGCGGAAGGCTGGTGCGTGCTCACCGAGGCCGAGCTCTACGCGGGCACGGTGCGGCGCCGTGCGCGCGGGCGCGAGAAGACCGTCTCCGCGGAAGGCCTGGTGCGTGACCTGTCGGAACTCAAGGTGAGCGATCCGGTGGTGCACGCGCAGCACGGCATTGGACGCTACCAGGGTCTGGTCACGCTGGACCTCGGCGATGGCCAGAACGAATTCCTGCTGCTCGAGTACGAAGGCGGCGACAAGCTCTACGTCCCGGTTGCGCAGCTCGAGGTGATCTCGCGCTACGCCGGGGTGCAGCCCGAGGAAGCGCCGCTGCACAAGCTCGGCAGCGGACAGTGGGACCGCGCCAAGGCGCGCGCGGCCAAGCAGGTGCGCGATACCGCCGCGGAGCTGCTCGCGCTCTACGCCAGGCGCGCGGCGCGCCAGGGCTACGCCTTCGGCGTCTCCCCGCACGACCTCGAGGCTTTCGCCGACGGCTTCGGCTTCGAAGAGACGCCCGATCAGCAGGCGGCGATCGACGCGGTGGTCGCGGACATGGCCTCGGGCAAGCCGATGGACCGCCTGATCTGCGGCGACGTCGGCTTCGGCAAGACCGAGGTCGCGCTGCGCGCGGCTTTCGTCGCGGTCGCCGACGGGCGCCAGGTGGCGATCCTGTGCCCGACCACGCTGCTCGCCGAGCAGCACTTCCTCACCTTCACCGACCGCTTCGCCGACTGGCCGATCCGGATCGCCGAGCTGTCGCGCTTCAAGACCGCGAAGGAGCAGGCCGCCGCGGTCGAGAAGCTCGCGCGCGGCGAGCTCGACATCGTCATCGGCACGCACCGACTGCTATCGAAGGGTGTCCAGTTCAATCGGCTGGGGCTGGTCATCATCGACGAGGAGCACCGCTTCGGCGTGCGCCAGAAGGAGGCGCTGAAGAGCCTGCGCGCCGAAGTGGACGTGCTGACGCTCACCGCGACGCCGATCCCGCGCACGCTCGCGCTCTCGCTCGAGGGCTTGCGCGATTTCTCGGTCATCGCCACCGCGCCGCAGCGGCGCCTGGCGATCAAGACCTTCGTTTCGCCTTACTCCGAGGGCCTGGTGCGCGAGGCGGTGCTGCGCGAGTTGAAGCGCGGCGGGCAGGTCTACTTCCTGCACAACGAGGTCGACACCATCGAGCATGTGCGCGACCGGCTCGAGCGGCTAATGCCCGAGGCGCGCATCGCGGTGGCGCACGGCCAGATGCGCGAGCGCGAGCTCGAGCGCGTGATGCGCGAGTTCTACGCGCAGCGCCACAACCTGCTCCTGTGCACGACGATCATCGAGACCGGCATCGACGTGCCTACGGCGAACACCATCGTCATCAACCGCGCCGATCGCTTCGGCCTCGCGCAGCTGCACCAGCTGCGCGGGCGCGTAGGCCGCTCGCACCACCAGGCCTACGCCTATCTGCTGACGCCGCGTGGCGAAGGCCCCGATCCCTTCGACGCCCTCGGCACCCAGGCGAAGAAGCGGCTCGAGGCAATCCAGGCGATGGAGGAGCTCGGCTCGGGGTTCTTTCTCGCCATGCACGATCTCGAGATCCGCGGCGCGGGCGAGGTGCTGGGCGAGTCGCAGTCCGGCGAGATCCAGGAAGTGGGCTTTTCGCTCTACGCGCAGATGCTCGAGCGCGCAGTGCGCGCCCTGCGCTCGGGGCGCAGCGCCGACACGGACCCGGCGGTCGATGTCAGCGCGGAGATCAACCTGCACATCCCGGCGCTGCTGCCGGCGAGCTACTGCAGCGACGTGCACGAGCGCCTGACGCTGTACAAGCGCCTCGCCAACTGCGATTCGCAGGATGCGCTGGACGCGATGCACGAGGAGCTGGTCGACCGTTTCGGCGAGCTGCCCGAGCCGGCGCGCGCGCTGCTCGAATGCCACCGGCTGAGGATCGAGGCGCGTGCGCTCGGCGTGATGCGCGTCGACGCGACGCACGAGACGATCCTGCTGCATTTCGTCAAGCACCCGCCGCTCGATGCGCAGCGCATCATCGATTTCGTGCAGTCGACGCGCGGGGCGCGCTTCGCCGGCCCGGACCGCGTGCGGCTCGAAGCCAAGCTGCCGGAGTGGCGCGAACGCGCGCAGGCGCTGAAGGATCTGCTGCGCCGGCTCGCGGCCTGATGCCTAACGCCGCCGCGTGATCCTCGTCGTCCAGGGCCCGGGCATGAACGCGCGCCTCGCCGCGGACGCCGCGCGCCTCGCCGGCGCCGCGGTCCCGCAGCAAGTGGCCGCCGGCGCCTGGCGCCTGCGCGCTGCAGCGCGCAGCCCTACGCTCGAAGCCTGGTGCGCGGCGCACCGCCTCGACTGCGCCTGGGTGCCCGAGGAGCGGCGCTTCGCCGAGCTGCGCCTGCTCGCCATCGACATGGACTCGACCCTCATCACGATCGAGTGCATCGACGAGATCGGCGCGCTGCTCGGCAGGAAGGCCGAGATCGCGGCGATCACGGAAGAAGCGATGCGCGGCGAGATCCCGTACGCCGAGAGCCTCGCGCGGCGCGTGGCGCTGCTCGCCGGGCTCGAGGAAGCGGCGCTGGAGAAAGTCTATCGCGACACCCTCGCGCTCTCGCCCGGCGCCGAGCGGCTGATCGAAGGCTGCCGCTCGCAGCAGATCCGCACCCTGCTCGTCTCCGGCGGCTTCACCTTCTTCACCGAGCGCGTGCGGACGCGGCTCGGCATCGACGAGGCATTCGCGAACGAGCTGGAGGTCGTCGATGGGAGGCTTTCCGGACGGCTGCGCGGTTCGATCGTCGATGCGGGAGCGAAGGCCGCGCGGTTTCGCGAGGTCGCGGCGCGGCTGCGGCTGCAGAAGTCGCAGACCCTTGCGGTCGGCGACGGCGCGAACGACCTGGCGATGATGGCCGAAGCCGGGGTGTCGGTCGCCTGGCGCGCGAAGCCGCGGGTGCGGGTGGCAGCGACGCACGCGCTCGACTTCTCCGATCTCGACGGGGTGTTGAACCTCTATACGTGACAGTGTGCGCCGAGTTGCGCGCCTGCCGCGCCCCGCTCGTGGACCTTGCCTCGACGCACAACGAGAACATTGGACTTTCAATCGCCCCACGCGGGAGCACGAACGATGCCTTCGCGGGATGCCGTAGGGATTGCGTGCCGACGATTCAACGTCACCTTCAACGAACTTCTGCTGCCGGTCATGAGCAGCAATAGCCCGCGCTCTGATCACCGCAGAGTAATATCCGCGAGCAGTACGGCTCGGGGAGGGTGGCCGCGGTGAATGGGCAGGAACTAAAACAACGACTGGCCGCGATTCTGGCCGCGGATGCGGCGGGTTATTCGCGCCTGATGGCGGCGGACGAGCGCACCACGGTGGCCGCACTCGACGCTGCTCGCGCCGTATTCCGGGCTCGGATTGAAGCCAACCAGGGCCGTGTCATCGACATGGCCGGAGACTCTGTGCTCGCGGTGTTTGAAACCGCGACGGGGGCCGTATTGGCGGCCCTGGCTATCCAGACCGAGCTCAAGGTGCAAATCGCCGACGTATCCGAAGACCGCCGTATGCGCTTTCGAATAGGCATCCACTTGGGCGATGTGATCGAGAAAGCCGACGGAACGATCTACGGCGACGGCGTGAACATCGCGGCGCGACTGGAGGGTCTGGCCGAGCCAGGCGGAATAGCGGTGTCGGCGTCGATCCGTACGGCCGTGAAGGGCAAGGTAGATGCCAGCTTCGAGGACCGGGGCGAGCAGAAGGTGAAGAACATCGCCGAGCCGGTGCAGTGCTTTCGCCTTCGATTCCACCCGGAAGATGCAGGCGCAATTCCCGACAGCCCGACACCCGTTCCGGCGAGCGAATCGAACGTTCCAAGCGTCGTCGTTCTGCCCTTCAGATTCATCGGCAACGCTGGCGAGCATGAGTACATTGCGGGAGCGCTCACTGAGAGCATCGGTTCGGCGCTTGCACACTTTCGCGAGTACAGGATCGTAGAGGGCGCTGACGCGCACAATGCGACGTACGCATTGAGCGGCACTCTACAGGTCGCGGGGTCACGAATCCGGATCGGCCCGCAGCTGTCCACCACGGACGGCGGTCGGAAACTATGGTCCATGAAGTTCGACCGGGAGCTCGCGGACGTATTCGAGCTGCAAGATGAGATCAGTGCCATCGTCGCGGCATACCTGGGAGAGGCCATCTGGCAGGAAACTGCCCGCTCCCTCGCCGCCAAGAGCAAGGACGCCTACTCTGCCATGGATTGGTGCTATGACGCGATCGAGCACATCCACCGGTTGACCAAGGACGATTTCCTCGAAGCCAAGAAAGCGGCAGAGAAGGCCCTGCGCATGAGTCCCGAGCTTCTGTATGCGAAATTTGCCCTGGCCTTCGTACTCACGCTCGAGCTTGGTTGGGGCGTGGCATCAGATGTGGATGCGCATCGGGCCGAGGCACTGGCATTGACGGAGGAGCTACTGCGAAAAGATCCGGCCAACGCCAATACTCATCGACTCGCGTCTAGGCTCTACGGGTTACTCGGCCGTCATGCGGAATCGCTCGCCCACAGCGAACGCGCGGTCGCCTTGAACCCATACGATGGGGACGTGATGATCACGCATGCCACGGCCTTGAATCTGGCGGGACGTTGCGACGAGGCGATAGGCTGGGTGGAGAAAGCGCTGCGCTACAACCCTCAGCCGCCCGCCTACTATCGACAGTGGCTCATGTCGTTCCAGTTCTGGGCCGGCGACCCTGTGTCGGCGCTCGAGAGTCTGCGTCGCGTGGAGGGCGCTCTACTCGCGACTGCGCACTATGTCGCGATCGCTGTACTGCAAGTCAATGGTGCTCACGAAGAGGCAGGCTCGAGGATCAAGGCATTGCTCGAGACACAGCCCGATTCGTGCGTCGAGTACGCCAAGAGCTTGTTCGCGAGCCATGAGGCGCACTTGCAGGTCGACGTTCTGTTCGATGCATTGCGCGATGCCGGGTTGCCTGAGAGGGGCGCAGGCTGACTGGAACTCCTGGCGTGCGGGGATCGGCGGGCCGTGCCGACTGCACGGCCGGATTGATTCTCCTGTCCCCTTCTCGCACGGGATTGGCGAGGCGCTGGTGTGCCGCAGGAACAGGTTGCTGGTGCCAGCGAAAAGCTTGCTCGCGCGCACCACGCGCTCCACCTTGGCGGTGAAATCGCGGGTGCCGCCACCGCGCGTGTGAAAGCAGAGGCTGTTTTGCTCTGTCGTGACGCCATTTGCGCCATCGGAGTCGGAGATCCGTGAATTCTTACCCTTTCTCACAGGGCTGTTTCAGTGTGACTATGCTGATTCAACCCTCTAACTTAAGGGAGCAGGGCCATGAAACGATTCGCCTTGTTTGCAGCACTCGCGGCGCTGGTTGCGATGCCCGGTTGGGGCCAGACGTCGAAAATGACACAGAGCCCGAAGCCGTCCGCGGCCGAAACGAAGAAATCGGAGCCGAAAACCGAGGACGCCAAGCCGATGCCCAGGCGCCTCACGGCGCGCTCGCGCCTGGATGCCAGGGAGTGCCTGAAGTACCCGACCAACGAAGAGATCATCGTCTGCGCGGAGAAGTTTCTCTAGCCCGCTAATACTCCCCGAGTCCGGCGCGTCGCTGCGACACGGCCGCAAATTTGCCGGCAAACTCGCTCAGATCGCTCCTGCGAGAGCGCGCTTAGGAGACCGAACTGGCGTAAGGCCCGTCAGGGCGCCGAACGGCGCGCGTTCAGCCACCGGCAGCAATGGGTCGGTAGAAGCCGATGTGGGCCGACCTCTGCTGGCCAGGAGCCGTCACTCGATCACCCGGTC
>Ga0210138_1000232_pt1 | contig 13400 bp, 18 predicted proteins | sample Browns_ThreeSqC__FD_184850 | JGI IMG/M metagenome (GOLD analysis project Ga0210138, IMG submission 184850) | Wetland microbial communities from the San Francisco Bay, California, USA, that impact long-term carbon sequestration -... | ecosystem: Environmental > Aquatic > Marine > Wetlands ... | reverse complement strand
CCCCCGCGTAGGCCAGGGCCTTCGCGTACACGACACCGACGAGCAGCGCCCCCACCAGCCCCGGGCCCGCGGTCACCGCCACGCCGTCCACGGCGCTCCACGCGAGGCCCGCCTCGGCGAGCGCCCGATCCACCACCGCCGGGAGCGCCTGGAGGTGCGCCCGGCTCGCCAGCTCGGGCACCACGCCGCCGAAGACCTGATGGACGTCCTGCGACAGGATCACGAGGCTCGCCAGCTCCGGCGGTCGCCCGCCGGTGGCGACGAGCACCGCGGCGGACGTCTCGTCGCACGAGGTCTCGATGCCGAGAACGACGTCGGCCATCAGTCGCTGCCGCCCCGCCGCCGCAGCAGCACGGAGTCCGGCGTGACGCGCGCCACGATGCCGGGGGGCGCGAGCACGGTGAGGCGGGCGTAGGCGGCGGTGGGATCGGCACCGCCGCCGTGCGCGACGACGTGCACGCTGTCCTTCGTCAGCGCGCGCACGCGCGGCGCGGGGCCCCGCACGGTGACCAGCACGCGGGACGGGAGAACGGTGACGCCGCTGAGGCTTCCCGCGCCGGACTCGACGGGCACGCCGTCGATCGAGCGCTCGAGCAGCGCGCCCACCTCGCCCGAGATGGTGACGCGCGCCGGGTCGACGCGCACGCCGCCGAGCAGGGTGGTGTCGATGGCGGCCGCGTGGAGGAAGGGGCCGGCGGTCCCCCGGATCTCGACCGGAACGGTCGTCACCGACTCGATCGCGGCCAGCGCCCGCTCCGCGCCGATCAGGCGGACCACGGTGGGGGCCGCCTGCGGGGCCGCCGACAGGATGAGGTCCGACTCCGGTACGACGCGGACGCGCGGCGCGACCCGCACCGTCTTCACCGCCACCGGGGAGAGCGTGACGGGGATCTCCCGCGGCGTGACCTTCAGCACCTTGACGTCGAGCCCGGTGGGGATCGGGACGTCGGCCGGCTGGAGTGTGATCGACCATTCCGTGCCCGAGAACGTGTCGGGGATCTGCCGGGTGACGATGGTGGGGAGCGAGCGCATCGCAAGCAGCTCGCTGCCGCGGGCGGAGACCCGCACCTGCACGGGATCCACCGGCGTGATGAGCCGGCGGCCCGGGGGGAGCACGACGTCGACCTGCACCGGGAACTCGCGTTCGATGGTATTCTGGGTCTGGACTCGCGCGTACAGGAGCAGTGCGAGCGCCAGGGCCGCGAGCTTCATCGGCCAGTTGTGCAGGGCGGAGCGGACGAGCCTACCGATCATCCAGCAGACGCCGCAGCAGTGTCTCGGTGACCGGCCCGTCCCATTCGGCGGCGCCGATCACCTTCTTGATGATGACCCCGTTGCGGTCGATGACGAAGCTCTCGGGGACTCCCGTCGTCTGGTAGATCCGCTGGACGTCGGCGGTCTGATCGTGCAGGATGTCGAACGTCAGGCCCAGCTCCTTGACGAACTGCTCCACGACCTCCCGCCCCTCCTTGTCGATGCTGACCGCCACGATCCGGAAGTCGGTCCCGGCGAACGTCCGATGCAGGCGCTCCATCGAGGGCATCTCGACCCGGCAGGGCTGGCACCACGTCGCCCACACGTTCAGCAGCACCACCTGGCCGCGATAGCGCGCGAACGTCGCCGGCTGGCCCGTGGCGAGGTCCACCGCGGGGAAGTCGCGGGCGCGCGAGCCGACCTCCACCAGGTCGAACTGCGGCCGGAGCTTGAGAGCGAGCGCCAGTCCGAACATGACCGTGGTGACGACGGCGATGACGACGGTCCACTGACGGGACTGGCTCACAGGGCCACCAGGCAGCGGCGGCGCAACTCCCGCACTTCCTCCGCGGGGTCGGGGCTCGTGAAGATCGCATTGCCGGCGACGAAGGTGTCGGCGCCCGCCGCGAGCGGGGCGGCGATGGTGGCCGGCGTGATGCCCCCGTCCACTTCGAGGAACGCGGGGGACCGCCGGGCGTCGAGCAGCGCGCGGGCGCGCCGGATCTTGTCGTTCGAGTTGGCCAGGTAGGCCTGGCCGCCGAACCCCGGGTTGACCGTCATGATCAGCAGGAGGTCGATGTCCGCCACGACTTCCTCGACGAAGGTCAGCGGTGACGCCGGGTTGAGGGCGAGCCCCGCGAGCAGGCCGCGTTCGCGGATCGCCGCCAGGTCGCGCTGCACGTGGGTACTGGCTTCGGGGTGGATGGTGACGACGGACGCCCCCGCGTCGGCCATCGGGCCGGCGTAATGCTGCGGGTGCTCGACCATCAGGTGCACGTCGATGGGCCGGTCGGTGAGCTTGCGCAGGGCGGCCACCATGTTGGCCCCGAACGTGAGGTTCGGCACGAAGTGTCCGTCCATGACGTCGACGTGGAGCCAGTCGGCGCCCCCGTCGAGGACGTGCGCCACCTGCTCGCGCAGACGCGTGAGGTCGGCGCTCAGGATGCTGGGGGCGATGCGGATGCCATCGGGCACTAGGGACTCCGGGCGACGACGATGTCGACCACCGTGCCGGGGGCGGCGAGCGTGCCGCCGAAGGGGCGTTGGGCCACCACGGTCCCCGGGGTGGCGTCGGGCGTGCGGCGCCGCTCCACCGTGCCCAGCCGGAGGCCGTCCTGCTCGAGGCGAACGCGCGCGTCGGCCGTCGACAGGCCGAGCAGCTCGGGCACGCCGATGGTGGGCGCGCCCTGGCTGACGACGAGCACGACCGCGCCCCCCGGGGGAAGGACGGCGGCCGCCGGCGGCCGCGTCACCACCGTGACGCCCGGCGCCGCCGCGGCGGGCACCGATTCCACCCGGCTCACCACCAGGCCGGCCGCGCGCACGAAGATGCGGGCGAGCTGCGCGTCATAGCCGGCGAGGTCGGGCACCCGGATCTTCGCGGCGCCGGCGCTCGTGATCAGCAGCACGCGCGCGCCCTGCGGCGCGCGCAGCCCCGGCGGCGGGTCCTGCCAGATCACCGTGCCGGGCTCGGCCGTGGCGTGCGTCTCCGCGCTGTCGCGCGCGAGCGAAAGCCCCGCGGCGGCGACCTGCTCACGCGCCGCGGCGCCGTCGAGTCCCAGGAGCCGCGGGACCTCCTGGCTGCGGGAGAGGATCGGCGTCGGGAAGATCACGAGCGCCGCGGTGAGGTAGCCCGCCAGGAGCGTGCCCACGAAGGCGGCGGCCCAGCGTCCCGCCCGGCGCCGGTCCACGGCGCGCAGGCGCGTCAGCCCGCGCTCCCAGTCCTCGCGGGCCGGCAGGCGGAGCGGCGGCAGGTGCCGGCGGACGCGCATCAGCCGCGCCGCACCAGGCGCGCCGCGAAGGCGCCGTCCGTTCCGTGGCGCGGCGGCAGCGTCAGGAAGTCCCCCGCGGCGGTCACCAGCGCGGCCGGCACGGCGCCCGGGACGGGGGCGCGGGCGAACTCCTGGTGGCGCTCGAGGAATGCGTCCACTTGCTCGGCGTTCTCCTCCGGCTCGAGAGAGCAGGTCGCGTACACGAGCGCGCCGCCCGGGCGAACGAGCGGCGCCGCGGCGTCGAGCAGGCCGCGCTGGCGCGCGGCGAGCGCGGCGATCGCCCGCGCCGTGACGCGGCCGCGAGCCTCGGGGTGCCGCGCGAACGTCCCGGTGGCGGTGCAGGGTGCGTCCACGACCACGGCATCGAATCGCCCGCCCGCGAACGGCGCGGCCGCGAGGTCGGCGGCCACGAGGCGCACGGCGCGGGCTGCGCGCCGCACGGTGTCGACGAGCCGGGGCAGCCGGTCGCGACGGTGATCGGCCGCGATCACGCGCGCCCCCAGCACCTCGAGCGTCACGGCCTTGCCGCCCGGCGCGGCGCACGCGTCGTACGCCAGGGCGCCCGGCGGCAGCGCCGCGAAGCGGCACACGAGCGCCGCCCCGGCATCCTGCACGATGAAACCGCCTTCAATGTAGCCAGGAAGGGACCGGGGAGGAGGGAGCCGGGAGCCGGGGGCTCCGCGAACGAGGCGGATCCCCGCGCCGAAGGGCGCGTCCTCACCGGGGATACCGGCCTCGGCGAGGCGGGCCCGCAGCGTCTCCAGGTCCCAGCGCGCCGGCTGCAGCGTGAGCGGGGGCGGGGTGTCGTTCCAGGCAACGAGACGCGCGGTGTCGTCCGCGCCGAACCGCGCGCGCCAGCGGTCGAGCAGCCAGGCGGGATGGGTGGCCGGGGGGGACGAGGGAGGAGGGACGGGGGAGCGCGCCAGCGCGCGCAGGACGTGGTTCACGAAGCGCGCGGCATCCTCACCCGCCCATTCCTTCGCGAGGCTCACGGTAGTCGCGACCGCGGCGTGCGGCGGAACGCGGTCCAGGTACCGCAGCTGATACGCGCCCAACCGGAGGAGGTCGTGCAGGCGAGGATCGGCGCGCCGGAGATCGAGCGCCGCGTCGAGCGGGCTCTGGTGGCGCAGGACCCCGGCGGCGAGTGCGTGGGCGAGGTGCCGGTCCCGCTCCGGCAGGTCGGTGAGGGCCGCATCGCGCGCGACATCGAACGGCGCGCCGCGCCGCACGGCGTCGAGCAGGCGGAGCGCGGCGCGCCGGGCCGGCAGGCCTGGAGTCTCCCTAATCCAGCATGCCCTCCGTGGGCGAGGACGGGACCGCGACCTCGCGCCGGGGCATCCGCCCCGCGAGGAACGCCGCGCGGCCCGCGTCCACGGCGAGGCGCATGGCATGGGCCATCGTGACGGGGTCGCGCGCCGCGGCGAGGGCGGTGTTCATCAGGATCCCGTCCACGCCCTGCTCCATCGTGAGGCACGCGTCGGACGCGGTCCCGACACCGGCGTCGACCACGACCGGCACCGACAGGCGGCGCTTGATGGTGCGGACGGGGAACGGGTTGAGCAGGCCCAGCCCGCTCCCGATGGGCGACGCCAGCGGCATCACGGCCGCGGCCCCCGCTTCCTCGAGCCGCAGCGCGGTGACCAGGTCCTCGTTGGTGTACGCCATCACCTTGAAGCCCTCCCGCACCAGGACGCGCGTCGCCTCGAGCAGCCCCTGCACGTCGGGGAGCAGCGTTTCCTGGTCGCCGATCACCTCGAGCTTGATGAACTCGTTGAACCCCGCCTCTCGGGCGAGGCGCGCGTACCGGATCGCGTCGTCGGCGGAATAGCAGCCGGCGGTGTTGGCAAGCAGGAAGAACCGCCGGGGATCCAGGTGATAGAGGACGCCTTCCTCGCGCGTGCGGTCCAAATCCACGCGCCGCACCGCCACCGTCACGATCTCCGCGCCCGACGCCTCGATGGCGCGCACCATCGTCGCGTTGTCGCGGTACTTGCCCGTCCCCACCATGAGCCGCGACGCGAAGGTCCGGCCGCCCACCGTGAGGGGGACGTCGCGCACCGCGGTCACGGCCGTCGTCATCACCCGCCTCCCACGAAATGCACCAGCTCGATCGCGTCGCCCGCCGCGACCCGCACGTCCCCCAGGGCGGGGCGGCGCACGATGCGCCGGTTGTGCTCTACCACGACGAGGCGCGGGTCGAGGCCGAGCGCGGCCAGGACCTCGAGCAGCGTGGCGTCCCGCGGTACCGGGCGGGACGTCCCGTTGATCGCCACCGTGATCGTTTCCACCGTCGTCTGCGTCATCGTTGCAGTGCGTCCTCCATCGCCCGAGCCGCGGCCGCCGGGTCGCCGGCATCCCACAGCGCGCGGATCGCCGCCGCGCCCCAGGCCCCCGCCGCGCGCAGCGCGGGGATCCGCTCGACCGTCACACCACCGATCGCGATCACGGGCAGGCCGACGGCGACGATGGCCTCGAGCCCGGCGAGGCCGAGCGGTATCGCGTCGGGGTGCGTCGGGGTCGCGAACACCGGCCCAGCCAGAAGATAGTCGGCCCCGGCGGCCCGCGCGGCACGGGCGTCAGCGACGGCGTGGACCGACCGGCCCACGAGCCACGAAGGCCCCAACCGGCGCGCGTCCGCGACGCCGAGGCTGTCGGCGGCCAGGTGCACGCCGTCGGCGCCGACCGCGAGTGCCACGTCGAGGCGGTCGTTCACGAAGAGACGGACGGAGGCGGACGGTGACGGACGCAGGCGGACGGCCAGTCGATGGTGTTCCAGGCCGGTCAGGGTGTGGCCGCGGGCGTGGAGGGCGAGGTCCGGAGCGCCCCGGGCGAGCGCGGCCGAGATCTGTTCCACGTCGGGGCGGCGGGCGATGCGCTCGTCGGTGACGGCGTGGAGTTTCGGGAACGCCGGCCTCACACGAACCGCTGGCCGGCCGCGACGCGACGCCCGCGGACCCAGTCCGCCGCCGGCATGCGGTCCTTGCCCGCGGGCTGGACCTCCGCGATGGCCACCGCGTCGCGCAGCGCGGCGATGACCAGCTCCTCGTCGGCGCGCAGCACCTCGCCCGGCGCGCCGTGCCCCTCTACCACACGCCCCCCGAACATCTTGATTTCGACCCCTTCCCCCTTCCCGCTTCCCTCTTCCCTTAGTTCCGTCCACGCCCCCGGTCGGGGATCGAGCCCCCGCGTGAACCGCGCGACGACGTCCGCCGGCTTGGTCCAGTCGAGCCGCGCCAGCTCGCGCGTCAGCTTGGGGGCGAACGTGGCGCGCGAGTGGTCCTGCGGCACCGGGCGGAGCGCGTCCTGCTCGAGCATCGCGAGCGCCTCGACCAGGGCTTGCGCGCCCATCTCCGCCAGGTGGTCGCTCAGCTCGCCGCCCGACACGTCGGGGTCGATGCGGTGCGGGATCTGGTGGATGATGGGACCGGAGTCCATCCCGGCCTCCATCTGCATGATCGTCACGCCGGTCTTCTCGATCCCCCGCAGGATCGCCCACTCGACCGGGGCCGCCCCGCGCAGCTCGGGCAGGAGCGACGGATGCACGTTGACCATGCCGCGCGGCGGGATCGCCAGCAGCTCGGGCCGGAGGAGGTGCCCGTAGGCGACGACGACGCCGACGTCGGGAACGAGCTCGCGGACCGCGGCGACGAAGTCCGAATCGGTGGGGTGCTCGGGCTGGAGAACGGGCAGCCCCTCCGCCTCCGCCGCCAGCTTCACCGGGGGCGGCACGAGACTGGAGCGGGAGCGGCCCCGCGGCCGGTCCGGCGGGGTGACCACGGCCAGGACGTCGAAGCCTTCGCCCAGGAGGGCGCCGAGCGAGGGGACCGCGAAATCGGGTGTGCCGAAGAAGACGACGCGCACTACAGCTCGCCGGCCGGCTCCGGCGTCACCTCCTTGACGTGACCGGTCTTGCCCTTGCGGCTGCGCTTCCACTTGGCGACCAGCAGGCCCCGCTTCACGGCGCTCAAGTGGTCGAGGAACAGCACGCCGTCCAGGTGGTCGATCTCGTGCTGTACGGCGCGGGCCTTGTATCCGTGCAGCTCCGCCTGCCACGGCCGCCCGTCGCGATCGAGCGCGGCGACCACGACCGAGACGTTGCGCTCGACCTCTCCGAAGACCTCGGGGATCGACAGGCAGCCCTCTTCGGCGCTGTCGGTCTCGGCGCTCCGGGAGACGATCACGGGGTTGATGAGCACGAGCGGCCCGGGGTCGTCCGACCCGATGTCCACGACCGCCACCCGACGGGCGACGCCGACCTGGTTCGCGGCGAGCCCGACGCCGCGCGCCGCGTGCATGGTCTCGAAGAGGTCGTCCACCAGGCGGCGGACCTCGTCGTCCACCACCACGGGCAGCGCCTTCTGGCGCAGGACCGGCGAGCCGAGGATGTGCAGGGACCGGACCGCCACTACTTCGCCTCCGGCTCCGTTGCGGCGCCGCGGTTGGTGATGTTGGCGATGCTGGAGCGCAACACGACGAGGCGCGACTCCCCGGTGCGCAGCGTCACCTCGGCCTCCTTGAGGTGGATCACTTCGCCGATGATCCCGCCCGACGTCACCACCTGGTCCCCCTTCTGGAGCGAGGCCATCAGCTCGCGATGCTTCTTCTGCTGCTGGCGCTGGGGGCGGATCATCAGAAAGTAGAAGATCGCGACGAACAGGGCGATCTGGATCATGAACATGCCCATCCCCGGACCGGACCGGCCGGAGGGCGTGAGGAGCAGCGAGAACAACGAGTGCGTCGTCATGGGCTCTCGGGTTGCAGGTAGCGGCGGCGCCACTCGGCCGCCCAGCGATCGAACGTCCCGGCGCGGATCGCGGCCCGCATGGCCTCCGCCGTCCGGATCAGGAACCGCACGTTGTGCAGCGACAGCAGCCGCAGGCCCAGCAGCTCCTCGGCCACGAACAGGTGGCGCAGGTAGCCGCGCGAGAAGGTGCGGCACGTCTCGCAATCGCACTCCGCATCGAGCGGTCCGGCGTCGGTGCGGAAGCGCGCGTTCCGGATGTTGAGCGGGCCGTCCGGCGTATACGCCGACCCGTTGCGTCCGTTGCGGGTCGGGGCGACGCAATCGAACAGGTCGATGCCGCGCTCCACCGCCGCCACCAGGTCCTCCGGAAACCCGACACCCATAAGATAACGGGGGAGGACAGCGGGCAGGCCCGGCTCGAGCGACGCCAGGACGTCGTACATCAGGGGCTTGGCTTCCCCGACCGACAGCCCGCCGACCGCGATCCCGGTCCACGGGCCCAGGTCGAGCGTCCGCTGCAGGCTCTCGCGGCGCAAGTCGGGGTGGGCGCCGCCCTGGATGATGGGCCACAACGTCTGGCGCCACGTCGCCACGTCGCCAGGCCGCACGTTCGTGCCGTCGTGGCGTCGTGGCGTCGTGACGCCGTCGTGGGCCAGTGCCCGCTGCCTGTCCCGGCACCGCGCCAGCCACCGTGCCGTGCGCTCCATCGCGTCACGGGCGGCGCCAGCATCGGCGCCGCCGGGCACGACGTGGTCGAACGCCATCGCGACGTCGGCGCCGAGCGTCCACTGGATCTCCATGGCGCGCTCTGGCGTGAGGCGGCGCCGGGCGCCGTCCACGTGGCTCGCGAAATCGACGCCCTCCTCGTCCACGGTGCGCGACCCCGCCAGGGAGAACACCTGGAACCCGCCCGAGTCGGTGAGCAGGGGCCGCTCCCATCCCATGAAGCGGTGCAGGCCGCCGAGCGCCGCGACCACGTCCTCCCCGGGACGCACGTGGAGGTGGTAGGTGTTGGCGAGGACGATGCGCGCCCCTGCGGCGCGCAGGTCGTCGGGGGACAGGGCGCGGACGGTGCCCTGGGTCCCGACCGGCATGAAGCACGGCGTCTCGACCGGGCCGTGCGGCAGCGCGAGGTGGCCGGCGCGGGCGGCACCACTCGTGGCGTCGAGGGTGAACGTGAACCCGCCGCTCACAGGACCGCCATCGCGTCGCCGTAACTGTAGAACCGGTACCGCTGCGCGATCGCCTCCCGGTAGGCGCGCATCACCGCGTCGTATGCCCCGAAGGCGCACACCAGCATCAGCAACGTGGAGCGGGGAAGGTGGAAGTTGGTGAGCAGCCTGTCCACCGCCCGGAAGACGTACGGGGGATGGATGAACAGGCGGGTGTCGCCCGCCCCGGCGCGCACCCGGCCGGCCTCGTCGGCGACCGTTTCGAGGGTCCGCACGACGGTCGTGCCCACGGCCCAGACGGCGCCACCCGCGGCGCGCGCGGCGTTCACCATCGCAGCGGCCGCCTCGGAGATCTCGTAGCGCTCCGCGTGCATCGGATGGGCGGCGAGGTCTTCGACGTCCACCGGCTTGAACGTGCCGGGTCCGACGTGCAGGTCCAGCGTCGCGATCCCCACGCCCGCGCCGCGGAGCCGGTCGAGCAGCGCGGGCGTGAAATGCAGGCCCGCCGTCGGCGCGGCGACGCTGCCGTCGTGGGTCGCGAACACCGTCTGGTAGCGCTCGCGGTCCGCGGGTGTCGGCGGGCGGTGGATGTAGGGGGGCAGGGGTGTCTCGCCGTACCGGGCGAGGACGGCGCGGGCGTCGAGCGGGCCGGTGAACCGCACGCGGCGCAGGCCGCCGCCCAGCATCTCCAGGATCTCGACCGCGCTGTCGTCGCCGAGGCGCACGCGGCGGCCCGGCTTGAGCTTGCCGCCGGGGTGCCCCATGGCGAGCCACGTGCCGTCGGCCTGCTCGCGGACGAGCAGGATCTCCGCCGGCGCCCCCGTCCCGCCGCGCCCCTCCCTCGTCCCGTGCAGTCGGGCGGGGATCACCCGTGAGGTGTTGACCACCAGCACGTCGCCGGCCCGGACCAGCTCCACGAGGTCGGCGAAGCGGCGGTGCCGGACCGCACCGCTGGCGCGCTCCAATACGAGGAGGCGGCTCGCGGCCCGGTCGGCGAGCGGCTCCTGGGCGATCAGCTCGGGGGGGAGATCGTAGTCGAAATCGGCAGCAGCGTAGGTCAATCAGGCGTCGAAGATCGTCGGCTGCTCGGCGCCCCGGGGGGGCGTGTATCCGAAGTGCCGGTAGGCGCCGGCTGTCGCGCAGCGGCCCCGCGGCGTCCGCGCGAGGAAGCCCTGCTGCATGAGGAACGGCTCGTACACTTCCTCGAGGGTGCCCGGGTCCTCACCCACGGCCGCGGCGATCGTCTGGACGCCCACCGGCCCGCCGTCGAACTGCTCGATGATGGCCTTGAGGATGCGGGCGTCCATGTCGTCGAGGCCGAATTCGTCCACGTCGAGCCGCTTCAGGGCCTCGGCCGCGACGGCGGCGGTGATGGCGCCGCCGGCGCGCACTTGGGCGTAGTCGCGCACGCGCTTGAGCAGGCGATTGGCGACGCGGGGCGTGCCGCGGGAGCGCCGCGCCAGCTCGACCGCGCCGGCCGGGTCGATCGGCACGCCGAGCAGCGAGGCCGAGCGCGTGACGATGCGGGTGAGGTCGTCGGCGGGATAGTAGTGCAGCCGCTCGACCAGGCCGAAGCGGGCCCGCATCGGCGGCGTGAGCAGGCCGAAGCGGGTCGTCGCGCCGATCAGGGTGAAGCGCTCGAGCGGCATCGGGATCGTCTGGGCATGCGGCCCGTCGGCGATGCGGACGTCGACGCGGTACTCCTCCATGGCGGGATAGAGGAACTCCTCGAGCGCCGGACGCAGGCGATGGACCTCGTCGATGAACAGGATGTCCCCGGCCTTGAGGGCGGTGAGCAGGCCCACCAGGTCGCCCGGGCGCTCGAGCACCGGGCCCGAGGTGATCCGGATGTCGACGCCCATCTCCTTCGCCATCAGCAGCGCGAGCGTGGTCTTGCCGAGGCCGGGCGGTCCGAAGAACAGCGCGTGGTCCAGCGGCTCGCCGCGTTGCTTCGCCGCTTCGATGGCGATCTGGAGGGACTCCTTGACCTTGGCCTGCCCGACGAACTCGTCGAGGCGCGACGGCCGCAGGGCGGCGTCGGTGACGCGCTCATCGGGGAGCACGTCGGGGGTGGTGATCTCCGCGCGGGGGCTCACCGCGGCTGGGCGTTCCACCGCACCGGCCGGGGATCGGCCTCGATCTCGTGCTTCGCGTGGCACGTGACGCACTCGTCGCGCGCGCGGGTGGCGCCGTCCGGGACCAGCCGGCGGTTGGTCGAGCCGCAGCGGGTGCAGATCCATTCGGCCGTCGTCGGCATCGTCATCCCCTGGTGAGGATCGTGAGGGCCCGGCGAATCAGGCTCTCCGTGTCCGCCGCGCCGCCCCCGTCGCCCGCGAGGGCCTGCCGCAGCGCGCGGTCGGCCTCGGCGGGCGCGTAACCGAGGCCTTCGAGGGCCCGCAGCGCGCCGGCCGGGGCACCGCCCGGCGGCGGCCCGGTCTCCGCCACCCCCACAAACTCGTCCACCTTGTCGCCCAGTTCAAGCGCGAGGCGCTCGGCCGTCTTCTTCCCGATGCCGCTCACCGACGCGAGCAGGCCGACGTTCTTCTCGCGGATCGCCCGGGCGCCGCGCTCGGCGCCGAGGTGCGACAGCAGGGCGATGGCGAGCTTCGGACCCACGCCGCTCACGCTGGTGAGGCGCTGGAAGAAGCGGCGGGCGCCCTCGTCGGCGAAGCCGTACAGCGACCAGCCGTCGTCGCGCACCACCAGCTCGGTCGCGAGCGTGACGGTCTGGCCCACCGCCGGGAGCCGCTCCATCACGCCGAGCGGGATGGTGAGCTCGTAGCCCACGCCCCCGGCCGTCTCGATCACGACCCGGTCGGCGGTCGCGGCCGCGAGGCGGCCGGTGACCGACGCGATCATCGGCGCAGCAGGTGGGTCAGCGCCACGGCCACGCCGTCCGCCGCATCCGCGGGGCGGGGCGCCTGGCGCAGCCGCAGCAGCCGCGCCACCATGGCCCCCACCTGGCTCTTGTGCGCACCCCCGGCGCCCGCCACGGTCTTCTTCACGGTGGCGGGCGGGTACTCGGCGATCACCAGTCCGGCCTGCTGCGCCGCGAGCAGCACCACGCCCCGCGCGTGCCCCAGCACGAGGGTCGTGCGGACGTTCTTGTGATAGAAGGCGTTCTCGAGCGCGAGCACGTCGGGGTGGTGGCGGTCGATCAGCTCGACGATGCCGGCGTGGAGCTCGTGCAGCCGGCGAGGGAGGGGACTGCGCCGGGCGAACCGGATCACCCCGCATTCGACGAGCGCCCCGGGTCCGGGCCCGCCGTTACGGGTCTCGACCACGCCGAATCCGGTGACGGCCGTGCCCGGGTCGATGCCGAGGACCCTCACGTCACTCGACCGCCGCCATCGCCTCGGCGTCGATGTCGAAGTTCGACGAGACCTTCGCGACGTCGTCCAGCTCCTCCAGCGCCTCGACCAGCTTGAGCAGCGCGCGGGCGTCGGCCCCCTCGACCTTCACGGTGCTCTTGGGCAACATCGCGATCTCGGCCGAGACCACGGCGAGCCGGCGGGCCTTGAGGGCGTCCTGGACGGTGTGCAGCGCGTTCACCGGCGCCGTCACCAGGAAGACGTCGCCATCCCGCACGACGTCCTCCGCGCCGGCCTCGAGCGCGGCCTCGATCGTCGCGTCTTCCTCCGCCCTGGTGGCGTCCACCGTGATCTGCGCCCGGCGGTCGAACATCCACGCGACCGAGTTGGCCGAGCCGAGGTTGGCGCCGTGGCGCGTGAACAGGTACCGCACCTCGGCAACGGTGCGGTTGGGGTTGTCGGTCGTCGCTTCGATGTAGATCGCCGCGCCGCCCGGCCCGTACCCCTCGTAGGTGATCTCCTGGTAGTCGACGCCCTCGAGCTCCCCGGTGCCCTTCTTGACGGCGCGATCGATGTTGTCCGTCGGCATGTTCTCGGCGCGCGCCGCGTCGATCGCGGTGCGGAGCCGCGCGTTGCCGGCGGGATCGCCGCCCCCCGCCTTGGCCGCGATGGTGATCTCCCGGATCAGCCGGGTGAACAGCGCTCCGCGCCGGGCGTCGGTGACCGCCTTCTTGCGCTTGATCTGCTTCCACTTGCTGTGACCAGCCATGCTGTCAACTTACAGCTTGACCGCGGCCCACCGCCACGGGTAGCATACGCGCCCATGCGACGACTCGCCGTACTGCTCCTTTCCGTGCTGGCGCTGGCCGGCTGCCGTCGCGGCGAACGCGATCCCGCCGCCGAGCGGCGGTTCGCCTCGCGGGGCCTG
>Ga0210138_1000231_pt1 | contig 13401 bp, 11 predicted proteins | sample Browns_ThreeSqC__FD_184850 | JGI IMG/M metagenome (GOLD analysis project Ga0210138, IMG submission 184850) | Wetland microbial communities from the San Francisco Bay, California, USA, that impact long-term carbon sequestration -... | ecosystem: Environmental > Aquatic > Marine > Wetlands ... | reverse complement strand
ACTTCGTCGTACCAGCGGTTCCAGTCCGCTTCGACCTCGGGGTCGACTTCAGCGGTGACGATGAGCAGGCACTTTGGCAGGCTATTCACGATGTTCGTCTCCGCAGCGCGCTTCCGGTTACTGCTTCTTCCCGTAGCGCCGCTGCCACTCGGCTTCCAGCTCGGCGTCGGTCTTGTAGTTTGCAACGCGGAACGTGTAGCGATACCAGTTCTGCAGGCGATCGGGCCGGTCCTTGGTCTCGTTCTCCCAGTACCACTCGCCGAGCTTGATGTTCTCGGCCTGGTCCATCTCCCAGTGCCGGCGCGAGCGCGGGCTGCCGAAGAGGTAAAGCCGGCCGTCCACGATCTTGAAGGTCTCGGCGCCAATGCGCGCCTTGAGCGCATAGTGCGCACCGCTCGCGCAGTAGCCGCCGAAAGCCGGTACGTAGCGTTCCGGATCCGCGAGGAAGACTTTCCTGTTCGACTCGCTGGCGAAGCGGTAGGTGAGCCCGTCGTGCGTCGCCTTGATTCCCGGATCGCCTTGCACCGGTTTGCCAACGGTGTGGTAAGCAACCGGATCGTTGCCGCGCAGCATCAGCTTGCTGTCGTCGCCGTCGCTGACGACGTTGCGCGTAGAGCAGCCGCTCGCGGCGAGGACGATGACCGCGACGAGTGCGAGTAGCAGACGGGATGGCATGCAGACCTCCATGCAGTGCAGTACGCGAGGGCGTGCCTACCCTAACACGGGCCCGCGGCGGCGCATTCCCGCGCCGGGCGGAATGGGAATTTGGTGGAGGCGGCGGGAATCGAACCCGCGTCCGCAAGCCCTCTGCAGTCAGGCCTACATGCTTAGCCTCGCCATTTGGATCTCGCCTCGCGTCCGCCGACGGGCGGGCTGACGCTCAGCCAGCCGCTTCGACGGATCCGCATGGCCAAGCGGCCAAGCCACGCAGAGAGGCTGATGTGAATGACGCTGCACCCCTTTCAGGGCCTGGCCCATCAGCAAGCCAGTGCAGCGTCTAGCCGGTGTTAGGCGGCTAGAGCGTAACGCTCGTCGTTGGCGTTTATGTGTTTCCAGCTGGATTTACGAGGGAACTGGTCCTCGGCATGCCCTGTGCTGCTTCGCGACCCACGTCGAATCCAGGTCGCCCCCATGTACTGCAGACGCATTGTCCCATATCGGGCCGATCGGCCGAAACTCAAGTGCTGCGATTCATGCTTCGATCTGCGCCAGCAGCTCGAGCGGGTGCGCGATCACGGCGTCGGCGTTCCAGCTGCGCGGACCGCCGTTGTCGACGCCGTGATAGCCGTACTCGACCGCGATCGAGCGCATGCCGGCGGCCTGCGCCGCCTGCACGTCGCGCAGGTCATCGCCGATGTACCAGCAGCTCGACGGCGCGAGCGACAGTGCCTGCGCGGCGTACAGCAGCGGCGCCGGATGCGGCTTCGAGTGTGGCGTTGTGTCGCCGCAGACCACGCAGCCAGGCGAAAGTCCGAGCTCTGCAACAATCCGCTCGGTGAAGCGCGTCGCCTTGTTGGTGACGATGCCCCAGGCGATGCCGCGGTCGCCCAGGCCCTCGAGCAGCTGCGCGACGCCGGGAAACAGCACGGTCTGCCCGCTTAGGCAGTCCGCGTAATGGCGCAGAAATTCCTCGCGCATCGCGTCGTAGTCCGGGTGCTCTGGCGTCACACCGAAGGCCATGCGCAGCAAACCGCGCGCGCCGCTCGACGCATGCGGCCGCGCTTCGGTGATGGACATCGCCTCGAGTCCCCGCGCCGCTCGCAAGCGGTTGACCGCCGCACACAGGTCTGCCGCCGTGTCGGCCAGCGTGCCGTCGAAATCGAACAGCAGTGCGGCGACCCTCGCCACGCCTAGGCCGTCCGCGTGCAGTACAGCAGATAGTTGACGTCGCAGTCCGACCCGAGCCGGTAGCTGCGGGTGAAGGGGTTGTAGGTCATGCCTTTGATCTCGGAGGGCAGCAATCCCGCCGCGCGACTCCAGCCGGTCAGTTCGGAGGGCCTGATGAAGCGCGCGTAATCGTGCGTGCCCTTCGGCAGCAGCCCGAGGATGTGTTCGGCGCCGATGACCGCGAACAGGTAGGACTTCGGATTGCGGTTGATCGTCGAAAAGAACGCCTGTCCGCCCGGTCGCAGGAGCTGCGCACAGGCCGCTACGGTGCGTCCCGGGTCGGGCACATGCTCGAGCAGCTCCATGCAGGTGACGACGTCGAACGCGCCGGCATGGTCCCGCGCATAATCCTCGGGCGAGGCGAGCGTGTACTGCACCTGCAGGCGGCTCTCGTGCAGGTGCAGCTGCGCGACCTTGAGCGCGCGCTCCGAAAGATCGATTCCGGTCACGCGGGCGCCCGTGCGCGCGGCGGCCTCGGCAAGAATGCCGCCGCCGCAACCCACGTCCAGCATCGTCTTCCCCGAGAGCCCCGCAATGCCGTCGATCCACTCGAGGCGCAGCGGATTGATCTCGTGCAGCGGGCGGAATTCGCTCGTCGGATCCCACCAGCGGTGCGCGAGCTGGCTGAATTTCTCCAGCTCCGCGGGATCAGCGTTCAGGGGGCGTTCCATGTTGCCTGCGTTAGGCCAGTGCGCGCCGGCTTCGTTCGCCAAAAAAAAAGCCCTGCCGAGGCAGGGCTTTCTCGAGAACAGTAACCTTACTTGCGGGTACCGATGATCTCGATCTCCACGCGACGGTTCTTCGCGCGGCCATCCTTGGTCTTGTTGCTCGCCACCGGCTGCTTCTCGCCCTTGCCCTCGGTGTAGATCCGATTCGCCGGGATGCCCTTGGAGACGAGGTAGGCCTTGACGGATTCGGCGCGGCGCACCGACAGCTTCTGGTTATACGCGTCGCTGCCGATCGAGTCGGTGTGACCGATCGCGATGACCACTTCGAGGTTGATGCCGCCGACCTTCGAGACCAGGTCGTCCAGGCGGGCGCGACCCTCGGGCTTGATCACCGACTTGTCGAAATCGAACAGCACGTCTGCAGCCAGCGTCACTTTGTCGGCGACGGGACGCGGCCCCGGCTTGGCGGCCGGAGTCGGCGCCGGACGGCCGGGCTTCGAAATCAGATCCGGATCGCATTCCTCGATCGCCATGGCTGGCGTCCAGTAGCCCGCTTTCCAGCACATGCCGGAGCCGTCCTTCCAAACTGCCTGCCCCGCATCGACCCAATGCCCGTCCTTAGATTGCGCTGCAACGTTAAAAGATGCTGCCGAAAGCGCGAGCCCCGCAGCCGCGATCACCGACAGCCACATGTTCTTGTTCATGCTGATTCCTCTCTGAGCTGACTTTATTTAATGGTCCAAATATTTCGATCTATCAACGCCCTGGACCAGGCTTGATGAAATTCTGCCACAACTCACAGCGCGAATCCAACCCTGCGGTCAAGGAATCTCGCAGTTTTCCGTCGTCCAAAACGAGCTTCCCGCGGACCCAGACATGGCTCACATGTTCCCGCCCTGCAGCATAGACGAGTTGCGAGATAGGGTCATAGCAGGGCGACAGCTCCGGTCCCGCCAGTCGAACTGCGGCCAGGTCGGCCTCCTTGCCCGCGACGATCGAGCCGATGCGCAGCTCGAGGCCGAGCGCGATGGCTCCCCCGAGCGTCGCTGCGCGCAGCGCGCTATGCGCTGGTATCGCCTCGGCATTTGCGGCCACCGCCTTTCCCAGCAATGCGGCCAGCCGCATTTCGCCGAGCAGGTCCAAGCGGTTGTTGCTCGCCGCGCCATCCGTCCCCAGAGCTACGTTGACGCCCTGTCGTGCAAGCGCGGCGATCGGCGCGAATCCGCTCGCAAGTTTCAGGTTCGAAGACGGGCAGTGAACTACCGAGGAGTTGTGGCGGAAAAGCAACAAAATCTCGTCTTCGGACAGGTGAATCGCGTGCACCGCGATGAAATTCGGCCCCAGCAGACCCAGGCGCCGCAACCGCTCGAGCGGGCGCACCCCGTGCTCGGCCGTCGAGCGCGCAATCTCATCCGCGGTTTCGTGGATGTGAATGTGAATCGGGACGTCGAGTTCGCCCGCCAGCGTGGCGACCTTGTGCAGCGCCTCGTCCGACACCGTGTAAGGCGCGTGTGGCGCGAGGCAGAACGACACCAGCGGATCGTCCCGATGGCGATCGCGCAGCGCGAGGCCTTTCTGCAGGTAGTCCTCCGGGTCCGAGGCGTACGCGGTCGGAAAGTCCACCACGATCATGCCGAGCGCTGCACGCATCCCGGCCGCGGCGGCCGCTTCGAGCGCGGCCTCGGGATAGAAGTACATGTCGTTGAAGCAGGTGATCCCGCCGCGCAGCATCTCGGCGCAGGCGAGCAGGGTCCCGTCGCGCACGAACTCGGGCGTGACGTGGCGCGATTCGACCGGCCAGATGTGCTCGCTCAGCCAGCGCATCAACGGCAGATCGTCGGCGAGTCCGCGCATGAGCGTCATCGCCGCATGCGTGTGCGCGTTCACCAGTCCGGGAATGAGCACGTGCTCGGGAAGCTCCACGACGCGCGCGTCGCTGAAGCGCGCGCGCGCCTCGGCCTCGGGCAGCACGGCCTCGATGTGCGAATCGCGCAGCAACACGGCGCAGCGCTCGAGTACGACGCCGTCCGGATCGATCGGTACGATCCAGCGCGGCAGGATCAGGGTCGTTTCGGCCACAAATGAAAAGGCCCCGCTCGCGCGGGGCCTCGTTCGAACGATCGCGTGAGACGCGACCCGGTTATTTCGGCATGCCCTTGGCTTCGACGACCACGCGCCGGTTCGGACCGAGGCACTCGATCAGAGCTTTGCGATCCTTGCTGTCCGGGCAGCTCTTCACCGGCGATGTCTTGCCGTAGCCGTAGGTCTCCACCTTGGAGGCGGCGACGCCCTTCGACACGAGGTAGGACTTCACCGCGTTTGCCCGGCGCTCGGAGAGCTTCTGGTTGTACTGCGCCGAGCCGATGCGGTCGGTATGGCCGTATACGTTGATGAACTGGATCGTCGCGAACTCGTTCAGCCGCGCCAGGACTTCCCGATCCAGCCTGGCCTTGGCATCGCTGGACAGGTCCGACTTGTTGAACGCGAACAGCTGCGTGGAGGTGATGGTCAGGGTTTTCGCCCCGGGCGCAGGCTTGGCCGCTGGCGCCGGCGCCGGCGCCGGACGGCCCGGCTTCGAAATCAGATCCGGATCGCATTCCTCGATCGCCATCGCGGGCGTCCAGTAGCCGGACTTCCAGCACTCGCCCGAGCCGTCCTTCCAGACCGCTTGGCCGGCATCCACCCAGTGACCGTCTTTCGACTGTGCCGCCGCGGTACCCGCGGCAGCAAACAGTCCGGCCATCACTGCGGCCGTGAAAATCTTGAGCGCTTTCACCACGCCTCCCTGTTTAGGTGGTTGTGCGGCAATCCGCAATCGAAACCGCCGTGGTTCCGGATTCCCCTCCGGCCCGCGCGCGACCAGTGACGATTTAAGCATAGCCGGGCGGCATCGGACAAGGCGCTTCAACAACGGGAAAACCGGCGTTCCTGCGCTTGGGTGCGCTGCGTTTCGGGACCTGCAGCGGGAGCGCAGCGCTGTGGTCAGCGTGATAAAATTCTTCGTTTTTTTGAGCGGCGCGCGCCTTCCCGGACCCGCTGTCCGCGGGTGATCAGGATGACGCTGCGGCCGCCGCCGCGACGACCCGCTACCGCAGCCGCACGCGCTACAACAGCCACAACAGCTCGAAGAGCTACAAGACGCCACGGATGGATCAGTTCGCCAAGGAGACGCTTCCGGTCAGCCTCGAAGAAGAGATGCGCCGCTCCTACCTCGATTACGCGATGAGCGTCATCGTCGGGCGGGCGCTGCCGGACGTGCGCGACGGCCTCAAGCCCGTGCATCGCCGCGTGCTCTACGCGATGCACGAGATGTCGAACGACTGGAACCGGCCGTACAAGAAGTCGGCCCGTATCGTGGGCGACGTGATCGGCAAATACCACCCGCACGGCGACACCGCGGTCTACGACACGATCGTACGCATGGCGCAGGATTTCTCGCTGCGCTACATGCTGGTCGACGGGCAGGGCAACTTCGGTTCGGTCGACGGCGACAACGCGGCGGCGATGCGCTACACCGAGATCCGCATGGCGCGCATCGGCCACGAGCTGCTCGCGGACATCGAGCGCGAGACGGTGGACTTCGGGCCGAACTACGACGGCTCGGAGCACGAGCCGCTCATCCTGCCGTCGCGCATCCCGAACCTGCTGATCAACGGCTCCTCGGGCATCGCGGTCGGCATGGCGACCAACATCCCGCCGCACAACCTCTCCGAAGTCGTCGACGCCTGCCTGCATCTGCTCGCCCACCCGGACTGCGCGATCGAGGAGCTGATGAAGCTCGTGCCGGCACCGGATTTCCCGACCGCGGGCATCATCTACGGCATTGCAGGCGTGCACGAGGGCTACCGCACGGGACGCGGACGCGTGGTGATGCGCGCGCGCACGCATTTCGAGGAGATCGGCAAGGGCGATCGCCAGGCGGTCATCGTCGATGAACTGCCTTATCAGGTGAACAAGAAGGTGCTGCTCGAGCGCATCGCCGAGCTGGTGACCGAGAAGCGCCTCGAGGGCGTCTCGGACATCCGCGACGAGTCGGACAAGTCCGGGATGCGCGTCGTGATCGAGCTCAAGCGCGGCGAGATTCCCGAGGTCGTGCTGAACAACCTCTACAAGCACACGCAGTTGCAGGACAGCTTCGGCATGAACATGGTCGCGCTGGTAGACGGGCAGCCGAAGCTGCTCAACCTGAAGGCGATGGTGGAGGCGTTTATTTCCCATCGCCGCGAGGTGGTGACGCGGCGCACCGTGTTCGATCTGCGCAAGGCGCGCGAGCGCGGTCACGTCCTCGAGGGCCTGGCGGTGGCGCTGTCGAACGTGGACGAGGTGATCGATCTGATCAAGCAAGCGCCGACGCCGGCCGACGCGAAGCGCGAGCTGATGGCGCGTCCTTGGCAATCCGCGCTGGTGAAGGAGATGCTCGAGCGCGGCGCGGCCGAGGCCTACCGTCCCGAGGGGCTCGCCGCGGAGTTCGGCCAGCAGCCGCAGGGCTACCGCCTGTCGGATGCGCAGGCGCAGGCGATTCTCGAGCTGCGCCTGCAGCGCCTGACCGGGCTCGAACAGGACAAGATCCGCGAGGAGTATCGCCAGGTGATGACCCAGATTGCCGACCTGCTCGACATTCTCGACAATCCGGCGCGCATCACGGCGATCATCACTGACGAGCTGAACGGCATCAAGGAGGCGTTCGGCGACGCGCGGCGCAGCGAGATCGTCGCGGTCGCGGAGGACATCTCGCTCGAGGATCTGATCGCACCGCAGGACATGGTGGTGACCTTCTCGCGCAGCGGCTACGTCAAGGCGCAGCCGCTGGCGGACTACCGCGCGCAGCGCCGCGGCGGCCGCGGACGGACCGCGGCGGCCACCAAGGAGGACGATTTCATCGAGCGCCTGTTCGTGGCGCACTCGCACGACAACCTGCTGTGCTTCTCGAGCCGCGGGCGCCTGTACTGGCTCAAGGTCTACGAGGTGCCGCAGGGCAGTCGCACCAGCCGGGGCAAGCCGCTGGTGAACGTATTCCCGCTCGCGGAGGGCGAAATGATCACCGCGGTGGTGGCGGTGCGCGAATTCGACGACCAGCACTTCGTGTTCATGGCAACCGCGCAGGGCACCGTGAAGAAGACCCCGCTGTCCGGATTCTCGCGCCCGCGACCCTCCGGCATCATCGCCGTGAGCCTCGAGGAAGCCGACTACCTGATCGGCGCCGCGCTGACCGACGGGCAGTGCGATGTCATGCTGTTTTCTTCCGACGGCAAGGCGATCCGCTTCGCCGAGGACGCCGTGCGCCCGATGGGACGCCAGGCCGCCGGGGTACGCGGCATGCGCCTGGGCGAGGACGCGCGCGTCGTGTGCATGCTGGTGGCCAAGGACGATTCGGGCACCGTGCTGACCGCGACCGAGATGGGCTACGGCAAGCGCACGCCGGTGGCCGAATACACGCGCCACGGGCGCGGCGGCCAGGGCATGATCGCGATCCAGGCGAGCGAGCGCAACGGGCGCCTGGTCGGCGCGATACTGGTCGACGATCACGACGAAGTGATGCTGATTTCGACGGGCGGCGTGCTGATTCGCACCGAGGTTGCACAGATCCGTCCGCAGGGCCGCAGCACGCAGGGCGTGACGCTGATTTCTCTGGATGACGGCCAGACGCTCGCCGGCATCGAGCGCATCGTCGAGCGCGATGCTGAGAACGGCGGCAACGGCAACGGCAGCGACGACGACGGCGCGCTGGGCGGAAACGGCGATGACGAAGGCGAGCCGCCGCTGATGCCGCCGGCACCGACCGAGCCTTCGGGCCTGCACTGATGGCGCGCGCGTACAACTTCAGCGCCGGGCCCGCGGTGCTGCCGGACGAGGTATTGGCCCGCGCCGGGGACGAGATCCTCGACTGGCACGGCTCCGGCATGAGCGTGATGGAGATGAGCCATCGCGGCAAGGAATTCATCTCGATCGCCGAGGAAGCCGAGCGCGATCTGCGCGAGCTGCTCGCGATTCCCGCGCACTACAAGGTGCTGTTCCTGCAGGGGGGCGCGACGCTGCAGTTCGCGCAGGTGCCGATGAATCTGCTCGCCGGCAAGGGCAAAGCAGACTACGTCGTCACCGGTGAATGGTCGAAGAAGGCGGTGAAGGAGGCGAGCGCGCTGTGCGACGTGCATGTCGCCGCATCGAGCGAGGATCGCGCCTTCAGTTACGCGCCGCGCGAATCCGAGTGGCGGCTGCGCCGCGAGGCCGCCTACGTCCATTACTGCTCGAACGAGACGATCGGCGGTGTCGAGTTCCACTGGGTGCCGGATACGCACGGTCTGCCGCTGGTGGCGGACGCCTCGTCGCATTTCCTGTCGCGGCCGATCGACCTGTCGCGCTTCGCGCTGGTCTACGCCGGTGCGCAGAAGAACGTCGGCCCGGCCGGCCTGACCATCGTCGTCGTGCGCGAGGACGTGCTCGGGCGCGCGGCCAAGGGCACGCCGAGCGTGATGGACTACAAGCTGCAGGCCGACGCGGCGTCGATGCTGAACACGCCGGCGACCTATGCGATCTACATTGCCGGGCTGGTCTTCAAGTGGCTCAAGCAGCTGGGCGGCGTCGCCGAGATCGAACGCCGCAACATCGCCAAGGCCAAGCTGCTCTACGACACCATCGACGCGAGCGGTTTCTATCGCAACCCGGTCGCGCCCGAGGACCGCTCGCGCATGAACGTGCCCTTCACGCTCGCCGACGCCAAGCTCGATGCGGCCTTCCTCGAGGGCGCGGAAAAGCGCGGGCTGCTGCAGCTCAAGGGACACCGCTCGGTGGGCGGCATGCGCGCCTCGATCTACAACGCAATGCCGGCCGAGGGCGTGCGCCGGCTGGTCGAGTACATGCAGGCCTTCGAGGCGCGCCATGGCTGAGAACGTCATGCGCAAGATCGAAGTGCTGGTCTTCGACCAGGTCTCGCCCTCCGGCCTCAAGGCCTTGCCCGCCGAGCGCTATTCGGTCGTCAGCGAGGCGCGCGCGCCGGACGTGATCCTGCTGCGCTCTCGCGACCTGCACAGCTATGCGTTCGGCGAGGGGCTCAAGGCGGTCGGGCGCGCCGGGGCGGGCGTCAACAACATCCCGGTGCCGAAATTGTCCGCGCGCGGCATTCCCGTGTTCAACGCGCCCGGTGCGAACGCAAACGCGGTCAAGGAACTGGTGCTGGCCGGCATGCTGATGGCGGCGCGCAACATCGGCGGGGCGCTCGAATTCGTGCACGGGCTCGACCCGGCGGCGCAGGATCTCGGCAAGCGCGTCGAGTCGGGCAAGAAGGCCTTTGCCGGCGTCGAGCTGCCGGGCCACACGCTGGGCGTGATCGGCCTGGGAAAGATCGGCAGCCTGGTGGCGGATGTCGCGATCCGGCTCGGCATGCGCGTGCTCGGCTACGACCCGGAGATCACGGTCGACGCGGCCTGGGGCCTGCCCGCACAGGTGCGGCGCGCGCGAAGCATCGACGAAGTGCTCAAGGCGAGCGACTTCGTGACCGTGCACGTCCCGCTGCTCGCGCAGACGCGGCATCTGATCGGGGCGAAGAATCTTGCGCAGGTCCAGCCGGGTGCCGTGCTGCTGAACTTTTCGCGCGAGGAAATCGTCGACGACGCCGCGGTCGTGCAGGCGCTGCAGGCGCGCCGGCTCAAGGCCTACGTCACGGACTTTCCCTCGTCCGCGACCCTCGCTCAGCCGGGCGTGATCGCGCTGCCGCACCTCGGCGCCTCGACGCGCGAGGCCGAGGAAAACTGCGCGGTGATGGTGATCGAGCAGCTGCGCGCCTATCTGGAGCACGGCGACGTGACCAACGCGGTGAATTTTCCGGATGCCTGCATGCCGCGCGAGTCGCCCTACCGGCTGGCGATCGCCAATGCCAACGTGCCCGACATGCTGGCCGGCATTTCGCACGCCCTCGGCGCGCGCGGCATCAACATCCACACCATGCTCAACAAGTCGCGCGGCGAGATGGCCTACACTTTGGTCGACGTCGACACGCCGGTGAGCGAGGCAGTGCTCGGCGAGCTGCGCGCGATCGGCGGCGTGCTCGGCGTGCGCTACCTGGCCGATGCGCAGGCTGGCGCGCGCTGAGCGTACACGGCGGCATCGCTCCTCATTGAAGCGGGAATCGATGGCCAAGGACGACATCTCGAAGCTGCGCGCCGACATCGATGCGCTCGACGCCGAGCTGCTCGCGCTGGTGAACCGGCGCGCTGCGCTCGCGCAGCGCATCGGCACGCTGAAGCAGGGCGCGCAGGCCTACCGACCGGAGCGTGAAGCCGAGATCCTGCGCCGCATGGCGGCCGGGAATCCCGGGCCGCTGTCGGCGACCGGCATAGCCGCCGTGTTTCGCGAGGTCATCTCGGCCTGCCGCGCGATGGAAGAGGCCATCCGGGTCGCCTATCTGGGACCGGAGGGCACTTTCAGCGAGCAGGCGCTGCTGAGCCAGTTCGGCTCCTCGATCGAGGCGCTGCCCTGCGCGTCGATCGACGAGGTGTTTCGCACCGTGGAGACGGGGGCGACGCGTTACGCCGTGGTCCCGGTCGAGAACTCTGCCGAGGGCGCCGTGGGCCGCACGCTCGACCTGCTGCTGTCGACGCCGAAGAGGATCTGCGCCGAGGTGGTGCTGCGCATTCACCAGAACGCGATGCTGCGCGGCGATTCGCTCGCCGCAGTGCGCCGGGTCTACTCGCACGCGCAGTCGCTCGCGCAATGCCATCGCTGGCTCGCGCAGCATCTGCCGAACGCGGAGCGCGTGCCCGTGTCGAGCAACGCCGAGGCGGCGCGCCGCGCGGCGGGCGAGGAGGGCGTGTGCGCGATCGGGCCGCAGATCGCTGCGGTGCGCTACGGCCTAAGGGTGGTGGCCGCCAGTATCGAAGACGACCCGAACAACCGCACCCGCTTTCTCGTGCTGGGTGACGAGGAACCCGCGGCGAGCGGACGCGATGGCACCTCGCTGGTGATGTCCGCGCCCAACCGGCCGGGTGCGGTGCATGCGCTGCTCACCCCGTTCGCGACACATGGCGTCAGCATGAGCCGGCTCGAATCGCGCCCGACGCGCATCGGCAAATGGGAATACCACTTCTTCGTCGATCTCGAGGGCCATCGCGACGATCCTGCGGTGGCCGCGGCGCTCAAGGAGCTCGCCGCGCTTGCGCCGTTTCTCAAGGTGCTGGGTTCGTACCCGCTCGCGGCGGGAAGCTAGCGCGCCGCCGGCCGCCCGATTGCCCCGCATTCCCACATGCCCAAGCTGAACGAGCTCAGCGCCCTCGCGCCAGAATACGTGCGCTCGATCGCGCCCTACCAGCCGGGCAAGCCGATCTCCGAGCTGGTGCGCGAGCTGGGCCTGGACGAAGCGTCGGTCGTCAAGCTGGCGTCGAACGAAAATCCGCTCGGCATCGGGCCGCGCACGCGCGCCGCGATCGAGCGCGCGCTGGGCGAGATCTGCCGCTATCCGGACGGCAACGGTTTCGAGCTCAAGGCGGCGCTCGCGGCGCGCTTCTCGCTCGACATGAACGCGATCGTCCTGGGCAACGGCTCGAACGACATCCTCGAACTGGTGTCGCTCGCGTTTCTGGGTCCCGGGCGCTCGGCAGTGCTGTCGCAGCACGCGTTCGCCGTTTACCCGCTGGCGACGCAGGCGCGCGGGGCGCGCGCGATTGTGGTGCCTGCGAAGCAGTTCGGGCACGATCTTCCCGCCATGGCGCGCGCGATCGTGGCGGACACCAGTGTGCTGTGGATTGCGAACCCCAACAATCCCACCGGCACGTTCTGTCCGGCGCAGGAGGTCGAGGCATTGCTGCAGGCGGTGCCGCCCCGCGTCCTGGTCGTGCTCGATGAGGCGTACAACGAATACCTGCCGCTGGAAGCGAAGTACGACTCGATCAAGTGGCTCAAGCGCTACCCGAATCTCGTGCTGGTGCGCACGTTTTCGAAGGCCTACGGGCTGGCCGGGTTGCGCGTGGGCTATGGCCTGATGCACGCTGTTCTGGCTGACATCATGAACCGCGTGCGCCAACCGTTTAATGTCAACAGCCTTGCCCTGACGGCGGCGACCGCGGCGCTGGACGATATGGAATTCGTCGCGCGCAGCTATGCCGAGAATCTGAAGGGACTGCGCCAGCTCGGCGAAGGCGTCGCGGCGCTCGGGCTGGATGCGATTCCCTCTTTCGGCAACTTCTTGACGGTGCGCGTCGGTAAGGCGGCCGAACTCTACAAGCGCTTGCTCAAGCGCGGCGTCATCGTGCGCCCGGTCGCGGGCTACGGCCTGCCGGAGCACTTGCGCGTCTCGGTCGGGACCGCGGACGAGAACGCGCGCTTTCTCGCCGCTGTGGCCGCAAGCCTCAAGGAATGAGCGCTCGGTTCGAGCGCGTGGCGATCATCGGCGTCGGCCTGATCGGTGGCTCGTTCGCGCTGGCGCTGCGGGCGGCGGGCGCCTGCGGGTCGATCGTCGGCGTCGGACGCAATCCGCGCAATCTCTCGCGCGCGCGGGCGCTCGGCGTGATCGATGAGGAAGCTGGCGATCCGGCGCAAGCTGCGCAGGACGCCGATCTGGTGCTGCTGGCCGCGCCGGTCGCCCAGACTCCGGAGATCCTGGCCGCGCTTGCGCCTCGGCTCGGGCCTCGCACGCTGCTGAGCGACGCGGGCAGCACCAAGCGCGACGCCGCGGCGGCCGCGCGCACTGTGCTCGGGGCCGGGGCGGCGCAGTTCGTGCCCGGCCACCCGGTCGCCGGCGCCGAGGCGAGCGGCGTGGATGCGGCGCGCGCCGACCTGTTCCGCGGCAAGCGCGTGATCCTCACGCCGCTGGCGGAAAACGCGGCCGAAGACGTTGCGCGCGTGGAGGCGATGTGGC
>Ga0210138_1000230_pt1 | contig 13420 bp, 22 predicted proteins | sample Browns_ThreeSqC__FD_184850 | JGI IMG/M metagenome (GOLD analysis project Ga0210138, IMG submission 184850) | Wetland microbial communities from the San Francisco Bay, California, USA, that impact long-term carbon sequestration -... | ecosystem: Environmental > Aquatic > Marine > Wetlands ... | reverse complement strand
TCCCGCACTGCATCCGCGTCGTAGAAGTACCGCTCCGACTTCGCGAGCAGGAACACGTACTCGTGCGCCTTCGTGGGCCGGTCCGTCACGCTCTCGGGCATCGGGTTCGGCTTCGACCAGATGATGTCCGAGCGCAGCCACCAGCCGTCGGCCTGGAGTGCGAGGGCGACCCGCCACGGGATGCCGACCAGATCCTTCTCTTTCAGCGCGCCGTGCGAGTAGACGCCGCTGATCGGATAACTGGTCCCGTTGCCGCCTGAGTGCAGGCCGGTCGGATGCGTTGGTCCCTTGCCCGTGCCGAAGTACGAGTCCCCCAAGTTGAGCCATGCCGTCCCGCTCGGCTTGAGGATGCGGCGCAACTCACGGAACACGCCGACCAGGTTGGCGACGTACTCCTCGGGCGTGGCCTCGAGGCCGAGCTGACCGTCGCTCCCGTAGTCCCGCAGGCCCCAGTACGGCGGACTGGTCACGATGCAGTCCACCGAGTCGGCTGGCAGGGTGGGCAGGACGTCGCGCACGTCGCCGCCGTAGATCGTCAGCCAGTCGTCGGCGTAGTGCTTCACTGGTAGCCGACCACCGTCTCGAAGTCGAGCTGGACCGCCTCGTGCAGGACGTAGCGGGCGTATCGCTTGCCGTTCGTCTCCTGCCATTCGTTGACGATCAGGTGCCCTTCCCGACGCAGATCCCATACCCGGGCCCCGAGGCGGAACACGCCGAGGTCGTTCAGGGCTTCGAGGGGCGTCAGGCCGCGGCTCCCGTTCAGGCGCAGGCGGGCGAGGATCTGGTCGGTCTGGGTCATCGCAGGCCTCCGTACAGCTCCCACCGGCTGTTCACGATCTCGATCATGCGCTCGACGGTCAGGACCATGCGCTGGCCCTTGCCGTTGTCGATGACGATCGGCTCCTCGGGCGTATACAGGTCGCGCCAGAAGCGCCACTCCTCGATCGGGTCGCGGTGTCGGTACATCGTGCGGATGTCCTCCCATGTGCCCATGGTGGTCCTCCTATCGCTTGCCGGCGGCGGCCGTCTTACGCAGCCACACGGCGGCGTTCTTCGGGGTGATGTTGCAGTAGCCCTTGCGGTTCGACCACTCCGGGTCGTCCGACAGGCTCGGGCAGTACGGACCGTACGTCCCGTCACGGTACGCGACGCCGTGCGCCGGACAGACGGCGGCGCTGCCGTGCGGCTCGTTGGTCACCGTTTCGGTGAACGGTTCATCGAAGGGCAGGAGCTCGGTCAGCGGCGCTCCTGATGGCTCTGGCGGCGCCGTGGCGCGCAGTTCGAGCGCGACCGCAGCGGCGGCCTCGGCCAATGCTTCGTAGGCTTGTGCGAGTCGGGTCATCGGGGTTCCTTTCCTTCCCATGTGCGGAGTCGTCGGTAGGTGTCGGCCAGGTACAGGAAGTGGCGCCGGTCGGCGGCGGTGATCGTGACCGGGACGTACTCGTACCCCTCCGGGGCGAGGTACAGCAGGCCGTGGTCCTGGAAGCGGGGGAGTGGGTAGCGGGTGTCGTCGTCCTCCTTGCCGATGAACTCGGCGGCCGCATATCCGGCTAGCTGCAAGCGGTGCGACGGTTTCCGTGTCCGACCAGATTTGATATCCAAGAGAGTCATGCGCCGGTCGATCTTGGCGGCGATATCGAACGTCCCGGCGAAGCGATGGGTCAGGTTGAAGACCATGGCCTCGACCATCAGGAACTCCGGCCGACGGGCGGCGAGGAACGCGCTGAACGAGTAGATGTACGGGTAGACCAGCCCGGGATACGCCTCGCAGGCCGAGGGCCGGCCGAACTCGGGCGGGTGGAGGGAACAGGGTTTCAGCGTCGGGTTCGAGTCGTGGTTCAGATCGAGCAGGATGTGTTCGATCCGGGCGTGGACCGCCGACCCGAGATCCCGCGCCTGGTTGACGTGGGCCATGATCTGCTCGCGGGTGGAGTCCGGGTTGGCATCCACGAAGTCGAGCGCCCGCCCGACGGCCCACGTCGGGAGGTCCCCGCCAATGAGCTGGTCCTGAGTCTTGAGGATCGAGGTCACGCCGACCAGCGGACCCGAGTCGCCCCACGAGTAGACGTGCGACCGGGAGCGGTAGGCGCCGCGCCGTTCGGTCACGAGAAGATCGCCATCATCAGCCACAGGGCGAAGGCGAACAGGATGAACGCGCCCAGTCCGGCGGCGAACTCGTAGACCTCGGGGGTCATCGCTTGGCCTTCGGCACGGCATTCGCCTGGGCCTCGGTGAACAGCCAGTCACGGCCGACCTTGATCCCGTCGATCTTGCCCAGCACCAGCCACTTCCGGAGGGTGGCCGGGTGGCGGCCGACCCGCTTGGCAACGGCGTTGAGGGGCAGGAGGGTGGCGTCGCTCTCTCTCACGCCGCGTACTATGCGCGCGCTAGCGCGCCATTGTCAAGCCCTAAAGAGAGAGGCCCGCCCGCGTCCTCGTGAGAGAGAGCGACGGGCGGGCCTCGCGCGGCGTGAAGTGCAACGCCGCGAGCCCTGGACGGCCCCGGGGCCGGGGCACCCAACCCCGGAGCGACCAGTCAGAGTATAGGCGCGGAGGTCAAGGCAGCTTCGCGTTGGGTGTCACGGACTGGCGCACGATGAGCGCCAGGCCGGCCACGACCAGCGCGTTGACGAGCGCCACCTGGTCGGCACTGAGCTTCAGGCCGAAGGTCAGGGCCAGGTTGACGGCGATGGCGATGAAGGCGGCGATGGCCGCCGGTTCACGTCCCCAGATCATTGTTTCCTCCTTTCCCTAGCGGTATTTGTTGGCTTCGGTCACGGCAGAGGCGGCGACCGCGCCGGCGGCTGCCTTGCCCGCGTCGACCTCGGCCTTGTCGACCGCATCATCGAGCTGGGCCTGGGTGAAGAGCCCGGTCGGCAGCGGATCGAGAGTCACCGCGCTGTTGGCCACCAGGTAGCCCTTCATCCCACCGTCGATGACCCGTTGCATGGGTCCGGCCGGCCAGCCGGGAGGGGGCGGGATCAGGACGTACTCGGCATCGGAGTGGGCCGCCGAACCGGCGCTGTAGGTCCCGACCTTGGTCGCGTTGCCCACCACCAACGGGTAGCCGGTCAGCGTGCCGCCCTTGGTGTACCACGTCCGGGTGGCGGGGTAGATGGTGATCGTGGTGTTCATCTCGGCCTCTCCATTCTGGTCGAGGAGCGGCCACCAGTCCTTCTCGACCCCGTTGACCTTGTAGCCCTGGTGGAGATGGCAGGCATCGGCCCCGGTCATCCCGAGCGTGCCGATCTGCTGGCCGCGAAGGAGGAGCTGGCCCTTGACCACGGTCATGGTCGCCAGGTGGGCCGCCCCGAACTCCTCGGTGGCCGATACTCGGTAGCGGACGACGTTCGCCATCCCGATTGCGGTCGACAGTTGGCCGACGAAGGTCACCGTCCCGTCGTCCATGGCCAGCACCGGAGATCCGCACCGCTGGTTGCCGATGTCGATCCCGGCCCCGCGCCCGGAGGCGACGTGCTGGGCGAAGGTGCTGGTCACCCGGAACTGCGGCGGTCCGGGCCACGGCGCCTTGTTCTCGAGGATGGTGCCCGGAACCGGGTTGCCGAAGCCCATCAGGGCAGCTCCTCGGGCGGCGGTGGGTTCGGCGTGGCGCCGAGGCCCTTCGAGAAGGCCGACTGCTGGTCGACCCGGCTGCGCGCCGCCACCTGGTCCCCGAACACGAACGCGATCGCGCCGCCGGCCGCCCCGGTCAGCCACAGCTTCACGTCCGATTCGAGCTGGTAGGGGTAGACCACCAGCGCGTAGTACGTCCCGACGATCAGTCCAATGGCGACCAGGTAGGACAGGAGCATCTTGATCGTGTCTGCCTTCATATCTTCCTTCTCCAGAACAGGTACAGGAACCGCAGCGGGATCAGGCCAATGAGGAGCAGGATCAGGCGGTTCACGACCGGGGCCCATAGCGGGTCGAACCACGGATAGCCGAGGGTCGTGTTCAGGCCGACGATGAAGTAGAGGGTCATGGCATGGGCCAGGATCAGGGCGACGTTCCGTCGCTCACGCAATACCGATCCATCGAATCGCGACGCCCGGTGGAGGATCAGAACGCACGCCCAGTTCCCGATCGCGGCCGGGATGAGCAGCAGCAGCAGGGCCAGGGCGAGGTTCTGGGGTGTCATCGTGGACGTCCATAATGCGTCTTCGCATACCGCTGCGCGAGGCGTTCGAGACGATCCGCCCGACGCTTGGCATCCACGAGATCGGTTGACTCGGGCGGCAACTGCTCATTGACTGGCAGGAGCCGGACGATTCGGGCGACCAGCATCCGTATCCGCCTCATTCGCCCGGAATGACGCGTTCGGCCACGTTCAGCGACCGAAGCGCGATCGACTTCCATTCTGCCTCCCGCTGTTGCGAAGCCTTCAGCTCGCGGCCGAAGACCCACGTCCCTCGAACGCCGGTAATCAGGGCGACCATGAGCATCCCCACCGGGAGACCGAACTCGGATAGGAGCTGGTCAAGGGTCATCTCCTAGATCAAGGTCCGAGCGATGACGACGCCTGATCCGCCCGCCTTGCCCACGGCCCCGGTCGTGCCGGTGTTCCCACCACCGCCACCGCCACCGCCGGTGTTCGCCGTCGCATCGGTCGCGCCCGTATTGGCCGAGGTGGCGCCACCGTGTCCACCGCCGCCTGATCCGCCGGAGCCGCCAGTGGTGACCGCCCCACCGCCTCCGCCGCCGCCGTACACCCCGGATACCCCGAAGTCCGCGAACTCGCTGACGGTCAGCCCGTCTCCACCAGCCCCGCCCGTATCGGCACCGCCGGCGTCCGCGCCCACCGCACTCCCGCCTCCGCCGCCGCCGCCGGCTCCGGTGCCCGCCGTGTTCCCCGTCCGCGAGTCGCCTCCATCGTTCCCTTGACCGGCCACGCCGGTCCCGTTGGCCGTCGTATTGCGGGCGGCCCCGCCGCCGCCTGATCCGCCGCGCCGTCCCATCTGGACGACCGTTGACGAATCCCCGCCCGAGGCCGACGCACCGCCACCGCCGCCGCCACCGAAGGCGTACAGCCCATCGAACCGGGAGGAGCCCCCATTCGCGCCGAGGGCGGTCTGTCCGTTGGAGGCCGATCCCCCGGCGCCGCCTGCCCCGACCACGACGGCCACGTTGGCATCGACGTAGTAGTCGGTCGCCAGGACCACGCCACCAGCTCCACCACCGCCGCCGGAGAAGTAGCCGCCGCCGCCACCTCCGCCACCCACGACCAGGACGTCGAGGAAGCCTGGTGTCGAGACGGTCAGCGTCCCGCTGGTCGTGAACAGGTAGTAGTTATAGGTGCCGTCATCCGATTCGGTCCCGCCGGTGACGACCGCCTGACCGGCGCCCGCGGCCGGCAACGTGGCCCACGTCTCCCAGGTATCGGCGATGGACTGGTAGATGATCCGGGTCGTGGTGTCCGAGTACAGCGTGCCCTCGGGTACGGCATCGGCGTCGGGCCGAGCTCCGGTCGATCCTGAGAGGAGATGGCCTGCGACGTTGGTGGTCATTCGGTGTAGTCCGCCCATGTAGTCCAGGTTGAGGTTCCGTCCGACTGGTACACGAGGTCATGGTCGGAGCAGGAATAGATCGTACCCTCCGGCACGTCTGCCGCCGCGGGCCGACTCGCATGGTCGCCATACAGGATCAGATCGGCCCAGTAGATCGTCATACGACCTCCGTCGGGATCAGGGAGTTGTCGTCATCCCAGACGAGTTCGGGGACGCCGCCGTTGACGGCCGTCAGGGGCAGGACGGCGGGGATGCTCGTCGCCGACGTGGCATCCGCCGGCCCCCAGATCCATGCCGCCGGGGTCGTCCCGCTCTGAATGAACTGGCCGAAGGCGCCCGCCGTCCGGGTCGCTGATCCGGTCGCCTCGGTGGCGACCGACGAGGTGTAGAGATAATGGCCCCGCGTGACCGAGGCGCCGACCGTCACCGGATGCGCGATCCCGGCCAGCATGACCCGGCCCGTCGCATCGTTGGCGATCGTCTCGAGGGCGATCCCGATCGAGGACTCCTTGGCCGCGGTCGTAGTGGTGGTGAACGAATCGCTGGCCGTCGTATCGACCACGACCACATCGCCCTCGTCCACCGAACCGCCCGACTTGTTGGTCAGGACCGCGATCAGCCTGCCCGCCGACTCCTGGAGCGCATCTTCGACCGAGGAGCCAATGAAGTAGCCACCATCGTCGGCGATGGGCGTGACCGAGGCGGTCTGGACCGGATGCTGGTGGTCGATCGGCGAGTAGATGGGCGAGGTCCCGACCGTCCCGGTGCCACTGGTCGCCGCCAACGGCGCATCGGTTCCGGTGAACCCCGGCGTTGACCCGCCGTGGGTCAGCTCGACCTCGTAGATGCGCGAGGTATTGTAGTTGACCGCGAAGGTGAACTCATCAGCGCCGGCTGGGAAGGTGATATCGGACTCGACCGTGGTCGGGGTATCGACCGCCGTCACGAGGCCCGAGGTCCAGATCGTGGTCGGGGTCGAACCGTCCCATGACGTCGCATGGAACCGGATGCCGCCCGTGTTGTAAGTCTCGGAGGCTCGGGCGATGATCGCCCGCACATGGTAGGTGCCCGGTGAGATCGGAGCCTTCGAGGAAGCCGAGTCACAACCCACGCTGGGCATCAGGACGTGCGAGTGAACATAGCCCGGATGCCATACGCTCGAGGAGAGCGAACCGCCTGGGTATAGCCCGGTCGTGTCGTCGTACACGCTCTCGGCGAATGACCAGAAGTAGTCCGTCACCGCACTGGCCGGCGGTTCGGACTGGACCGGCGGGATGGGTCCGACCCGACCACGACCCGGGGCCACCCGGAGCAGCGGCCGCTCGAGGTCCAGATGTGCCCAATAGCGACCATCCGGCAATGGCTCGAAGCGGCATTCGGCGATCCGTTTGTCGACGTATTCGCCCACGGCCGAAATCAGGAACGGACTGGTCACAGCCGCCTTGATCCCGATGCTCATCCCCGCCGTGATGAGGTCGACCTGCTCGGGCGTCACGATGACGCTCACCCGATGGGTCAGGTTGTCTCCGCGTCGTTCCTCAAGGATGCCGGCCGTGCGAAGATTGGCCTGGGCCTGGGTCGTGGATTGCGAGTCATGGTAGGCATCGACCCAGTAGTCAGTATGTTCCTCGACACTGGGATACTCGGCATACGCCGCATTCTCCGCGCCCCAGATCCCGACCAGCGCCGACAGGCGGGATTGCATCTCGACCACGTTGCCGTAGCCACTTTCCCAGTGGGGTTCCCAGACTGGGGTGGAAGCGTTGTCGGGGTCCCAATCATCTACCTGGTCGCTGATCTTGGCGGCGCTGGCGTAGGTCGCGTGGTCATTGTTGACGATGTAGAGCAGGCAGAGGTGCGATCCCCCGTCATGGTGGATGACCACGCCGAACGTCTTACCGGCGGTCTGGGCGCAGTCCTGCACTACCTCCATCGGCTGGGTTCCGGGCAGGTACTTCTTGGCGGGCATGGTGACCGTATTCGTGTTGGGGGCCAGGTGCGAGGTGTTGACGATGATCTCGCAGGTGTCCCGATGGTGGGTGGCGGTCGAACTCGACCCATTGAGGGTATAGAGCTGGAGTGCCACCAGACGCTGAATGTCCGTCTCCTCGGGCCGCACCCACGACGTGGTGAATGCCTGCCCACGAAGGTCTATGTTGCCGTCGTCGGCAGTGACATGCCACTCGACCTCATCCTCAACCTTCGCCACACCGCGTCCACCCTCAACGTTCGCTACGCGGCCTCGGAACAGCCACGCTTCGTAGCCGGGTCCGTCCTCGGTCCAGGTGACCAGCCAATGAGCATCGGGGATGCCCGACAGGAACGTATCGGTAAAGTCCTGGTATGGGTCCATGACCAGGAACTCGCCCTGCGATGCCTCGCCTTCCTTCATCCGCATCCCAAGCTCAATCAGTGATCGCTGTCCATCGAAGAAGGCCGCCCCGCGGCGACCCGTGAAGGCGCTGATATCTACCTGAGCCCCTCCGAGGAGGGGCATCTTCTTGAGGTACAGGCGTGAGGTCACTCGAACTCCTGGAAGCCCCGCCCGATGGCGATCTGCTGCGACGTGATCCTGCGCTGGATGTCAGAGATTGAAACGCTCGATACGACGCTGACCTTGACCGTGGGACTGAAGTTCTTGGCCGCGATTTGCTGGAGCCGCATCAGGGATTGGGCTTGGGTCTGAAGCGCGGTCACGGCATCCTGTCTCCGCTCGTCCGCCGTTCGGTCCAAGGTGCGGAGTATCTGGAGCTGTTGCTGCCAGTCGCGATACCCCTTGGCGATGGCCGTCTGCTGCGTCTCCTGGTGCTGCTGGGCTGCCTGCGTGAGCAGCGGATCATCGGGGTCAGTCTTCGGCGCCGGAGCGCCGCCCTTCGCACCTCCATGCCCTTGGCCGGTGTTGAAGTCGCCGAGGATCTGGCGCACTGCCGCGTCGAAGGTCAGCCCATGAGACTGGACGGCGGTCACGATCTCGGTCTTGATCTCATCGAGAGGACGGTCTACCTGCTCCGCGAGATCCCGCGCAAACTTCTCAGCACTACCCGGAGTCGTGAACTGACCCGATGCCCCGGCCACCCGGTTGAAGTCGAAGGCGGTCGGATTCAGCGGCCGGGTGACATTCTCGGCGATGAGCTGGCCCAGCGTGATCTCCAGCGCCGCGACTCCGGCAATCGCGGCAAGGCCGCCGATGGTCAGGCCAGCCGCGCCGCCACCCACCCCGCCCACGACGCCACCGAGTCCGCCGCCGCCGCCATTGACCACACCGGCATTGATATTCACGACCCCAGCGGTGATCCCTAGGATGCCCTTGATGAGCCCTGACGCCAGCGTGCTGAAGATCGAGCCGAGTGCCCCGCCAGTCAGTTTGTTCAAGCCCCATCCGGTCAGGACGGCGGTCTGGACCCATGGCGGGAGGCCAGTGAAGGCATCGAGCAGGGCTCGCGACCCAGTGCCCATCAGGGTGAAGGCGTCACCGATCGCTCCCCATGGCAGGTTGGTGGCGATGCCCATGATCGAATCGAAGACGGCCGGGAGCTCGTCGGCGAGGCCTTGAATATCGCCCTGATGCTGGGTGACGAAGGTGTTGATCTGACTGACGATCTCGGTGATCTTGGGCAGGAGCGCCGTCCCGATGGTGGCGGCCGTGTCAGTCAGATTGGCCTTGAGGATGCGCTGCTGGTTGGCGAGGCCGCCGCTGGTCCGGGCGAAGTCGCCCTGCGCCAGGGCGGTGTCCTGGAGGATGAGCGCGTAGGCGGCTTGCGCCTTGACCGCCGGGGTCAGCGCATCCCTGGTCGTCTTGACCAGGCCCAGTTCGAGCGCCTTCTGGCGCAACCGCACGTCGGTCAGCGAGACGCCGAAGCGGCGCAGCGGTTCCATCTCGCCCGACACGCCCGAGCGCAAGGCTTCCAGCGCGTCATCGACGCTGGTGTTGTTGAAGGAGGCGAGGTCGGCGGCGAGCTGGACGAGGCCGGTGGACATGTCGGCCGATGCGCCCTGACCCAGACCGAATGCCTGGAACAGGTTGCCGAACGTGCCGGCCGCCTCGAGCGCCTGCTGCCGTGACTCGCCCATCGCCGAGGCCGCGGTGGCGGCCCATGCCACGATCTCATCGGCCGACTCGCCGAAGACGACGGTGACCTTCGACATCGACTCGTTGAGGTCCGACGCAGCGCGCACGCTGAATGCCAGCCCGGTGACGGCGATCCCGGCCGCCACCGCACCGATTCGGGCCACGTTGCCGGCCAGGTTGCGGACGCCCAACCCCGCATCGTTCGAGATCCGGCCCAAGGTCGCGGTCTTCGATGACAGCTGGTCCAGGCTCCGGCTCGCACTGGCCGCGGGCCCGGTGAAGTCCGAGGTCTTGAGCTTCAGGGTGGCGACGAGCGCCGCGGTATCAGCGAGTCCGGCCATTGGATGCCTTCTTCAGTTTCGCCACCTGACGGTCCTCCTGGGCGGTCTGGGCGCGGGCCAGAGTTCCCACGCTCATCTCCGCTATGAGCTGGAGGCGCCAGCGAGCGCGGGCGAAGTCGTCGCGGTGGAGTCCGTCGGGGTAGTACCAGTCGAGGATGGCTTCGAGGGCTTCGGGCGCTTCGATGTACCACGCCGGGGCCGAGACGTCGATCCGTTGGTCGGCGTGCTTGGCGATGAGGTCTGCGCCCGGTTCACTAAAGGGAGGATGACCGCGGCCATGTAGAGCTTGTCCGCGGCGTCGGCGATGGGAGCCGAGATCCCGAAGTCCGCGAGGAGCCACGTTCGGATGGCCGCCGCCGAGACCGGGATCGGCCGTCCGTCCGACTCCAGCGTCCAGGACTCGACCCCATGCAACAGGTACGCCTCGGCCAGCAGGCCGGTGAGCTCCGCCGCATCCGGTCGATTCTGGTTGGCGTCGATGACCATGCGCTGAATCGCAATCCCGGCCGCCAGCCCGAGCTTCACCCGGAGGTTGATCTGGTCAACCTCGTGGGGTGTGCCCGGACAGGGGCACGGAATGGGGACCGAGAGGGTGTCAGGCATGGCTACAGGTCCGCATCGGCGAGGGTGTTCACCAACGTCGAGGTGAAGGCGTAGGCCAGGGTGTCCGGCTCGTAGAACGCGTGGCCGGTCAACTGGACCGTGCTGTTGCCACCGATCGCTCCCTCGGTCCGGGTGAAGTAGCGCATCGGCATCGAGAAGGACCAGATGTACGGCGTGGCCGGCGCGATCTCGACCAAGGACTCGAACGAGACGGTCAGGTAGCGGTCGACGGCGGCGTTGGCGGACCAGGCGTCCGACTCCGAACCGACGCCCACCGTGTCGGGCGTCTTGGCATAGATCAGGTCGATCTCGATCCCACGCTTGCCGTGGCCATAGCCCTGGGCCGCGAAGGACTGAGTGCCGTTGACGAAGTACTTCTTGTCGATCTCCTGCGTGCCACGCAGGGTGAACTTGTGGAGCGAGTCGGTGAGCTGGGTGCCGCCGATGTCGCTCGGGTCGGAGTCGATGAAGATCGAGCCGTCCTTGAGGTAGATCTGGGTCGGGTTCGTGTCGGGCACGTCGATGATCGAGGGAATCGCCACGGTTGGCGGGTTGTCGGTCGAACAGGCGTAGGCGAACGTCCCGAACATCCACTGCGCCTGGGCGGTCAGGACCCCGGCTCCCGTCTCGGGCGAGTCGATCGTGAAGCTGCTCAGGATGCCGTCAGCGGTCTGGAACCAGTCGTTGGGGGAGTCCGAGTCGGAGCCGTCCGCATCGTCCCCGAACTCATAGGAGAACACGTCGAACGGATCGGCCGACAGTGACAGGGGCGTCCAGGTCCGGGTCACGTCCGGTGAACCGGCGCCTGCCACCGCGCCGCCGAAGAAGCCGCACAGGAGCAGGGACAGATCGTTGTAGTTGAGCGGGTTGAGGCTCAGGTTGGCGCCGTACTCACCGACGCCCCGGTACGGGGCGGCCACCGGGTCGATCGACCCGAAGTCACCCTCGGGGTCGGTCCACTGCTCGTCGATGTCGGGCGTCCCGCTGAACGGGTAGGCCCGCACCGCCGCGACCGGCGTCCCGAAGTCTGTTTGGCGACCGAACAGGTGCCGCCGATTGCGCGTCAGGCCCACGATGGGCATTGAAGACTCCTTTCATCCTGGTGATACGCCTACCGACCGGCGCTGGTCATGGAGTGCTTACCCGTCGTTAGGCGCTGGCGTATCCCTCCACTGCAATCCGGGTGGCGTAATACGTGACCTGCTGGTCCTCGGGTACCCAGTCGGGGACAAACGCAGGAGCGTCCTGGAAGGCGACCCCGGCCAGGACGGTGTGCGGGTCGGCCTGGTCGCGGTGATCGGTGACGTAATCGGCGAACCCATCGCAGAAGGCGTCCCGCTGATCGACCGCCTCCTTGGAGTCAAACAGGCCCCACAGGACCAGGAGCTCAACTGTGACCGTGCGCTGGCGCTGGACCGGGCCGGTGAACACCGTCTCCTCCCGTATCGAGTCAGGGAAGGCAGTCGGCGGGTACAGGCTCTTGGGACGGCCGGGGTAGACCTGGAGCTTGATCCCGGCACCCGCGGCGTACTCGGTCAGCAGATCCACCGCCGCCTTCCGCATGAGCGTCTGGAATGGGATGGTCGTGAAGGTGAACGGCATCAGGCGGCCTTGTTCCAGATGCCGTAGACGAAGGCGGTCCAGTTGAGCCGCCGAAGGCCCTCGTCCCGCGCCCAGACCTTGAATGGCCGGGCGGCGATGGCCGGCTTGTTGACCTTCTTGCGGAACAGAGTTTGCCCGCCGACCTGGAATGTGAGGATCTTGCCCGTGCCCCGCTTGCGGCGCGACACGCGCCCGGTGGGGGTCAGCCCCGGTTGGCGCGGCTCGACGTGAGCCTTGGCTCCGGCGTCGATGAAGTTCACCGTGTACTTGCCCACGACCGAAGGACTCCCGCGCCGGGTGGCGGGCCGGATGGACCCGCGGGTGGCACCCGTCCGCACCGGGACGCGGGACCGGGCCGCGTCTGCCGCGCCCTCGGCCCAGATCGAGGATAGGGAGGTCCGCCCGACATGGCCCGGTGCGCCGATCGCGGCGATGGCCTTCAGCCGGCGGTGGAGTTCGGGGGCTCCGATCAGTTCCGCGCTCACTCGGCTACTTCTTCGCCTTCGGCTTCGGGCTCGTCTTCGGCTTGAACGGGGGCCGCTTCCGGCTCCCCATCCGGCTCAATCTCGACTTCGGCAACGGGTGCCTCCTTCTTGGCCTTCTTGGCCTTGGCCGGGGGCGGCTCGGGTTCGACGTGCTTGGCACGCTCCCGACGCCGGATGGCCCAGAACGTCTCGTTGTGCTTCATGCGATCGAAAACCTCCGACGATGCCCCTTGAGGCATCGCTGGTAGATGGGGTCGTTGGTAAGGAGGGCTGGCGGTACTTCGGCGTTGGTCCGCATCAGGACCGCCAGCCGCATCGCCCCTTGGGCCAGGGACGAGTCAGGAAGGTCGGTGAGTTCATCCCAGAGCCCGACGTCGAACTTGACTTGCGCGATGGCCGCATCGAGCTGACGTGTCATGGTCACGTCCCATGCGCTGGAGTCGATATCCAGCGTCTGTTTCAGCTCGTCGACGGTCGGCCAGTCCTGCTCGACCTCGGACTCTGAGAGAACCATCAGCTGGCGAGGGTGTAGACCGTGAACGCACCGGGGTAGTACGGCGCGAACCACAGGATGCCCACGATCGCCACGTCGCGTCCGGCCTTGGCCGGCTGATCGACCTGGAGGGTGTACGTCCCGTCCTCGGCCCACGCGAACCCGCTCGACGGCCCGACGATGACGTCGGCGCCCAGCGCGCCCAGCTCAGGCACATGGACTGGTCGCAGCCCCTTGACCGTTCCGCTGATCCCACCGGGGACCGTGAAGTCGGCCGAGATCGAGGAGTAGATCGGCATCCCCGTGACCGGGTTCACCGCGTCG
>Ga0210138_1000228_pt1 | contig 13476 bp, 11 predicted proteins | sample Browns_ThreeSqC__FD_184850 | JGI IMG/M metagenome (GOLD analysis project Ga0210138, IMG submission 184850) | Wetland microbial communities from the San Francisco Bay, California, USA, that impact long-term carbon sequestration -... | ecosystem: Environmental > Aquatic > Marine > Wetlands ... | reverse complement strand
TGTCGCCAACCGAACGAGGGACCCGAATGCCACGAGCTGTGACAACCAGCCGGACATGCCGAATCGGCGTGACACGTCGGCGCCGTCGTCGATGATGGCAAGGGTTACCGCGGCATCCGCGCTCTCCACCAGCGTGGACGCCAGGTTGTTCCGGGCGCGGGCGCCGGCGTCCATGAGCCCTTCCTGGTCGGCGATGGCGATCGCGCCTCGGAGGAGCGCCTCGGCCTCGGTGATGCGGCCCACCAGCGCCGATGCCTTGCTGGTGAGGGCCTCGACCACGACCCGCGGCTCGTGCCGGCCGGCCACCAGCGCCAGGGCACGATCAGCGGTGGCAATGGCCTCGGGCAGGCGGTTGGTGAGCATGTACGCGCGCGCCAATTCCGCCAGGGGAAACGCCGCTTCCGGGCGGTCCCCGGCCGGACCGTCCGCAACGGGCTCGAGCAGCTCCAGCGCTGCTGCTGAATTTCCGTAGCTCGTCAGTCCGCGGGCGAGCTCGGCCGTTGCGCGCAGCTCGCCGTCGCTGTCGCCCAGGGACCGATACGCTTCGAGCGCGGCACGGGCGTGGCGGAAGGCGGCATCGAGGTCCACCTGGCTGGCGGAAAGCTCCGCGCGCTCGTGGAGCTGGGCGACCTCGGTCGGGTCCTGCGTCACCGCCAGCGCGTCCTCGTAGTGGCGCAGCGCGGCGGCGTGGGAGTGCAGGCTGGCGGCCCGCTCAGCCGCGGCGCGGAGCGCGATCCGCGCCTGTGCCGCCAGCGCATCAGCCTCCGGTCCCGGTGAAGTGGCCCGGAACGCCTCGAGGTAATGGCTGGCCTGGATCCCGGACAGCTCGTCGTCTCCGAGTCCCTCGAAGAATCGAGCCGCGGCCAGGTGCTTTGCGCGCCGATCCTTCTTGGCCAGCGTCTCGTACGCGATCTCCCGAATGATCCCCTGCACGAACCGATACTGCCCGCGCTCGGGCGAGCGCGGGTCGTCGTCCCGTATGAGCAGCTCGCGCTTCACGAGCCGGTCCAGGGATTCGTCGAGGACCGATTCGGTGGCCCCGGTCACCCCGGTCAGGCCGGCCAGGGTGAAGGACTGGCCCAGGACCGCAGCGTCGGCCAGGATGGCGCGGTCAGCCGGGTCATTGGTGTCGATCCGGGCGGCCACCAGGGCCTGCAGAGTCTCCGGAACGGCCAGGCGGGGAAGCGGGCCGGCGAGGGCGTATCCGTCGCCGTCATGCACGACCTGGCCGCGGTCAATGAGCATCCGAACGGTCTCGACTGCGTACAGGGGCACGCCGTCGGCCCGGGCAATGATGCTGGTCACCGCGTCCTCGGGGAGGCCGGGCACCAGGCCATGGAGCAGCTCGCGCATCGGTTCATCAGCCAGTGGCTCCAGGGTCAACGTCGTCGCGTTGCGGACCGTGGCTCCGCCCCACCCCGGATGACGCTCGAAGAGGTCAGGCCGGGTCATGGCCACCACGTAGATCGGGTGGTCCCGCGACCAGGTGAGGATGTACTCGATGAACTCGAGGAGGGCGGCATCGGCCCAGTGCAGGTCCTTGAAGACCAGGATCACCGGGTCCTCGTTCGCCATCCGCTCGAAGAACGTCCGCCACGCAGCGAACAGCTCTTCGCGCTGGCCGGCGGGCATCTCCTCGAGACCCAGGAGGCCCGCCAGGCGGGGCTCCACCCAGCGTCGCTCTTCGGGGTCGGTCAGCCACTGGTCGGCGGTTGCCCGCAGCTTCTCGCGGGCGGACTCTTGATCATCGGTCTCGGCAATCCCGGCCCGTTCGCGGATCATCTCGGACAGGGCCCAGAAGCTGATCCCATCCCCGTAGGACGGTGAGCGGCCCGAGTGCCAGAAGGCGCCCTGGGTCACGCCGTCGATGTACTTCTCGAACTCCCAGCCCAGGCGGCTCTTGCCGATGCCCGCCTGACCGACGATCGTCACCAGCCGCGGCTTGCGCTCGCGAACGGTGGCGTGGAACAGCTCCTTCAGCAGGCGCAACTCGTCCTCGCGGCCCACGAATGGGGCCTCGATCGCCGCTCGCCGTCCCGTCCCGCCCCGGAGGCCCAGGACGCGCACCGCGCGCCAGGCCGTCACCGGTGCGGTCTTGCCCTTCAGGAGCTGCTCGCCCGCCTCCTCGTAGGCGATGGCGCCCGAGGTGGCGTGCTGGGTCGATTCTCCGACCAGGACCGTGCCTGGCGGGGCGACCGACTGGAGGCGCGACGCGGTGTTCACCAGGTCACCGGCCACCATCCCCTGGCCGCTGGCACCGATCGTCGCGGCTGCTTCCCCGGTCAGGACCCCGGCCCGCAGCTGCAGGGCCTGGCCCGAACCGGCATCGGTCATGGCGCCGACCGCGGTCACCAGCTCGAGCGCGGCGCGCACGGCGCGCTCGGCGTCGTCCTCGTGGGCGACAGGCACGCCCCACACCGCCATCACCGCGTCACCGATGAACTTCTCGATCGTCCCTCCGTAGTTGGCGACGGTCTCCGAGGCTGTCTCGAAGTACCTCGACAGGAGCTCGCGGGACTCCTCCGGATCACGGTCCTCGGCCAGAGTCGTCGAGCCCACCAGGTCCGCGAACAGGACCGATACCAGCCGCCGCTCGGCCGCTCCCCCGCCCACCGCCGGGATCGGGCTCGTGGCTCCGGCGATCGGTGCACCGACCGCCGCGCCGGCTGGCGCGGCGGCATCGGTCAGGGCCGTTCCGCACTCGCCGCAGAACTTCGTCCCGGGCGCGTTCGACGTCCCGCACGCCGGGCAGGCGGCGCTCAGGCGGGTGCCGCATTCGCCGCAGAACTTGCGGCCGGGCTCGTTGGCGGTTCCGCACGCGGGGCAGTTCACGGGGTGATCGCCATGGGGCGCCAACTGTAACGCGCCATGACCGTGATTGGCAGCCCGCGCTAGGCTGGCTTCGTGCGCGATGACCGCTGGTACCGATTCGTGGGCTGGATCGGCACGGTCACCTGGATGCGCCACCTGCACGCGCCTGTCTACCGGCTCACCGGCGGCCTGGGCCTCGTGGGCAGCTCACTCGGGAACCTCACGGTCGTCCTGAGCACGACCGGGGCCCGGACCGGGCAGCGGCGCCAGACCGCCATCTGGGCCTACCGCTACGGCGACGCGCTGGTCCTGGTGGCGTCAAACGGGGGCCATCACCGGGTGCCCGGCTGGTACTACAACCTGCAGGCCCATCCCGAGGCCGAGATCCAGGTCCATCGCGAGCGGCGGCAGGTGCGCGCCCGCGATGCCGTGGGGCCCGAGTACGACCGCCTGTGGATCATGGTCAGCAGGGCGTACCCGGGCTACAACCGATACGTGGAATGGGCGGGACGCCACATCCCGCTGGTCGTCCTCGAACCCGCGGACGGATCCGCGGGTTAGAGCCCTTCGAACAGGCTCGTCTCGGAAAGCCCCGCCGGCGGCTCGGCGCCGTCCCGTTCGACGAGCACGAAGCGCTCGGAGCCGAAGGCCACGACCGCCAGATCGTCCGGCAGCTCGATGGCCCAGCCGAAGTCCTGTCGCTGCGTCCGGTGGCACTCCATGGCCGTTCGCTTGGCCGTGAGCCAGGGTGAGACGTCGATGACGGTGGTGACCGTCGGCTCGATCGTGCCCGGCCGCTCGTCGGCTGGCTCTTCGCCCTCGAGGACCTCGTCATAGCCCCAGGGCAGGGTCATCCCGCGCTCGCGCATGGCCCGCATGAGGTCGAGCCATGCCCCTGAGCCAAACGCGGTTTGGTAGCGCCTGCTCACCCGGTGAGCCGGCCCCGCGGCCGGATACCGTCCCGAATCGGCGGCGGCGGCGGCGGCCGCGACGGCGATCCGGTGGGCATTGATGTGGTCGGGGTGCCCGTACCCGCCGTTCTCGTCGTAGTGAATCACCACCGCGGGGCGCACCTCGCGGATGAGGCGGACCACCGGTTCGGCGGCCGCGTCGAGGTCCACTTGCCAGAAGGCGTCCGGGTGCTCGTTGCCGGGCGTGCCCATCATCCCGCTGTCGCGATGGCCGAGCTGGTGGAGGTGCAGGAGGTCGTCCGCGGCGGCCGCCCCGCCGAGCGCCTGGAGGGCGCACTGAAGCTCGTCCTCGCGGATCTCGCGAAGCCTCGGCTGCGCTTCGGCCGGATCGAGATCCACGTCGTGGATCTCACCTTCTTCCCCGCCGGTGCAGACCACGAGGTCCACCCGTCGTCCGTCAGCGAGGGCCTGTGCGATCACGCCGCCGGTCGAGAACACCTCGTCGTCGGGGTGGGCGTGGACGAGGAGCAGTCCACCGGTCTCCGCGCTCATGCGGACCCCAGCGCGCGCATGGTGGCCTCATAGCCGCGCCGCCGCGGCGTCGTGATGTTCCCGAATCGCATCCAGTTCACGTCCCACAGCATGGGCCTGATCATGACGTCCGGAGCGGATCTGATGGTGGGCCGGGTGACCGCCTCGGCCAGCAGAGCGGTGTACCGACGGGCGTCCAGGCGCCCGTTCGGGCTGGTACCCAGCCATCGCGCACCCGTCCGGAGCGACCAGGCCAGCGGACCTCGTTCGAGCAGCGGCGGTTTCGCGCCGATCAGCTGGACGCCGAGCACCGGCTCGTCCGACCAGGCGCGCGCCAGGCTGACCGGGACCGGCTCCCAGATCCCGGCGTCGGCCAGGACGGCGTCCCCCTGGGGGACCGGCGGAAACACGACCGAGATGGCACAGCTGCGGACCAGGGCGTCGGCCACCGGCCCCCGCGTGATCGCGAGCGCCGTCCCGGTCACCAGGTCATACGCCGCGGCCGCGTACGGACGCTCCAGGTCTTCGATCAGGGGATTGCCCACCTCCGCCACTACCCGGGCCATCATGTCGCGGTGGTCGAACACGGCCAGCCGGGCGGGAAAGCGGGCCATCCGCCATGGATCGACTGCCGCGGCCATGGCGGCCATCCGGTCGGCCGACAGTTCGGCCGCCCACCCAGCCCCGATGACCGAGCCAATGGACGTGCCGACCACGCGATTGGGCCTCAGGCCGAGCTCATCGAGGGCTTCGAGCACCCCCAGGTGCGCGTATCCCCGCGCCCCACCGCCTCCGAGCGCGAGCGTGAACCCGTCGCGCAGGCGCAGCGTGTGACCGGACGGGCTCATCGGTTCAGGGCGCTGGCGCGTGCTCGCCGCAGGCGCACATCGCACGAAGCTTGGAATAGGTGAACAGGCCGGTGTCGTGGCCATCGGCCCAGATCGGTGCCAGGGCGTAGCGGCCGATCCACTTCACCCGCTCCATGGTGACCGCCTCGGCCGGGAACACCGTCTCCAGGGTCACGACCCCGGGCAGGCTGCCCTCGCCCGCGCACAAGGCACACGGGCACGCGCGCCGCAGGTCAGTCCAGCCCCACACCCCCAGGTGCCCGTCATCCCACCGAATCCGCATGAGCCGATCCGTCTCGTCCAGTTCGACGGCGATGGGGTTGACGATGTCACCGATCACGTCAGGGCCTCCACCGCTCCTCGACGCCGCGGAACGAACCGCCCATGGAGCGCGCATCCTGGGTGAGGCGCACCGGAGCGTGGTCAGTTGTGAGGTCCCACAGGTACAGATCCTGCGTCACGGATCCGTTGGACGCCTGGCGGTTGATCGTGAAGACGACCTGATTGTTCAGCCCGCTCCATCGCAGGTGACTGACATCGCCGGTCATCGTTCGCCCCGCGCGCGACTCGCCGCCCAGGCCTTTCACCGCAAGGGTGCTGGTCGATCCAGACACAATGATGTCCACGTGAAGTTCGCCGTTGGGCGACCACAGGCTGGGCGTCGTGCCAATGGTGCCCCCGGAGGCGGTGGCTGGGTCCCACGTGTAGATCTGGGGCGCACCCAGGATCCACACCACGACTCGACCATCGTCGAGCACGTAGACCCGGTTCAGCCCCCCATCGTCCGCGAACGCGGCCTCCTTGATGGCGTCTTCCTGGTAGGTGATCGGGTGCGGGTAGGTCCAGGTGGCGACCGACTGGACGGCGCCGCTGTCGAGGTTCACCTGGAGCAGCTCGGCCCGGTCGTTGCCGCCGGCCAGGGTGGCGCGAACGCCCCAGGCGGTGGTCGAGTCGGCGGCGATCGCGATCCCGTCGAACCCGTCCCCGAGGTCGGTGGCGGAGTTCCCCGGATTGAGCTCGAGCGGGTTGCCGGCGACCAGGGCCACGCCGCGCGCGCCGTTGGGCGCCCAGGCGTAATGCTCCACGCCCCGGTTGTCCCGGGCCAGGGGCTCCGGGGTGGCCTGGCCCGCGAAGTCGTGCGAGAACAGGTGGATGGGGCCGCCATCGGAGACTCGTTCCATGAAGAGGATCTCGAGCGGGGCGAAGGCCGGGGTCGGTGCCGGCGTGGCGGAGGGCTCCGGCGTGGCCGTGGGCTCCGGCGTGGGCGACGGGCTGGGCAGCGGCGTGGGGGTCAGGGCCAGGGTCGGCTCCGGCGACGCGGTGCCGTAGGCGGGCAGGAGCCCGTCGTCACTCGAGAAGATGAGGGCCAGCAGCACGATCAGCATGCCCGCCAGGGCGAGCACGAGACCGATGAGCCATGGCACGGCCTGCTCTGAGGTCGTGGGCCGCCGGCGGTTTCCATCGGCCTTGACGTCCCACGGCGGCTCGTTGAAGTCCTGCTGCGGCCATTCGCCTCCCGGGGGTGGCTCACCCGGTGGCGGGGTCGTGCCCGCCGGCGGCTCTCCGATGCCGCTCACCGACGCGCCACGCGAGTTGCGAGGCTCACGACGGCATCATATCGAAGGCCAACGATCGCGATCCCGACCACCACGAGCGCGGTCCCGAACAGGAGCCGCGCGTCGAGGACCTCGTCCAGGACGGCCACTCCGAGCGTGACCCCCACCACGGGGAACATGTAGGTGACCATGGTCGAGACGGTGGCCCCGATGTGGGTGAGCAGGAAGAAGTACAGGACGTACGCGAAGAACGAGCCCAGGAGGCCCAGCCACAACAGACCGATGATCGTCGCCGGCTGGGTCGGCAGCACCGGGCTTCCGTCGGCGATGAGGGCGTATGCCCAGACGTAGAGCGCGGCAAAGACCAACGTCCCGGCCGCCACGACGTACCGATCAGTGCTGCGGATCCGGATCTTGCCGTAGCTGGCCCCCACCGCGTAGCTGAGCGAGGCCAGCGTGACCGCGGCGGCGCCCGCGATGGCCGCGGACCCCGGGTTGAAGGCGAACTCGCGACTGGCGAGGACCACGGCGCCCGCGAACCCGACCAGGATGCCGATCACGCGGAGCAGGGACCACGTCTCGCTGCGGAGGACGAGTCCGGCGACGAGCAGCGAGAAGATCGGCACCAGCGAGTTCAGCACGGCGGCGGTGCCGGAGTCGATGTACTGCTCCCCCCAGCTGATGAGGAAGATCGGAAGCCCGGCGTTCACCGCGCCCATGACGGCCAGGTGCCCCACCTGGCCCCGGGTTGGCCGTTGGGGACGGATGAAGAGCAGCAGGATGAGCATGGCCACCGCGCCGAGCGTCAGCCGCTCCGCGACGAGCGTTGCCGGCGGCAGCTCCTCGATCGCGACCTTGATCCACACGAACGAGGAGCCCCAGATCGTCCCCAGCAAGAGGAAGGCCGCTGGCAGGAGCCAGCGGCGCTCGACCGCCTGGGCTGGCGGCTGCTGGTTGCTCACGGGGCTACACTCGGGACGGACCAGGCCATGGGCCGCGAGCCTATCAGAGCGAGGAACGGATGACGATTCGGGTCGCTGGCTGCCAGATCGACCCCCAGCTGGGGGAGGTCGACCACAACCTCGACCGCATCGAGCGGGCGGTGGCGGAGGCTGCCGCCGCCGGCGCGCGGTTGGTCGTCCTGCCCGAGGCAGCCGTCACCGGGTACGTCTTCAACTCCCTCGACGAGGCGTTGGCAACCGCCCAACGCGCCGCCATCGCGGGCGATCAGCTGGCGGCCCTCGCGGCGAAGCACCGCATCGCGCTGATCGTCGGCACGCTCGAGGCCGAGGCGCGCGAGCTGTTCAACACCGCGCTCATCTTCTCCGAGGACGGCCGCCGATATCGGTACCGAAAGATGCACCTGCCGTTCCTGGGCGTGGACCGATTCGTGACACCCGGGCCGGACGCGCCCGAGGTCTATGACCTGGCCGGGATGCGGGTCGGGGTCCTCATCTGTTACGACCTGCGCTTCCCCGAGGCGGCCCGCATCTGCGGCCTGGACGGCGCCGACCTCATCGCGCTCCCCACGAACTGGCCAATCGGGGTCCAGTTCCACCCGGGCATCTTCGCCCCCGCACGGGCCGCCGAGAACCACGTGTACCTGCTGGCCTGCGACCGGGTGGGTGAGGAGCGGGGCACCACGTTCATCGGTCGCTCCATCCTGCTCGACACGAACGGCACGGCGCTCGCCACCGCCAGCGATAGCGATGAGGAGCTGATCGTGGGCGAGGTGGACTGGGAGCTGGCGCGCCAGACGCACCACACGAGGATCCCCGGGGAGCACGAGTGGGACACGATCGGCGACCGCCGCCCCGGGCTGTACGGGCGCCTGCTGGAGCCGGCCCGCGATCGGATCCATCCGCCCAGCGCGGACCAGTACTCGGGGGACGTGGAGTAGGTCGAGCCTCATGCCGGGGGAAACGTTCCCGGCAGCCGGATCGTGAGATCCGCGGGATCAGTCCGAGGCGGCCCACATGACGATGCCGGTCACGAAGAAGCCGGAGATGAGCCCCAGGAACGCGGCCGCGCCGGCCGGGCCCTTGCCCTCGATGGTGGGCATCAGGGCGTCGATCACGGCCAGGCCGATGACCATGTACCCGAGCCACAGCGCGCTTGCGACGACCGCGATCGCGACCCGGCGGGACCGAGGCTGGTTCAGCATGCGGGCCGCATCCTACCAGTCAACGCCGTGTGCTCCGCCGGGTCAGCGGGATGCCGCGTCGGCTGGCGGCCGGACGCGCTGGGCGACCATGACGCCGTCGGCGGAGTAGGCCACCAGGAGGCGGCGTCGGAGCTCGGACGCGGCGGCGAATCGGTCCGCGCCCTGCACCTTGCCCACCGCGCGGAGGGTCACCCCCAGGTCGCTGACCATGGGGATGGAGCCATAGCGGGGGGCCTCCAGCAGGCGGTCCTTCCAGTCGGCGTCCACGAACATGTCCGCCCCCACCCGGTTCGTCACCGCGATCGCGTGCTCCAGGTCGGTCTCGGGGACGAGGGGGATCTCGACCTGGAGGACGGCGTACACGCGGGTCATGTTCGACGACACCCGAACCTCGCCGTTCGAGATGGAATGGACGGTGCCCGAGATGTCACGCAGGACCGTCCGCCGCAGCCCGATCTCCTCGACCGATCCGGACACGGTCACGTTCCCCGTCGCGATGGTGACCCAGTCGCCGACGTAGAACTGGCCCTCGACCAGGATGAGGATGCCCATCAGGTAGTCCAGCACGATGGACTGGCCCGCGATCGCGATGCCGGCCAGGAGCAGGCCCAGGGCGAGGATGACCGACACCAGGTCGAGCAGGGTCAGGACCACCACCACGACGACGAGGATCACGATGGCGCGCAGCAGGCGAGCGAGCAGATCCTCGACCGTGGCCAGGCGCTTGCGCAGCTCGTTGAGCTCCGCCGGATCCATGCCCTCGGCCTCGCGCCTGCGAAGGACCCGCTCGGCGATGCGGCCCACGATGGGCCGCACGAGACGGAACGCCAGGAACGCGACGAGGCTCCAGAAGAGGAGCGCCAGCCAGTTGCTGTCGAGGAACGAGATCAGCGCGTCGCCGTTGGGCACGTCACCAACCCCCGGTCATTCGTCCTCGCCGGCGCCGGACTGGTCGCGGATGGCGGCCACGATCCCGGCGTCGGCCAGGGTCGTCACGTCGCCCAGCGCCCGCTCTTCGGCGATGTCGCGCAGCAGGCGACGCATGATCTTGCCGGAGCGGGTCTTCGGCAGGTCCGGGGTGAAGAGCACCTGCTTGGGACGGGCCAGCTTGCCGATGACGGTGCCCACGTGCTCGCGCAGCTCGCTGGCGAGCTCCTCGGAGGGCTCGAAACCGGCCCGCAGGATCACGTACGAGAAGATGGCCTGGCCGGTGAGCGGGTCGGACCGACCGACCACCGCGGCCTCCGCGACGGCGGGGTGGGAGACGAGGGCCGACTCCACCTCGGTGGTGCTGATCCGATGGCCGCTGACGTTCATGACGTCGTCCACCCGGCCGAGCAGCCAGTAGTAGCCGTCCGTGTCGCGCTTGCAGCCGTCCCCCGCGAAGTAGCGGCCGGGGAAGCGGCTCCAGTAGGTCTGCCGGTAGCGCTCCGGGTCGCCGTAGATGCCGCGCAGCATGGCCGGCCAGGGCCGGTCGAGCACGAGGTAGCCGCCGCCACCAAGCGGGACGCTCTCGCCCATCTCGTTCACGACGTCGGCCTTGATGCCGGGGAACGGCCGCGTGGCGCTTCCCGGCTTGAGGGTGGTGATGCCGGGCAGGGGCGTGATCAGGATCATCCCGGTCTCGGTCTGCCACCAGGTGTCCACCACCGGGCACCGCCCGCCCCCGATGTGCTGCCAGTACCAGGCCCACGCCTCGGGGTTGATCGGCTCGCCCACGCTCCCCAGCAGCCGCAGCCGGCTCAGGTCGTCGTGCTCGAACGCCGCGGCGCCGTACTTCATGAGGGCCCGGATGGCGGTGGGGGCGGTGTACAGGATCGTGGCCCCGTAGCGCGAGGCGATCTGCGCCCATCGGTCCTTGTCGGGGAAGTCGATGGCACCCTCGTAGATGATCCCGGTCGTGGCGTTGGCCAGCGGTCCGTAGACGATGTACGAGTGGCCGGTCACCCATCCGATGTCGGCCATGCACCAGTACACGTCGTCCGGTTTGACGTCGAAGATGTACCGGTGGGTGGTGGCCGTCCCGACCAGGTAGCCGGCCGTGGTGTGCATGATCCCCTTGGGCTTGGCCGTCGTCCCGCTCGTGTACAGCAGGTAGAGCAGGTCCTCCGCGTCCATGACCTCCGGCTCCGCGGTCGGCGCCTGGCGCTCGACCAGGTCGTGGTACCAGGAGTCGCGCCCCTCCTGCCAGGACACCTCCTGCCCGGTCCGGCGGACCACGATGCAGTGGCGCACAGACGGTGAGCGGCTCATCGCGTCGTCGGCGTTCTCCTTGAGGGGGACGGTCACGCCCTTGCGATAGCCACCGTCGGCCGTGATGACCGCGACGCACTTGGCGTCGTCCAGCCGGTCGGCCAGGGCGTCGGCCGAGAAGCCGCCGAACACCACGCTGTGGGGGGCACCGATCCGGGCGCAGGCCAGCATGGCCACCGGCAGCTCGGGGATCATCGGCATGTAGATCGCCACCCGGTCGCCCTTGCGAACGCCCAGCTCGCGCAGCGCATTCGCCATCCGGCAGGTCTCGGCCAGAAGCTCGGCGTAGGTGATCGTCCGCCGGTCGCCGGGCTCACCTTCCCAGTAATAGGCCACCCTGTCACCGAGGCCGTTGGCGACGTGTCGGTCCAGGCAGTTGACGCTGACGTTCAGCTTGCCGCCCACGAACCACTGCGCGAAGGGGAGGTCCCACTGCAGGACCCGTTGCCACGGCTCGATCCAGTCGAACCGCTGCGACTCCTCGGCCCAGAACGCCTCGAATCCGTCATCGCCCTCGGTCCGCGCGTAGATGTCCGGGTCGGCGGCGGTCGCCTGAGCGACGAACTCGGCCGGAGGTGGGAACGTCCGGCTCTCGATGAGCAGGTTCTCGATCGTCGCGGCGTCCGGCTGCGCGCCGTCGGATGGGGGCTGGTTCGTGGCCATGGGGGTGGCGCCTCCTGGCATTCGACCGAATCGGCGTCGTTCGGGCGCTCGCCCGTTGGTCGCGTGGCCACCGATTCTAGCCACCCCACCGGTCACATGGCACCCCGCGAACGAGCGGGTGGCGGCGGGTGTTCCCCCGGGATCAGACCTACCTGTCCCGCGACAAGGCCCACCTGTACCACTTCACGCTGTACCCGCGCCCCCGGTGGCCGCGACCGGCGTGTCGCGGACGAGCGAGATGAGGAACGCGCCGGCCACATAGGACAGGGCCATGACCGAGAAAGCGGCGACGTAGCCCGGGCCGGCCACGATGGAGCCGATGACGATGGCCCATAGGGCGCCGATCCCGAAGGCCGCGGTGAAGTAGATCGAGAAGGCCACGTCTCGCAGCGGCCCGAGGGCGCGGTCGGCCATGTAGGCCTGGAGGACCGGCCCCTCGGAGAAGACCGCGGTGCCGAACGGGAGCAGGAGCGGCGCGAGGAACACGAGGTTCCCACCGGCCAGGATCACGGAGATGATCCCCACCGCCGAGAGCAGGTAGTAGGCGATCAGGACCCGTCGCCGCCCATATCGGTCAGAGAGCACGCCGGCGATCAGGGGGCCAACGACAGCTCCCACCAGGAGCAGGGCGTACAGCCACAGGACGGTCTGCTCGTCGATCCCCAGCTCGCTGCGGAAGTAGAGCAGCAGGAACGGCGCGGCGATGTCGAGCCCGCGGCCACCGGCCGCGACCATGGCCGCGGCCAGGATCTTCATGAGGTCGCCGCGGTGCAGCACGAGACGCACCTGGCTCCACCAGCTCCCCGACGCCCGGGCCTCGGCCCGGTAGGCCTTGTGGTCCTCGCGGACGAACCACAGGACGAGGAGGCCCACCACCAGCGGCGGGATGCCGAACAGGAGCAGGGTCGTGTTCCACCCCACGGTGGCGAGGAGGGCGCCGCCGACGAACGGGACGAGAACCGTGCCGACGTTGCCGCCCGCGATGTGGGTGCTGATCGCGAACCCGCGGCGCTCGACCGGGAACGCATCGGACAGGATGCCGTTGCCCACCGGGTGCTGCGGGCTGGCCCCGATGCGTGCGCCGCTGATGGCGGCCAGGAGCTGCCCCACCGTCTGCGCGAACCCGGCCGCCACCAGGCTGGCCCCGAAGATGAGCTGCCCCACCCCGATCAGCATCGGCCGGGCGACGTACCGGGTCAGCAGGCCGTACGACAGCTGCATGGCCCCACCGACCGCGGTCGTGATCGCGATGAACACACCGATGTCGGCCTCGTCGAGGCCGAACTGGGTGATGACCGCGATGTACACCAGCGGCATGAGTGCCGACTGCATGTGGATCAGGGCGTGGGCGAGCGACAGCAGACCAAGGGTCAGGTTCGGTCGGGTGACCGCCGTCGGGGCTCCCGAGGCGGGGGCAGGGGCGAGCTCGGGCTGGGTCGCGGTCACGCGGGGATCACGTGGGGGATCACGTCGGCGGTGACGCCGCGGCCGCGGGGGCCGGCCGATGGGCGAGATCCGTGCCCTGAAGCTCCCCCAGACCTGGTCCTTCCTGACCGCGAAGTTCCTGACCGACCCCGTCTGGTGGTTCTTCCTGATCTGGCTGCCGGACTTCTTCAAGAAGACGCGGCACCTGGATATCAAGCAGAGCTGGGTGCACTTGGTGTTGATCTACACGCTGGTCACCGTGCTCAGCATCGGCGGCGGCTGGCTCACCGGTCACCTGGTGCGGCGCGGTTACT
>Ga0210138_1000226_pt1 | contig 13530 bp, 11 predicted proteins | sample Browns_ThreeSqC__FD_184850 | JGI IMG/M metagenome (GOLD analysis project Ga0210138, IMG submission 184850) | Wetland microbial communities from the San Francisco Bay, California, USA, that impact long-term carbon sequestration -... | ecosystem: Environmental > Aquatic > Marine > Wetlands ... | reverse complement strand
CGGATCGCGCCAGACACGGTCGAGTTCCTGCGCGCCACCTTCGGCCGCACGGCGATTCCGGTCTACCTGGCCCCGGGCAACCACGACTGGTACTCCGATGCCAGCCCGTACGCCGTGACCGAGTGGTCGGACAACGTGCACCTGTTCACCGAGGACCGTCTCACCGCCGTGAGCCTGAGCGACGGGATCACCCTATGGGGGGCGGCCCACCGCGCACCAGCCAACACCGATGGCTTCTTCGCGACCTTCCGGCCGGATCGCAGTGGCATCCATCTGGCCCTGGCCCATGCCTCGGAGCGCGGGTTCCTGGCCCAGCAGGGGAGCGGCAAGATGCCGCACGCGCCGTTCGAGGCCGCCGAGCTCGAAGCGGCGGGCATCACCCATGCCTTCCTCGGCCATTTCCACGCCCCGCGGGATGCGGAGCGCTACACCTACCCGGGCAACCCCGATCCGCTCGACTTCGGCGAGACCGGGGAGCGGGGCGCCGTCCTCGCCGTCGTTGGCGCTGATGGGTCGCTCACTCGCGAGCGGCGGATCGTGGCGACCTCGGTCGTGCACGACCTGATCCTGCCCGTGGACGGGGCGCGGCACGGCGACGACGTCCGCGCTCAGCTGGAGGCGGCGCTGGCGCCCCTCACCGGTTGCGTGCGGGTCACCCTTGCCGGAGAGCTGGCCGCCGAGGCGGAGGTGGGCCCGGCCTCCTGGGCGGGCGTGGGTGCCCACCTGGACGATCTCGTGGTCCGCGATGGCGGGCTCCAGGTCGCCTATGACCTCGACCGGCTGGCCACCGAGGCCACGGTTCGCGGCCAGTTCGTCCGGCTGGCGATGGACGACATCGAGGACCCCGAGCTCCGCCGCCAGGTGGTGATCACCGGACTTCGTGCCCTCGACGGGCGGCGCGACCTGGAGGTGGTCTGACCGATGTGGGTCGAGCAGGTCACGGCCCGTGCCTTCGGGATGCTGCGCGATTCGGTCCTGGCCCTTGCGCCGGGACTGACCGTGATCGTGGGACCCAATGAAGCGGGCAAGTCCACCTGGCACGCGGCCACCCGGCTGGCCCTCACCGGACGACGGCGCGGCAAGGGTGGTCGGACGGTCGAGGACCGGTCGATCGAGCGATATCGCCCGTGGGACGACGCCGAGGGCCCGTGGGAGGTCGGCGCCCGCCTGCACCTTGACGACGGTCGGGTCATCGAGCTGAGCCAGGACCTGGCCGGGCGAGTCGACTGCCGGGCCATGGACGTGGGCCTGGGCCGTGACGTGTCGGCTGAAATCATCGCCGACGGGAGCCCCGATGCGTCCCGCTGGCTGGGCCTCGATCGGCAGGCCTTTGGCGCCACGGTCTCGGTCGACCAGGCACGCATCCTGTCGATCATCGATGCGGCGGACGGGCTCCAGGACGACCTCCAGCGGGCAGCCGCGAGCGCCGGCCGGGACGCGACGGCCGCGGAAGCCATCACCCGCCTGACCGATTTCCGCAAGACCGCGGTGGGAGCCGATACCCGGGTGGCGGTAGGCCCGCTCCGACAGGCTCGCCAAGCGGTTGTCGAATCGAGCGCGGCGCTCACCGACGCGCAGGGGCGACATGAGCGATACCTGGCTGGGGCGGTCGCGGCCCAGGGAGCGGCCATGCGTGCGATCGAAGCCCGCCGCGCGCTCGGCCGCGCCGAAGCCGCGCATGTCCAGGCCCGCGCCGGCATGGCCATCGCGCGCGCCCAGCGCGCCGCCCAGCTGGCAGCGCGCCACCCAACCGCCCCCGCTCCGTTGGCCGTGGCCCAGGCGGAGCGGGCCCAGGTGGCCACGGCCCTTGCCGCCTGGCGCAACCGCCCCGCCGTGGCCGTCCTGGACGGGCCGGGCAGCGATGCCATTGCCCAGCGCCTCGCCGCCCTGCCCGCGGTTCCGCGCGGCGACCTGGCTCCCCACCCGTCGGTCCAGGCCGCCCTGAGTGCGCTCGACCACGCCGAGGGGGCTGCAGCCGAGCTGACAGATGCCGTCCCGGCCGCGCCCGCCGCGGGGGCCGGGAGCTGGGTGCTGCCGGGAGCCGGTGCCGCGCTCCTCGGCCTGGCTGCGATCGTTGCCTTCGTGGCCGGTGCCGTCCCGGCCGGCGTGGCGCTCAGCCTCGGAGCACTGCTCCTGGGCGGCCTCGCGCTCTTCCGCCGCTCGTCGGGCGCCCGGCCCGCCGTGCGGACCGACCTCGACACGCGACGGCAGGATGCCGCGCACCGCGTGCTCGAGGCATCGGATGGATTGCGGAACGCGTTGATCGCGCGGGAGGCAGAGGCGGGCGGCGACCTCCGACAGGCCGTCGCCGCGTACCAGGCTGCCTGCGAGGAACGAGCGCGGGGGGCAGCCGAGGCGGCCCGGGCCGAGGGGCTCCAGCGGGAGCTCGAGACCCGTCGTCAGCTCGAAGGCTCGGCGGCCGAAACCGCGGCCGCCATTGAACGGGCCGAGGCCGAGGTGCGTGCGGCCGCTCAACGCGTCGGACAGCCGGGCAACGGGACGGACCTGCAGCACGTCGTCGCCGGACTCGAGTCGTGGCAGGTCCAGCAGGCCGCCGAGCTCGCTGCCGGGGAGCAGGCCATTGCCGAATGGCAGGAGCTGGTCGACCTCCTCGACGGTCGGACCCTGGCCGAGATCGAGGCGGAGGCCCGAGATGTGGCGGAGCAGCTGTCCCGCGCGGGAATCGACCAGGTCTCGCTTCCTGTTGGCGGTGACGGCCGCGCGGCGATCGAGTCGGCCGAGCAGGCACTCGTGGCCCGACGTGCCGCGAGCCTCGCCGCCGAGCAGGAGGCCGCGCGCCTCGGTGGAGAAGCGAATCAGCTTCGCGAGGGCCTGCCCAGCGTGGCCGCGGCCGAGGAGGGGGTGGCGACGGCAACCGCGGAACTGGCCCGGGTCGAGGCGGTGGCGGCCGTCCTGGATCGGACGCTCGAGCTTCTCCGACGCGCCGAAGAGCAGGTCCATCGGGACCTGGCTCCCGTGCTGGCCGAGGCGGTCCGCGGGTCCCTCTCACGGATCACGGACGGCAGGTATGTCGACGCGGCCGTCGACCCGGCGGACCTGGGGGTCCAGGTCAAGGAGGCATCCAGCGGCCAGTGGCGTGAAGCCGCACGACTCTCGGAAGGCGCCCGCGAACAGGTGTACCTCCTGCTGCGCGTGGCGCTGGCCCAGCACCTGGTGACAACCGGGGAAACCGCGCCGCTGTTGCTCGACGAGGTCACCGCCCAGGCCGATGACAGTCGCCGCGACGCGGTGATGGCGCTGCTCCACGAGCTGAGCCGTGAGCGCCAGGTTGTCCTCTTCACCCACGACACGCGGATCGGGACGTGGGCCATCGAGCACCTGGTCCCTGACCGCGATGCCCTGGTCACGCTCGCGTCCGCGCGCCCGAACGCCGCCTGACGAGACCGATGGCCCGCGACCAGCTGTCCACCCCCGAACGCGTGCTCGTCATCGCCGCGCACCCAGATGACATCGAGTTCGGTGCCGGCGGCCTGATTGCCCGGTGGGTCCGTGAGGGAGCGGATGCCGCCTACCTGGTCGTCACGCGCGGCGACAAAGGGTCCGACGACCCGGCGACCGATCCGGACGAGCTTGGGCGCCGCCGCGAGGTCGAGCAACGGGCCGCCGCCGCGGAAATCGGGGTGGCATCGGTCGACTTCCTCGGCCTCCCGGACGCCCGGGTCGAGCCGACCATGGCCCTGCGCGAGCAGATCACGAGGGCCATTCGTCAGCACCGGCCGCAGGTGGTCATCAGCCACGATCCCACCGTGCTGTTCGTGAACAACGAATGGGTGAACCATGCGGACCATCGCGCCGTGGGACAGGTCGTCGTGGACGCCGTCTTTCCGACGGCGCGTGACCCGCTCAACTTCCCCGAGCACCTCCAGGCCGGGCTCGGGCCGTGGAAGGTCGCCGAGCTGTACCTGTGGTCCACGAACGAGGCGAACCAGGTGGTGGACATCGGCGACACGCTCGACCGCAAGGTGGCCGCCCTCCGACACCATGCCAGCCAGTTCCGCGACTTCGCCGAGACGGAGCGCTGGCTCCGACAGCGCGCCGAGGAGCTCGGCGAGCAGGCCGGCTATCCGGCCGCCGAGGGCTTTCGCCGGGTGACGCTGGCCCAGTGATCCGACCCGCGCGGCGGGCGGTGGTCCTCGGACTCGCGCTCGCATTCCTGGCGTCCATCGGTCCTGCCGCTCACCCCTCGCGGGTCGCCGGTGCCGGGTGGACGACCGATATCCAGCCCCGTGAGGCCGTGGAGCGCTTTCTCATTCGCTGGCGGATCGGCGACTACCAGGGGATGCACGACGTCCTGGCTGCGGCTGACCGGGGGCACTACACCTCGGTGGGCTTCGCGGCGCTCCACGCCAGCCTCGCCACGGCCGTGGGCCTGACGGGCATGGACGTTGGCATCGGCTCCCCGCGCTTCGAGCTGCGCTCCCCCGAAGCCCGCGCACCCGACGTGGAGGGGCCGGCCCCGCCTGAACTGCCGACGCCCGCACCCTCGGCCACTCCGGCCCCCGCGATCAACCCCCGCGGGGTGGTGTTTGGCCCGGTCGCGGCGCGGGTCGTGCCCGTCACGGTGACCCTGCACACCACCCTGATGGGTGATCTCGTCCTGGAGCGCTCGGTGGACCTGACCCTCGGCCCGAGTGGCTGGGAGGTCCGCTGGACGCCCGAGTTCCTGTTCCCCGAGCTGGGCCCGACCGGTGGATCGTTCGCCCTCGAGCGTGGCCCGCTCCCGGCTCGTGGCCGGATCCTCGCCGCTGACGGGTCCATCCTGGCCATGACCCGTTCCGACGGCGTGCGCGTCTACCCGCTGGACTCGCTCGCCGGCCAGACCGTCGGCTACGCCACGCCACTGACCGATGCCGAAGCCGCGGCCCGCCCCGTCGCCAATGGGTACCAGGCGGGCCAGCTCGCCGGTCGCCGCGGCGTGGAGGCCGGCGCGGAAGCGCTGCTCCGCGGTCGCGCCTCGGTCAGCCTCATGGCGCAGCCGGCCATGGGATCAGCCGAGCCAGTCGTGGTCCAACCCGAGGTCCCGGGCGCGGACGTGACGCTCACCATCCAGCCCGACCTTCAGCGCACCGCCGAGGCGGCCCTCGCCCGCTACGCGGAGGCAGCGACTGCCGTGGTCGACCCGCGCAGCGGGGACATCTGGGCACTCGCCTCGGCCCCCGCGTTCAACCCCAACGCCATGACCCTGGGCACGACGTACGCGGGGGCAGCCATCGCCGCTCCAAGCGCCTCCCAGATGACGAACCACGCGACGGAGACTGCGTACCCGACCGGCTCGTCGTTCAAGCCATTCACCTTGGCCGCCGCCCTCCAGCAGGGCGTCGCCTCGCCCGCGACCCGGATGCCGTGCCTGTCGACCTGGAACCTGCAGGGATTCACGTTCCACAACTACGAGGACCACCAGCTCGGCTCCTCGGTTGACCTCGCCCAGGCCATGGCCTTCAGCTGCAACACGACCTACATGCCGCTCTCGATGGTCGTCTACGAGCACAACACCCGCGCGTTGACCGATCTCATCACGACCTTCGGCTTCGGCCAGCCAACCGGCATCGGCTGGATCGCGGAGACCGCGGGCGTTCTGCCAGACGCGCTGTGGTTCGAGGGCCACCGCCGAAGTGACGGGAGCTACTCCCCGTTCGGACCATTCGACCAGGTGCAGCTGGCCATCGGCCAGGGCTCGTTCCTCGGCACGCCGCTGCAGCAGGGAATGGCCTACGCCGCCTTTGCGAACCGCGGCACGCTGTGGGCGCCGCGCCTCGTCCAGCGGGCCACCCTGCCCGATGGCACCGTCGTGCTCGCCACGCAGCCGGAGGCCCGCCGGGCGATCCCGGTCGACCGGGCTGATCTCGACTACCTCGTCTCCACGCTCCAGGCCGTCACCACGTACTCGTACGGCACCGCCACCGCCGCGTTCTACGGATTCGGCATCCCCGTCGCCGGCAAGAGCGGCACCGCGGAGAGCGGCGGCCCGGATCCGCACGCCTGGTTCCCGGCCTTCGCGCCCGCCAACGACCCACAGATCGTCGTCGCCACCGTCCTCGCCCGCATTCACCTGGGCACCGGTGGCTCGGACGCGGCACCGCTCGTGCGCCGGGTCATGACCACCTACTTCAACCGGTAGGGAGGCCGGAAACCGTGGTCGCCTTCTTTGACACCGCGAGCGGGCGACGGGTAGCATCGAACTGCCGGTTTTCGCCTCGCAGAGCCGGTCCGCACCGGGATTCCGCCGCTGACTGCAGGGGGAGCCAAAGGGGACGCTGGATGAGATCCGAACGCCCGTGACCTCCCAGGACGCAGTTCCGCTTCGATTCCAGACCGCCGAGGTCGGCGTCGACTGGCTGCAGTGCAACATCGAATGCCAGGAAGGCTGCCCGGTCAACACCAACTGCCGCGGCTACCTCATGCTCGCCGCCGAGGGTCGGTTCGAGGAGGGCTACATCCTGGCCCGCGACCCGAACCCGGTCGCCGCTATCTGTGGCTACGTGTGCTCGGCCCCGTGCGAGAAGGCCTGCCGACGCGCGGACATCGACAAGCCGCTCGCCATCCGGGCCATGAAGCGGTTCCTCGTCGACTGGCATTACGCCAACAACATGCCCGACGACATCCAGGTCGCGCCCCCGACCGGCAAGAGCGTGGCGATCATCGGTGCCGGGCCGGCGGGGCTCAGTGCGGCCAAGGAGCTCGCCAGCTGGGGCCACACCGTCCACGTCTACGACGCGCTTCCCTCGGGTGGGGGCACGACCCTCATTGGCGTCCCCGCGTTCCGGCTGCCCCGCGACGTGATCGAGCTGGACGTGAACTGGGTGGCCAAGCACGGGGTCGAGTTCCACTACAACGTCGAGGTCGGCCGCGACATCACGATGGACCAGCTGCGAGCCCAGCACGACGCGGTCGTGGTGGCCACCGGCTGCATGTACCCGGTCGCCATGAACGTCCCTGGGGAGGAGCTGGACGGCGTCATCTACGGGGTCGACTTCCTCAAGCGCGCCAACCTGGGCCAGGAGCAGTGGGTGGGCGAGCACGTCGTCATCATCGGCGGCGGGTACACGGCCATGGACTCGAGCCGCACCGCGCTGCGCCTCGGGGCCAAGACGAGCGTCGTGGCCTATCGCCGCGGTCCCGAGGAGATGGTGGTCGACGAAGAGGAGCAGCACGAGACCCGGTTCGAGGGTGTGCGCTTCGAGTACTTCGCCGCGCCGGTCGAGGTCCTCGGTGATGAGCATGGGCGGGTGAAGGCCATCGTCTTCCAGCGCAGCCAGCTCGGCCCGCCTGATGCCTCCGGGCGTCGGTCGGCCGAGCCGATTCCCGGCAGCGAGTTCGTCGTCCCGTGCGACATGGTCATCCCCTGCACCAGCCAGGCACCGGACAACAACGTCCTGGGCGAGTACGGCGCCGCGCTGAACCGCCACATCGGCGTGACCGACACCCGCGAGATCGTGGCCGGCGGCTCGGTCTCTTCGTGGGGCAGCCACCCGATGAACGGCTCCACCCCGACCGGGCCGGACGGCCGCAAGCTGAACGCCCTTCAGTTCGAGCTTATGCGGGGCAAGGTCGTCACCGATCGCAACACGTTCGCCTCGAGCGTGGAGGGCATCTTCGCCGTCGGCGACTACGTGACCGGCCCCGCCACCATCATCGAGGCCGCAGGCCTGGGCCGGCGCTGTGCGCGGGCCGTGGACCGCTGGCTGGGCGGGATCCGCGACGAGGAGCTGGCCGAGCTGCCGGTGATCAACCGGGCGACCATCACCCAGGCCCTCGACCACGATATGCCCCGCTTCTACGAGGCCATCCCGCGCCAGCACATCCCCATGGCCCCACCCGAGATGCGCCGCAACTTCACCGGGCTGGTGGAGATCGGCTACGACACCCGCAGCGCGGTCTCCGAGGGAGCGCGCTGCCTCCAGTGCAACCACAACATCAACATCGATGGACCGCGCTGTATCCTCTGCGGGCTCTGCGCTGACGTCTGCCCTGAAGGCGTGATCTACATGGTCGACAAGGCGCAGGTGGGTGGTGATGACCCCGAGGTCGACCTCTTCCAGTCGTGGCCGCGGGGCATCGCGATGATCATCGACGAGGAGCGCTGCATCCGATGCAACCTGTGCGTCGAGCGGTGCCCCACCAACTGCATCACGATGGACCGGCTCGAGCTCGAGCGGTTCACACCTGACGGCAGAGTGCTTCTGGAGAGCTACAAGGACAACGTGCTCGGGCAGGTTGGCCAGCAGGCCGGGATGGTAGTCGAGCGGTGACCCGCAAGCAGCCCGGGCAGGACTGGCTTCCCATTCGGCTGATCAAGGAGTCCAACTTCTGGCGCTCCCTGATCCGTCAGCCGTACCCCACCACCAGCCGCACCCGCGCGCTGGCGGTCATGAACAACGTGTTCCTCCACCTCCACCCGGTGCGCGTCAAGCGGCACGCGGTCCGCTACACGTACACGTTCTGCCTCGGCGGAGTGAGCTTCTTCCTGTTCCTGGTGCTGACCGTGACCGGGTTGTACCTGATGTTCTTCTACATCCCATCGGTCGACCGCGCGTACCAGGACATCCTGTCCATCGAGAACAGCGTCGCGTTCGGCTCGCTCATCCGGAACATGCACCGCTGGGGCGCCCACCTCATGGTGCTGACCGTGTTCCTGCACATGATGCGGGTCTTCTACCACGGGGCCTACAAGCCGCCCCGCGAGTGGAACTGGGCGGTGGGCGTGTTCCTCCTGTTCTGCACCCTGTGGCTGAGCTTCACCGGGTACCTGCTGCCCTGGGACCAGATCGCGTTCTGGGCCGTCACGGTCGGCACCCAGATGGCCGCCTACGCGCCCCTCGTCCCGGCCGAGTCGAACCTCATCCTGCTGGGCAGCATCGAGGTGGGCCAGGAGACGCTGATCCGCTTCTACGTCTTCCACGTCATCGCGTTCCCGTTGATCACCGCCGCGTTCATGGTCATCCACTTCTGGCGGATCCGGAAGGACGGCGGGATCAGTGGTCCGGTCTAGGGCGAGCTGACCGATGACGATCGAGAAGCGTCCCAACGCGACCGCGGACAAGAACGCGCCAACCCAGGCGCCCGCGCCCACCGCCCCGCCGGCCGTCCCTGGGGGCGGCCCCAAGCTGCCCGGACCACCCGGGGCGCCGGGCACCGAGCGATTCCGGCTGCTCGCCTACGTCCGCCAGGAGTCCATGGTCCGGGTGGACAAGCGCCCGGACGAGACCGTCCTGACCTGGCCCCACCTCCTCCGGGCCGAGTTCCTCATGGCATGCCTCATCACCGCCATGCTGCTGGTCATGTCGTTCCTCGTCATGGCCCCGCTCGAGGAGCAGGCCACGGTGAACGTCACGCCGCACGTCGCCAAGGCACCGTGGTACTTCCTGGGCCTGCAGGAGATCCTGGCCTACTTCAACCCGACCGTGGCCGGCATCTTCATCCCGCCGGTCTACTTCATCGGCCTGGCGCTCATCGCGTACGTGGACCGCTCCCCGTTCCGGGCGGCCAAGGACCGGAAGATGGTCTGGATCTTCTTCCTGACCCTCATGTTCTTCGGCATCGCCGTCACCCTGATCGGTGCGTTCTTCCGTGGCCCGGGCTGGAACTGGGTCTGGCCCTGGGACGGCATCTTCTTCACGTTGTGAACAGGCCCGCATGAGCAGCCAACCGCCCGAGTGGGGCGAGCAGCCGGGCCCTCCGGTCCGGGAGATCAGCCGCCGCGGATTCCTGCGCCGCGCGGTGGGCGTGGGCGTGGGCCTGCTGACCCTCCAGTTCGCGGGCGGCACGATCCTGTTCCTGTGGCCGAACCTCAAGGGCGGCCTCGGCGACCCGAACCTGGCCATTGGCAAGGCGGCGGACATCGTCTCCCAGCAGCCGGAGTGGGTCCGCGGACTGCCGTTCATCTACAACAAGGCGCGCCTGTTCATCGTGAACGTGCCGGCGGCCAAGGCGCGGGTCGACGGGACCGGCGAAGAGACCGATGACCCGGGGATGGACATCCTGGCCATGTACCGCAAGTGCCCTCACCTGGGGTGCAACATCCCCCAGCTGTGCGACCGGAGCAACTGGTTCGAGTGCCTGTGCCACGGCTCGAAGTACACGGTCCTGGGCGAGAAGCGGGCCGGCCCCGCGCCGCGCGGCATGGATCGGTTCGAGCACCGGATTCAGGACGGGGTCTACATCGTCAACACCTCGGTGAAGATCAGCGGCCCACCGATCGGGACCGATACGTTCGACAGCCGCAAGACCGAGGACATCCAGCATTGCGTCGGGTAGGGGCACGCCGATGCGGATGAAGGCGCTCGGCGTGGCGCTGATGGTCGCCTTCGCGGCCTTCACCACGTTCTACTGGATCACGGACGCTCCCCGGCGCGGCGTGTTCGAAACGCAGACCGCGGACGAGCAGCTCGAGTTCGGCCGTCTCGTGTTCCTCTTCGACGACACCTACACGATCACGGTCAAGGTCACTGACACGGGCTTCGAGCAGACGGCGGTCACGCTGTTCGTGAACACCAGCATCAACATCTCGAACGAGACCGGTGGCGAGCTCACCGTGACCGGCACCGGTGCGCGGCCGTTCGAGGTCACGGTTGAAGACAAGGGCAGCGCGCCGGTGAAGTTCGACGCGGAGGGCGAGACGACGGTCACCGCGTCCGGGATCGGCACGCCGATGGTGGTCACCGCCCAGGCGCCTCACCTCGTCCCGTATGGGGCCGGCTGCGCGCGCTGCCACGGCGTGGAAGGCACGGGCGGGGTCATTCCCGGGGACCCGGACGGCACGCAGGCTCCGAACCTGCACTCGCTGGCCCTCGCCAACAAGTGGCTGGCCACCGGCGGTGCGCAGGGGACGAACAACTACGTCAACTGGGTCATCCAGCTGGGCGGCATCGTCCGCAGCGGGAATCCGGCGAGCAAGATGCCGGCCTGGGGCCAGGCGTTCGGCGGCTCGCTGACGCGCCAGCAGATCGAGGCGCTGACCACGATGATCGGCACCTGGGCCCAGGAGACCCTCGACAACCCGCCGCCGGAGGACGTGCCGAACACGGTGGAGGCCGGGGCCCAGGTCTACGTCGACGCGGGCTGCTCGGGATGCCACGGTGCCAACCTGGAGGGCGGCATCGGTCCGAACCTCCAGACCATCGGCACCTCGCTCGTCGCCACCGCCGACCTGCCGGCCCCGCCATCCGGCCTGGCCCAGATGCAGCAGGACTACGACACCGATCCGCGCATGTTCCTCGAGAAGTGGATCCGCGACTCCGCCGGAAACTACAACGGCGGCAACTCGACCGGCATGCCGCCGCACCCGGTCGACGCCCTCAGTGACTCGCGCCTCCAGGCGTTGATCACATTCCTGCTGAGCCACGAATGACCAGCTACGCCCTGCCGCGCCGGCGCGGCCTGTTTGCCCGGCTGATCGGTGAGGCCGACGACTTCGCGACCTGGCTGATCTTCGGCTCGGAGACATGGCTCATCGCCGCCATGAAGGCGGTGCCCATGTTCCTGTTCATCTACTGGCTGTTCACGTACGTCCCGAACTCGGTCTACTACGGCATCACCCAGTACATCCCCTTCCTCCAGCTGTCCGCCGAGGTGGGCTTCATCGTCGCCAACGGCGTGGCGTGGACCAACGTCGTGCTGGTCGTGATCCTGGGCATCGCGGTCCAGGCCTCCCGTGGCCGGCAGGGCCCGGGCTGGCTGCTCCTGCGGCTGTTCGTGCTCGCGAACTACGTGGCGGTCGTCCTGCTCCTGATTCCGTACTTCGTCTTCAACGTCGCGGGCGGCCACTTCATTCCGCTCAGCCTGCCGCTCATCGCCCTGCTCCTGGGCGCCATGACCGCCGGGATGGGCGCCGTGGGGCTCGCCTACCTGTACTACGAGTTCCGACGGATCACCCGGCGGGAGGCGCAGGCCGCCGCGGCATCGGCTCGGGCTGCCGGCTGACGCCGGCGCACCCTCCGCCCTGGATCGGCTTCGTCTCGTCCACCTCGGGTGGTCGGCCGTCGTTCTGGCGGCGGCGGCCATCATCCTGGTCGCGGCCAGCGGGGCGCCCTGTGGGCCCAATGCGGTCCTGGCCCTGGACTGCGGCCCGGCCCGCGACCTGGTGCTGGCCCTCATCGGTCTGGCGGCGATCCTCTATGTCGTCCTCTTGACTGCGGTCGTCTTCTGGGCATCGCGCCAGGCCGCGCGACCGAATGCCGACCCGCACGGGGGGAGGGACTGGTACATCGTCGCGGCACTCGTTGGCCTGGTCGTCGCACCCCTGTTGGCCTTCACCATCCTCGCCGGCATCGGATGGCTGGGCTAGGATCGGGCACATGACCTCCACTGCGACGGACGACCTGACGACGATCCTCGGTTCGGCAGCCGCGGTCACCGGTGCCGGCCTCACGGTCCATGACGCGAACGCGTTCCGTGGCCCGCTGACCGATCGCCTCGTCCGCGACGCCGTCTTCCATCCTGACCCCGACGCCCGCGAGGCATCTCGCTGGGTGATCTGGTCCGCGAGCCAGTCACTCGGCTCTCCCTCGGCGTCCATTGCCGAGCTCTACGCCGCGCGGGGTCGTGGCGAATTCGATCCCACCGCGTTCACCGTCCCGGCCATCAACGTCCGGGCCGCCGCGTACCTCACCGCCCGCCAGGTCTTCGCGGTTGCCCTCCAGCGCGGGGTGGGCCCGGTCGTCTTCGAGATCGCGAAGAGCGAGATGGTCTACACCGACCAGCGCCCCGACGAGTACGCCACGGTCATTTTGGCCGCCGCGCTGCGCGAGGGGTGGCGCGGGCCCGTGTTCCTCCAGGGCGACCATTTCCAGTTCAACGCCTCACGCTGGGCCAGCGACCCGGCGGGCGAGCTCGAAGGGCTGCGCAGCCTCATCGCTGAGGCGGTTGGCGCCGGGTTCCTGAACATCGACATTGACAGCAGCACGTTGGTCGACCTGTCCCGGCCCACCATCCGCGACCAGCAGCGCGTAAACGCGACCAACAGCGCGACCCTGACCGATGCCGTCCGTGCGCAGGAGCCCTCCGGCGTCACCGTGTCGGTGGGCGGCGAGATCGGCGAGGTGGGCAAGGCCAACTCCACCGAAGCCGAGCTGCGGGCCTACCTGGGTGAGTACGCCATGGCCCGGGCGAACGAGACGCCGGGCCTGTCGAAGGTCAGCATCCAGACCGGCACCTCCCATGGGGGCGTCGTCCTGCCCGATGGGAGCGTGGCCCCGGTTGCTCTCGACTTCGACACGCTGCGGCGCCTGTCGACCGTCGCTCGGGAGGAGTTCGGCCTGGCCGGCTGCGTCCAGCACGGGGCGAGCACGCTGCCCGAGGAGAAGATCGCCACGCGGCGCCCGGACCTGGTCCAGCGTGCGAGCGCAGGCGGTACGTCGTCGTAGACCTGACCGCGAAGCCGGCCCTGAGCGTAGCCCTCCGCCCAGATCTTCCCCTGCAGGGACTTGAGTGCCGTAAGCTTGCGGTCCTGGTCCATCAACCAGCGCGCATACGGCGCAGCGGCTGCCGCGGAGCCGTCCCAGGCGGGCGGGT
>Ga0210138_1000224_pt1 | contig 13615 bp, 8 predicted proteins | sample Browns_ThreeSqC__FD_184850 | JGI IMG/M metagenome (GOLD analysis project Ga0210138, IMG submission 184850) | Wetland microbial communities from the San Francisco Bay, California, USA, that impact long-term carbon sequestration -... | ecosystem: Environmental > Aquatic > Marine > Wetlands ... | reverse complement strand
CCGCCGCTGGCGCCACGGACAACATGACTGCGTTCAGCGGATGCGTGCTGGACCCGACGCGACGCAATCTGATCGCCTGGGGCGGCGGTCACAACGACTCACCGGACAATGCGGTCTACGCGATTCGGTACGGACGAGACGTGCCGGATGTGGTAGTGCTCAATACGAGAAGTCCATCAACCCCAGATAACGTGGCACACAACCCGGATGGGAAGCCTTCGGCTCGGCACAGCTATGACCTTCTGGTCTACAGGCCGTTGGCCGACGAGTTCTTCAGCGTTACCTGTCCTTCACCGTGGCATGCTGGGTCAGGCAATCCATACATAGATTGCGACGGGTTCAGGTTGTCGGATAACACCTGGTGGCCTGCGAAGCACTACTCCGATTTCCCGAACGTCGTCGGTGGAGACTTCGACCGTGCCGCATGCGTCGACAGTGCCGGCATCGTCTATGCCATCATCAACAACGATCATTCGTTGCAGAAGTGGACACCTGCCACAAACGCGTGGACAGAGTTGTGGGGAGGCGGCAATGACATCTTCGGAGGCGCGCTGGTATTCGATCCTGTTCGTTCTCGGCTAGTCCTTTTTGCCAACTCGGCAAACGGCGGCGCATGGTGGACGCTGGCTGGCGCTCGGACAGGCTTGAGCCTTGCGTCCAATGCCCAGGGCAAGTCGGTTGTCTATTGTCCGGAGCGGGATTCTTTCCTGAACATGCAGAACACTGGTGGAGCTCCCAATCTGTTCGAGATCAATCCGACGACCTACGCAGCTACGCAGATCACGTTGTCTGGGACACCACCCGCGCCAACAGACGGCACCACGTTCTACAGCCGGTTCCAGATCGATACTACGTTGGGCATTCTGTTATTGCTCCCCGGCGATCACACCAAGGACGCATACGCTATGCGATACAGGTGACATATGGCATTCGCAGTAGACACGACAGGACACCTGCCCGGAACCGCTGGAGACACCGGATCGAAGACGTGGACGCACGTCTGCGGAGCCTCGGCGAACAAGCTGCTCGTGCTGATCGGCATGGGCACGAACACGGCCGGTCAACGGACCATCAACACTGCGACATACAACGGCGTGACGCTAGGTACACCTGTTGCGACGGTGAACTTCGGGTTCGTCACGTTCTACATCTTTTGCCTTGACTCTCCCGCGACAGGTTCTCACACGGTCGACATCACCAGCACCGCTGGCAACTGGGGACAAGTCGCCGCCTACAGCATCAGCTACAACGACGCAGCGGCCGGCACGGTGACTTCCGGGAGCGGGCAAGGCACCACGGCGGGACCGACTACGAACGCGACCGGCATTGCTAGCGGAGATCACGTCGTCAACGTCATCGTCAACGATAGTGCGGTCAACGAGCAGACGCATGACAGTGCGGGCGGCGCCACGCTGATCTTCAAGGATGACGACATCGACGGCGACACCGACATGGGCGCCGAATACTACGTGGCGAGCGGATCGAGTCAGACGCTCCTGTGGAATCAGACCGACTCGGGTTCTAACTGGATCATCGGGTGGGTCGCGGTTCGGGCGGCGGGTGGCGCTGGTGGCCAGGTCAATCAACGCGACGGCATCAATTTGTCTGGCATTAGCGCCATCAACGGCATCACCAAAAGCGGCATCAGCGCCATCAATGGCCTGACGATCTAAAGGATATCCAAGATGCCACTGGCCGAACTCACCGGGTTCTTCGGTGCAAACCTCAAGACGCACGAGCGGTTTCTGCCGCCCGGGTACTGCGTGTCGAGCGTCAACCAAAAGCCCAACGAGAGCGGTGACTTGCGACCATGGCGCAACCCGTTGACGATCTCCGGGCCAGTGGTACCGGCCAACCGCCAGACAATCTACCGCATGGGCCGCGACTCACCGACCCCGAGCGACTTCTGGTTGTCGTGGTCGACGATCGTGCACGCGATCCGCGGATTCGATGCGACCGATGCGACCGAGCGCACCTACTTCACCGGGTTCGGGACTCCGAAGTGGACCGACAACATCATGGCGCTTGCCGGAACTCCGTACCCAGCCGGCACGCGCGAGCTCAAGGTGCCACAACCCATACTCGGCGCCACGATCACGCTCGAAACCGATGGGCCAGCTGGTGGTACTGCAGCGGTCAGAGGCTACGTCTACACGTGGGTGAGCGACATCGGTTGGGAATCGGCGCCTTCGCCACCTACCAACGGTCCGCTGTGCCTGCCAGGAGCCGTGCTTGACCTGCTGGCTCTGGACACCGTGCCATCCGGCAACTACGGCGTCAATCGCATTCGGTGGTATCGCACTCAAGACGAAGGCGACAGCGCTGAATACTTCTTCCTGCGCGAGTTCGCCATCAATGCCGTCGGCCAGCAAGACGACGGGCGCGACGTCGACACGACGGACGGCCCGCTGCAACCCAATGGCCTATGGCTGGCGCTGGACGACTCGGCGACGTGGCTCACGGAGTGCTGGAACCAGTTCGCGTCTGCGCTGGTGGGAAAGACGGTGCGGTTCTGCGAACCCGAGATCATCTACGCCTGGCCGTTAGAGTACGAGTACATCCTGTTCGACACGCCGCGCGCGCAATGCGCATTCGGGCAACGCCTGTTCGTGCTGACCAGCGCCGGCGCCGAGGTGTTCACCGGCACCGATCCCGCAGCCATGGACCAGAAGCGCATCAAGGTCGCGCCCATCGTGTCGCAGCGCTCGCTGGCGGTGGGCGAGGACTTCTGCATGTGGGCGGCAGCTGATGGTCTGTGGTACTACGGCGTGGACGGCTACCGGTGTCTGACGAACCCCGGACCGGCGGATCAAGGATCCCTCACAGCCAAGCAGTGGGATGCGCTCAACCCATCGAGCATCGCCGGCTACCTGTTCCAGGAGGGAGCTCGCACGATGTACGTCGGGTTCTACAACGACGGCGCCTTGAAGGGCTTTGTTGTTGACCCATCGAATCCCAACGGCATCTACTTCCTGGACAAGGGCTACACCACCGGCTACTGGGATCGTCTGCTGCGCAAGCTGTACGTGCTCGATGGTTCAACGCTCAAGCAATGGGACGGTGACTCGACTTTCATGACGGCGACCGTGCAGAGCAAGAAGTTCCGTCAGATGGAGGAAACCGAGGGCGAATGGCTGGAAACGCTTGGCACTGGTTCTGCGAACGTCAGGCTGCTGGTCGACGACCTCGAGGTGTTCAACCACACCGTGGTGTCTGCCGAATTGCAACGCCTGTACGACGGAACGCAGGGACGAGACTGGCAACTCGAGGCGAGCACCGACAGCGCGTTTCAGGGCTGCACGGTGGATTGACACATGGGAGCTCTCACCGGCAAACGTGATCCTCGCGCGGCGCTTGGCATCGCAGAGGTTCCAGAAGACACCGGAATCGAAGGGCTCGAGGACTTCCTGAATCAGGTGCGCCTGCGCCTGATGGATATCCAAAGCGGCAAGGTCGCGGTGGCGGCCGGCACGCAAACCGGAACCGGAACACCGTCACCAGCGCCCGCCCCAGGCCCGCCAGGCCCACCGGGACCACCACCCCCACCCGTAGCACCAGACCTGACCCCGCCGCCTACTGTGAGCGGCGCTATCGTGTCGGCCGGGCTGGATTTCATCTTCATCACCACCGACGCGCCGATCTTCTCGGTCGGGCACGGATACGACCGCACGATCGTCTACGGCGCGCAGTACGGCGGCACGGGACCGCTGCCGACTTTCAGCGATGCGGTGGTCTTACACGAGTTCCGCGGGCAGGTCGGATCCTTCTCGCGCGAGCCGGCCACGCAATGGCATATCTGGCTGAAGTGGCGCACCAACGATGGCGTGCTGTCGACGTCGCCCGAGGGCGGCGCCAATGGCCACCAGGTCACGACCGGCCAGGACGTGTCGAACCTGCTCGAGTCGTTGACCGGCCAGATCACCACCAGCCAGTTGTTCTCGTCGCTCAACGCGCGCATCGACCTGATCGACGGCAACGGCGCGGGATCGGTCAACCAGCGCATCGACACCGGCGACACGCAACTTGCCTCGCAGATCACCACGCTGTCGGTATCGGTCGGCAACAACTCGGCCGCGATCGCCACCGAGCAGAGCGTGCGCGCGGCAGCCGATGGATTCGTCAGCGCCTACTACGGCTTGCGGACCCAGGTGAGCCAAGGTGGCCGCACTGTGGTCGGCGGCATCGGGATCATGGGCACCAGCGGCGGCAGCGCCGGGCCCACGATCGATGTGGGCGTGGTGGCCAACAAGTTCTACGTCACCGCACCAGCTGGAACCACGGGTGTCAACGACGTGCTGCCGTTCGTGATCCAGACCACCGACGAGGTGGTCAACGGCGTCACGATCCCCAAGGGCGTCTACATGGACGCTGCCTACATCAAGAACCTGCAGGCCATCACCGCCCGCCTTGGTTCTGCGTGGATCACCGACGCGATGATCCAGTCGCTGAGCGCCACCAAGATCAAGGCCGGCACGATCTCGGTGGGCGAGTACATCCAGTCGGCCGACTTCGTGACGGGTGTGAGCGGCTGGCGCTGGGGCGGGAACACCGGCGAAGTGGGCTCGACCATGATCCGCGGGCTGCTGACGGCCACGCAGATCGACACGCGCGGATTGGACATCAGGACGCCCGGCGGCGCGATCATCCTGAGTGCTTCGCAGAATCTGGATTGGGCGCGCATCGGTGGATTCAAGCCCAAGTTCTTTCGCGTCGATGCGCGAGGTTTCTCGGCCACGGGTCCGGTTGGCACGTCGATGCTGGTCGACGAGAACGGCACGGTCATCGCCACGTGCTCGCGCGGCTACACGATCGTGCTTTTCCAGTTGTCCGATGGCGCGGTGGTGTTCACCCGCGAATACGACACCTACACAGAAGGCACCGACCCTACGGTGCCCGGGTTCGGGTTCGGCACCGCTGCACTGGCAGCCGAACTCAACGCAGTGCCGAACACCCGCGCGGTGGTGCTTTTCTCGGCCGACGAGCCGCAATCCCATCGCATGGACAACGGCCTGCCTGCAGCCGTCTACCGCTGCGGCGGAACTCCTGGCGTGTTCGGCAAGGCCAATGCCGTAGATCCATTGCCAGGGTTCAAGGTACGCAGCGCCTACATCCTGGTGGGCACCGGCAACTGCGGACAGGGCCAAGGTTTCGAGCAGTACCGCGGCGACCTAGACAACTCGACCAACAGCTGGTGCGAAATGGCATTCGCCATCCAGCTTGGCCGACTGCTCACCAGCGGCACCGCCACACCGCCGCTGATCGACAGCACCAACATCACCACCTACATCGCAGCGGCAGCGATTCAGAACGCACAGATCGCCAACCTCTCGGCCGACAAGATCACCACCGGTTCCCTGGTTGGCCAGACGATCACCGGTGGCACCTTCAACGGTGGCGTGTTCCAGACGGCAACCAGCGGGCAGCGCGTCGTCATCAACGAGGCCGGAAGCAACGAAGCGCGTTTCTACGGCAACCGCGGCGATGGCGTCATCGAAGAACTGGCCAGCATCGGCATCAACGCCGGCGTCACCGACACCGTGATCGGCCTGTTCGGCAGCGCAAACTCATCGCGCGTAGGCATCCAAGCGCAGAGCAGCACCAAGGTCGGGGTCTACGGCGGGACCGCCAGCGGCGTCGCCGGTGTTCAGGGCGTGAGCGGCGGTGGCGCAGGATCTGGCTCCGGGGTGTACGGTGCAGCGACTGGCAATGCTGATGGCGTCGCGGGTTCGGTCAACGGTAGTGGAGTTGCCGGCAACTTCAATGCGAATAGCGGCCCTGGTGTTCGGGCAAGATCGACCACTGGCTATGGCGTCGATGCCATCGGCAACTCCAATGGTGCTCCGATACGCATCGAACCACTCTACTCATCGCCACCAGCCGACGCATCGGATGGCGCATTGGCGATGATTGCCAGCTTGTCTGGCCGTGGGCACCTGTGCATCGCCAGAGCAGGCGTCTGGTACATCGTCGGGGCCTGGACGCCTGACGGATCCGGGCGCTTCGTCGAAGTGGCCTGGAACAATAGCAGCTATTGAGGCGATCGGATGGCCGTGAAAACCTACGACATCACCACCCAGCGCGAAACCATCACCCACCTGTGCGGCGGCAACATCGCAGCCGCGGCGTTGATCGAGGGTGCGTGGCGAGCCGCCGAGGCGTGGGATCACGCGCACGACGGCGATCCGGTCACCCACAAGATGATCGATGACGCTTTTCTGTGGGCGATGTTCCAGTTGCACGACAACCCGGTCTACGTCGAGCACCCGGAACTCAGGAGTGCGCTGCTGGTGTGCATCGCCAACTGGCAAGCCGCGAACCAGATGGAAGCATCGAACGACCGCGAGCAGCAAATCACCGCGTACATCCTGCGTTCAGCGCCCTATGATTGGATGGTGGCGGTGGTGTTCGCTGTCACGGGCAGCATGGATGCCGCCATCGAGGCGGCGCTGTACTTCCGGCGCGACGTCGGAACGGGATACGAAACCCTCGACCAATATCTGGCCGAGCATGTGCAAGCAGGCACCAAGGCAGAAGGGTAGGGTAAAGAGATCGGATGGGGCCCAAGTGCACCTGACACCTCCGGCGTGAATCAGGCCGCCGTCACCAACGCGCAGATCAGCCAAGAGCAGTTGGGCTTGGCCCGCGAGCAGTGGGCCAACACTCAAGAGCGCCAAGCTGCATTCGACCCGAAGTTCCAGGCCCTGATCGACCAATCGATCGCCACGCAGGACACTGCGAATCAGCGCAGTGCGCAGTTGTGGGACAGCTACACCCAGAACTTCGCTCCCCTCGAGGCCAAGATGGCGGCCACCGCCGCCGGCTACGACACCGAGGGCCGGAGAGCTCAGGAGGCGGCCACAGCGCGCGCGACCGTCGACACCCAGTTCGCTGCACAGCGTGCCTCGCAGAACCGCGGGCTAGAGCGCGCCGGCGTGAGCCTGTCTTCCGGCCGCGGCGCCACGCTGGACGCGGCAAGCCGGTACAACGCATCGAAGGCAGCGGCAGGGGCAGACATCGGAGCTCGCCGCGCCGTCGAGGCCACGGGCATCAACCTGGTGGGCAATGCCGTGAACGTCGGGCGCGGCCTGCCGGCGCTGTCGCAGGTGTCGACGGGGCAGGGCCTGCAAGCTGGCCAGGGCGCCACCGGGCAACTGGCCACGCAGCAAAGCACCTACAACTCGGCATTCGCTCCCAGCATGGGCCTGTACTCGGGCGCGACGGGAGCAAACACGGCGGCTGGCAACCTGTACGGGCAGGCAGCTGCGATCCAGGCACAAAGCCAGGGCACCGGACTCGCCGGGTTGATGGGGCTTGGGCAGTTGGCCGGCACGATGTACGGCAGCGGCATGTTCTCGTCCAAGGAACTCAAGACCCCGGTGCGGCGCTCGCTCGCCGACGTCGAGGACGCCAAGATCACCAGCGAAACGCCGACGGCAGACGCGGTGAGCCGGGTCGCACCTCGATCGTGGCGCTACAAGCCAGGGCTCGGGGACTCTGCCGTGCACGTCGGGCCCTACGCCGAGGACGTGCAGCGCGAAATGGGCGACGGCGCGGCGCCGGGCGGCAAGATGCTCGATGTGGGCGCCATGGCGCACATGAACATGCGGGCGATCATGGAACTGAGCCGGCACGTCGATGCGCTGGCTTCCGCACTCGATCGGCGGGCCGCGTGAGCTTCGATTCGGTCTTCAAATCGCTGTGGACCAAGGGCCGCAAGATCGACCCGTTGAGCCATCGGGCGCTCGAGGCCATCGTCAAGTTCGACTCCCGGAACGTCAAGAACGTCGCCCGTGGTCTGGCCAAGGTGTCCGGTGGAGAGGGCAGTTGGCTCGGAGCTCGGTTCAACGACCTGGGCGACGAGGCGGCCAAGAACGAGCAAGACCCGGCACGTGGCATCGGTCGCGCCGCCGCGACGGTGGGTGCCATCTACGGCGGGTACGCTGCCCTGGGCGGCGGCGGTGCCGAGGGCGTCTACGCTGGCACCGGCGGCGCTGCGGGTGCCGGGTATGGCACTGCCGAGAGCGCAAGCGTGATCGGCGGTGGCGCGGAGGCTGGCGGCGGCCTGGCTGCAGCCGATGGCGGCGGCGCCTATGCCGGCACCGGTGGAGCACCGGGCGCTGGCTACGGCACCTCGCAGGGCGCCGACTACACCGGCCCGGCCAAGGTCCAAAAGATGATGTCGATGATGCGCGGCCTGCAATCGACCCAACCCCAGCAGCCCGAGCCTTACCGTTGGCAGGACGTCGAGGTGGCGCCCAATCCGTACCTGGACGAGATCGCACTGTCCAGCCGGCAAGCCAAGCAGCCGGCCGACTCCGAGGGCGCGGCGCTCGAGCACGGCGCGCGCGGGGACAACATGGTCGACATGAACGGCGTGCAGATGGCGGCCATCCGCGAACTGACGCGGCGCGTGGAGTTCCTGCGCGGCCGCATCGCCAAACTTGGGAGCCGATGATGGCTGACGTTGCTGGTCTTGGCGCGGTGGCGGGCGGCTTCTCCCGCGGAATGATGATGGGGCAGGACTACGCCGCGCGGCGCCAGGCGATGAACTGGCAGGCCGAGCAGATGCAGCGCGAGCGCAAGCGCCTGGCCGAGGAAGATGCCGCACGGCAGGATCTGATGGCCGCCAACGCAGCGGGCATGAAGGTCATCAAGGGCTACCGCGACGCCTACGATCAGCAGAACGCCGACCCGCAAGCTGGGATCGCTGCCGGCCTGGCTGGTCAGCAGGCGCCGGCACCGTTGGCGCCTTTCAAACCGAGCCAGGACCAGATCATGGAAGCGGCGCAGGCGCGCACGGACCACCTGTTCGCCGTTGGACGCACCGACCTTGCGGTGCAGCATTGGATTCAGGACGAGCAGTTGCGCCGCGGCTTGCGCGAACAGTCCATCCAGAAGGGTCTGATGGCCTACCAGGCGTCAGGTGATCCGTCCGGTTTGATCAAGGACGTCTACAAGAACATCAACGACGGCTGGGACATCACCGACGTGAAAGCCCAGCGCAACGTGGATGGCACGCCCAGCTGGGTCATCACGCGCCAGCGCCAGACCCCCGGGCCCGACAAGAAGCCGGTGGTCGACACCAAGACGATCACGCCCGACCAGATCGAGGGCCTGACGCAATGGGCGCTGGACCCGAAGGCGGCCGCGCAGTACGCGCTGCAGTCCAAGGCAGAGGCGTGGAAGGCGACCGAAGCAGAGAAGAAGTCGCAACGAGATCAGCAAAAGGCCATCGAACTCGAGGCAGAAAGGGGCCGTCAAGCCCGCCAGACCGAAACCCAGCGCGCCGGCAGCGCAGTGGGCCTGGAGCGCGTCAAGGGCGAGGAAGCGCGCAAGACCGCGGCGGCCAAGGCAAAGCTGCCCGGGGCAGCGGGTTCGAACAAGATCCATTCCGTGGGCGTGGATGCCGAGGGCTACAAGATCGCAACCTATGCCGACGGCACGACCGAGCGGCTGACGATCAATGGTCAGCCGGTGCGTTCGAACGAATGGGCGACGCGGGTCGATCGCGTGGCGGCCGATCTGGGCAAGAGTCTGGAGGGCGCCGGCAAGAAACCAGCGGAACTGCGCGACCAGGCCGAGCAGCTGCTGCTCAACAGCGCCGGGCGCATCAAGACGGCACCCGCTGGCCTGCCCAAGGGATCGAAGTACATCGGCACGTCCAACGGCAAGTCGGTCTGGCAGACCCCGGACGGGAAACGTCTGATCGAGGATTGATCGATGCCGCTGCGTGAATTCACCGGCGAGCTCGACAAGCCCGCTGGCTTGCACGAGTTCACGGGCGAACTGGATCCCGCGCAGCGACGAGAACTGCCGGCCGGTGTCCAACCGTCGACAGCCGGCGCCGGCCGCGGCACGCAAGGCGGGCCGACGGCGACCCAACTGGAGCAAGCCAAGCCGATCTACGAGCGCGCCTGGAATGCGATGCGCGGGCTCGGGTCGGTTGACACTTCGGTTGACACCGTGGGCCCGCCGGTTCGCCGCGGCGGCATGCGCAGCGAGGTGCAGCCGTTCGTAGCCCCAGGCCAGCCTTTCGCATCGGATCTGGTCACGCCGAATCCACTTGGGTCGCCATCCGGCTTGCCCACACCACCGGTGGCGGTCAGCAGCCCGCTGGAAACTGTGGCCGGCGAGTCGATCCGGCCTGGATCGGAAAAACGAATCATCGGTCGATTGCTCGCGCGCCCTGGAACAACTGATGCGACTGGCAGGGTGCTTCTGCAGGCACTGAAACCTGCGAGCGATTCCCCCGAACTAGGCCAGACGGTTCAGCCAGGACTTGGGCCACCACGTAGCGTCACGCTGCCAGAGATCGGCCAGGACATCGCAACGGCAGCCAAGCAAACGCCCAATGCCTACAAGGCGGCGCTGGTCCAGTTGAAGGAAGGCGGCGACGACCCGCGCGCCATCGATTGGAAGAACCAGGAGATCCTGAAGGCAGAGCAGTACGCCAAGGACACGGCCGGCATGATCGGTGCCGAGGACAAGTACGTTCTGGGGATCACCCGTTCGACGCTACGTCGCCTGCCTCAGCAGTCCGCTTTCTCCGTACTGTCGATGGGTGCCGGCATCGCCGCCGGCGCTGGTCCGCAACTGGTGGCCGGCGCCCTGAGCAGGAACCCGATCGTGGCAGCAGCGGCCGGATATGGTACTGGAGCACTGGGTTCCGGCATCGCGGCCTACCGCATGGACACCAACCAGGTGCTGCGTCAGGTCCGCGAGAGCCTGAACGAGGCAGCCGTGCAAGCCCGCGGGGAACCGCTGACCGACGAGGAATTCATCCAGGTCGCCGACAAGTACCACGCGCTGGTGCGCGAGCACGGCCTGCACGAGGCGTTGTGGGAAGCCTTGGGCAACGTGGTCGAGTTTGGCATGACCAAGGTGATGTTTAAGGCAGCTAGCGCAGCCATTAAAGGTGCATTGCTCAGGAACGCGATGAAGTTCTTCGGTGCCGGTGCAGTCAACCTCCTGACCGAGGTCGGCACCGAGGCAGCGACCCAGATTGGCCAGCACAACGTGGAGCAGAAACTGGGCATCGGGCCCGGCCCGGCTCGCTCGTTCGGCAGCCTGGACGACTGGATCACATCGACCAAGGAAGTCGGTCCCGACATCCTGCTGCTGATGGGCACAACCGGCATGGCAGCTGCTGGCGCTGGTCGAGTGAGTGGCATGGTCAAGGGCGCGCGCGGCGCTGGCCAGACGCAAGCCGAGTTCAACGCCGAGCAGATGGCGCGCGAGCGCGGATTCCTGACCCCGCCGGACCAACGCAAGTTCTTCTACCAGACCTTCGACGAACTCGCGGCCAAGCACGGGATCACGCCCGAGGCATCCAAAGCCGCTCGAGCCGAGGCCGACGGCATGCCGCTGGCCGCAGTTCCCGGGTTCCTCGGTCGCTTCGCCGAGTCCTACACCACCCAGAAAGGGCGCCCGATGAGCGCCGTGGAGGCGGCCAACCCGACACCGGCACCGGAGGGGAACGCTCCACGTGGAACGCCACAAAATGTAACGGCAACGTCCAAACCGTCCGAAGCTCTCAACGTCGCCGGCATCTTCCCAGAAGAAACCGGGCTGGCTGGGCCATCGACCACCCCAAGCGTCCAGACGACCACCGACGCGGCCGCGCACGTTGCCGCTGCCAGTCCGCTGAATGGACACCCGGAGCCGACACCAGGACAGGCCGAGGCGGGCAACTACCGCAAGGGCCACGTCCAGATCGCCGGCATGGACATCAGCATCGAGAACCCGCAGGGCTCGACGCGGCGCGGCGTGGACGAATCGGGCAATGCCTGGGAATCCACGATGACCGCGCACTACGGATACATCCGCAACAGCGTGGGCGCCGACAAAGAGCATGTCGACGTGTTCATCAAGCCGGGCACGCACCAGGATTACGCTGGCCCGGTGTTCGTGGTCGACCAGCTGGACCCCAAGACCGGCCTGCACGACGAGCACAAGGCCCTGATCGGCTACGACAGCCAGACCGAAGCCGAGGCGGCCTACAAGTCCAACTACGCCGCCGACTGGCAGGGCATGGGCCCGGTGACCGAGCTCCCGATGCCGGCGTTCAAGGCATGGGCCTACAGCAAGGAAGCGAAGAAGCCGCTCGCCGCGGTGCAACGAGCAGTACCGGCACAGGCCGCCCCGGAATCTCAAAGCGCGGCTGGAACCATCCAAGGGGTTCGACATGGCAACGAAGGGCAAGAAGGGCAAAGGGGGCAAGGGGGGCAAGGGCTGCTAGCCCCCGCGGCGGCCGGTGCGCCAGCGCCGGTCGCGCCGATCCTTCAGAACCGCAACCGCTCCACCCCTGCTGCCATCGAGCAGATGCGCGCCATCGCGCGCAACCCGGACTACAACCGGCTCGGGTTCTCCCGCGACTTCTCCAACGGCGCACCGGTAGTTGCCGGCGGCGGGATCGCGGCCAGCCAGTTCGGCCGCAGCGACACCGCAACCACCTCAGACGGCCGCCAGATCCCGGTGCGCTACGCCGTGGTCGAGGCGAAGCAGCTGCTGGCGTCCAACGCCGTCGGCGGCGAAACCAACCAGCGCTACGGCAACGCCCAGGTGGTGGCCACGCGCGCTATCGCGGGCAACGGCCGGATTGCCGGGCTGCAGTCGGCCTACGCCAACAACCGAGCCGACGCCTACAAGACCGCGCTCCTGGCCGACGACCTGCATGGCGTGCCTCGCGCGGCAATCGAGGCCATGAAGGCGCCGGTGCTGGTGCGCGTGATGCCCGAGTCAGAAGTCACCGCCAACATCGGCGACGTGTCCAACCGCTCGGGCACGCTGACGCTCTCTCCGGTGGAGCAGGCGCGCACCGACGCTGCGCGCGTGAATCTGGACGCCCTGGAGTTCACCGATGCCGGGGACGTCACGCCAGAGGCGGTGCGCAAGTTCGTGCAGGCCATGCCCAAGGCCGAGCAGGGCGGCCTGATCGACACCGACGGCTCGCCGACGCGCCAGGCGGTCGACCGGTTGAACAACGCCGTGTTCGTGCGAGCCTACCCACACAGCGAGGGTCTGGTGCGGCTGTACGCCCAGGCGACCGACCCCGAGGCCAGGAACGTGATGAGCGCGCTGGCTCGAGCGGCGCCGGCCATGTCCAAGCTCGAGGGCGCCGGAGCTCTGGACATCCGCGAGATCGTCACGCAGGCGGCCGAGGCGGCGGTCAACGCGCGCCGGCGCGGCGTGAAACTGGCCGACGTCGCAGCGCAGATCGACCTGAGTGCGGACCCTGCCAGCAACGAAGTGCTCAAGGTTTTCGCGGACAATCCGAGAGCAGCCAAGCCGATCGCCGAGGCGCTGATCCGGGCTGCCGAGCTGGTCGAGGAGGGCTTTTGAATGGGCTCTACGAGAAATCCTGGATCCATCGGCCAAAAGCCCTCGTATATTGGCCAGCCGGGCGCTCTGGCAAGATCGTGCGCTCGCGGCCAGCAATCCGGAGGTTGCCATGAAGAAGCTTAAACATGAAGCGGAATTGGTGAAGGCGGCGATAGCGGTCGGGGTAAAATATGCCGAGGCGCGCGGCGCGGCTCAGTTCGAGGCGACGGACGCAGCGAGCGACAAGATTCTGTTCATCTACAGGCTGTTGGTGCGCGACAAACTCATTCAAGCC
>Ga0210138_1000222_pt1 | contig 13650 bp, 9 predicted proteins | sample Browns_ThreeSqC__FD_184850 | JGI IMG/M metagenome (GOLD analysis project Ga0210138, IMG submission 184850) | Wetland microbial communities from the San Francisco Bay, California, USA, that impact long-term carbon sequestration -... | ecosystem: Environmental > Aquatic > Marine > Wetlands ... | reverse complement strand
CCCGGCTGTGGGCCACGGTCGGCTGGTTCGCCTTCGGCTTCATCGCCTTCGCCGGTCCGGCCCTGCTCAGCGTCTGGGCTGCGCGACGGCTGGCGCCGCAGGCGCCGATCCGCCGGGTGGGCTCGATCGAACTGCCCGACGCCTCGGGGTTCATCATGCCTGCCCTGGTCGCGGTCATCGCCATCGGCGGATTGGTGTCCGGCGCCGCCTGGGGCAACAACTGGGCCCAGATCCTGCTGTTCTTCAACGGCGGCAGCTTCGGCCAGACCGATGCCAGCTTTGGCCGGGACATCAGCTTCTACATCTTCGACCTGCCCTTCTGGCAGTTCGTCCAGGGCTGGGCCGTGACCAGCCTGATCCTGATCATTGCCCTGACGGTTGTGGCCTACGCCGCCGGCGCGCTCCGGCGCAATTTCTACCTGTCGGCACCGGTCCGGGCCCACCTGTCGATCCTGGGGGCGGTCCTGCTGGTCGTCTTCGCCGTCGGCTACCAGCTCGACACCGCGGCCCTGGTGTACTCGACACGCGGCGTCGGCGGCGCCATCCAGGCAGCGACCTACACCGACATGCATGCCCAGGTGCCGGCGTACGCCATCCTCACGGTCGTGGCGCTGGTGGCGGCGGCACTGCTGCTGGCCAACATCTGGTTCCGGACGCTGTGGCTGATGGGCGTCGCCGCGGGCGCCTGGTTCGTGCTGTCCATCGTGGTGGGCGGCGTGTTCCCGACCCTCGTCCAGCGCTTCTCGGTCGACCCCAACGAGCTTGCGGTCGAGCGTCCGTACCTGGCCAAGAACATCGCTGCCACCCGCGACGCCTTCGACCTCAATGCGGTGGAAGAGCAGTCGTTCACGGGGGAGCAGCCTCTCACCCGCAGCCTGATCGAGGAGAACAGCGACACCGTCTCGAACCTGCGCCTGTGGGACTACCGGCCGCTGCTCACCACGTTCGACCAGCAGCAGACCCTGCGCCAGTACTACACGTTCAACGACGTGGACATCGACCGCTATCCCATCGGCGGCAAGCAGAGCCAGCTGATGCTGTCGGCCCGATCGCTGGCGATCAGCCAGCTGGCAGACACCGCCCGGACCTGGACCAACGAGCACCTGGTGTTCACCCACGGCTATGGCCTGACCGCGGTGCAGTCCAACGCCATCACGCCGGAGGGGCAGCCGGATTACCTCATCAGCGGGATCAACCGCAATCCGGACCTCCCGATCGGCGAGCCACGCATCTACTTCCCGGACCAGCCCGGTGCCGCGCCGTACATCCTGGTCGGCACCCGGACCGCCGAGTTCGACTACCCGGTCGGTGACCAGGGCGGCGCCACGACCACCTGGAGTGGCGACACCGGCGTGGACCTCTCCAACCCCCTGCTGCGTCTCGCCCTGGCCCTCCGATTCGGCGATCTCAACCTGTTGATCACCGACCAGTCCACCGACGACACGCAGATCCTGTTCCGCCAGTCGCTGGGGGAGCGGGTTCCCGAACTGGCACCGTTTCTTTCATACGACCGCGACCCATACCTGGTGAGCGCAGAGGGGCGTCTCGTCTGGATCTGGGACGCATACACGACGTCCGATCGCTATCCCGACGCCCAGCCACTTCCGGCCGACACTCCGTTCCAGGCGAACACGGTGGCGCCCCGAAGCCTGACACCCGGCCTGAACTATGTGCGGAACTCGGTCAAGGTGGTAGTCGACGCGTACACCGGGGACATCCACTACTACGTCGTCGATCCGTCCGAGCCGATCATCGCGGCCTACGAGCGGATCTTCCCGGGGCTCTTCGAGCCCCTGTCTGCCATGCCGGACGCGCTCGTCCCGCACCTCCGCTATCCGGAGGACCTGTTCACCGCCCAGAACGAGGCATATCTCCTGTACCACGTGTCCGCCGACGACAGTGGGGCGGCCACGCTCTACAACCAGGACGATCGCTGGGCGTTTCCGGCCCAGGTCACGAACGTGGCCGGGGATGGATCCACCATGGCGCCGTACTACGTGATCATGCGGATCCCCGGACAGACCGCCAGCGAGTTCACCCTCATCCAGCCACTGTCCGCCGCCAGCCGCCCGAACATGATCGCTTGGATCGCCGCCCGCATGGATCCGGGCCTCTACGGCGAGCGGATGGCATTCCGGTTCCCATCCGACACCACGACCCTGGGCCCGGAGCAGATCCAGGCCCGGATCAACCAGGACTCGCGGATCAGCGCCCAGTTCACGTTGTGGAGCCAGGCTGGCTCGGACGTGGTGCGCGGCGACCTGCTCGTCCTGCCCATGGGCGACTCGATCCTGTACGTCGAGCCCATCTACCTCCGATCAACGGTCTCCGCGTTCCCCGAGTTCAAGCGCGTGATCCTGGCCTCGCAGACCCGCATCGCCTTTGCGGAGACCCTCGACGAGGCTCTCCGCCAGGTGCTCGGAGAGGCCGTGATCCCCGAGCCCGGCGACGGCGGTGGGGGAGGCGGGGGAGGCGAGCTGCCCGATGACGTGAATGCCCTCATCTCCCTGGCCCAGGACCTGTACACGCAGGCGCAGGACGCGCTCACGAACGGCGACCTGGGTGGGTACCAGGACGCGGTCGACGAGCTGGGCCGGGTTCTCGACCGGATTGCGCAGCTGACCGGCGCCGAAGCGTCGCCCACGCCGTCGCCAGCGCCATAAGCCCGGGGTCCGTGCGCGACTGGCTCAGGGGTGGCGGGGCCGCCGCCCGGCTCGCTGCGGACCGGGCCGACCTCTGGTTTCCCGGTGCCATGGTGTCGTTCGCCGCCGTGGGCTGGCTCGTGCTCCTCGCCGTGGTGGCCGCTCCACCGGACGAAGGCGATGCCCTGTACCTGGGCATCCGCCTCGCGACCAGCGCGTTGTGGCCGTGGAACGCGGTGGCCGTGGTGGTGGCCGTCACGGCCGCGGTCGGCACCCTGCTGGCCGGGGTTGCCTTTGGCGAGGTGGCCCTTCTGATGGGAACCACCGATCCGCGCAAGGGCGCGTACGTCCCCACCGTCCCGCGAGCGATGAGCGTCCTCTCTGTCGCGTTGGCCGGCGTCGGGGCGCTTGCTGCGCTTCTGATCTGGGTGGCGGCGCCGCTCTTCGAGGAGGCCTATGTCCAGCCCGATCCCGGGACGCCGTACCTGGTCCGGCTCTTCGAAGTGGCGTGGCCCGCGCTCGTCGTCCTCTTCCTGGCGATCGTCATCGTCCAGGCGTTCGGAGCGGCCGCGCTCCGCCGGCCCGGGCGGGAAGGCATCGCGTTCGCCTGGCGCCACGGACCCCGCCTCGTCCCCCAGGCCGCCGCGACGACCAGTGTCTTTCTCGGTGGGCAGGCGGCGACCGTGGTGGTGCTCACCGCGCTATGGGTGCCGCTCTCGGGGCGTCTCGCCGCCGGCCATCTATCCGAGCTGTCGACGGTCATCCTCCTGCTAGGCTTTGTCTGGATCTGGCTGGTCCTCGTGATCCTGGCGGGCGTCGTCCAGGCATGGATCTCGGCGTGGTGGACCAGCGAGCTGGAGTCATCGTCCGGAGGCTGAATGCCCATCCAATTCGATCTGCCGACCCTGGGCGCATGACCGATTCGGTTCCCTGCCGTCGATGCGGAACGGTCAACCGGCCGGGCATCTCGTTCTGCGCGAACTGCGGCCAGCGGCTCGTGGCTGCCGAGGAGGCAACGATGGCTCGCCCGGCCTCCGCCTCGGAGTCGGCTCCCTGCCCTCGCTGCGGAGCGCTCAATCGACCCGGGTCCGCGTTCTGCTCCGAGTGCGGGTTCAACATTCGCTCGGCCACGGTCACCTCGGCCACGGCCACCTCGTCCACGGACATCGCCGGGCCTGCGGCGACAGGGCCTGAAGCGCCCGCGACCAATGCCCCGGCGGTCTCGGCCCATGCATGGCTGGGACCGCTCGTCCTCCTCATCGCGGCCGCCGGAATGATCACCGCATGGTTCCTGCCCTTCTCGCTCGCCCCCGATTCTCTCGCCACCCAGGCACTCGGCCCCGGCGGGTATGAGATCGCGTTTTGGAGCGGTTACCCAGCCGATGCCGGGCTGCTGGAGTCGGCCTACTTCGGGCTTGCGGCCCCGCTGCCCCTGCTGGCACTGCTCATGGTGGTCCTTGCCATTGCCGGGGTCGCATGGGGTGTGCCCGGGCGGATCCAGCGCGTCGGGCTGGGCATGGTCATCGCGTGGTGCCTTGCCTTTGCCGCCCTCTTCGTCGTGGTCGAGATCGGGTCCGGTCTCGGCGACGATTTGATCGGCCTTTTGCGCGGTCTCTCCCCGGCGGGGCTCATCGGCTTCCTGTCCGGGGGCATCGGCGCCATCGGCGCCGCGACTCGACTGGCCGGGGGCTGACCGGCCTCTCCTGATCCCGGCCCGAGGTCAGCTGGCGGGCTTGGCAGCCTGCACCGGTGACGACGCGCCGGTCGTTGGCTCGGCGGCTGTCGCCACTGGGCTCGTCACCTGCGGCCCGACCGCGCGGCTGGCCCGCGACTGGGGGGCATCGTTCTCGGCGAGGGTCGTGCCGTGCTCGTGAGGATGCTCGTGATCGTGGGCCAAGGTGGCGTTGAGCATGGCCGCCGCGCGCGGATCGATGGCCTCCAACCCGCCCTCTGCGTACTCGTGCAGGCGGCGAATCTCCTCCAGCCCATCCAAGGGGACCTCCTCGCCAAAGACGGCGAGGAACACGTCCACGACGGTCGGGTCGAATTGCGTCCCGGCGTGGCGCCGCAGCTCGGCCAGCGCCTTCTCGTGGCTCAGGGCCGTCTTGTACGGGCGCTCGTGGACCATGGCGTGGTAGGCGTCGGCCACGGCCACGATCCGGGCACCGAGGGGGATCTCCTCACCCCGCAGGCCATGGGGATAACCGGTTCCGTCGTACCGCTCGTGATGGTGCAGGACGATGGGCACCGCGTCGCGCATGCTCGTCGCCTGCTCGAGGATGACCTGACCAATTCGCGGGTGCTCGCCGACGACCTGCCATTCGGTATCGGTCAGGGAGGCGGGCTTGTCCAGGATCTCGCCCGGGAGGGCGAGCTTGCCCAGATCGTGGAGGAGCGCGGCCACTCGCAGGCGGTCCATCTCGGAGCGCGAGAGACCCATGTGCAGGGCCACGCCGATGGAGAGGGCCGCGATCATGTCCGAAGGACGTCCCCGATGGTTGGGCTGTGGCGCCAGGACCGATGCCAGTGCCTGGGCCGCACTGGCACTTGCCCAGCGACCGATGGCCGCCGCCGCATCGCGGCGTTCGGGCGTGATGGCGGCGCGTCGGACGAAGGTTTCGTCGTTCACGCTGCCGAACAGGTAACTGCGATTGCGGCCCTCCGACTTGGCCACGTACATCGCCGCGTCGGCCGCGTCCACGACGCGGTCCACCTGCAGCTCGGACCCGTGGCCGCCGGCCACGCCGATGCTGATCGTCGTGTCGACCAGGATGTTGGTGGCGACGCTGAACGGGCGGCGCATCACGAGCTCGCGGAGCTCTTCGACCAGGGCCAGCGCATCCTCGGGAGTCGTCTCGGGGAGGATGAGCATGAACTCCTCGCCACCGTAGCGCCCGAAGACGTCGCTGGCACGGATGCTGCGCGTGATGAGGCCCGCCAGCTGCCGAAGGACGGCATCTCCCACGCGGTGGCCGTACGTGTCGTTGATCGACTTGAAGCGGTCGATGTCCATGAATGCCACCGACAACGGTTTCGAGTGGCGCGCCGCCCGCTCGACCTCGCCGATGAGCGTGCGGAGCAGCGTCTCGCGATTCGGGATCCCGGTCAGCTTGTCGCGGGTGGCTTGGGCCTCAGCCTGGGCGAACGTTCCCGCCGCGCGGTTGAAGGCCCGTGCCAGGCGCCGCTCGGCGGGAATGCCCGTTTCCTTGAGGATGATCGGCTCGCCCTCGTCAACCGTCCGCTCGAGGTCCCGCGCGAGGTTCTTCAGCCGCAGGCCGAAGTACCCCCAGGTCGTGAGGGCCATGGCCGTCGCACCGACCCCGATGGCCAACCCGACGAGTCCGACCATGAACCCGCGGGTCTCCACCGGCTGGCGCACGAGCATCACGCCGAGCAGGGTCAGGCAGATCGCCGCCACCAGGGGGTACAGGAAGCCGATCAGCCGGAGAAGCCAGAGCAAGCCCGTCCTCCACGAACAACTGGTCCGCGCAGCATCGGGCCGTGGGGCGGTTTCGGCCATGGCCTGTTCGTCAGCCGGTTTCGGGTCGCCGCGCGGCCGGCACTGCCCGCGGGCCGATGTGCGGTGTAGTGCAGTACTCGGCCCGGACCTCCGGCGGAGGCCATGGCCCGCCAAACGGCGCTCTGGAGGGCATCTGCTAGGATGGCGGTCCTTGCGTGCCGTGCGTGCACGCCCTCGATGGAGTGAGGCATCGGCGAATGGAAGGCCTGCCCGATCCGGGACAGATCTGGAGCGACTTCACCAGCAACCCTGTCGTCCAGCTCGCAGCCACCCTGATTGTCGTATACGTCGTGATGCTGTGGCTCGGCACCGCGTACTGGGCGTTCCGCGACATGCAGGCGCGGACCGAGAACCCGATCCTTCCCTATTTCGCCTCGGCGCTGATCATCTTCTTTACGCCGCTCGTCTTCCTCTTCGCCTGGCTGATGTACATCATCATCCGGCCGCGCGAGACCATGGCCGAGGTCTACGAACGATCCCTGGCCGAAGAGTCGCTGCTGGCGGAGATGGAGAAGCACCGCACCTGCCCCACCTGTCGCGCCCGGGTGTCGGAGGACTGGATCGTGTGCCCGAGCTGCCGGACCCGCCTCCACCGCATCTGCCCCGCCTGCCAGCGCCTCACCGAGCCGTCGTGGTCGCTGTGCGCGTACTGCGGCACGGAGCTGCCGACACGGGCCCGACCGGTCGCCGCCACCCCGGCTTCCGCGCCCGCGGGCGGGCGGGCCGAGACCTACGGACCTGAGAAGGGCGCCGTCCCGCAGGCGGCGCCCAACCCCTGACCGATCTGACCGACGACGCGGCCGCCCCGTCGCCGGCGCCTGCGGCCTTCCCCGAGCCGCTCCCTGAGCAGCCTCCGGCTGCATTGCCACCGGCCTGGCCCGCGTGGGTTCTCGCCGGCGTGGGGCTCGTCGTTGCCGTGGCGGGGACAGCGGTGCTCCTGTACGTGGCCGCGACTTCGACGTCGGTGGCCGACTGGCTCATCGCCGGAGGCATGGCGTTTGGCGGGGCGGCTGCCCTCCTGGGGTCGCTGGCCTGGCTGGCTCGACGAGGCATTCGTGCCCGCGCCCATCTGCCCAGCATTCGGTACCGCGGACCGAGCGTGATCCTCCTCTTCTTCCTGGCGCTGGCCGCGGGGAACATCGTGTCGATCGTCCCGCTGGCCGGCGCCTATGCCGCGGGCCAGAACCTGGATGACCCGGGGCCGGCAACGATCACCGCGCTCCTGCTCGTCACGCCGCTCGTGTTCGCCGGGATCGCGGCCCTCTTCGTCCTCCGTCCCAACGCCCTGGTCGGCGCCCCCCTGGGCGATGGGCCTGGGACCACGCGCAACCTCGGACGGGGCGTGGCCCTGGGGGCGGCCACCTGGGTCCTGGCCACGCTCGTCGCCGCGGGCCTGGCCTGGCTGGTCACCGCCCTCTCGGGCGAGGCACCGGACGAGGGCCAGCTGGTGGTGAACCTCGCCGCGTCCCTGCCGCCCTTGATCGCGATCACGCTGATCGGCCTCCTGAGCCCGGTGGCCGAGGAGTTCTTCTTCCGCTGGGTCGCGGTGAACGCCTGGGAGCGAGAGCACGGGACGCGAGCCGCGGTGATCGGGTCGGCGGTCCTGTTCGCGGCCGCGCACCTGTTCGGCGGATCGCCGCTGACCCTGGTGCCGATCTTCGTCCTGGGCCTGATCCTGGGCGCCGCCTACGTCGCCACTCGCAGCCTGCCACTCGTGATCGGTGTGCACGCCACCTTCAACTGCCTGTCTCTCGCGGTGCTGTACCTGGTCGGCAGCTGAGGCTGCCCCTCGCTCACGCCCGGCCTCCCGCGCGCGATGAATCGCCGGGTAAGCCACGGCCAAGCGCCGCGGGCGACGATGGGCCGGTGAAGGCGTGGCCGGTCCCACGAGACCTGGACGACGAGGAGCTCCTGGCGTTGATCATGGGTGGAACGGCCGCGCTGCCGGCGGCGCGCGTCCTCCTCGGTGAGCATGGACGCGACGGCCTGGCCAAGGCGTTGCCCGGGGAGCTGGCCGTGCACCGCGGGATCGGAGAACGGCGCGCCGCCTCGGTCAGCGCGGCCTTTGAGCTGGGTCGACGGGCCGCGGCCTGGTGGCCGGAGCCGGGCTGGCGCATCCGGACCCCGGCTGACGTGGCCGAGCGACTCCTGCCCCTCATGGGACACCTCGACCGGGAGGAGCTCGTGGTCTGCCTCCTGAACACGAGGAACGTGCTGCTCGGACGCTCGACCGTGTACGTGGGCAACCTGGCGGGCTCGCCGGTCCGAATTGCGGAGGTCTACCGCGAGGCAATCCGACGGCAGGCTGCCGCGGTCATCGTCGTGCACAACCACCCATCGGGTGACCCCTCGCCATCAGGTGACGACCTGCGCATCACAGCCGACCTGGCGGACGCCGGTCGTCTGCTCGACGTCGAGCTGCTCGACCACCTGGTCATCGGCCACGACCGGTGGATCAGCCTCCGGGCCTCCGGCGCGCTCTGAGCGCACCGGCATCGGTCAGGGGACCGTCACGTGGTACAGCCCGCCACCCGCGAGGTCCACGAGGTAGACCTCGCCTGCTTCATCCTCCCCAAAGCTGCTGATCTGCAGGCCACTCTGCGCGACAACCTTGGGGGACACGGTTCCGGCGTCCGCCTGGAGGCTGAAGACCAGCCCGCTGCACCAGTCGCCGAAGAGGTAGACGCCGGTGAGCCCCGGCTGCGCTTCGCCGCGGTACACGTACCCACCGACCACCGCGCATCCCTGGTCGTGGCCGTACTCGGCCACCGGGAGGATGTAGGGGTCGATGGAGCAGCTGGCCCCGTCCTTGCAGTGCTTGCCCTCCATGATCGGCCAGCCGTAGTTCAGGCCCCCCGCCGCGTCGGCCGGCTGGCGGTTGATCTCCTCCCAGTCGCCGCCGCCCACGTCACCCACCCACAGGTCGCCCCACTCCCGATCGAAGCTGAACCGCCACGGGTTGCGCTGGCCAACCGTCCAGATCTCGGGTGAACCACCACCTCCGAAGAAGGGGTTGCTCGGCGGAATGGCGTAAGCGAGGCCGCTGGCAGCAGGGCTGTCGACGTCGATCCGAAGGATCTTCCCGAGCAGGCGGTTGGGGTCCTGCGCGTTGTGGAACTGGTCGTTCTGGCCGCCGCCGTCGCCCATCCCGATGTACAGGTAGCCGTCGGGCCCGAACGCGAGGTTGCCGCCGTTGTGGTTGGCGGCAGGCTGTGGGATGACGAGCAGGACCCGTCCGCTGGCCGCATCGGCGAGCCCGGCATCCGCGGTGGCGCGGTACTCGGCGATCACCGTGGCGCCATCCGCGGCGCGGGTGTAGTCGACGAAGAACCGTCCGTTCGCGGCGTACCGAGGATGGAAGGCGAGCCCGAGGAGCCCACGCTCGCCGCCGAACGCCACGAGCGAGCTGATGTCCAGGAATGGGGTCGCGGCCACGGCACCGTTAGCCCCCACGATCCGGATCACGCCACCCTGCTGCACGACGAACAGGCGGCCGGATTCGTCGCCCGCGTTGGTGACCGCGATCGGCATCGTGAACGGCCCGGCGACGCGCGCAAGGGCGACCCCATTCGGGTCGGGCGGGACCCCGGCGCCCGTCTCGGCGGGCGTGGGCGAGGCGACCGCACTCGGGCTCGTCGCGGCCGTGCCGGTCGGTGTCAGCGACGGCGAGGGCGTGGCCGATGCGGACGTGCACGCGGCAGCGATGGCCATCACGGCCATGGCCATCGACGCACGGGCTCGGTGAGTCATCGGTCATACAGCCTACCCGCTCGGATGGGGTAGGGTTCGAAGGCCGCATGACGACCTCGCCTCCCCGACCTCGACGCCGCGATGCGCTGCGCGAGCCGGAATCTGACGCGCTCGGGACCGCGCGCACGATCGTCATCGAGCACGTGGAGCCCGAGCTGGACAGCGGCCGCTACCCGGCCAAGCGGGTGGTCGGAGACTGGTTCACCGCCAGCGCCGACTTCATCGTCGACGGCCACGACCTCCTGGGCGGTGCACTCCTCCTTCGAGCTGAAGACGAGGCCGATTGGCGCGAGATACCGATGCGTCCGGGCCGCTATGACCGATGGAGCGGGCGGGTCCGCCTGACACGCAATACCCGGCATCGCTACACGGTCGAGGCCTGGCGTGACGAGGTGGCTTCCTGGAGCGACCGGCTCAACCGCAAGGCCCGTGCCCGCCAATCGATCGCGATCGAGATGGCCGAGGCCCGGCTCCTGCTCGCGCGGGCAGCCGAACGAGCCGGCGCGGCTGGAAGCCGTGCCGATGCGGCCGTCCTGCGGTCGGCCCGGACGCGGATTGCCCGAGCGCCGAGCGACCGGGACGCGGCCCGCATCGCGCGCGAACCTGCCCTCCTGGCGGCCGGCGCCCGACATCCGGATCGGTCCACCGCCACCCGATACGACCGCGAGCTCGAACTGGTGGTTGATCGCCGCGAGGCCGTCACGGGGGCGTGGTACGAGCTGTTTCCGCGGTCCCAGGGCCGGACCTCGGGGCAGGCGACGACCCTGCGCGAGGCAACCTGGCGCCTCCCGGGGCTTGCCCGACTGGGGTTCGACGTCGTCTATCTGCCGCCAATCCATCCCATCGGGACCACGAACCGCAAGGGCCCCAACAACGCGGTTCTGGCGCGGCCGGGAGACGTGGGGAGCCCGTGGGCAGTCGGCAGCGCCGAGGGCGGTCACGAAGCGGTGGCCCCCGAGCTGGGCGGCCTGCAGGCGTTCCAGGATTTCCGCAGAGCCGCGAAACGGGTGGGGATCGAGGTAGCCCTGGACCTGGCCATCCAGGCGTCCCCGGACCATCCGTGGGTACGCGATCACCCCGAGTGGTTCCGTCGCGCGCCTGATGGCGCCATTCGGTTTGCTGAGAACCCGCCAAAGCAGTACCAGGATGTCTACCCCTTCGATTTCCACACGCCGAACGAAGCCGATCGGGTCGCCCTGTGGCGGGCATGGCGGGACCTGGTCTTCACCTGGGTCGAGCGTGGCGTCCGCATCTTCCGGGTGGACAACCCGCACACCAAGCCGGTCGCGTTCTGGGCCTGGCTGATCCGGGAGGTCCAGGACGTGCACCCCGACGTCATCTTCCTGGCCGAGGCATTCACCCGCCACAAGCCGATGCGGCTGCTGTCCAAGGCCGGCTTCACCCAGTCGTACACCTACTTCACCTGGCGCACCACGCGCGATGCCCTCAAGTCCTACCTGACCGAGCTCACCAAGACCGAAATGCGCCAGTACTACCGGGGAAACCTGTTCCCGAACACACCCGACATCAACCCGCATTACCTCGCCCGCGGGCGCGCCACGTTCGTGAGCCGATTCGTCCTGGCGGCCACCCTGTCCGGCCTGTACGGCATCTACTCGGGGTTCGAGCTGCTGGAGCATCGGCGCATCGGACACACCGAGGAATACGCCGACAGCGAGAAGTACGTGATCAAGACCCGCAACTGGGACGCGGAGGGCAACCTGAATCCGCTGATCTCGACGGTCAATCGCCTGCGCCGGGAGTGGCCGGCCCTGCAGCGGACCGAGACCCTCCGTTTCGAGCCGGTCCGCGGTGAGCGGACCCTCTTCTACCGCAAGGCACTGCCCCGCGGCCGGCTTGACCTGCTGAGCGAGGAGCCGCGGGCCTGGCGCAGCCCGGTCTGGGTGGCCGTCAACGTTGCCCCCACCCGGTCGGAGCGGGCCGTCCTGCGGCCGACCTGGAAGGCGGTGGGGATCGACCCCGCGCGGCCCTACCGGTTCACGGACCTGGTGACCGGCGCGACGCGCATGCGTCGCGGCCGGGAGCTGCCCGTGGTCCTGGGCCCGGACCGCCCGTTCGTGATCTTCACCCTGTCCCAGGAGAAGGCCTGACCTCGGTGGGCCTTCCAGCCATGACCTTCCTGGGCCATGCCACGGTCCTGATCGAGATGAACGGGGTCCGGATCCTGACCGATCCCATCCTGGTGGATCGGCTTGGCTTCCTCACGCGCGTTGCTCCGACACTTGACCGCGCCCTGTACCAGGCAGTGGACCTCGTCCTGATCAGCCACCTCCACCTCGACCACCTCGACCGCCTGTCCCTGGCCCGCCTCGATCCAGAGCCGGAGATCGTGGTGTGCCCGGGCGGGGCGGGCCTTGCTCGATCGTGGGGCTGGCAGCGGGTGATGGAGCTGGCGCCCGGTGAGCGGCATCGTGTCGGGGACGTGGTGGTGACGGCGACGCCGGCCGCACACCCAGGGGCGCGGCCGCCATTCGGTCCCCGGGGAACAGCTGTGGGCTACCTGCTCGAGGCGGGCGAGACCCGCATCTACTTCGCCGGCGATACGGACCTCTTCCCGGAAATGCGGTCACTCGTGAGCGGGGAGCTCGACGTGGCGCTCGTTCCCATCGGCGGCTGGGGCCCTCGGCTCGGTGCGGGGCACCTGGATCCCACCCGCGCGGCTGAAGCCGTGGTGCGGCTCGGGCCGCGGTACGCGGTGCCCATTCACTGGGGGACGCTCTGGCCCTACGGCCTGACGCGGCCCGTCCCGAATGGCCTCGTCGGCCCCCCAGGCGAGTTCGAGCGGCGCATGCACGACCGTTCCGACGACACGGCTGCGCGGCTCCTGATCGCACCTCCCGGTGAACGGGTACCCTTCATTCCCTGACGTCGGCCCTTCCTGACGCTGCCCGAGGAGTCTCACATGGGTACCTGGCTCAGGCGGACGGCCGCCGCCTACCGCGGACAGGCGCAGGCCCTGCGCCGGTGGCGACCGACGCCCCTCGGCCTCGCGATCCGAGTGGGCCTCTCCGCCATCTCGGCGTGGCTGAGTCTTCTCATCACGATTGCCCTCGCACCAGGTATCGACCGCGATCCGGGCACGTACGGAATTCTGGCTGTTCTCCTCATTGGGGCTGCCGACTTTCTCATTCGGCCTCTGATCTTGGCCGCCGTGCTCCCGATCGGCCTGATCGCGGTCATGGTTGCCGGGCTTCTCTACCGCGCGTTGTCGTTCTTCTTCATCCTGCCCCTGGTCGGATTCGATCTGGGTGGGCTGGGCAGCGCCCTGGTGGGAGCAGGCATCTACGCGGTGATCAGCACCATCTTTGGCGGGCTGGTCGGCATGACCGACGACGAGTCCTTTGGGCAGCGGGTCGTCAACCAGGTGATCCGGGACATGGAGCGCGTGCCCCCGACTGACGTCCCGGGTGTCGTCGTGATCCAGATCGATGGTCTTCCCTTCCCACTGCTGCAGGCCCAGGTCCGCGCCGGCACCGTGCCCACCCTGTCGCGCTGGATTCGTTCGGGGACGCATCGGTTGAGCGAGTGGACCGCGCAGCTGCCGTCGCAGACCTCGACCAGCCAGGCCGGCCTGCTCCATGGGAACAACGACGGGATCCCGGCGTTCCGCTGGTACGAGAAGGAACGGCGGAAGATGATGGTCTCCAACAAGCCGCCGGACGCCGCCGAGATCGAGTCGCGGATCAGCGACGGCAATGGGCTGCTCGCCAACGGCGG
>Ga0210138_1000219_pt1 | contig 13721 bp, 8 predicted proteins | sample Browns_ThreeSqC__FD_184850 | JGI IMG/M metagenome (GOLD analysis project Ga0210138, IMG submission 184850) | Wetland microbial communities from the San Francisco Bay, California, USA, that impact long-term carbon sequestration -... | ecosystem: Environmental > Aquatic > Marine > Wetlands ... | reverse complement strand
AGCCCAGCAACCGCTCGAGGCATTCGGGAGCAAGTGAGGCCGGTCCGCCCGGTACTTCCAGCTGCAGCTCGCTCAGGAGTCGGAGCACCAGCGTCAGGCGATCCTCGGCGGTCCGCTCCTTGAGCGAGGAGAGAGCAATCGGCATCACGTCGAGGCGATACTGGAGGTCTTCCCGGAACCGGCCAGCCTCGACCTCGGCGGTGAGGTCGCGGCTCGTGGTGGCGATCAACCGCACTTCCACCTTCACGTCCTGGCTGCCTCCCAGCCGCCGGATGGTTCTGGTCTCCAGCACCCGGAGCACCTTGGGCTGCAGCTCGAGGGGAAGATCCCCGATCTCCTGAAGCACCAGGGTGCCTCCCTCGGCGGCTTCGAACAGACCCAGGCGCCGATGAGTGGCGTCGGGATGGGCGCCGCGTTCCTGCCCGAAGAGGGCGGCATCGAGCCCGGCCACCGACTGCCCGGTGCAGCGGATACGGAAGAACCCGGCCCGGCTACGGGGGCTCAGGCGATGGATCTGCGCGGCAACCCAGGCCTTGCCGATGCCCAACTCGCCCCGGATCAACACGGTGGTCCGGTCACTCTGGGCGAAGAGCGCGATCTGGCGGGCCAGCTCCCGCATGGGACCGGACTGGCCCAGCACGTCCAGCCCTTCGCTGGGGAGGACCTCCCTGGCCAGCCGGCTGGCCAGTCGCCCCAGCTTGACCTTCTCCACGACCCGGGCGGCGGCGGCGAGGAGCAAGGCCACGTCCGGCGGGCGAGTGAGCACGTGCTCGACGCCGAGTGCCACGGCGCGCTTGGTCAAATCGGGGTCGGCGCCGGCCTGGAGGGCGATGGCGGCCGCGCTTCGCTCGCGCAATCCCTCGAAAAGCTCGAGGCCGGCGGCCGACTCCAGCTCGGCCACCACCACGTCGGGGTGCAGCCGGTCGTAGGTTGCCAGGCCCTCTTCGGGGGTGAGCTCGCGCGAGACCTCGTACCCCGCGCCCTCGAACTGCCCTCCGATGGCGCGGAGTACGCCGGCGTCGCGGTCGATCAGTAGGACCGAATCAGGCATCGGCGAATCTCAAGAATGGCGGGAGCCTCAGCGCGACAACTCGAACCAGAAGCGAGCGCCTCCCTCGGGCCGGTTCTGTGCCCGGATCTCACCTCCATGCGCCCGGATTATACCATGAGAAATGGAGAGTCCAAGACCGGTCCCCTCGCCCACCCCCCTGGTCGTGAAGAACGGCTCGAACAGTCGTGGCATCACCTCGGGCGGAATCCCGGGTCCGGTATCGATCACCTCGCAGCCCACGACATGCGAGGTGGACCAGGTGCGCACCCGACCGACCCGCCGTAAGGCCCCCTCCATCGCGTGGGCGGCGTTGGTCAACAGGTTGGCGAGAACCTGCCGCAGCTGCTCCGGGTCCGCGCTGATCGGCGGAAGGCCGGCTTCGAGTGCCAGCTCCCACTGCATCCCGGGTTCGACCTGAGTCACGGCCTCGCTCACCAGGACGTTGAGGTCGGTCTCGTGACGCCTCAACGGGCGTTGACGGGCGAAGGTCAGCAGGTCGCCCACGATGCGCGCCGCGCGTACCGCCTCGCGCCGGATCATCTGGGCCACTCGCCCGCCTTCCTCACCAGTGCCGGGATCGAGAGCCATCGCTTGAGCCAGGGCCGCGATTCCTGCCAGGGGGTTGTTGAGCTCATGCGCGGCGCCTGACACCAGTTGTCCCAGCGCCGCCATGCGTTCGGTCTGCTCCAGCCGGTCGCGCAACTCACGTTCTTCCGTGATGTCCCGGGCGATGGTCAGCACCGACCGACCGCCCCGGGCCTCGGCCACCGGCACGGAGATCGCCGCAGCTTCGCGCAGCGTACCGTCCTCCCGCTGAAAATGCATGGTGTACTGGCGTGACTCGCCCAGGAGGCAGGCGTCGAGCTGGGCCCGGACCAGGTCGCGCTCGCGGGGCGACAGGAACTCTTCGAGCAGCCGGCCCGGGGCGGGCTGAGTGACGCCGGCCAGCCCCATCGCCGCCTGATTCACGGCCTGGAACCGGTGATCGCCGTCAGTGGTGAAGATGGCGACCGGCGCCGCGGCAAAAAGGGCCCGGAAGCGGGCCTCGGAGCGCTCGAGCGCCTCCTGGGTCAGCCGCTCGGGGGTCACGTCATCGATTGCCGCGACTATCCCACCGTCGGCACGCGGGGTCGCGGTGAGCACCAGCACCCGGCCGTCCCGGCTCTGGAGCAGGCGACTGACGCGCTCCTTCCCCGTGACGGCCAGCCACAGGGGATCCTGTTCCGGTCCCGGCCACTCGGCGAAGAGCGCGCGGAGGTCGTAGCCGGGAAGCGCGGTCACCGGTACCCCGGCCAGGCCGGCGACGAAGCGATTGGCGCGAACGACTCGCCCCGTAACCTCGACCAGCGCGAGGCCGCTGCCGGTGCCATCGAAGGTGGATTGCCACTCGCGCTTGACCCGGCTGACCATGTCCAGCAGGCTGCTCTTCCCAATCGCCAGCGCCGCCTGATCGGCAAAGGCGGTGGCGAGGCGGCGCTCCTCGGGTCCGTAGGTGCGGGGCCGGTCGTGACAGAACATCAGCGCCCCCATCGCCTCACCGCCGAAGAGCAGGGGGAGCAGGGCCATGGACACGAACCCTTCGGTCGCGGCCTCCTCAGCCAGAGGAAAATCGAGCTCGGCGGGAGCGTCGAGGATGAACCGGGGGCCCGGCTGCAGGATCGCCCGCACGCTCCCCTCGTCTCCGAAGATGCGTTCGGCGGCATCGCTGAAGCGGCTGGAGAGCCCGATGGCAACGGCGCTGCGGGCGCGGCGCCGTCCCGCCTCGAACAGAAAGACCCCGGCGCGCTCGGCCCGGAAGACCCGGATCCCCTCAGCCCCCACCAGCTCCATGGTGCGGGTGGCGTCCTCCGCTTCGGTGAGGGCGTGGGCGATCCGGCCCAGGGCTTCGATCTGCTCGAGTCGCCGGGTGAGGAGGTCCTCGAGGGGAACCGCGGAGGATTCCGGCGAGCCGCTCACGCGGTGGGGGCCATGACGGTAATGGCGCCGGGGACCACGGTCACGGTGAAGGGAGTCTGGCCAGCGGCTTCCCCGTCCATCTGGACCGGCTGTGCCGGATCGCTCTCGACCCGGAACTCTTCCCCCCGGGCGTAGCCCACGTAGCCGGGCTCACCATCGAAATGGTCACGCTCGCGGAGCAGGTCCCAGACCGCGCGGACACCCTCCAACAGGCTGTCCGCACGAAGGGTCAACAGGTCCAGGCGGCCGTCGCTGGGAGAGATGCTGCTCCGGAGCTGGACGTAGGGTGGGATGACTTCGCGGCAGTTGGCCACCAGGACCATCGCCGCCGTGGTTTCACGCTCGACCCCGTCCACAGTGATGATCTGGCGCACACTCTTGAGCTGCGACAACAACCGGAACGTGGTGGCCACGTAGGCCGCCATGCCCCAGCGCCGCTTATCGAGGCCGGCGGTCTCCGCCATCACCCGGGCGTCGTAACCCGCTCCACAGGCCACGGCGAAGTAATGGAGACCGTCGGATCGCTCCATTCGCCCGAGGTCGATCGCCTGGCCCCGGGCACGAAGCAGCGCCCGGGCGGCCTGGGCCGGCGAAGCAGGGATGCGCAGGTTGCCGGCCAGGAGGTTTCCCGTCCCACCCGGAATGATGCCCAGGCCGGTCTCGGTGCCGACCAGGGCCGCGGCCGCCTGCATGGTCGTGCCGTCGCCGCCGAAGACGGTCACCAGGTCGTATTCCTCCTCGACCGCCTGCTCCGCGAAGCGACGCGCGTCCCCGGTTCCCCCGGTGACCTGTGCCTCGACCGACCAGCCGCCCTCCTGGAGAATCTGCGCGACCTCGGCCAGGGTATCGTGCCCAGTCCGGGCCGCGGCGGGATTGGTGATCAGTAGCACGCGGGTCACGTCACCACTCCCGCTGCCAGAGCACGTCGAACCCGACCTGATACCGGTTGACGTTGCTCTGCAGGGACGGATTGATGTCGGTGCAGTACAGGCTGGGTTCCACCGTGGCCTTGAGACGGAATTCCTTGCTGATGCGGTACTCGGCGTTGGGGTAGAGCTGGGTGCGGTTGGTACAGACGTCCGCGTTCACCGCCACGAACCACTTCCGGCCGATCTGCCAGCCGGCCGCCACCTGGGCCACCGAGGCCACCCCGGTCTGATTGGTCTGCGATGGGGAAAGCTGGCCCGGCTTGATCTCGATGTAATCGATCGGCACCCCCAGGTCGGTCGTCAGCGTTCGCTGGATTTCGTTGGAGAGCGCGCTCGACAGATAGGAGACGGCGCTGTTCACGGCCGCCAGCTGATTGGCGCCTTGGGCGGAATTGCCGCTGGCCAGCCCGAACGAGGGCTGGCCGAACATAAGGTACGAGACCAGTTCGGTTTCGGATAGCGGCGGATGCTGGTCGCTGGTGAGGGTCAGCTTGGGAGCGAGCAGAGTGCCCGACACGGTGGCGATCACGGGAATCTCTTCGTTGTCCGGCACCGTGCGCACGGTGTGACGCGCTTCGATGTCGAGATCGGCGTTGAGGTCTGGAGTCCCGAAGTAGCGCACGTCGCCCCGCTCCACCGTGAAGTTCCGGGTGACGAATCCCACTTTGAGCGCATAGTTACCCCGGAGCGCGGTCAGGGTACCGTAGAGGCGATAATTCTGGCGCACCTTGTTGACCGTGAGCGAACCATCCAGCTGGATATTGGCCTCGTTCGAGCGGAGCCAGAACGATTCGCCCATGCTGAGGCGCAGGTCCTGGATGATGAGCGCCTCGAGAAACTTGTTGGAAATGCCCACGCCCAGTCGCTGCCGCCTGATCTGGGACTGGTCGATCAACTCCGAATCGGGAGTGGCCTCCAGATCCACGATTCGCTTGGTGATCAGGTCGGCGAAGTGGAGGGCTCCCGTGTTGGCCGTGAGATCCCCGGTCAGGGTGGCGCCGATGAAGGGGCCCCGGAGCGCCAGATCGCCGCTTGCCTCGAGTGAGAGCAGGTTCCGGATGTTCACCGCATAGAACTGGCTGGCCCGGAAGCGAAGATCCAACACCGGGCGGGTCAACTCCTCCAGGCGGAGTCCCCCCGTCACCCGCATCGTCCCCTGCCCGCTATTGAGCCTGAGGGTGTCCAGCTGAATCGAGTCCCCGCTCAGACGGGCCCGGCCCGAGATGCCGGTGTATCGGGCCCCCAGGGCGGGAAGGGTCAAAGCGGCATCGCTGAGTGACAGATACCCGGAGAGCCGCGGGGCATCCCAGGTCCCGCCCAGCTCCAGGGCCGCGTTGAGCACTCCTCGTACGCCGCGCACCGTCGGGGTGAAGGCCTCGATCACGCCGAGATCGGTGCTATCCGCGGTCCCACGGATCAGCAACGGTGCCTTGAGTCGGCGCTCGGGAACCGACTTGAGCGCCAGATCGACCGGCAGTTGGCCCTGCACCCGCAGCACCGGCTGTCCCGTTCGCCAGACCAGAAGATTGGCCTCCAGCGATCGGTCGGCGTAGTTGACCACCCCCTGAATGAAGGGCGCGTTGAAGTCCTCGAAGCGAGCGTCGGCCAGGGAGGCGGTTCCCGTGAAGGTCGGCGCGTCGAAGCTTCCCCCGACCGCCAGGTCCACTCCCACCCGGCCGCTGACCCCCGTGGTGTCCCGTTGCCCAAGCAGATAGAGGTCCTGGAGTGGAAGGCCCAGCACGTGGATCGCGAAGTCGCCGGCGCGCCGACGGGGTACCGTCCCGCCGACGCCGATCGCGCCCGAGCCGTCGTCGGCATCCAGGGTGACCGGCTCGACCGAGAAGGCGGTGTCGGCCACGAGCACGCTGGTCGGGTGGGTGAGGTGCCAGCGATGGTTGGGCAGGTTGACCGTGAGACTGTCGAGGTGGTACAGCCGGGCATCTTCACGGCGCCACCAATACCCCCCGCCCCGGAGCACAACCGCGTCTCCCAATCCCAGGCTGGTGCGCCAGTCGAGCGAGTCGGCGTACCCCTCCACCTCGAACCCGGCGTTTCGAGCCACCCAATGCCCGGCGCTGACTGAATCGGAGGCAACGCTCGCGGCGAGCCGCGGCCGGCGGCCACCGCTCCACTCGAGCCTTCCATCCAGCACGGCGGTGCGAGCCTGTTGCCAGCTGGCGTCCCGCACCTCGGCCTCCATGCGGGCACTGAGCGAATCAAGCGAGCCGCCCAGCCGCAGCGCGCCGTCGCCACGACCACTCAGACGCCGCGACCCGGCTGTGGTGTCCCGTGGCAGACCGCTCATCACCAGGGCGAGGGAGTCCAGCACCCCGAGGCTGTCCAACCGGGCGTTGAACTGCATGACCCCGTCGTGCCCTGAACTCCAGCCGAGGGTCCCCGCCCCTCCGAGACCGCCGGCCATCCAGGTCATGTCCAGGGTGTCGAGCTGAATCAGGCTGTCCGCCATCGAGACGATGGTCCAGGCGGTGTCGAAGGCGAGCTCGCGCACCCAGCCCGGGCCCAGCTCCACGGTCAGACGCCCCTTGGGCGCCACCAGCGTGTCGATCACACCGGTCGCGCGCAGGGACCCCTGGAGGCGGGTGTGGGGATCCTCCCCACGGAGCGCCTCAAGATCCAGGTCCCGAAAATCGATTGCCATGTCATCGGCGCCCCAGCGTGGCGGAAGCAGGGTACCGCGCCCCCTGGCATGGAACGATCCCAGTTCGCCGTGAAGGTCGGCGTCGATCGCCAGCCGGTCGAGGAATCCCGAGGTGTGGACCCGGCCCGAGAGCCGGCCCCGACTCTTGAGCGAGGGAAAGGCCCGGCGGATCCCGTCGAAGTCGAGGGGATCGAAGGTGAGATCGGAGGCGAGTCCGAGAGTCTTGCCCCGGCTGTCGAAGGTCACCGCCCCGCTCGCGACGCTGACCGGGCGATCGCCGTCCTCGTGCTGGGCGGTTCCCTCGAAGGAAATCAGCTGCAAGGGACCGTTGAGCGTCCCCGACCCCTGCATGCGTCCCTCGAGAATGACGGCCGGAATCAGCAGCCGGGCGGACCGCAGATCGACATCGGCCTCCCGGAGCTCGGTGTGCCTGAACTCGAGGCCCTGAGGCCCGTTCAGCACGAGGTGGCCGTTCAGGGCGATGTGGTTGAGCGGATGATCCTCGAGGCGTCCTTCACGGAACATCCAGTCGAGGTCCACCATCATGCTGTCGAAGTAACCGCCGCCGGCCAGGGTTCCGCTGACGCTGCCCTGGAACGGCAACGTGTCGAGGTAGGGGCGTACCGCCTCCAGGTCGAGATCGGTGAGCGTCAGCTGCATGCCTCGCACGCCCAACCCACGGGCCTGGTTGGTGAGCAGCGTGACCCGTCCCTCCGCGCTGCCAGCGGCCCCGCTCAGCCGGAGGTCGCGAAGCGTGTAGGCGGTCAGGGAATCGGAGGCGGATTGGAGACCGACCAGGCTCCGTCCCGAGAGCGACGGGAAGTCCGGCGAGACCCAGCGCAGATCGTCCAGATCGATTCGGGGCGCCGCCAGGGCCAGGTCGTATTGCAGGGGTCCGTGGGGCCAGGTGACCACGCCGCCGCCCCGCACCAGGGTGTTGGGGAGCGTGGCCCGGGTGATACTGAGGGCCAGGCTGTCTTCGTGGGTCCAGCCCCGAATCACTCCCGATGTGACCGTGACCGCCGGATCGCTCACGCGGGTCGCGATGGAATCGATGTCGAAGGTGAGCGGCTGATGGTCCGGGCTGCTGATCAGGACCCGGCGGAATCGAACGGTCAGAGGATCCAAAGAGATGATCCGCTGCAGTCCCTCGGGGCTCTCTTCGATGACGCGCCCGGGCTGTGCCCGGTCCGCGGTGAGCGCCGCTTCGCGCTCGGCCTGAGTGCGGGCGTCATTGGGTGGAGACCAGGGTAACGAGATCCGGAGTGCGCCATCATCGACGGACAGGTTCCGAAACTCGATCAGTGGAGACGGGCCGGTGCCGGGAGGACCCTCGCCCAGCTTGAGGACTTCCTGGAAGTTGAGCCGCCCACTCGGATGCTTGGTGATGTGGATGGTGGGATGGTCCAGCGTGACTTTGCTCAGCACCACGCGGCCCACCAGGAGACTCTGAAACCCGAACCGGATCTCCGCCCTGGGGAGTGAAGCGAGGAGCGCGCCGCTGGTGTCGCGCACCGTCACCCGCTCCAGGGTGAGATCGCGGATGAAGGAGCCGTGGATAGCGCCGATCTCGAACTGGCCCCGGAGAGTCCGGCCCAGCTCGGCGGCGACGACACGCGCCAGCAGCGCTCGCCCCGAACCGGTCCGGATCAGGACCGTGACCAGGGCGATCAGAATCGGCAGAGTGCCGAGGGCGAGGACGAGCAGCACGCGGCCGGCGCGACGTCGCATCAGAACGGCTGCCCGATGGCGAAGTGGAGTTTCCAGCCGACCTTCCCGGGCAGCTGGTAATCGGATTGCGCGAAGACCAGCGTGCCGTCGGCCCGCTCCAGGTAGAGGGCGCCCGGCGTGTTGGCGTACCCGTTGTAGGCCAGGTCGAGGCGCAGCGGTCCCAGCGGTGTCTGGACCCGGATGCCTCCGCCCGGAGTCACCCGTACCAGCGTGGGGGAGAACCTGGTCTCGCCGCGCTGGTACAGCAGCCCGCCATCGACGAAGAAGGCGAAGCGCATGTGCCGGGACCAGATGGGGGACGGGACTCGCAGCTCCAGGTTGGCCACGGCAAGGGTATTGCCGCCCGTGGCGGAGAAATGCACCGGAATCCGGCCCTGGTTCACGGAGTCGAGCGTTGCCGGTGGAAGGCTGTCACGGTTGACGATGTACACCACCGGTCCCATCTCGTTGGGACTGTACCCGCGGACGTCGTTGGGTCCGCCGGCGTAGAACCGCGCCTCCGGCGGGGTGAAGCGAACCGGCCCGCTGTCGAAGGGAATCTCGGGCGAGACCAGAGCGCCGGCCCGGAGCCGCCAGCTCAAGGTGACGTCCGAGCTCAAGGGACGATACCAGGCGGCATCGGCCACCACGCTGAGAAACTGTTCCTGCTCCGAGGAGCCGGTGAACTTGGCGCTCAGATTTCCCAGCAGCGAAATCAACGAGCCCCGAGTGGGATCGAGGGGGCTGTTGGAGCGCGGCCAGGCGATCTTGCCGGACACGACGCCGGCCCGACGCTGCTCGCTGATCGTGTTCCGGTCCGCCGGGGTGCAGGCGTTGAAGAAAGCGCAGAGAGTGGCGTCACTGGCGACCGTCTTGCCGAAGGCGAGCCGGTACCCGACCGTGATCACGTTCCGAAGCGGCGTCTCCCGAACCACGTTCAGCGCGCCACCGATGTCCTCGACCCGATAGACGTTGACCTCGGAGCGCCGCTCTCCGAAGACGCTGAAGTTGCCCACCAGGCGGGGGGATCCCAGAAACCTCGGCTCTCGGACCAGGGCGGTGACGTTGTAGTTGACCAGGCTGGATCCGATGGAGTCGTTCTTGAGGCCGGAGCAGATGTTGTTCTCCAGGCCGAAATTGAGCGGATCGCCGACCCCGATCTTGGAGACCCGGGCCGAAAGGTCGAAGAGCTTGCCGCTCCGGAAGATGTTCCGGTCGGTGATTCCCGCCCCGATCCGGAAGCAGTCGTCGGTGCCGTAGCCCACCTGCGAACGGATTTTGTAGCGCCTTCCGGCGGCCACCCGGGTCAGGATCGGGACCACCGTGTCTCCCGGCTGGAACTGCGTGGAGTCGATGTTCACGGTGGCAAAGCGGAACAGATCAGTCGAATAGAGCTTGCGCTGGCTGTCGAACAGCCGGTCCTCCTTGTACAACTGGCCCGATTCGAGGAGCAGCAGCTTCCGGACCCGGCTGGTGTCGAGGCCCGCGGATCCCTCGACGGTGACCGGTCCGATGATCCCCTGCCTTCCGGGAATCACCTCCAGCGACACGGCGGCCGTGCGGGCGTCCTTGTCCACCTCGAAGCTCCGGAGCACTACCACCGACGGGTACCCGCGATTACGGAGCCGTCGGGCGACGGTGTCGGCACTGGTCTGAAAGAGGAAGCGGTTGAACGGCGCACCGACGCGGAGAGCCAGGTCTTCAGTGATGTCCTTGGGCTTGGGTAGCGTATCGATGCCGGTAATGGTGAACGTGGTCACCCGGACCGGCTCGCCTTCGGTGATCAGAAACTGGATCCGCACTTCCCTGGGCTTGCGGGTGACCACGGTATCGATCTTCACTTCCATGAAGCCGCTCTGCCGGTAGAGCAGCGTCAAGCGGAGCACGTCCCGCTTGAACTCCTGCTCGTCGAATTCCCGTTTCTCCCCCAGTCCAATCCAGCGGAAAGGAGGCGTGCGGGCGAACCAGCTCGAATTGGTGGTGCTGATGGCCGCACTGAGGACGTCGGTGTCGATGGAGCTGTTTCCCACGAACTTGAGGCCCTTCACGACGAGAACGCTGTCCTGGGCCACGGCGGGCGCGACCAGGACGGCAGACAGCAGCACGGCGTGGAGCGCTCGAATCAATGGGGTCGTGCGACTATTCCACCGCGGGAGTGCGAGTGTTGGCACGACCCCCCCGGGGGCCGGCGCGGAACCGGGCAACAGCACGCAACTGCTGGAATTTCCCCGGGTTACAGGTTAGAGTCAACCGCAGTGTGGCGCCGCGTTCTGCCTCTCCTGCTGCTGCTGGGCTCCGGCTGCCGGACGCCGGAGAATCGCACCACCCTCAACTACTATTTCTCCTTCGACCCTCGCTCCCTCGACCCGGCCTTTTCGAGCGATGTGCCGAGCGGCCAGGTGGTGGCGCTGGTCTTCGACAATCTCACCCAATTCGACGCCGACGGCCGGCTCCAGCCGGGACTGGCTCGCGCCTGGGAGGCCGACCGCCGGGGCCTGGTGTACACCTTTCACTTGCGCCGAGGGGTCCGGTTTCACAACGGGCGCCGGCTGGTCGCCTCCGATGTCCGCGCCAGCTGGCTCCGCGCCCTTTCGCCGCTCACCAAGGGCGGCCGCGGCTGGCCACTCTTCCCGATCCGTGGCGCCCGCGCCTTTGCGGCCGGCGGGGATAGCGCCGTGGCGATCGCGGTCCCCGACGACTCGACCGTAGTGGTCACTCTGGAAGCGCCGCTCAACTTCTTCCCCATGCTGCTCGCCATGCCGGTCGCCGCGGTGGTCCCCCTGCCGACGCCCCCGGAGTTCGACCAGCAACCGGTGGGGAGCGGACCCTGGCGCTTCGTCTCCTGGTCCCATGACGATCACATCGTGCTGGCGAAAAACGCCGAGTACTGGGGGCAGCCACCGAGGTCCGACACGCTCCGGATCCGGATCATCCCCGAGGCGCTGACTCAGGCGGCCGAATACGAATCGGGCCGGCTCAGCGTGCTCGAGGTGCCGCCGGGAGAAACCCGGATGTGGGAAACCAGGCGCGCCTCCGAGCTCCAGCGCACCCCCTCGCTCCGAATTCTCTACATCGCCATCAACACCACCCGCGGGCCGCTCAAGGACGTCCGGGTGCGTGAGGCGCTAAACCACGCCGTGGATATGCCCACCATCCTCGACCGGCTCATGGGGGGCCGCGGGACCCTCGCGGCGGGTGCGCTCCCGCCGGGTCTCGAGGGGTACGATTCGGCGCGGGCGCGATACGACTACGATCCCGCGTTGGCCAGACGGCTCCTCGCCGAGGCAGGATACCGCGACGGCTTCTCCCTTCAGCTCTGGCGGGGACAGCTGCCGGGCTATGCTCGGGTCGCGCAGGCGGTGCAGCAGGATCTCGGCGCCGTGGGTGTCAAGGTCGAGATCGTCGAGCGGGACTACGCCAGCGCCCGGGCCGCGGCCTGGAAAGGCGAAGCGGATCTCTTCCTCACCGAGTGGTATGCCGACTACCCCGATCCCGAGAACTTCAACTTTCCCCTCTTTCACTCGAGCAATCGCGGCGCCGGCGCCAACTACGCATTCCTCGACGACCCGGTGCTCGATAGCCTGATCCTCGTGGCCCGGTCCACGACGAGGGAGGCGGAAAAAGAGCGCCTGGATCGCACCATCGACCAGCGAGTCTTCGAGGCGGCGCCCTGGATCTTCTGCTGGTTCGTCACCGACCTCTGGGCCGTGCAGCCCGATGTGCGAGGCTGGAGCATCCCCCGCATCTTCACCGGACAGCGCTGGCAGGACGTGGTGCGCGGGCCATGAAGCGCTTCCTGACCGTGCGGCTCGCGCTGCTGGTTCCCACGCTGCTCGGCGTGCTGGTGGTGGCGGGGCTGCTGGTCTACGAGCACTCGCTCGTGTCCCCGAGCGATCTCTCGCGGCTCGATATGGCCTTCTTCAACGTCAACGGCTACATCGCGGGGATCCTCTTCTTCTCGGTCCTGGGAGGGCGCCTGACGTGACCGAGACGCTCCACGGCGTCGAGAAGGCCCGCTTCGTGAGCGCGATGTTTTCGCGCATCGCCCGCCGCTACGACTTGATGAACGGCCTCATGACCCTCGGCATGCACCACAGCTGGCGCCGGGTGGCCGCGCGCCAGACCATCGCCTCGCCCGACGGCCCCGCACTCGACCTGGCCACCGGCACCGGCGACCTCGCCATCGATCTGGCCGAGGTCCACCCGCATCGCACGGTGGTCGCGGCCGACTTCTCGCTCGGCATGCTCGAGGTGGCGCGCGGCAAGCTGAAGGGGCTCGACGAGGTGCGCCGCGTCCGCCTGCTCGCCGCGGACGCGCTCGCCCTGCCCTTCGAGACGCGCACCTTCGCGTGCGTGACGAGCGCGTTCCTCCTGCGGAACCTGGCCGATCTCGAGCAGGGCCTGCGCGAGATGCGCCGGGTGGCGCGGCCGGGCGGCCGCGTGGTCGCGCTCGAGATCACCCAGATGCGCGCGCCCGGCTTCACCGCGCTGTTCCGCTTCTACTTCCACCACGTGGTGCCCTGGATTGGCCAGCTCGTGGGTGGCGACCGCGAGGCGTACAGCTACCTGCCGCAGTCGGTGGATCGGTTCGTGACCCCGGGCGAGCTGGCGCGGCTGATGGAGAAGGTCGGGCTACGGGGCGTGACTTACCGGCGACTCGGGCTGGGGACCGTCACCATCCACACCGGGATCGCGTAGAGCGCGTCGCTTACCACTCGGGGCTGGAGTACTCCTCCCACACGCGACGCACGACGCGGATCTGCTGGGCGCGGCCGTCCTTCTGCTCCAGCGTGACGATGTCGCCCGCGTAGAGCTGCTCGAGGTCGCGGCTGGTGCCCTCGTCGGTCACGATTTCCGTCTCTCCGCAGCTCAGGTCGGTACAGACCTCGGCCTCGCCCCGCACGCGCACGGTGCCGGCGGCCTTGTCCACGGAGACGATGCTGAAGCGGTTGTGCTTGAGGGAATCGGTCAGGCTGTACGCCATGGCACCCTCCTTGTCCGATTTGCGCTCTGTTATATCAGGGCCCCGGTCGCCCGGCAAGGCCTTCCGGCGGGCCGGCCATGCTAGTATTTTCCCGAACTTATGGCGTTGACTACCCCTCGAGGCCGCATCGCCGAGACCTTCTATTCCATCCAGGGCGAAGGCGCCACCGCCGGCCTCCCGGCCGTCTTCGTGCGCCTGCAGGGCTGCACGGTCGGCTGCGGCTGGTGCGATACGAAGTACTCGTGGGACCCGGCGGGGGGCCAGGAGGTGGACCTCCCCGCGCTTCTGAACGAGGTGGCGGCCTTCCCCTGCCGGCGTGTGGTCGTCACGGGCGGGGAGCCCCTCGAGTCGCCGCTCTTCGCGCCGCTCGCCACCGCGCTCGGCCTGGGCGGCTACCTCGTCGAGGTCGAGACCTCCGGCACCCGCGCGCCA
>Ga0210138_1000217_pt1 | contig 13891 bp, 8 predicted proteins | sample Browns_ThreeSqC__FD_184850 | JGI IMG/M metagenome (GOLD analysis project Ga0210138, IMG submission 184850) | Wetland microbial communities from the San Francisco Bay, California, USA, that impact long-term carbon sequestration -... | ecosystem: Environmental > Aquatic > Marine > Wetlands ... | reverse complement strand
ATGGGCCACGTCAGCCACGCCCAGTCCTTCAGGATCTGCGGATGGCGGCGGTAGTCGATCCGCGTGGGGTCCGGCGTGAGGACCACACGAAAACGGTGCCAGGGAACGACGCGACTCGAATCCCCGTGCCAGTCCACCACGCTCTCGGGCATCCCGAGGCCCGCCGCGGCCTCCCATTCGCCCGCGTAGGGATAGCTGCCGTGCGAGCCTTCGTTGCGCTCGTGCGAGAACATGCGGATCGGATAGTCGAGCACGTTGTACGCCCGTCCGCCCGCGTGGACGACGGGGTGGGTGCTGTCGACGATCTCCGGCCGGTACTCCCCCTGCGGCAGGCGGATGCTGCGCGCATGGAAGAAATACTGTACCTCGGCGACCGCGGCGTGCGATCCGTCCACGACCACGTTGATGTGTTCCGTGTCCCCCTCGTGGTTGCCGATGAAGTCGTTGATCGGCCAGAAGAACCAGTACTGGATCACGAGCCGTCCGTCGCCGTCCACGAAGGGATGACCGTAGATGGTCGGCGCCGCCCACCGGGCGCTGTCGGCACCGGTGCGGAACCGCCCGTAGGCGTCCCACCAGCTCTGCGGGTCGGACCCGGGGAAGTCGAAGTACCAGATCTCGAGCAGGTCCGGGTTGCTTTCATTGAACTGGGCCGAATCGGCGAGCGCGATCAGGGCGGCGGGATCCAGGCCCCCGAACGGGAAGTCCTGCGAGTCGTGCAGCCCGTACGGCGCGGCGCGCACGCGATCGATGCGCAGCGTGTCCGTGAACAGCCTGACATCCGTGGGGAGCAGCCGGTACTTGGTGTCGGCGACCTTGGCGAAGTCGCCGCGGGGGAGGATCAGGGTCGGCGCGAAGCGTTCCACGAGCGCGACGAGATCGGCCCGCCGCCCTTCGCCGATGCCGTCGCCGGTGGCACTTTCGTCGATCCGGCCCCACAGGGAGTCGGCGTTGGTCCGGCTACCGACCTGGGGCGGTACCTGGTCCGCACGGATGAAATCGACGTAGTCCCCTCGCGGGCCACGCACGCGCGCGGCGCACGCGGCGAGCAGTCCGGCCAGGACGAGGAGACAGAACCGGGGGAGGTGCAGTGCCCCGCCGCGGTAATGGGACGTATCCGTTTCGGGTTTGACCCGAGTGGAACCTGCCCCTGGGACCAGCGGTGTCAAGGAACGCAGCGCTCGCCCGCCGGTCATACCCGGAAGAAAAGACGGCCATTAGCCGCCGTCGGCTCAGGGACGCTCCATTCCGTAACTGATCCGGTACACCCTGCCCGCTCGATCGTCGGACACGAGCAACGCCCCGTCGGGCATCACCAGCACGTCCACCGGCCGGCCCCAGGCACTGCGCCGCACGCGCGACAGCCAGCCGTCGGCGAACACCTCGTAGCGGGCCGCTCCATCCTCGAACCGGACCGTGGTGATGCGGTAGCCGACGGGCAGGAGCCGGTTCCAGGAGCCGTGCTCGGCGATGAAAGCGCGGCCGTGGTAGGTCGGCGGAAACCGCGTGCCCGTGTAGAACCGCATCCCCAGCGCGGCCACGTGCGCCCCGAGGCGTGCCACGGGCGGGGTGAACTCCGCGCAGGCGTGACCGGTGAGCTCCGGGTCCGGCACGTCGCCGCCGTGGCAGAAGGGGAACCCGTAGTGCGCCCCGGGCGCGATCGCGCGGTTCAGCTCGTCGGGCGGCGCATCGGGCCCGAGGTGATCGCGGCCGTTGTCGGTGAACCACAGCTCGCCCGTGCCGGGCCGCCAGTCGAACCCGACCGTATTGCGCACGCCCCGGGCGAAGACCGCGACGTCCCGGCCATCGGGCCGCATCCGCAGGATGGTCCCGGACCGCTCGTCGCCGGGCAGGCACGCGTCACAGGGCGCGCCCGACCCCATATAGAGGAAGCCGTCGGGTCCGAAGGCGATGAACCGGAGCCCGTGCCACCCCTCCCGCGGCAGGGCGTCGGTGACCAGTACGGGTGGCCCGGGAGCTCGGAGCCGGTCCTCGATCGAATCGAAGCGCCAGAGAGTGCCGAGGTCGGCGACGTAGAGGGCGCCATCGTGGAAGGCGACCCCGTTCGGCGCGTCGAACCCGCCGGCGAGCCGCCAGGTCGAGTCCGCGCGCCCGTCGCCATCCGGGTCGGCCAGCGCATACACGGCCTCGCCGTCCCGCACGCCGACGAACACCGTCCCCCGCGCTCCGAGCGCGAGCGACCGCGCGTTCGGCAGCGAGTCGGCGAACACGGCGATGGCGAAACCCACCGGGACCCGGATGCGGGAGACGTCACCCGCGCCCGCCGGCAGGCCGCGGAACCACAGCGCTCCCGCGAGCGCCACGACCAGCGCGCCCGGAACGAGGGCGCGCCGCCGGGTCACGCCGCCGCCCGCGCCCGGCGCCGCGCCCGGCGCCACACCAGCGTGACCGCGACCACGGCGACCAGCAGCGTCAGGACGGGCAGCAGCGCGCCGGGGTGCCCGACGACGGCGACGACCACCGCCCGCCCGTCCGCATCGATGCGGCGGACCCGCGGCGTGCCGAGCAGGTCCGCCGCCCAGTTCAGCGCGCCGGCCATGCCGCCGTACTGGAAGCGGCGCTCCAGCACGTAACAGGCTCCGTCCGGCGCGGCGGCGACGCCGACCGGATACCACGGCCAGCGCACCTCGCGGGTCACGCCGGTGTCGCCCTGATACAGGTGCACCCGGCGCCCCAGATAGTCGCTGATGCAGACGCGGGCGCTGTCGGCCGCGGCCACGCCGGAGACGAGCTCGAACGCCGCCGAGTCGGACACCATCGGCCGCACGTCACCGATCGGGGGCAGCTCCCACACACGGTTCTCGATCACCACGTACACCCAGCCGTCCGGCCGCACGGCCGCGGCGAGGGCGTGCGCCCCGGGCAGGCCGTGGACGCGCTGCACGATCGCGTCGCCCGGCGTCAGCACGAGCAGCCGCCCGGCGATGACGAAGTAGGCGTTCCCTCGAGCGTCGAGCGCCACCAGGCTCAGCGTATCGGCGGCGAGGTGGATCGCATCGGTGTGCGCGGGACTCGTGGAGTCGGCGGCCAGGCGCGTGAGCCGCGGCCCGATCACGGCGGTGAAGTACTGCTCGGCCGTGACGCCCGAGTCTCCGACGAGCAACAGCCGGTCGGAGTGCACGCCGCGCATCACCGGGACCAGCACGTCCCCGTCGATGCGCCAGAGGACGTCGCGCACGGTATCCACGAACCAGATGCGGCCGCGGGCGTCCACCTGGATGCCGCGGCCGGGGTGGGCGGTCGCCGGGCCGGCGAGCGCGAGCAGAAACAGGATGACGAGCGATGCCAGACGCGAGATCACGAATGCACGTCCTCTCGGCAATGCGTTCACAGCGGTCCGGCACAATATAGCGCGCCGGTGCGCCGCGCCCGTCCGCGCGTCAGGCCCGCGCCGCGGCGGCGAGGATCGCCACGACCGACCGGTCGGCGTCGGCCGCGGTCGTGGCCCAGCCGCTGACCGAGATGCGCATCACCGCCTGATCGTGCCACGTCGAGCCCGAGAGCCAGCAGGTACCGTCGGCCTGCACCCGGGTCACGACGTCCCGGGTGAACGCATCCGCGTCGCCTCCGCCCGGCGGCGCGAACCGCACCAGTACCTGGTTCAGCACCACGTCGTTCAGCACCACGACGCCGGGAGCGGCGGCGAGGCGCTCGGCCATGCGCCGAGCGAGCACGCACGACCCCTCGATCAGGTCGGCCACGCCGCGGCGGCCGAGAGACCGCAGGGCGGCGTACACCGTGAACCCGCGCGCGCGCCGCGAGAACTCCGGCACCCAGTCGAGCTCGTCGCGCACCTCCCCCGCCCCCTTGATCAGATACTCGCCGCCCACGGCCATCGCCGCATGCAGCGCCGCCGCCTCGCGTACGATGGCGACGCCGTTGTCGTAGGGCACGTTGAGCCACTTGTGCGCGTCCGTGGCCCAGCTGTCGGCCGCCTCGACGCCCGCCACCAGGGCCCGCCGCCGCTCCGCGGCGCGCGCCCACAGACCGAACGCGCTGTCCACGTGGACCCAGGCCCCGTGCGTCCGCGCGGCCGCGATCACCTCGGGCATCGGGTCGCACGACCCGCTGTTCACGTTGCCCACCTGCGCGCACACGATCGTGGGGCCGTCGCACGCGGCGAGCGCCGCCGGCAGCGCGTCGGCCCGGATGCGCCCCTGCGCGTCCGTCGGGATCCGGACAGCCGTGCCGGCGCCCAAACCGAGCAGCCGCAGTGCCATCGGCACGGTCGAATGGGCCTCCTCGCTCATCACCACGTGGACCCGCGGCGCGCCCTGCAGTCCCCGTTCCTCCACGTTCCATCCGGCCCGGCGCAGCAGCGCGTGCCGGGCAGCGGCGAGGCACGTGAAATTCGCCATTTGGCACCCGGTGACGAAGCCGACCCCTGCATCCGGCGGCAGGCCGAGCAGGTCGAGCAGCCAGGCCGCCGCGACCTCCTCGACCACCGACGCCGCCGGCGAGGCCGCGTAGACGCCGGCGTTCTGGTCCCAGGCGGACGTGAGCCAGTCGGCCGCGAGCGCGGCGGGGAGGCTGCCGCCGATGACGAATCCGAAGAAGCGTGGGCCGGCGGTCGCGACGAGGCCGGGGTCGGCGGCGCGCGCCAGGTCGTCGATCACGCGCTCGGGCGCGATCCCGTCGTCGGAGAGGGGCCCGCCGAGCGAGGCGCGCAGCCGGGCGGCGTCCGCCGTGGCACGCACCGGGCGCTCGGGCAAGGACGCGAGGAACGTTTCGGCGTGCCGGGCCGCGGCGCGCAAGGGAGCGGGATCGTGCACGGGACTTCCCGGAGAGGCGATGTGTGGTAAGGTTCACCGACACCGCCGGAAGACAAGTGTGCAATGAACCTCGACCCGATCCTCCGTCCCCGCACCGTCGCCGTGATCGGCGCGTCGCGCTCGCCCCACACCATCGGACACCAGGTCCTGGCGAACCTGATCGGGCACGGCTTCACGGGCTCGGTCTATCCGGTCAACCCGCACGCCCCCTCGGTCCATTCGGTCAAGGCGTACCCCTCGGTGGCCTCGATCCCGGACCTGGTGGATCTCGCGGTGATCGTGGTGCCGCGCCAGCACGTACTCAACGTCGCGGAAGAGTGCGGGCAGGCGGGGGTGCGCGGCCTGGTGGTGATCTCGGCGGGCTTCCGGGAGATCGGCGGTGAGGGCGTCGAGGCGGAGCGCCGGCTCGTCGAGATCGTCGAGCGGCACCGCATGCGGATGGTCGGCCCGAACTGCATGGGCGTGCTCAACGCCCACCCCGACATCTCGATGAACGCCACGTTCGCGCCCACGATGCCCCCGTTCGGCCACGCCGCGTTCGTCTCACAGTCGGGCGCCCTGGGCGTGAGCGTGCTGGATTACGCCGCCGAGTATGGGATCGGATTCTCCCAGTTCGTATCGGTCGGCAACAAGCCGAACGTGAGCGGCAACGACCTGCTGCTCCAGTGGGAGCACGACCCGGACGTCCAGGTCATCCTGATGTACGTGGAGAGCTTCGGCAACCCGCGGCGGTTCTTCGAGATCGCGTCACGCGTCACCAAGGTGAAGCCGATCCTCGCTCTGAAGTCGGCGAAATCGAAGGCCGGGGCCCGCGCGGCGTCGTCGCACACCGGTGCGCTCGCCGCGAGCGACACGGCGGTCGACGCCCTGCTCGCCCAGACGGGGGTGCTGCGCGCCGGATCGATCGAGGAGCTGTTCGACATGGCGATGGCCTTCTCGGGCCGGTCCCTGCCCCGCTCGCGCCGCACCGCCGTGCTCACCAACTCCGGCGGGCCCGGCATCCTCGCGGCGGACGCCCTCGAGGCCCACGCTCTCGAGCTGGTGGACCTCCAGCCGGAGACGGTGGCGAAGTTGAAGCCGCTGTTCCCGCCCGAGGCGTCGATTCGCAACCCGCTCGACATGATCGCGTCGGCGACCGCGGCGAACTACCAGACGGCGCTCGATGCGATCCTGTCGGACGAGCACGTGGACTCGGCCGTCGCGATCTTCGTCCCGCCGCTCGGCATCCGGCAGGAAGACGTCGCCGAGTCGATCGTCCGGGTGGCGGAGCACCACCACCAGAAGCCGGTGCTCGCGGTGTTGATGGGCCGGGAGGGCCTGCCGCAGGGCAAGGCCGAGCTGCACCGGGCGGGGATCCCGGCCTACATCTTCCCCGAGTCCGCGGCGCGGGCGCTCGCGGCGCTGCGGCGCCACCGGGAGTGGCGCGCGCGACCCGACGTGCCGCCGCGCGAGCTCGCCGTGGACCGGGCGCGCGTGGCCGCGATCGCGGCGCGGGCGCGGGCCGAAGGCCGGACCAAGCTCTCCGAGATCGAAGCGCTCGACGTGCTCACGGCCTGCGGCATCCCGGCCGCGCCCGCCCGCCTGGCCCGCGATGCCGAGGAGGCGGCGCGCGTCGCGGCGGAGCTCGGCTTCCCCGTGGTGCTCAAGATCGTCTCGCCCCAGATCATCCATAAGACGGACGTGGGCGGGGTGCGCCCCAACGTCGACAGCGTCACGGAGGCGAAGGTCGCGTGCGTGGAGATGCTCGACGCGGTGCGGCAGCACGCGCCCCACGCGACGGTCGACGGCATCCTGGTGCAGCGGATGATCCAGGGCGGACGCGAGACCATCGCGGGGCTGACCCGGGACCATGCCTTCGGACCGCTCGTGATGTTCGGACTGGGCGGGGTGTTCGTGGAAGCAATCCGCGACGTGGTGTTCCGCATCGCGCCGCTCCGGCCCCTCGACGCCCACGACATGGTGCGCGCCATCCGCGGCGTCGCGATCCTGGACGGCATCCGCGGCGCCCCGCCGGTGGACTTCGCCGCACTGGTGGACGTCCTGCTGCGGGTGTCGCAGCTCGCCCTCGACGTGCCGGAGATCGCCGAGCTCGACGTCAATCCGCTCCTCGCCTTCCCGAACGGCGTGGTCGCGGTGGACGCTCGGGTGCTCATCACGGCCTAGGAGGACGGGAATGGGCGGCACGCGGGAAGGGGGACGGGGGAAGGGGGAAGGGGCGTGATCCGCTGGCATTCGGTTACCGCTGACGACGCCCTCGCGCAACTCGGCAGCCGCCGGGACGGCTTGACCGCCGCCGAGGCGCGCGAGCGGCTCGCGCGCGTGGGACCGAACGCCCTGCCCTCCCCGCGCGCCTATCCATGGTGGCGCGTGCTCGGTGCCCAGCTGCGGAGCACGGTGGTCCTGCTGCTCATCGTCGCGGCGGCGCTGGGGCTCGTGTTCGGCGACGGGCTCGACGCAGCCGCCATCGTGGCCGTCCTCGTCCTCAACGTCGCCATCGGGTTCGGCACCGAGCTCCCGGCACGACGGGCGATCGAAGCGCTGCGCGCCCTCGAGGCGCCGCGCGCCATGGCGCTGCGGGACGGACACGCCGCGGAGATCGATGCGCGGGCGCTGGTGCCGGGCGACGTGATCGTGCTCGAGGCCGGCGCCGCCGTACCGGCGGATGCCCGGCTGATCTCCGCCACCGAGCTGCGCACCGTCGAAGCGGCGCTCACCGGTGAGCCCGAGGCCGCGCGCAAGGACGCCACCGCGACGGTCCCGGACGACGCCCCCCTCGCCGAGCGACCCACCATCATCTACACCGGGACCACGGTGGCCGACGGGCATGCGCACGCCGTGGTGTTCGCGACCGGCCAGGCGACCGAGCTCGGCCGGGTCGGGCAGCTGGTCGGCGCCATCGCCCCCGTCCGGACCCCGCTCGAGCGCCGCCTCGATGCCCTGGGCCGGCGGCTCGCCGTCGTCGCCCTGGCCGTCGCCGCCGTGGTGGCGGGCCTCAGCGCGCTCCAGGGCGCCGCCCTGCCCGATGTGATCCAGCTCGCCATCGCGCTGGCCGTCGCGGCCGTGCCCGAGGGGCTGCCGGCCGTCGCCACCATCACCCTCGCGCTGGGCGTGCGGCGCATGGCACGGCACCGCGCGCTCGTCCGGCGCCTCCCGGTGGTCGAGACGCTCGGCTCAGCCACGGTGGTCTGCACCGACAAGACAGGAACGCTGACGACCGGCGAGATGACCGCCACCCGCCTGTGGGCACCCGGCGCGCTTCACCCCGACGTGCACGTCACGGGCGCGGGGTACGCACCCGAAGGCCATCTCCTGGCGGGCGACCAGCGGATCGACCCGCGCGCCGATCCAGGACTGTCCGCGCTGCTCGCCACCGCGGCGCTCGCCACGCGGGCCGACCTGCGCGAAGCACCCGCACCCGCCGCCTGGATCGCGACGGGCGATCCGACCGACGTGGCGATGCTGACCCTGCTCCGCAAGGCGGGGATGGACCGCGCGACCCTCGCGGAAGCCGAGCCGGAGGCCGGCCTGCTGCCGTTCTCGAGCGCGCGCGCCCTGATGGCCAGCTATCATCGCGGTCCGGACCGCGCGCTCGCGGCGCGGGTCAAGGGCGGTCCGGCGGCCGTGCTCGCGCGCTGCACCACGGTCCTGACCCGTGACGGCGTGCGGCCCCTGGACGGCGCGCAGCGCGAAGCGATCGACGCCCGGAATCACGATCTCGCGACGCAGGGCCTGCGTGTGCTCGCCGTCGCCCGCGGCCCGGTCGCGGCCCCGGAGGAGACCGCCCTCACCGGCCTCTCGTTTCTGGGCCTCGTCGGACTGAGCGACCCGCCGGCGCGGGACGTCGAAGACACCGTGCGGGCCTTCCGGCAGGCGGGGCTGCGCACCGTGCTCGTCACCGGCGATCAGCACCGCACCGCCGTCGCGCTCGGCCGCCGGATCGGCCTGCTCGAGGCGGCTGCCACGGCCGTCGAGGGGCGCGCGCTCGATCGCCTGACGGACCCGGAGCTCGAGGGCGTCGTGTCCCGCGCGTCGGTGGTGAGTCGCGTCAGCCCCGAGGGGAAGCTGCGGCTGGTGCAGGCCCTGCAGAGGTCGGGCGAGGTGGTCGCGATGCTGGGCGACGGCGTGAACGACGCGGCGGCCCTCCGCCAGGCGAACATCGGCGTGGCGATGGGCCGCCGCGGGACCGATGTGGCGAAACAGGCGGCGGACGTGGTGCTGCAGGACGACCGCTTCGCGACGATCGGCGCGGCCATCGAGGAAGGCCGCGTCATCGCCGACAACATCCGCAAGTTCGTCTTCTATCTGTTCAGCTGCAACCTCGCCGAGATCCTCGTCTTCCTCGGCGCCGCGGTCGCGGGATGGGCGGCCCCGCTCCTGCCGCTGCAGATCCTGTGGCTCAACCTGGTCACCGACACCTTCCCCGCCCTCGCGCTGGCGCTCGAACCGGGGGAGCCCGACGTCATGCGCCGCCCGCCCGAAGACCCCCGGGCGCCCATCCTGAGCGGCCCCGCCACCCGGGCCGTGGTGGGCTACGCCATCCTCATCGCCGGCGTATCGCTCGGCGCGATCGCGTGGGGCCTGAGCGGCCACGACGGCAGTACCGCCCGCGCCACGACCCTCGCCTTCCTCACGCTGGGCGTGAGCCAGATCCTCCATCTCGGCAACGCCCGCAGCGCCGACCCCGTCGCCACCCGCGGGCGGGTGGCGTCCAACCGCTATGCCGTGGCCGGCGCCCTCCTCGCGCTCGGCCTCCAGGCCCTCGCCGTCCACTGGCGGCCGCTGGCGACGCTGCTCGGCGCCGCCACGCCCGGCCCGGCCGACTGGGTCGTGGTGCTCGGCCTCAGCCTCGTCCCGGCGGTGGTCGGGCAGCTGCTCAAGGGCGCGGGGGCGAGGCGCCGCTGACCGGGAGGCGAGGCCCGGGCCGCGGATGTAGTTTCACGCCCATGCGAGCGATCCTGCTGCTGGCGGCGCTGGCGGGCGCCGGTCGTGTCGCCGCCCAGGCCCCTCCCGCGTCCGACATCTGGCTCGTGGACATCTCCATTCGCGGCGGCCGCGTCCGCCTCGGCGCGCCGGTGAACGTCACCGCGCGCCCCGGCTACGACAACCAACCCGCGTTCCTGCCGGACGGCAGCGGACTGTATTACACTCGCATCGGCAATGACGGCCAGGCCGACGTGTGGCGCTACGACATCGCCACGCGGCGCACCGAGCAGGTCACCGCCACCCCCGAAAGCGAATACTCCCCGACCCCCATCCCCGGACAGCCGGGCTTCAGCGTGATCCGGGTGGAGCGGGACTCGACGCAGCGCCTGTGGCGCTTCGCGCCGCCGGCCGCCCCCGCGCTCGTCTTCGAGCACATCGCGCCCGTCGGGTATCACGCCTGGGCCACGCCGACGGTGGCGGCGCTATACCTGCTGGGCGAGCCCAGCGCGCTCGTGATCGCCAACGTCACCACCGGCCGCGTGGACACGATGGCGCGCGACATCGGCCGCTCGCTCCACGCCATCCCGGGACGCCCCGCCGTGAGCTTCGTGCAGTGGGTGGGCCGCCGCGAGCAGTGGCTCGCCGAGGTGGACGTCACCAACCGGGCCGTCCTGCGGCTGGTCCGCATGCCGAGCGGTGCCGAGTTCCACGTGTGGACCCCGCACGGCCTGGTGCTCACCGGAGTGGACTCGAAACTCTACCAGTGGGACCCGCTCTCGGGCGGTGCATGGAAGGAGATCGCCAACCTGCGCAGCGCCGGCCTGCGCGGGGTCACCCGGCTCGCGGTGAGCCCCAGCGGCGACCGGCTGGCCATCGTCGCCGTTCCTTCGCGTTGAACACCCGGACCCCGAGGCCCCTCATGCGATTCGTAGCCGCCCTCGTCGCGCCCCTCCTGCTCGCCGCCACGATCGGGACGGCGCAGCAGCCCACCGCGAACCAGCGGACCGGTGTGGACGCCCGGGTGTTCGTGACCCGCGCCGTCGCCGCGATGGGAGGCGACTCCGCGCTGCGCGCGGTGCGCGCCGTGACGGTGGAGTACTACTCGGCGCAGTTCAACCTGGGGCAGGAGGAGACGCCCCGATCCCCCGCCCGTGCGAGTGCCGTCGCCGGGCGCGTCACCAACGACTACATCGGCGGGCGGCGCCTGACCGCGACGGAGGTACGGCTGCCGACCGGCGTGGTGAACCGACCCCGGCGCGTCACCGCCCGGGGTATCGGCATGCTCGATGCCCAGGGCCGCCTCACGGCCGACAACGCCGCCACCGTGGCCGGCGAGGAGAACAGCCTGCGCCGCGCGCCCGAGCGGCTGCTGCTCGCGGCGCTCGACGCCCCGGGCGCACTCACGGCCCTGCGGCCGCGGCAGTGGCGCGGCGAGGTGCTGGACGGCGTGCGCTACGCCGCCGGCCCCGACACGCTCGACCTCTGGTTCGACCGGCCGACCGGCCTCCTCGCCGTGACGGAACGGGTGACGGATGACCCGATCCTCGGCGACCGCCGCACCGTCACCTGGCTCACCCGCTGGCAGCCCACGGGCGGCGTCTGGTTCGCGCGGCAGTCCGATGTCGAGGTGAACGGCCGCCTGCAGCAGGACGTGAACGTCACCGCGGTCACGCTCAACCCGGAGACGCCCGACTCGCTGTTCGCCATCCCCGACTCCATCGCCGCCACCGCGCGCCGGTCCGCCACGCCGCCCACGCCCATCGCGGTGACGCTGCAGCCGCTCGCCGCCGGAGTGTGGCGCGCCGAGGGCGGCTCGCATCACTCGCTGGTGGTCGAGCAGGGCGAGCGGCTCGTCGTGGTGGAGGCCCCGCAGAGCGGGACGCGGTTCGGTGCCGTCCTCGATACCCTGCGGTCCCGGTTCCCCCGGCTCACGGTGGATCCGGTCGTGAACACGCACCACCACTGGGATCATGCGGGCGGCGTGCGAGCCGCGCTGGCGGCGGGCCTGCCGGTCGTGACGCATGCGCGCAACGCCGAGTTCCTGCGGGAGATCGGCACGGCGAGCAAGACCGTGGCGCCTGATGCGCTGAGTCGCGCGCCGCGCGCTCCCGTGGTCCGGCCGGTGACCGACAGCCTGGTGATCGGGAGCGGCGATCAGCGAATCGTCGTGTACGCGTTCCCCACGACGCACGCCCAGGGGATGCTGGTGGCCTGGGTGCCGTCGGCCAGCCTGCTGTTCGTCAGTGACGTGCTCACACCGGGCCCGACGTTGGCGGCGGCGGGCTGCCGCGAGCTCGTGGCGTTCGCCCGGGCGCGTGGCCTCGCGATCGCGCGGGTCGCCGGCGGACACGGCGGCGTGGCCGACTGGGCGGACGTGGAGCGGGGCGCCACGAGCGAGCCGTAGGCACCGGCGGGCTTCCTCGCCGGCGAGGAGCTTTTCGACTATCGTCGAGGGACCGAGTGGATGGTCGGGCACGGCGTGCATGGTCCGCCGTGCGCCGTCCCGTCCCACCCCCAACCCGGAGCGCTTCCATGACCCGCTGGCCCTGGCTCACCGCCGCGACGCTGACGCTCGCCGCCGGGATCGGCGCCGCCCAGGCACCCCAGATCCGCGAATGGCCCGTCCCGTGGCCGCAGACGTTCACGCGCGATCCCTACGTCGCCCCGGACGGGCGCGTGTTCTTCTGCGGCATGAACGGCAACTACGTCGGCGTGCTGGACACCGTGAGCGGCGCGTTCCGCCGGTTCGAGCTGCCCGACCCCGCGAACCCGCACAACCTGATCATCGACGCCCGGGGCATGGTCTGGTACGCCGCGAACCGCGGGGCGCACATCGGTCGGCTCGACCCCGCCACGGGCCGGGTCACCCGGTACGCGATGCCCGATTCGACGGTGCGCGATCCGCACACCCTGGTGTGGGACGGCGCCGGGGACATCTGGTTCACCGCCCAGGGCTCGAACGTCGTCGGCAAGCTGACCGTGGCGGACGGCGCGGTGCGGTTGATCCGCGTCCCGACGCCCGGGGCCCGGCCCTACGGCATCGTGGTCGACCGGACGGGCGCCCCGTGGATCGCCCTCTTCGGCACCAACAGGATCGCCACGGTGGATCCCCGGACGTTCGCGTTGCGGGAGATCGCCCTGCCCCGGAAGGAGGCCCGCGCGCGCCGGCTGGTGACGACGACCGATGGGCGCGTGTGGTACGCGGACTACGCCGGCGGCATGATCGGCGTGTACGACGCCGCGAGCGGGCAGTTCCGGGAGTGGGCCCTGCCCTCGGGCGCCCAGTCGCGCCCCTACGCGATGGTGGTGGACGCGCGCGACCGGCTGTGGATCGTCGAGACGGGGGTCCAGCCGAACCGCTTCGTCGGGTTCGACACGAAGGCCGGGCGATTCCTCGCGGGGGCGGACATCCCGAGCGGCGCGGGCACGGTGCGCCACATGATGTTCGAGCCCCGTACCAACAGCGTCTGGTTCGCGACCGACGCGAGCACGGTGGGACGGGCGGTGTTGCCGTAGGACGCGCCCAGCAGCCCTGACGTGTCGATCGCCCTCGCGCTGTTCCTCGTCGTCGCCGGCATCGCCCTTCTCGCGTGGGGCGGTGACCTGCTGGTGCGCGGTGCCACGTCGCTCGCGCGGATCGCCCGCGTCACCCCGGCCGTGATCGGCCTCACCATCGTCGCGATGGGCACCTCGCTCCCCGAGCTGGTGGTCAGCCTGGTCGCGGGGCTCGGCGGCCAACCCGACCTGGCAATGGGCAACGTCGTCGGGTCGAACATCTTCAACGTCGGCGTCATCATCGGCATTGCCGCGCTGCTGCTGCCGCTGGCGGTGCACGGCAACGCCGTCCGCCTCGAGTGGCCGTTCATGTTCGTCACGAGCTTCCTCGCGCTGCTGCTCGCCCGCGACGGTGTGGTGGACCGCCTCGAGGGCGGGTTCTTCGTGGTGGCGCTGCTGCTCTTCACGACCTACGTCGTGCGCCTCGCCCGCACGCAGGTCAAGGCGGACGAGGCGCGGGCCCTCGAGCGGGAGGTGGACGCCCTGACGGTACGCGGGCGGCTGCGCGGCGCGGCGGTGGACCTGGGGCTCGTGGCCATCGGCGTCGCGCTCCTCGTCGTGGGCGCGCGGCTGCTCGTGGCGGGCGCCGTCGTCGTGGCGGAACGCGCAGGCCTCTCGGA
>Ga0210138_1000216_pt1 | contig 13910 bp, 14 predicted proteins | sample Browns_ThreeSqC__FD_184850 | JGI IMG/M metagenome (GOLD analysis project Ga0210138, IMG submission 184850) | Wetland microbial communities from the San Francisco Bay, California, USA, that impact long-term carbon sequestration -... | ecosystem: Environmental > Aquatic > Marine > Wetlands ... | reverse complement strand
GGCTGGGCAAGGGGGAGTTGGACCGCGACGGCTACGACGCCCAGATCGGCGCCCTGATCACCGACGCCATCGCCTGGCAGGAGCGGATGGGCCTCGACGTCCTCGTGCATGGGGAGTTCGAGCGGACCGACATGGTCGAGTACTTCGCCGAGCAGATGGACGGCTACCTCACGACGCACGCCGGGTGGGTCCTGAGCTACGGCAGCCGATGTACGCGGCCGCCCATCCTGGCCGCCCCGCCGAGCATTGCCGAACCGATGACGGTCGACGAGTGGCGCCTCGCCCAGGCCGCAACCACCAAGCCGGTGAAGGGCATGCTGACCGGGCCGGTCACGATCGTGAACTGGAGCTTCCGCCCGCCGGGCATCCCGGACGACCGCCTGTTCTGGGCGGTTGCCCAGCCGATCGCGGAGGAAGTCGGGTTCCTGGTGGAGGCCGGAGCACGGATCATCCAGGTCGACGAGCCCGCAGTCCGTGAGCGATGGCCTCTCCCCACCGAGGACGCCGCCGAGCGCCGCGCGATCTACGCCCGCGGTGTCCGCGCCGCCCTGAACCACGTCTTCAACCAGCCGGCATCGGTCCAGATGCACACCCACATGTGCTACGGCGACTTCGGCGACATCGTCCCGCTGTGGAGCGACGCCGGGGTGGACGTGGCGTCCATCGAGTTCAGCCGCTCGAAGGACGACAGCTACATCCGCCAGTTCTACGGGCTGTTCGGCGACGGCCACCTCCAGATCGGCCCGGGCGTGTTCGACGTCCACTCGCCGCACTCACCGGGGCAGGCGGTCATGGACGAGCGGCTCACCCACTTCGAGACGTTCATGGCCGGGGCCGACCTGTGGGTCAACCCCGACTGCGGCCTGAAGACGCGCGCCTGGGACGAGATCGAGCACCAGCTGGGTGACATGGTGGCGGCCGCCCGCCGCCGCCGCGACGCTGCCCGGATCTGATTCCATGCTCTCGGCTCCAGGCGGCTGGGTCGAGATGGTCGAGGTCAACCCGCCGCTCCTGCCGGACATGACCCACGTCGCCCTGCACGGTCGATGGAACCGGGTCCTGATCACGGACAACCCGTTCAAGCAGGTCCGGGTCTCCCCCTACGCCTTCGCCGCCCGGATCACCCACGATGTGCCGGACGTCATTCCCACCGTCGTGTGCTCGACCCGCGACCGCAACATCCTGGCCATCGAGTCGGAGGTCCGTGGCGCGATCGGCAACGGGGTGAACTCGTTCCTGGTGGTCCAGGGCGACATGCTTCCCGAGGTCGAGCATTGGAGCAACAGCTACGAGATCGTGGAGTACCTGCGCGAGCTCGAGCAATCCCTGCCCACGGTCCAGTTCGAGGTCGGGATGAGCAGCCGATCACGGGGCTGGATGGTGCGGAGGCGGGTGGACACCGGTGCCCAGTTCCTGACCGTGGGACCGGTCATGGACCCCGACTCGGTCGTTCCCCTGATGGGGCGTCTTGACCTGCGCGAGGGCGATCCCCCGGTGTACCTGGAGATCACCCCTCCGTTTTCGGACCGATGGGTTCGGCGCCTCGTGTCGGTGGGGGCCGTCCCGGTCGGCGACGCCCTCCAGCAGCGACTGGCCGCGTTGAGCACCGAAGCACGGCGCGCCGAGGCCTGGCGGGTGGCACGCGGCGCGGCAGGCGTCGCCCGGACGGCGGGATTCGCGGGGATCGTGCTGATGGGCCTCCGCTTCGAGACGGTCGTCGGCGAGGCCTACGACGCGTGGCACGCCCCGTAGCCGAGATAGCGCGGGCCCTGGTTCGGGCGGTGGCCGCGGCCGCCGTGCTGGGTGCCACCTTCCTGCTGGTCGTCCCTGCGCGCGTCGCGGGCGGGGAACCGCAGGACGCCTACCAGTCCGTCTCGGCGGCCGATGATTTCTTCAACCAGGAGATCGTCCGCGTCCCGGTCGGGACCGAGGTGGTGTGGACCAACACCGGGCGCAACCCGCACACCGTCACCGCGGACGACGGCTCATTCGACAGCGGCGACATGCAGCCGGGGGACGTCTTCGAGTGGGCGTTCGACGAGCCGGGCGTGTACCCCTATTTCTGCGTGTACCACGGCGCCGCGGGCGGGGTGGGCATGGCCGGGGTCATCGTGGTCGGGGACGTGCCGCTTCCCGGTGGGGGCGACACCGATGTCGGCCCGGGCCGCGAGCCCGTCCCCGACGGGCCGGGCGCAACGCTCACGGTCCCACGAGACTTCCGGGCCATCCAGGACGCGGTGGACGCGGCGCAGCCGGGCGACATGATCCTCGTCAGCCCCGGCACCTACCACGAGGCGGTGCAGGTCCTCACCCCCTACCTGACCATCCGGGGCACGGACCGCAACGCGGTGATCCTGGACGGTGAGTACCACCTCGCCAACGGGGTCCACGTCATCGAGGCCGACGGGGTGGTGGTCGAGAACCTCACCACCCGCCACTACATGTTGAACGGGGTGTACTGGACCGGTGTCAACGGCTACCGGGCGAGCTACGTCACCGCATACGGGAACGGCGATTATGGGATCTACGCCTTCAACTCGGTCTGGGGGCGCTTCGACCACGACTACGCGGCAGGCAACCCGGACAGCGGCTTCTACATCGGTCAGTGCCAACCGTGCCACGCGGTCATCAACGACGTCGTGGCGGAGGACAACGCGGTCGGATACAGCGGGACCAACGCCGGGGGCGACCTGTGGATCATCAATTCCACCTGGCGCCACAACATGGGAGGCGTCCTTCCCAACACGCTCGACTCGGAGCAGCTGGCTCCCCAGTCGGGAGCCACCGTCGCCGGCAACCTGGTCGAGGACAACAACAACGTCGACGCGCCGGCCAAACCACTCACGTCCATCGCCCTCGGAACCGGGATCGGCGTCAGTGGCGGCCTCGACAACGTGATCACCGGCAACCGGGTCGCGAACCACGATGGGTTTGGCATCGTCGTCTTCCCGATCATCGACGCCAACCTGTGGTTCCCCGGCAACAACACAGTCGAGGGCAACATCGTTTCCGGATCGGGCATTGCCGACCTGGCGCTGGGTTGGATGAGCCAGGGCGGCGACTGCTATGCCGGTAACAGCTACGCCTCCAGCCTCCCCCTCGCCATCGAAACCCAGTTCGCCTGCCAGACCGATGGCGCCGGGCCGCGGCCCGGCGGGGGAGCCATGGCCGTGACCAACCGGTTCCTGCCCCCGTTCGCGGCCGCGCTCAACGGCAACGCCCCCGGCGGGGATTGGATGACCTATCCCGACGCACCACAGCAGATCACCATGCTCGATCCCACCGGCCCCGTGGACATGGCCATCCCCGAGCAGGCCGTGCCGGGGCCGATCGAGATCCGACCACTCGATGCCGTGCCGGCGCCGTCAGACGCAACCGCACATCCGGAGGTGACCTTCATGGGAATCTCACTCACGACGAACCCCGCCGCCCTGCTGATCGGGATGTACGGCTACGTCCTGCCGCTCATCCTGTACTGCGCCTGGGTCGTCATCGCCATCTGGGATCTCATCCGTCGCGAGGACATCAGCTCCAACGCCCGGCTGGCGTGGACCGCGGTGGTGATCATCGTCCCGCTCATCGGCCCGTTGGCGTACCTGTTCGCCGGCCGATCACCCATCCCGCTTTCGATGCGCCTCCTCCTGACCGTGGGCGGGATCCTCGCCTATCTCGCATTCTTCGCGGTGGGATTCCTCCTCGCCTGAATTCCTGTGGACAACTGCGCGACGAAGCGAAAAGGTCGTGGAAAACAGGGCTTGCGCAGCGGGTTCGTCTTCCACCATGCTGTGGTCGTCCCGAAGGGGCAGCTGGCCGGACTCGAGATGACATCAACGGTCGCCGCGGTTCCTTCGGGGCATTTCTATGCCCGGCGATTTCACCGCTCCGGCCCAGGCCAGCCACCCGGCCGTTGAGCTAGCGCCGCTCCTCCAGGCGTGCCACGATCCCCGCGATGAGGTCCGGGCCGCCCTCGGATTCCAGGATCGCCTGGCCGTGCGCGTCGCCCGACACCAGGAGCAGCGCGTTCCAGTCCCCGGCGGCGTCATCGGTCATGCGCTGCGCCGCGCTCGCGGCGGCGGTGTCCCCCTCGGCCGCGGTGAAGAGCTTGGGGGGCTCGCCCAAGTCGGCCAGGTCGAGATCCGACAGGTCGCCCGAGATGGTGATCAGTTGGTCGATCGCCCCGTCGGCGCCGGCGTAGACCACCAGGAGGCTCGCGCCGCGCTGCCCCGCGGCGACGAACGCCCTCCGCTGGGCGCCGTGCTCGGCGAGCCAATCGACCGCCGCCGCCACGCGGTCGCCGGTCGCGTCGCTCGCGTCGATGGCGAGGGTGGTCATCCGGTGCGCGGCAATCTCGACCGCCAGCGGCGCCCAGCCGGTCAGGGTGTCCCCGTCGTCGGGGACCAGTACGACGCCGTACTCGCCATCACCCCACTGCATCGCCGTCGACCCGTCCGTTAGCGTGATGGGCGTGCGCCCGTCGGTGGGCGAGGGCGCGCCGCAGGCGGCGATGAGCCCGGTGGCTCCCAGCAGGGTGAGGGCCATGACCGCGGCCAGCGGTCCCGGCCTTCGCATCAGAATGCCCAGGCTCCGGTCGCGAATCGCGCCGAGAACCACAGGAAGAGTCCGGTCGAGACGACCCCCAGCGCGATCCCGACCCAGCGCCGCTCCGCGAGCTGCGCGAACCAGGCGAACAGCGGGAACATGGTCAGGGTGTAGCGGGGCACCGACAGGACGAACGAGGTGCTCACGAACAGGAGCCAGTTGCCCGCCATCCACGCGAACCAGCCGGGGCGAAAGCGCCGGACGGCGACCAGGGTCCCGACCAGCCCCAGACCGATGGCTGCCAGCTCGGTGACGCCGTACATGACCACGTCCTCGGGGTTGTCGTAGTTGAACGAGTTCAGCACGCCGCTGATCCCCTCCCAGGGCCAGGCCAGCGACTTGTACCAGTGCTCCTGCTGGATGCGGAGGAACTCGAACGGGTTCCCGTAGACGGCATAGTTGACGAGGAGGTACCCGCCGAACCCGACCGCGACCAGGCCGATGGCCATCCAGGCCCACCGCCATTTGCGCTCATCGGTCCATTGCAGCCAGGCCTCCAGGGCAAGGGCCGGGATGAGGATGAGCCCGTTCACCCGGGTCAACGCCGCGAGGCCGCCGAGGAGCCCCGCGAGCCACCAGCGGTCCGTGCGCGCGGAGAGGAAGGACCCGAGAACGAGGGCCAGGAACAGCGACTCGGTGTAGCCGATGTGCAGGAAGTAGGCAGTGGGAAAGATCAGCATGAAGATCGCGGCGCGCTTGCCGATCCGCTCCCCGAATTCGCGGGCGACGAGCCGGTAGAGGAGCAGGACGGCCGCCACCGATGCCACCGCGCTGACCGCGATGGGCGCCACCAGCTCGGGCAGAAACGCCAGCCCGGCGCGCGTGGCCCAGGGGAAGAGCGGATAGAAGACGATGAACAGGTCGAGGTCGCCGAGCTTGCTGTACATCGCCAGGTTGCCCGGGTCGTAGGCCGTGTAGCCGAAGATCGCAACGTCGAGGTAATGCGGCGCATCCCATCGGTTCCAGATCGAGAAGACGCCGCCGAGGTCGACTGGTCGGTTGGAGACGAGCGCGACCACGATCAGGCCCCAGGCGAAGAGGAAGACCTTGACGAAGAGGGTCAGGCCCACCAGCTGCGCATCGGTCGTCCGGAACCAGGCCCTGAGGCGATCCATCCGCGCGACTATAGGGTCTGGGCCGATGCGCCCTTCCCGGGCTCCGCCGCCCGCGTCGCCTCTCGGGCGGGGATGTGCAGGGCCCAGGCTTCGACCGCCTGGTCGCGGCCCTTGACCGACAGTTCCCGTTGCTGCCACCGCTCGCCGGAGGTCGCGGGATCGAATCCAGCCTTGGTGACCGTCTCTGCGGACACGATCAGCTCGCCCGGTCCCGCCGCTTCGCCCAGGCGGTGCGCGACGTTCACGGCGTCGCCCAAGGCGCTGAATGCGGCGACCTGGTCCGACGGTCCGAGGAACCCGGTGAACGCCGGTCCGGTGTTGACCCCGGCCCCCACCGGTAGTTCTGTCCCGGCCAGGATCCGGCGCGCCGCTTCAACCGCCCGCGCCGCATCCATCCGCTGCGTGAAGGACGGGAAGAAGAGCGCCATGACGCCGTCACCCAGGAACTTGTCGATCACGCCGGTCTCGGCCTGCACCGCCTCGGTGGCAAGGGCATAGAAGCCGGACAGCAGCTGGGAGAACTCGGCCGCAGACTGTTGTTCCGCGATGCCCGTCGACCCGCGGACATCGGCAAACAGGACCGTGATCTCGACCTCCGCCCCGCCTCGCTTGCGACTCATCAGGTTGAAGCACATGTTGCACAGTTGCGGGTAGCGCTTCATCTGCCCAAAACCCAGCGCTCCGAGGACGGGCCCGAAGGGTGCCCGGAACGGCGCCGAGCACAACGAGCAGCGCGGGTCAGACGGGAGGTGCCGGAACAGTGGGGCCTGGGGAGCGGCCCCAGGGTCGCTGAAGGTGGCCTTCCACCGGGCGTCGTCCTTCCGGTTCTCGGTCATGATCGGCAGGGTACGCCGACCACGGGCCGATTGGCACCTGCTGGGGCGGCTGGTACGATGCGCCCCCGGTCGGGGCGTGGCGCAGCCTGGTAGCGCGCAGCGTTCGGGACGCTGAAGTCGGAGGTTCAAATCCTCTCGCCCCGACCAGACTGACCTCCTTGCACGCCGACGCCGCGCGCCAGCCTCGCGCTCTCCGCTTGCGGCCAGCGTGAACGGCCATTGATCCCTTCGTTGAGCCCCCTTGCCTTCGCATATGCGTTGGTTCATACTGAACCGGATGGTTCAGTATCCGAACGCTCAAGTCGATGCGTCGTTCGCCGCGCTCTCGGACGCGACCCGACGTGGCGTCCTGGAGCAACTCGGACGTGCCGACGCTTCGATCACGGATCTGGCCCAGACGTTCCACATGACCCTCACGGGGATGAGGAAGCACGTCGGCGTCCTGGAGCGGGCGGAGTTCGTCACCACGGAGAAGATCGGGCGCGTGCGGACATGCCGGCTCGGCCCGCGCCGACTGGAAGAAGAGACGGCATGGATCGAGAGGTACCGCCAGCTCTGGGACGCACGCTTTGACGAGCTGGACGAGGTTGTCGAAGAACTGAAACAGAAGGAGAAGGAGAAGGTCGATGGACGCAACGAGAGAGGGTGAGCCTACCCCCATGAAGAACCGCACGACGGTGGAGCGGAAGACGGAGCGTGAGCTGGTCACCTCGCGAACGTTCGACGGCCCGGCGCGCATCGTGTTCGAGACGTGGACCAAGCCTGAGCTGTTCAAGCGGTGGTGGGTGCCGAAGTCGATGGGCATGTCCCTGCTTTCCTGCGACATGGATGTTCGCGTCGGGGGCAAGTACCGTCTCGTATTCGCCCACGAGGCCTCAGAGTTCACGTTCTTCGGCAGTTATCTCGAAGTGACACCGCACTCGCGCCTTGCCTGGACCAATGAGGAAAGTGACGACGGCCCCGTCACCACGGTGACCTTCGAGGAAGAAGGCGGCAAGACGTTGCTGGTCATGCACGAGCTCTATCCCTCGAAGGAAGCTCTCGACGCTGCCGGCACCGGGGCGGCGGATGCGATGGTCGAGACGTTCGACCAACTGGACGAGCTTCTCGTCACCCTGGGCGCGAGCGCTCCTGGGTCTTAGCCCGCCGCCAGCGACGACGTCGGGCTGGTGAGGCGACCTCAGCCTGCGGCCTTCTTGACCAGTTCGGCGATCCGCTTCTCGCCCGCCTCCGTCAGGCTCGTGACGGCGAAGGCGACCGGCCAGATCTCCTCATTGTCGAGCCGTGCGTCGGGCTGGAAGCCGAGGGTTGAGTAACGAACCTTGAACTTCTGCTTGGCCTGGAAGAAGCAGATCACCTTGCCGTCCTTGGCGTAGGCCGGCATCCCGTAGAACGTCCGCGGCACGAGGTGCGGCGCGGCCGCAAGGACGAGCTCGTGGATGCGCCCCGCCATCGCCCGATCGCCGTCGGGCAGCGCGGCGATCGCGGCCTGGACGTCCGCCTCGCCCGCGGCGCGCGCCTCCTCCGGGCTGAGCCTCGCCGCCCTCTTGCGCTCTCGTATGGTCGCCTGCATCGCGGCCTGCTCTTCCTCGCTGAAGACGTTGCCGGACGTCTTCGCCGAGCTGCGCGGCTTTGTGGATGTCTTCGTCTCCGCCATGTCGGCTTCCTCCTCTCACTGAGGGTGCTGCCCGAGGGGCGCCATCGTGCTCGCAACTCCACGGATCGACTCGGACCATACCGATTCGGCCGACAATCCGCCTGGCCGAATCGGCTGTCGCGGCGGCTCGGCGAGCCGCATGGGTGATCGGGAGGTCTATGGTCGCGGGACCATGGCTCTCCCCCCGACCAGAATCTCCTGAGGGACCACGCTGAAACATGGCTGAGCTCCTCCTCGCCCTGATCCCCCTGGGCATCGGGGGCGCCCTCGTTCCTGTCCAGATCATCATCACGCTTCTCCTGCTGCAGTCGGCTTCCGGGCGCATCACGGCCGTCGCCTGGCTGGCGGGCATGACCGTGGTCAGGCTGCTGCAGGGCGTCCTGTTCGGGCTGATCCTGGGGGTCGGCGCCGCGAGCTCCGAGGGCCCGGGCCGGGCCTCGTGGCTGGCGCTCCTCGTGGTGGCCATCGCCTTCTACGTGATGGCCGTCCGGAAATGGCTCAAACAGCCAGATGACGATGCCCCGCCTCCGGCCTGGGTCGAGCGGGTCGGATCGGTCACTCCGAGCCGCGCATTTCTGCTCGGTGCGGGGCTGCTGGTCCTGAGCGTAAAGCAGTGGGTCTTCACGTTGGCCGCGATCGCCGCCATTGCCGAGGAGGAAAGCCTGGGCCAGACGGGGTCGATCGCCGCTTACCTGTTGTTCGTGGTCCTGGCTCAAAGCGTCAACCTCGCGGCCGTCACCGTCGCCTACGCCATGCCAGAGCGTGCCGGTGCGGTTTTCGGTCGCCTGTCCGACGCGTTGGCGCGCTACGACCGACCGATCCTCATCGTGGTCGGCCTCGTCTTTGGTACGTGGTTCCTGCTGAACAGCCTGCGCGGGCTGGGCATTCTCTGACGGTATGATCCGCGACCGATGACCTCCCGACTCCCGGCTCTTGGTCCCCGCGGGGAAGGGTGGGTTGTCGGCCAGCTGGTCCTCTTCGCCGTCATCGGGGTCGCCGGCCTCCTGGCCCTGGCCGACAGCGGGTCCGTGGCCCCATGGGGAGCCCCTGCCTCCGTCGTGGGACTGGTCGCGATCGGGCTCGGCGGGTTCGTCGCCTTCCGGGGCGTCTGGGACCTGCGAGACAGCCTCAGCCCGTTCCCGCGTCCGGTCTCCGGTGCCGCGCTCGTCGATACCGGCGCGTACCGGCTCATTCGCCACCCGATCTACAGCGGGCTGCTGCTGGCATCGGTCGGTTGGAGCCTGGTCACGGGCTCGATCGTGGCGATTGCGGCGACCGTGCTGCTGTTCCTGTTGTTTGTCGGCAAGGCGCACCGCGAGGAGGCCTGGCTGGTGACGGTGCACCCGGAGTACCGCGCCTACCAGCAGCGGACCAAGCGCTTCATCCCGTGGATCTATTAGACAGCCGGTGACGCCGGTCGAGGTCACAACGGCTGGTCCCGGCCTGCCCCGTCGTGCGCGGCTGGCCGCCTACGCGGCGGTGTTCCTGGCGTTCCTGGACAACTTTGCCCTGCTTCCGTTGATCGCGCCACGCGCCCAGGAGCTCGGCGCGGACGCCCTGGGGGTCGGCCTCGCGGTCGCGGCCTATTCGCTCACCAACCTGGTCCTCAACCTCGTCGGCGGCTCGTTGACGGACCGGGTTGGGCGGCGCCTGATCCTGCTCGTCTCGCTCGCGGTCTCACCGATCTGCATCGCCATCTACGGCCTGGCCGACACCCTGCCGGTCTTCCTTGCCGCGCGCGTCGTGCACGGGGCCTTCGGCGGGTTCCTGACCGCATCGCTCTTCGCGCTGCTGGCCGATCTCGCGCCCGAGGGGGAGCGGGGGCGAACGATCGGACGGGCAGGCGCCCTGATCGGCGCTGCCGCCGTCGTGGGGCCGGCGGTTGCCGGGCTGGCGGCGCGGGAGTTTGGCTCCGGCCCGGTCTTCCTGGGCGTGGCCGCGATCATCGCCATCGGTCTGCTGGCAGTTCGAGGCGCGATCCCGGAGACCCTGCCACCGGCAGCGCGTTCGGACCGACCCGGGACCTGGGTGCGGCTCCTCTCCGATCCGCGGCTGCGGGTGGCGTACCTGGCGATCTTCGGCCTGGAGGCCGGAGTGGGGATCGTGACCGGGTTCCTGAAGGATGGCCTCATCGATCGGCAGATGGCCGCCGGGATGGACGCCGAGCGGGCGCTGCGCTACGCGACCGGCGCACAGGGAGGCCTCTTCAGCATCTTCGCGCTGGTGGCCGTCATCCTGATGCTCAGTCCGCTGGCCCGACGCGTGGACCGCCGTGGCGTTCTGGGACTGTCCATGGCCGGGCTGGGGTTCCTCGCCGTGTCCACGGCGATCCTGGCCTTCGGTGGGGCCATCGTCACCGACTCGGTGGCCATGGTCCTGTACGGGATCGGGTTCGGGCTGCTGTTCCCGGCCGCTGCCGGCATGGTGGGGATCGCGGCTCCGGCCCCGGAGCGTGGCCGCGCTTACGGCATCTTCAACTTCTCGTTCGACGCGGGAATCTCGGTTGGGCCGCTGCTCGCCGGGGCCCTGGCCGCCTCGACGATCGGCCTGGAGCCGTTCCTCACGGCCACCGCGCTCATCGCGGCCGTTGCGCTGATCATCCCGCTCGCTGCTCGCGGACGATCAGTGGTCGACCCAGCCGCGGGCCTCCCTGTCGAAGGCAGCGGCCCCTGACGCGACCTCGAGCGGCCTGGCGGCCGCTAGGGGGCGATCTGGTCCAGGAGGGCGGCGAAGTCGGTGACCGCCATTTCGCCGGTGGTACGCAACTGGACGATGCCGTCGGCAGTCACAAAGACCCAGCCGGGAAACGCCATCCCTCCCAGGGCGCGGTATGCGCTGGAGTCCGCGTCGTCAATGAGCGTGGGCTGCGTCCATCCCACGCTCGACAGCCACTCGGACGGTGGGTAGTTCGGTCGCGTCTCGCTGATGGCGGTTGTCACGCCCACCAGGTCCACCCCATCAGGCAGCTGGTTCGCGGACAGCCACGCCACGATTCGCGGCACCTCGGCCTGGCAGTGGGGGCACCAATGGGCAAGGACCATGATGGCCTTCGCCCGCCCGTCGGGAGCAATCGTGAGTGCCCGGCCATCCAAGCCGATCCCGGTCAGGCTCGGGAGGGTCATGCCCACGGCTGGATCGGCGGCGTCCGCCGCGTACGTTGGCAGGGGCGTCCCGGAGATGCCGACCGGCTGCGTCGCAGGCTCGGCGAGGGGGGCGCTTCCGATGGTGAGCACCACGGCCATGACCGCGGCCACCACGAGCACCGCACCGATGCCCACCCCGAAGACGAGTCGACGCTGCCCCGACGAGTCGGGTTGTGCCGTTCGTCGCTTCTGCGTGGTCGTGGTCTTCCGCTTCTGCGTCACGCCTCTGCCTCCTCGTCAGGCGGGGTGACGATCCACAGCAGGACGAGGATGGTCACGAACCCGATGAGCGCCATGACCGGGATGGTGACGAATCCGAAGCGCTCGAGATCGATGGCACTGCAAGGCACGTCCAATGAGCACGATCCGCTCGGGAGCCCCGGCAGCCGCTGGAGGAGGGTGTGGTACGCCGAGAGCGCCACACCGATGACGGCCAGGGCGGTGGCGTACGGCCGGATCCCGATGTCGCTGCGCAGCGCCGCAAGAAGCAGGATCACCGCCAACGGATACATCGCGATCCGCTGGTACCAGCAGAACGTGCACGGGATGAGGCCCGCGACGAGGGAGAAGTAGAGGCTGCCGGCCATGGCGGTGGCGGCCACGATCCATGCCAGCCACAGGTGATACGGGCCGACCGCAGCGCGGAGCGCCGCCAGCCAGCCTCGTGCGCTCTCCGATCCGGCCGCCGCCAGGCGCAGGACCACCGCGCCGAGGCTTCCGGCCGCGGCCAGCAGGGCCAGGATGGCGAGGAAGTTCGAAACCGGAACGAGGCCCATCGGTCAGCCCGTGATCTCGGCACGTTCGGTGAAGACCGCCGCGACGAGCAAGGAGCCGAACAGCCAGGTGGCCACCAGCAGCATCGCCGTCGTCTGCGACACCGGGTCCGGCCCGCCCTGGAACCCGCCGGTGTTCCCGAGCGCCGCGTTGGCCACGTTGAACGGCATGTAGCGGACGATGTCGGGCAGGAAGATCCCCGCGAACGTCTCCCCGAAGTACAGGGCGATCCCGATCCCGATCCCGGCCAGCTGGCTGCGGGCAAGGGTCGCCACCGCAAACCCGATCGCGCACTGTTCGGTCATCACGAACCAGCCCCGGGCGAACTCCTCGGGAAGCTTGCGGAGCGTGTCCGCGTCGCCGACGCCATCGGTCGACACGCCCGCGATGTTGGCGCCCACGAACGCGGCCAGCACGCCCGCCCCGAAGGAGACGAGCAGGCCCACCACCAGGAACGCGGACACCGCGCCGAAGGTGAGGAGGATGTAGCGACTTCGAGACTCACCGCGGGCCACGGCCATCTTCAACGTGCCCCACCCCCATTCCGAGCCGGCGACCGCGGCACCGAAGATCACCGCGAAGAGCCCTCCCAGGCCCAGCACGAACTGCAGGATCAGGGTGTAGGCACCCGGGAAGGTCAGTAGCAGGAGAGCCTCTGGACGCCCGCCACCACCCCCACCACCGCCATCGCCGCCCTGTCCGCCGCTGGCCGCCACGGCCAGGATGATGAGCACCAGCAGACCGGCCAGGAGCCCGAACGTCAGGTAGGTCGCCGGTCGTCGCGCCAGCTTGCGGATGCCGGACCGAAGGACTCTCATCGGATGCCCTGGAACGTGCCTTCGTGGCTGGCCGACTCGTCCGCGGTGAGGCTCAGGAACAGCTCCTCGAGCTGGCTCCCGGCCTCCAGCCGCGAGGCGTAGATCCCGCCCTCGGCCAGCACCTGGTTGATTTCGCCGGCCCGCTCCGCGCCGATCCGAACCGTCAGCCAGCCCGGTATCTCGTCTGACACCTCCACCGCGCCGGGGTTCGGCAGACGGCCGAGCAGCTCGCGGGCGGTGGCGACCTGGTCGGCGGCCACCCGGACCTTGATCGCGTCCTCCCCCTGGAGGAGGGCCTCCATCGACCCCTCCTTGACGAGCTTGCCGGCGGCGATGATCCCGATCACGTCGGCCATCTGCTGGACCTCGGCCAGGAGGTGGCTGGACACGAACACGGTCTTGCCCGTCGAGGCGAGGTGTTGCAGCGTCTCGCGCATGGCCACGATTCCCGCGGGATCGAGACCATTGGCCGGCTCGTCCAGCAGGAGCAGCTTGGGGTCGCTGAGGAGGGCCGATGCAATGCCCAGTCGCTGTTTCATGCCCAGCGAGTAGCCGCCCACTTTGTCCGTGGCTCGCTCCTGGAGACCGACCAGGTCCAGCAGCTCCTCGATCCGAGCGGTGGTGGTCCGGGCACCGGTGGCGCCCATCGCTCGCAGGTTCTCGCGGGCGTTGAGGAACGGGTAGAAGGACGGGCTCTCGATCAGGGCGCCGACCTCGAACAGCCGCTTTCGATCTCGCCGGCCGAAGGGGAGGCCGAGGACCTCGATGCTCCCCCCGTCCGGGTGGAGCAGCCCGGTCAGGAGCCGCATGGTGGTCGTCTTGCCCGCACCGTTCGGCCCCAGGAAGCCGTACACCACGCCGGCGGGAACGGACAGGTTCAGCCCGTTCAGGGCGACACGCGACCCGTAGCTCTTCCGAACGTCGCGGGTGGCGAGGGCGAGGCCGTCGGCCGAGGCAGTCATGAGCCG
>Ga0210138_1000215_pt1 | contig 13919 bp, 10 predicted proteins | sample Browns_ThreeSqC__FD_184850 | JGI IMG/M metagenome (GOLD analysis project Ga0210138, IMG submission 184850) | Wetland microbial communities from the San Francisco Bay, California, USA, that impact long-term carbon sequestration -... | ecosystem: Environmental > Aquatic > Marine > Wetlands ... | reverse complement strand
GTTACCGGCCCGAGGTGCTCGAGGTATCGATCACCGGGCGCGGGCTGGACGGGCGGCGTGCCGAGCGCACGGTCGCGGCGATTCTGCAACTGACAGTGCGCGAGGCGCTCGATTTCTTCGCCGAGGACAAGGAGGTGGTCGCGCGACTCAAGCCGCTAGCCGACGTCGGCCTCGAGTACCTGCGGCTCGGGCAGCCGGTGCCCACGCTCTCGGGCGGCGAGGCGCAGCGCCTCAAGCTCGCCGGCCATCTCGCCGAGGCCGCGGCGCGAAGCCGGCCGCGCGGCGCAGCCGAGGCGCGCGCAGGCGGCAAGCTGTTCATCTTCGACGAACCGACCACCGGGCTGCACTTCGACGACGTGGCGAAGCTGCTCGGCGCGTTCAGGAAGCTGCTCGCCGCGGGGAACTCGCTCGTCGTCATCGAGCACAATCTCGACGTCGTGCGCAGCGCCGACTGGATCATCGATCTGGGTCCGGAGGGAGGGGACGCCGGCGGGTCGGTGGTCTGTGTGGGGACGCCCGCGAAGGTGATGGCGGATGCGAGTTCGCATACCGGGCGGGCGCTCCGAGAATACGCCGCGGCGATCGGCAAGGGCTGGAAGGATGGATCGGCACTTGCAAGTGCCGATCTGGTATCAAACCCTCTGCTGCGGGAGTCTGCGGTCGGTCGCTATCTCGGCAATGCGATCCGCGTGCACCATGCGCGCGAGCACAACCTGAAGAACATCGACGTAGAGATCCCGCGCGAGCGCTTCAGCGTGATCACCGGCGTGTCGGGCTCGGGCAAGTCCACCCTCGCCTTCGACATCCTGTTCGCGGAGGGCCAGCGGCGCTATCTCGAGTCGCTCAATGCCTACGCGCGCCAGTTCGTGCAGCCGCAGGCGCGGCCGGACGTGGACGCGATCTTCGGCATTCCGCCGACGGTGGCGATCGAGCAGCGCACCAGCCGCGGCGGATCGAAGAGCACGGTCGGCACGCTCACCGAGGTGCACCATTTCCTGCGCCTGCTGTACGTCAAGCTCGGCGTGCAGCACTGTCCGGACTGCCGCCTGCCGATCGAGCCGCAGAGCGAGGACGCGATCGCGGCGCGGCTGATGACCGAGTTCCGCGGCCAGCGCGTGGGGCTGCTCGCGCCTCTGGTGGTCAACCGCAAGGGCGTCTATACGGACCTCGCGAAGTGGGCGGCCGGCAAGGGCTACACGCACCTGCGGGTGGACGGCGCGTTTCTCCCGGTGGACCCCTTTCCGCGCATCGACCGCTTCAAGGAGCACAGGATCGAGCTGCCGCTGGCCGATCTCAAGGTGACGCCCGCGAACGAGCGCGCGCTGCGCGAGAGCCTCGCGCGCGCGCTCGAGCTCGGCAAGGGCATGGTGCATGTGCTTGCCGACCTCGACGCGCTGATGCGCGCCGCCGCGCAGGGCCGCAAGCAGGGCGCAGAGCGCATCGAGCTCGCGCTGCGCGAGCAGACGTTCTCGACGCTGCGCGCCTGTCCGTCCTGCGGGCGCAGCTTCCCCGAGCTCGATCCGCGCCTGTTTTCCTACAACTCGAAGCACGGCTGGTGCGCGGACTGCTACGGCACCGGGCTGTCGCTCGAGCGGGTCGGCTGGGACGAGGAGCGCTCGCGCACCGGGACCGAGGACCACGTGCTCGATTCCTGGATCGACTGGCTCGAGGTCGACGAGCGCTGCGGCGCCTGCGACGGCCAGCGCCTAAACCCCGAGGCGCTCGCGGTGCACTGGCGCGGACGCTCGATCGCCGCGCTCTCGGCGCAGCCGATCGCGCGACTCGCCGGGCTGCTCGCGGGCTTGCACCTGGAGGGCCGCGAACAGGAGATCGCGCGCGACCTGGTCGCCGAGCTGCGCAGCCGCCTCGGCTTTCTGTCCGACGTGGGACTCGCGTACCTCACGCTCGATCGCTCGGCGCCGACGCTCTCGGGCGGCGAGGCGCAGCGCATCCGGCTCGCCGCGCAGCTCGGCTCCAACCTGCGCGGCGTGTGCTACATCCTCGACGAGCCGACGATCGGGCTGCATCCGCGCGACAACCGCATCCTGCTCGACGTGCTGCAACGCCTGGAAGCCAAGGGCAATACGCTGATCGTCGTCGAGCACGACGAGGAGACGATCCGCCGCGCGAGCCACGTGATCGACCTCGGCCCGGGCGCAGGACGGCTGGGCGGGCGTGTAATCGCGCAGGGCAGCGCGGCCGATCTCATTGCCTCGCCCGACTCGATCACCGGGCGCTTCCTCGCCGCACCGCTCAGGCATCCGCTGCAGCCGCGCCGCGCGGTGGGGGCGCAGGCCGCGTCGCTGCGCGTGGAAGGCGCGGCCCTGCACAACCTGAAGCGTGCGGACGCGCGCGTGCCGCTCGCGCGGCTGGTCGTGGTGACCGGCGTTTCCGGCTCGGGCAAGTCGACCTTTGCGCGCAACGTGATTCACGACAACCTCGCGCGCCTGCTCGCCGCACGGCGCAAGCCGAAGCGCGATGCGGCGCTCGCCGGCTGCCGCGGGCTCAAGGGCTGGCAGGCGATCGAGCGCGTGCTCGAGGTCGACCAGACGCCGATCGGCAAGACGCCGCGCTCCTGCCCCGCCACCTACGTCGGCTTCTGGGACGCGATCCGCCGCCTGTTCGCCGATACGACCGACGCGCGCATCCGCGGCTGGGCCGCGAGCCGGTTTTCGTTCAACACCAAGGGCGGGCGCTGCGATGTCTGCGACGGCCAGGGCATGCAGCGCATCGAAATGTCGTTTCTGCCGGACGTCAAGGTTGCCTGCGAGGCCTGCGGTGGCGCGCGCTTCAATGCCGACACGCTCGGCGTGCGCTGGCGCGAGCGCTCCATCGGCGAGGTGCTCGCGCTGAGCGTGGACGAGGCGGTCGAGTTCTTCGCCGCGCATCCCACGATCCATCATGCGTTGCGCCTGCTGCAGGACGTGGGCCTCGGCTACCTGACCCTGGGGCAGTCGAGCCCTACCCTGTCGGGCGGCGAGGCGCAGCGCATCAAGCTCGTCACCGAGCTGGCCAAGGTGCGCGTAGACGCAAACGGCAACGGCAGCGGGCGCGCGCGCGGCCGCAGCCTTTCCGCGCGCACGCTCTATGTGCTGGACGAGCCTACGGTCGGACTGCACATGGCCGACGTAGAGAAGCTGATCCGCGTGCTGCATCGACTGGTCGACGCGGGCAACACGGTGCTGGTCATCGAGCACAACCTGGACGTGATCGCGGAGGCCGACTGGATCGTCGACCTCGGCCCGGAAGGCGGCGACGCCGGAGGGCGCGTCGTCGCGCAGGGTTCACCCGAGGACGTCGCGCGCGCCGCGCGCCGCAGCCACACCGGGCAGGTGCTGGCGCAGTTTCTCGCCGAGCGGGCGGCGTAGCCGCCGCGGGCAAGACCTCGCGCGGCCTAGAACAGCAGGTTGGGCAGCGCGAGCGTGATCTGCGGCACGTAGGTCACGATCACGAGGAACACGAGCAGCACCATCAGCCAGGGCAGCGCCGCGTGCACCACCTGGCCGATCGACATTCGCGTGATGCCCGCGGTGACGAACAGGTTCAGTCCCACGGGCGGCGTCACCATGCCGATCTCGAGGTTGACCACCATGATGATGCCGAGGTGCACCGGGTCGATGCCGAGCTGGGTGGCGATCGGGAACAGGATCGGCGCCAGGATGAGGATGATCCCGGTCGGCTCCATGAAGGCGCCCGCGGCGAGCAGCAGCAGGTTGACGACGATCAGGAAACCCCAGGCCGGCATGCCCCAGGAGACGATCTGCTCCGCGATCGCCTGCGGGATGCGCTCGGTGGTCAGTACGTGCGCGAACAGCAGCGCGTTGGCGATGATGAACATCAGCATCACCGTGACCTTCGAGGCTTCCACCAGCACCTTCGGCACCTGAGTGAACTTGACGTCGCGGTAGACGAACACTGCGATGAAGAAGGCGTACACCGCCGCCACGCCGGCGGCCTCGGTCGGCGTGAAGATGCCGCCGTAGATGCCGCCGAGGATGATCATGATCAGCAGCAGCCCCCACAGTGAATCGCGCCCGGCGACGATCACCTCGCGCAGGCTGGCGCGCGGGTTGCGCGGCAGGTCGAGCAGCGTCGCGCGCACGTAGATCGCGATCATCAGCATCAGGCCGAGCACGATGCCGGGGACGATGCCGGCGATGAACAGCTTGCCCACCGAGGTCTCGGTGGTCGCACCGTACACCACCATGACGATCGACGGCGGGATGAGGATGCCCAGGGTGCCCGCGTTACACACCACGCCGGCTGCGAAGGGCAAGGTGTAGCCGGCGCGCGTCATTCCGGCGATCACTATTGAGCCCACCGCGACCACCGTGGCGGGCGACGAGCCCGAGACCGCGGCGAACAGCATGCAGGCGAGCACCGAAGAGATCGCGAGGCCGCCGCGCAGGTGGCCTACGCAGGCGATGGCGAAGCGGATCATGCGCCGCGCCACGCCGCCGGTGGTCATGAACGCGCCGCCCAGAATGAAGAACGGAATCGCGAGCAGCGTGAAGTGCTCGGAGGTCTCGAACAGCTTGAGCGAGAGCGAGGCGAGCGAGTCCTTGCCGAAGAAGAGGATGGTCACGAGCGACGACAAGCCGAGAGCGACCGCCACCGGCATGCCGATCAGCATGAACAGGAACAGCAGCGCGAACAGGATCGCGGTGGTCACCGCGCGTCCTTGTCGGTGTCGACCACGGCGTGCTGCAACGCGTCCTTGACCTCGTCGCCGAGCAGGTGCGCGTCGCGGCCGGTCGCCAGGCGCCAGAACACCTGGCCGAAGCGCAGGAACAGCAGCGCGAAGCCGATCGGCAGCACCAGCCGCGGCACCCACTGCGGGATCGGCAGGTCCTGAGCCATGATGCCGATCTCGTACATCTTGGCGACGTAGGTCCAGCCGCCGACGAACACGATCACGGCGTAAACCATGCACAGCGCCGCCGCGAGCATGCCGAGCGCGCGCGCCCTGCCCGGCGAAAGCGCCTTGACCAGCATTTCGACGCCGATGTGCGAGCCGACGCGCACGCCGTACGAGGCGCCGAGAAAGATCAGCCAGGCGAACAGGAAGGTGTTGAGCTCGAGCGCCCAGACGAAGCTGTAGTTGAAGACATAGCGCGCGACCACCTGCGTGAAGGTGATCAGGGTCATCGCCGTGAGGAGGACGGCCAGCAGGCCCTCCTCCAGGCGGTCCAGCCAGATGCGCAGCTGCATCACGCGCGCAACGCCGCGGCGCGAGAGGCTACTGGTTCGACTTCTGCGCGGTCTGGATCAGGTCTGCGCCGATGCCCGACTCGAACTTCTTCCAGACGGGCTCCATGGCCTTGCGCCAGGCGGCGACGTCGTCCTTCGACAGCGTCTGGATCCTGGCTTTGCCGGCCTCGGCGATGCGCTTCTGGTCGCGCTCGTTCAGCTCGCTCGCCAGCTTGTTGGCGTGCGCAGTCGCTTCGTCCATCGCCTTGGTCAGGCCATCGCGCACGTCGGGCGGCAGCTTCGCCCACCAGCCGGCATTGGTAATCACCATGTACTCGACCAGGCCGTGGTTGGTCACCGCGATCGTCTTCTGCACCTCGTGGAACTTCTGCGAGTAGATGTTCGACCAGGTGTTCTCCTGACCGTCCACGACGCCCGTCTGCAGCGCCTGGTAGACCTCGCTGAACGCCATCTTCTGCGGGTTGGCGCCGACCGCGCGGAACTGCGCCTCGAGCACGTCCGAGGGCTGGATGCGGAACTTTAGCCCCTTGACGTCCTCCGGCCGCAGCAGCTTGTCCTTGTCGCTGGAGAGCTGCTTCATGCCGTTGTGCCAGTAGGCGAGACCCTGGATGCCCTTCGATTTCATTTCGCTCAGCAGCGCCTTGCCCTGCGGCCCGCTTTGGAAGCGGTCCACCGCCGCGATGTCGTCGAACAGGAACGGCAGATCGAACACCTGGAGCTTCTTGGTGTAGCGGTCGAACTTGGACAGCGACGGCGCGATGAGCTGCACGTCGCCGAGCAGAAGCGCTTCCATCTCCTTGCCGTCACCGAACAATTGCGAGCTCGGGAAGACCTGCACCTGCACCTTGCCGGGCAGGAGCTTTTCGGCGACTTCCTTGAATTTCAGCGCGCCCTGGCCCTTAGGGGTGGCCTCGGCGACGACGTGGCTGAACTTGACGACGATCGGTTGAGCAAGCGCGGCGCCCGATGCGACGATCAGCGCCGCACTTGCGACTGCGGCAATCAACTTCATGAGTGACTCCAGTGAATAAGGGGAAAACCCGGATCGGCCGGGCGCCAACGAACGACCACTCCCTCCCCGGGGGGCGGCAGATTGGATCAGAACCGCGCGCCCGCGGCAACTGATTGACCGCAATCAAGCCAGGTGCATATCAGGAAACCCTGATGCACCGCAGCACGACCCGCTCAGCGCACCCGCCGGCCCCGCTCGGCGTCGGGCACGCGCAGCCCGGAGGCCGTGATCTGGCGATCGAGATCCACCTTCCACATCTGGCGCAGTTCCTCGTTCCCCCAGCGCCGGATGCCGAGCGCCACTGCACGCGCACTGATCTTCGATTCGGCCGCGCCGAAGGTATCGAGCGAGTGCGGGTACCACTTGTCCACCGCGCGCTGCGCCTGCGCCGGCCCCGCCCCGCACAGGTCCTGGTAGCGCGGGTCCTTGACCAGGTCGCGGATGCGGCGTGCCCCGAACGAGGCGTGGAAGCGCTCCTCATGCACCATCGTGGTCATCTCGCGCGCAAAGGGCGCGAAGCTGCAGTCCTCGAACGCGCGCAGGTGGTACCACGCGACATGGTCCATCAGGAAGCAGAACCCGCACAGGTCGACCCAGCTGTCGAACGGGACGTTGAACGCATGCAGCAGGTGCTCGCCTTGCTTCAGCGTCAGCAGGCGCTCGGCCATCGCCTCGCCTTCCGCGCCGAAGCTGCGCAGCAGCCGGCAGTCGATGAACCCCTGGTGCGCCTCGTCTGCGCAGACCTGCGCCTGCGCGTAACGGTCTTCCGGGGTCGGCCCCTGGTTGATCCAGGGCTGGTGCTGCTCCACCGAGGCGAACTCGGTCGAGGCGAGCGCATAGACGATCTTGAGCAGCGTGTCGCGGTACTCTGCCGGCATCTGCTCGGGCGTCTCGATCTTGCGCATGCCCTTCATCTCGCCCCACATCACCGTCCTGGAAATGCTCATCGGCACGCTCCCGTCGTCACCAGGACCACTGTAACGCGGGCGCCGGCGCGGGACCAGACGCGAATCGGTAGACTAGGCGGCTGCCGTCCCGTCCTCGATCCGTCTCCGCCTGCGCCATGCGCGAACCCCAGCCGAACAGCATCCACCTGAAGGACTATGCACCGCCCGCGTTCCTGGTCGACGCGGTCGAACTGGACGTCGAGCTCCGGGACGAAGACGCGTTGGTGCACGCCGTGCTTGCGCTGCGCCGCAACCCTCGGGCGGGCGCCACGGACGACCCGCTCGTGCTCGACGGCGAAGCGCTCGAGCTCGTGTCGCTCGCGCTCGACGGCGTGCCGCTGCGCGCCAACACCTACAGCCTGCAGCCGACGCGGCTCGAAATCACGCATCTGCCGGACGCCTGCCGCCTGGAGACCGTCTCGCGCATCGTGCCGCAGAAGAACACCACGCTCGAGGGTCTCTACGCGACCAAGACCGGTTTCGTCACCCAGTGCGAGGCCGAGGGCTTCCGGCGCATCACCTGGTTCCCCGACCGGCCGGATGTGATGGCGCGCTACACGACGGTCATACACGCGGATCAGGCCAGGTACCCGGTGCTGCTGTCGAACGGCAACCGCACGGCGGCGGGCGAAGAGCCTGGCGGGCGGCACTGGGCGCGATTCGAGGATCCGTTCCCAAAGCCGTGCTACCTCTTTGCGCTGGTCGCGGCCAGGCTCGATTGTCTCGAGCACCGGTTTGTCACGCGCTCGGGCAAAAGCGCCGAGCTCGCGGTCTACGTCGAGCCCGGCAAGCTCGACCAGGCCGCCTGGGCGATGGACTGCCTGCAGCGGGCGATGCGCTGGGACGAGGCGCGCTTCGGCCTCGAGCTCGACCTGGACCATTACAAGATCGTCGCCGTAGGCGACTTCAATTCCGGCGCGATGGAGAACAAGGGCCTCAACATCTTCAACACCCGCTTCGTGCTCGCGCGCCCCGATGTGGCGACCGACAGCGACTACTTCAACATCGACCGCGTCGTCGCGCACGAATACTTCCACAACTGGACCGGCAATCGCGTCACCTGCCGCGACTGGTTCCAGCTCTCGCTGAAGGAAGGGCTGACGGTGTTCCGCGACCAGGAGTACGGCGCCGATACCTACTCGCGCGCGGTGACGCGCATCCAGGAGGTGCGCATGCTGCGCGCGGCGCAGTTTGCGGAGGATGCCGGGCCGATGGCGCATCCGGTACGGCCGCAGTCCTACGTCGAGATCCGCAACTTCTACACCCTGACCGTCTACGAAAAGGGCGCCGAAGTCGTGCGCATGCAGCACAGCCTGCTCGGCGAGGAGCGCTTCCAGGCCGGCATGCGCCTGTACTTCGAGCGCCACGACGGCCAGGCGGTGACCTGTGACGACTTCGTGCAGGCGATGCAGGACGCGAGCGGCGTGGACCTCGGCCAGTTCAAGCGCTGGTACGACGTCGCCGGCACCCCGGTGCTGGAGTGCGATGGCGCGTACGACGCAATCGCAAAGCGCTTCACGCTGCGCGTGCGCCAGTCGATGAATCCGCCGTTTCACGTTCCTCTCGCGGTCGGCCTGGTCGGGCCGGCGGGCGAGGAACTCCTGCCCGAGGGCACGCGCGTTCTGTCCGTGTGCGAGCGCGACGCACAGTACCTGTTCGAAGGCGTGCCGGCGCAGCCCGTGCCCTCGCTGCTGCGCGGTTTTTCCGCGCCGGTGATCCTAAAATACGACTACTCGGAAGCCGAGCTCGTGCACCTGATGGCGCGCGATCGCGACGCCTTCAATCGATGGGAGGCGAGACAGCGCCTGGCGACGACGCTCATCCTCGAGCGCGCCGGCGAGCCCTCGCGCGCGTTTCTCGATGCCTGCGCGCGGGCGCTGGAGACCAGCGCGGAGGATCCGGCGTTCGCCGCCGAGGCCCTCGCGGTGCCTGCGGAGAGCTTTCTCGCCGAGCAGCTCGCCGAAGTCGATCCTGACGTGCTGCACGCGGCACGCACCCGCCTGCGCCGCGTGATCGCCGAGCAGCTGAAGGGCAGGCTGCTCGAGGTCTACCGCGCAAACGCCGTCGAAGGCCCCTACCGCCCCGACGCCGCCTGCGCGGGCCGGCGCGCGCTGCGCAACACGGCGCTTTCGCTGCTCATGGAGCTGGAGACCGTGGACGTCCGCGCGCTGTGCTACGAGCAGTACGCGCAGTCGGACAACATGACCGAGTCGTTCGCCGCGCTCGGCATGCTGGCGAGCTGCGACTGCATCGAGCGCGAGAAGGCGCTCGAGAGCTTCTACGCGCGCTGGCACGACGAGGCGCTCGTCGTAGACAAATGGCTGGCGGTGCAGGCCACCTCGCGCCTGCCCGATACCCTTGCCCGCGTGCGCCGCCTGCTCGGGCACCCCGCGTTCGATCTCAAGGTGCCGAACAAGGTCTACGCGCTGATCCGCAGCTTCAGCGCCAATCACGTGCGCTTCCACGCCGCGGACGGCGGCGGCTACGCTTTCCTCGCCGACCAGGTGATCGCGCTGAACGCGCTCAACCCGCAGGTGGCGGCGCGCATGGCGCGCGGCTTCGACCGCTGGAAGAAATTCGACGCCGCCCGGCGCGCGCATGCCCGGGCGCAGCTCGAGCGGGTGCGCGAAAGCGATGGCCTGTCGCGCGACGTTGCGGAAATTGTCAACAAGGCGCTCGACTGACGCGCCGGGGAGGACTGATGCTGCAGCTTTCGATTGCCTGCCTCGTGTTTCTCGCGCTGCACGTCGTGCCGAGCACGCCGCTGCGTCCGGCCCTCGCCGGCGCGATCGGCGAGCGCGCCTACCTCGGGCTGTTCTCGCTCGCCAGCCTCGCCGGCATCGTCTGGATGGTGCTCGCCTTCAAGGCGGCACCGAGCGCCGCGCTGTGGCCGGCGCTGCGCCACCTGCCCGCGGCGGTGATGCCGTTCGCGCTCATCCTCGTGGTCTCCGGCGGGATGACGCCCAATCCGAGCGCGGTCGGCGCGGCGAAGCTGCTCGATCGCGACGACCCCGCGCGCGGCATCCTGCGCATCACGCGCCATCCGATCATGTGGGGCATCATGCTGTGGGCGGGCGCGCACCTGCTCGCGCGCGGCGAGCTCAAGTCGACCCTGTTCTTCGGCAGCTTTCTGCTGCTGGCCGCTGCGGGAACCGTGCTGATGGACCGGCGCAAGGCGGCTATGTACAGCGAGCGATGGACGCGCTATGCGCGCCTCACCTCAAATGTGCCTTTCCTCGCCATCGCACAGGGCCGCAACCGCACCGCCTGGCGCGAGATCGGCCTGCGCAAGATCATCATCGCGCTCGTCGCCTTCGCGTTGCTGGTCCAGTTTCACCCCTGGTTGTTTGGGGCAAGACCGTATTAGGCGCGACAAGGGGTCAGACCCCTGTGGACAAGTCGCGACGCGAATCGTGAACCCAACGCCTGCATGACTTATCCACAGGGGTCTGACCCCAAGGTCGTCATTATCGGCTGCGGCTTCGGCGGCCTGTTTGCTGCGCGCGCGCTGCGCCGCGCGCCGGTCCAGGTCGTTGTCGTAGACCGCACCAACCATCATCTGTTCCAGCCGCTGCTCTACCAGGTCGCCACTGCGGGACTCGCTGCCCCAGCAATCGCCGAGCCGATCCGGCGCATCCTCGGCACGCAGGAGAACACCGCCGTGCTCTACGGCGAGGCGCGCCATATCGATGTTGCGGCACGCCAAGCGATACTCGAGGACGGTGAGGCACTCGCCTACGACCACCTCATCCTCGCCACGGGCGCGACCGACAGCTATTTCGGGCACGACGAATGGCGCGAGCACGCTCCGGGCTTGAAAACGCTGCACGATGCATTCGAGATCCGGCGCCGCGTGCTGCTCGCCTTCGAGCACGCCGAGCGCGAGCGCGATCCGGCGCGACGCGCGGCCTGGCTCACATTTGTCGTCATCGGCGGCGGCGCGACCGGCGTCGAAATGGCGGGCACGCTCGCCGAAATCGCGCGCCATACTCTGAAGGGCGAGTACCGGCGCTACGACCCGCGCAACGCGCGCGTCGTGCTCGTGGAAGCGATGGACCGCGTGCTGCCCCCGTACCCGCCCGAACTTTCAGAGCGCGCACGCCTTCAGCTCGAACGACTCGGCGTTACGGTCTGGCTCGGCCGGCGCGTCAGCGGTATCGACGCGGACGGCGTGCAGCTGGATGCCGAGCGGCTGGAAGCGAAGACCGTCGTGTGGTGTGCCGGAATCGCAGCAACACGAATCGGCGCAACGCTAGGTGTACCGCTCGGGCACGCGGGCCGCGTCATTGTCGAGCCTGACCTGTCGCTGCCAGGGCATCCCGAAATACAGGTGATCGGCGATCTCGCGCTGCTGCCGGAGCACCGCCCGCCGATCCCGGGCGTTGCGCCGGCCGCCAAGCAGATGGGCCGGCACGCGGCGCGAAACATCCTCGCCGCGCTGCGCGGCCGCTCGACGCGCCCGTTCCGCTACCGGGACTACGGCCAGCTCGCGACGATCGGCCGCAGCGCGGCCGTCGCAATGGTAGGCAGAGTCAGGTTCTGGGGCTGGCTTGCCTGGGTCACCTGGCTCACCGCCCACATCTTCTTTCTGATCGGATTCCGCAACCGGCTCGTCGTGATGATCGACTGGGCCTGGGCCTACTGGACCTTCGAGCGCTCGGCGCGCATCGTCACGCGCGCGGCCGGCGAAGATGAGACAAGAAGGACAAAGGGGACAAAAAGGGGTCAGACCCCAGTGGATAACTCGGGGGTCTGACCCCGTTGCGAGTTATCCACCGGGGTCTGACTCGATCTTTCGCTGCACCCTCTGATCGAACTTGGCGACATTGACGACGACGCGCTCGTGCGTGCCGTCGCCGATCAGCTCGCGCTCATCGTGCGCCTCGACGCGAAAGCGGATGGTGCGTCCCTCCACGGCAATCACTTCGACTTCCGCCGTGACGCGCATGCCGACCGGTGTCGCCGCGATATGGCGCACATTGAGCAGCGTGCCGAGGCTCTGGTGCCCGGCCGGCAACAGCCGCTCGATTGCATCGAGCGCGGCGGCCTCGATCAAGTTGATCATGACCGGGGTCGCGAGCACGCGCACGCGGCCGCTTCCGACGCGCGGCGCGGTGTGCTCATCGGCGACGACCAGCGTGGCGCGGCCGACGAGGCCTGGTCTTAGGGGATCCTTCACGGGGTCAGACCCCTGTGGATAAGTCATGACAGCAATCATGCAGCATGAGGCTTCTAGACTTATCCACAGGGGTCTGACCCCAACCACGACCCCAACCATGCCGCCCCGCGCACGCCACTCGAATCGCCGTGCGTGTGACGCACGAGGCGCGTGCGAACCTCGTCGGAAAAGATGTGCCTGCTCCATAGCTGCGGCACTCGCGAGTACAAAAGCTCGATGTTCGACAGACCGCCGCCGAGCACAATGACGTCCGGATCGAGCAAATTGATCACACCCGATAGCGAACGCGCGAGGCGCGCCGCGTAGCGCTCGAGCGTCGCCGCGCAGGCGGCATCTCCATTGGATACCTCGGCAGCAATATCGAAAGCCGATTTCTCATGACCTGTCGCGCGCAGGTGGTCCGCGGACATCCCGGGCCCTGAAAGGTAGGTCTCGATACAGCCCGCGCGCCCGCAATAGCACTGGGGCAGCGGCAGTTCATTTTTCTGTGGAAGCGGCAGCGGATTGTGTCCCCATTCGCCAGCGATTGCGTTGGTGCCCTGTAAAACTTTCCCGCCCACCACGATTCCGCCGCCCACGCCGGTGCCGAGAATCACGCCGAAAACGACATCGAAACCCCGCCCCGCGCCGTCGGTCGCTTCCGACAGCGCAAAGCAGTTTGCGTCGTTCGCCAGCCGCACGTCGCGCCCGAGCACGCGCGCCAGATCCTGCTGAAGGGGCTTGCCGATCAGCCAGGTCGAGTTCGCGTTCTTGACCAGACCGGTGGCGCGCGACAGCGCGCCGGGTATGCCTACGCCGACCGAGCCGCGCGCAGCGAGCGCGCGCTCGGCCTCGCTCACCAGAGCGGCCACCGCTTCGAGCGTCGCGGCGTAGTCCCCGCGCGGCGTCGGCACACGCCGGCGAAAGCGCTCCTTCCCGGAGGAATCGAGCGCGAGGATCTCGATTTTGGTTCCGCCGAGGTCGACACCCAGCCGCAACTTCGTCCGCCCTGCCAGGCTACTGCGTTCGGAGATGCTGTCGCCGGGCGTTCCAGCTCAGCGCGCCATGCGCCGGAGCTTGTCCATCGCGCGGCGAAAGCGCGGTTTCTCTTTGCGACTGTGATGGTAGGTCAGGGGGAACAGGCGGTGAACTTCCTCGACGAACTGGTCCGAAACGAACGCCATCGGTTCGCCCGACCGTGCTCGCTCGGCGTCCGCCAGTCTCGAGAGCGCCACCAGCAGCGCGGCGCACACACAGCCCGCGGCGAGAACGATCAGCAGGACAAGCGGGGACCAGGCAACCCAGACTGCCACAGGTACCGCCGCGAGGACGATCCCGAGCACCGTTTCGCCAACGGCCGTGAGCCGGGCGGGAATCACCACAGAAGAGTCGTTCATCGGCTGCTCCAGGCTTCTTCGATCCGCATCCAGCCCCTGTTCACTCTGCCCAGGGGCGCATTCTGCCCCCGGAAAGTCGCGCTTCGCAATCCCGCCCGGCCGTCAGGCGCCGATCGATCGGCCCAGGCCTCACTCGCGCTGATTGAGCGTCCAGTCGAACGCCTTGTAGAGAAGCTTGACGCTGCCATGGCGGG
>Ga0210138_1000213_pt1 | contig 13928 bp, 18 predicted proteins | sample Browns_ThreeSqC__FD_184850 | JGI IMG/M metagenome (GOLD analysis project Ga0210138, IMG submission 184850) | Wetland microbial communities from the San Francisco Bay, California, USA, that impact long-term carbon sequestration -... | ecosystem: Environmental > Aquatic > Marine > Wetlands ... | reverse complement strand
GCAGCCCTGACCGAGGCCATCGTGCAGGCCGGCGAGCGCTACAAGCTGCGGGTTCCGCTTGCCGCGCACGTCAGTGTGGGGTACAATTGGAGCATCAAGACATGAGTGCCTCACTGCCCATCCCGTTCGCGATCGGCGAGATCGTGTGGCGCTGCGGTAATGGTCACGTCGAGGAGTATCTCGTCTGTCCCGAGTGCGCCGGAACCAAGGCACTTACATTGGTTCAGGGCAACGGCGAACAAGTGTTCATCGCCTGCGCGTGCTGCTCGCTCGGGTCTGACCCGCCCTCAGGTCGCGTGAAGCGTACACGATTCGAACACCGACCTGAGCGCTTCCTGTGTGCGCGCGTCGATGTCAACGGCGATGTGATCCGCTACAGAGACGACGCACTGTCGTGCTCGTATTGCGAGGCGACACGACTCTTCCGTTCGCACGAGGAATGCCAACGCGCGTGCGACGCCGAGAACGCCCAGCGCGCTGAGGAGGAGAAGGCCCGCGCGATCGCGAATCTTGCAAGCAAACGCCGCGACATGGCGTGGTCGGTCCACTACTGGGGCCGCAAGGTGCGCGATTTGGCGAAGGACCTAGAGACGGCGCGAGCTCGGCTGGCCGTATGCAAGGACCGCGCATGAAGTTCACGACCATCCTCGTCGACGCCGACATCTACCTGCACCGCGCCTGCGCCGTCAACGGCGCGAAGGTCACCTTCGGCGATGAGACGACCTGGACCATGAACGTCCGCGCCGCCGGCGGGTGGCTGCGGCACGAGTTCACGAAGATCCGCCAGCGCCTGGACTGCACGAACATGCAGTTGGCCCTGGGCGACCGGGCCGCGAACTTCCGCAAGGACCTGGCCCCATCGTACAAGTGCCACCGCGCGGCCTACTTGCGCCCGCCCGGCTTCGCCGAGCTCGAAGCGAACATGGTCGCCCACGCCAAGGTCCACCGCGCCCCCCGCCTGGAGGGCGACGACATCCTGGGCCTGCTCGCCACCAAGGAACCTACCGAGGGGAAGGTCATCGTCACTATCGACAAAGACCTCCAGCAAATTCCAGGTTGGCACTACAACCCGGATACGGACGAGCTCATCGAGGTCACGCCCGAGCAGGGCGTCCTATTCCACCTGACTCAGACCTTGACCGGAGACCGGACGGACGGCTATCCTGGTCTGCCCGGGTGCGGGCCTGTGAAGGCGGCGAAGATCCTCCTCGGCCAGGACGGCGACGAAGAGGACGTCTGGGAGCGCATCGTGGACGCCTTCGAGTTGAAGAACTTGACCCGCGATGATGCCCTCCTCCAAGCCCGCCTGGCATTCGTGTTGCGCCAGGGCTACTACAACCGCAAGACCCAGGAGATCAAGCTGTGGACACCCCCGACGTGAGCTCGGCCAACTTCAACCAGCCGCGGGTATCGACCGACGCGAAGGCCCGCAAGTCTCTGCCGCTCTGCACCGGCTGCCTGGACTACTTCCCGGACGCCCTGCTCGCCGTGGCCGAGCTCAGCCGGATCGGGAACGACCAGCACAATCCGGGGCAGCCGCTGCACTGGGCGAAGGACAAGTCGACCGACGAGCCAGACGCCCTCCTTCGCCACCTGATCGACCGAGGCAAGCGGGACACGGACGGGGTCCGGCACAGTGCGAAGGTGGCCTGGCGGGCGCTGGCTTTGCTCCAGCGGGAGATCGAGGCGGAACGCTCATGAGGATCTACCTGGCAGGACCGATGCGCGGCTATCCCGACAACAACGCCTCGGCCTTCGTCGAGGCCACGGTCCGGCTGCGCGGCCTCGGCCACGAGGTCTGGAGCCCGATCGAGGCCGACGCGCAGGCCGACGATCTCGGCATCCTGGCCTGTATGCAGCGGGACTTGCCCGCCCTCCTGCAGCAGCAGGCCGTCGTGCTGCTGGACGACTGGAACCGTAGCCACGGTGCCTGTCTAGAGCGCCACGTCGCCGACGTGGTCGGGCTCCAGGTCTTCTATTACGAGCCCAAGATCCCCGGATCCTTGATCCGGGCATCGAGCCACGACTGGCGTTGGAAGGCCGGGGCAGCCTTCGTTCCGTAACTGGTGACAGCCACCGCCGAAATCCTGCCCCTCCCCCTAGAACCCCCACCCCCCCGCCGCCTACCGCCATGGATCTCACCGAAGATGAGTTCCCGGTATGGTGGGGGGCGGTCCTGGACTCCGAAGGCTACGTCGGATGGGATGGGACCGCCCGGATCCAGGTCACCTCCACCCATCGCCCAACCTTGGAACTCCTCCAGCGCCGGCTCGGCGGGACGATCCGGCGCCTCCAGGTGGTCCCGGGGCAGAAGAAGACCAGATTCCAGCTCGGCCTAACCGGCCCCGCCGCCCGCTCCGCCCTAGCCGTAGCCTTACCGTATATATACGAGAAGCGTCCCCAGGTGGAGCTCATACTCGCCCTAACGCCAGTGGGCGGCCGGCGCCGCCTGACCGACCACGACCGCGAACTCCGTGCCCGCACCCAGCGCGAGCTCAAGCAGCTTCGCCACGCCACATAATGAGCGACCGCATCGACCTCACCAGGGGCCCTCCGTCCATCTCGCTCGCCTTGGTCGAGTATCTGGAGGCCGTCTACCCGGACCGGTTCCCTACGGTCACCGGGGCCGGGGCCGAGGCCATAGCCCTGGACCTCATGCGCCAGAGGGGAGCCCGAGAAGTCGTGGCCTTCCTGCGCCACCACCTCGACGCCCAGTCCCGGCCCACGTCTCCGCGTCCCACGTCATAGCCAATGTGCATCGGATCCACCACCGGCGGCCAGTCCGGGTTCACCAAGACCCAGGGCGGGCCCAACCCGTACGCCCTGACCCCGCCGGCGCCGCCTCCCCAGACGGCGACGGACATCCTGGAGCCGGAGGCCCGTCGCCGTCTGGCCGGTAAGCCGACCCAGCTGGAGCAGCAGCGCCGGCCGCTGGTGGACCGCATTGGCCTATAGCGAGCCCGGCGCGGTCTCCGGCGGGCCGGTCGGGACGGCCGCCTCGCGCTACAACCGCTGGCACCAGGTCCGGGAGCAGTTCCTCCGCCGGGCCCGGAACGCCTCCCTGCTGACCATCCCGAGCCTGGTCCCGCCCCTGGGACACGGACCGAGCTCGGAGCTCCCCACCCCCTACCAGGGAGTCGGGGCCGCCGGGGTCACCAACCTGGCGAGCAAGCTGCTGATGTCCCTGTTCTCGGTCCCCCAGCCGTGGTTCCGCCTGGTCCCCAGCGACCCCGAGGCGATCCGCAGCTCGGGCCCCAAGGTGTCCACGGAGGTCGAGGAGGGACTGGCCGCCATGGAGCGGGCCATCGCCTCCGAGTTCGAGGTCCTGGCCCTCCGCGTCAAGCTGTTCGAGGCGCTGAAGCACCTCCTGGTCGCGGGCAACGTCACCTTCCACGTCCAGCCCGACGGGGCCGCCCGCGTGGTCCCGCTGGACCAGTACGTGGCCCGCCGGGATCCCCTCGGCAAGCTGCTGTGCCTGGTGATCCGGGAGCCCCTGGACCCCGAGTACGTGCCGGCCAGCGTGCCCCAACCGCCCGTGCCGGCCATGGACCTGGGCGACGTCGGGACGCCGTTCCACCGCTCCGACGCCCGGCCCTCCGTCTCCATATACACCTGCGTGGAGTGGGACGAGGAGAGCAGCCGCTACCACGTCCGGCAGGAGATGCATGACGGCGCCCTGGTCCCGGGCTCCGTCGGCAGCTACCGCGAGGAGCTACTCCCCTGGCGCGTCCTGCGCTACGCCGCCATCGACGGCGAGGACTACGGCCGCGGGATGGTCGAGGAGGTCATCGGCGACCTGGTCTCCCTGGAGGGCCTCACGCGCGCCATCGTGGAGGCCGCCGCGATCCTGAGCCGCCTGGTCGGCCTGGTCGACCCCGCCGGGGCCGCGACCGCCGACGACCTGAACAACGCCCCGAACGGGGCCTACGTGGTCGGCCGCCCGACCGACGTGACCTACCCCCCGATCAACAAGGGCGGGGACCTGCAGGTCGTGCTCGCCGCCTCCAACCGCATCGAGGATCGTCTCCAGCGGGCCTTCCTCCTGCACGCGACCGTCCAGCGTCAGGCCGAGCGAGTCACTGCCGAGGAGATCCGCTACGTGGCCCAGGAGCTGGAGGGCACCCTCGGGGGCGTCTTCAGCGTGCTCTCCCAGGAGCTCCAGCTGCCGCTGGTCCGCATGTTCATGGAGCGCATGGTGCGCCAGGGCAAGATCAAGCGCCTGCCCTCCCGCGCCGTCCGCCCCGCCATCGTCACGGGCATCGAGGCCCTCGGCCGAGGCCAGGAGCTCACCCGCCTGACCGTGGCGGCGCAGACTGCCCAGGCCGTCGTGGGTCCTGAGCAGTTCGTCCAGAATATCAACGTCCGTACCTTCCTCGGAGCGATCTTCGCCGCCGCCGGAGTTGACACGAACGGTCTCCTCCGCACCGAGGAGGAGATCCAGCAGGCCGCGCAGCAGGCCCAGGCCATGGCCCTCGCCCAGCGCGTCGGGCCGCAGGTCGTCAACGCCATCGGGCCGGGGGTCGCCCAGCGCCTCGGCCTCAACCCTGAAGCACCCGCACCAGCATGAGCGTATCGAAAGCAGTGGCGAACGACAGTCCCGCCCCGGCGCCCGCGCCCGCCACGCCCGACATCGGCGTGGTCGAGTCGCCCCAGCCGGGCGATAAGGTCACCCGCATCGAGGCCACCCCCGCCCCCGCGGGCGCCGGAGGCGACCCGCGCCCCGCCTGGCTGCCCGAGAAGTTCAAGAGCCCCGAGGACCTCAGTCGCGCGTACGGCGAACTGGAACGCCGCCTCGGCGTCATCAGCCAGGCCCCCGCGGCCCCGGCGATGCCGGTCGCACCCGCGAGCTCGGTCGCGCCCGTGAGCCCGGCAGACCCCGCGGCACCCACGACGGCGCCCAGCGCCGGCGACATCATCGCCCGCATGACCCAGGAATTCGCCTCCACCGGGGCCGTCAGCGACAAGACGCGCCAGGAGTTCACGCAGCGCACGGGCCTCCCGGACGGCTACATCGACCAGCAACTGGCCTTCCTCCACCACCAGGACCAGCAGGCCCGCTCCATCGCGACCCAGCGCCTGGGTGGCGAGGCTGCGGTCCGCGAACTCACCGACTGGGCACGCGGGCACCTGCAGCCCGCCGAGCGCGAGGCGTTCAACAGCCTCGTGTACTCCGGGGACGAGGTCAAGGCCCGCCTGGCCATCGACGGCCTGGCCGCCAAGTACGAGGCAGAGGTCGGTCGGGCCCCCCGCATCATCGCCGGCCGCCGCCCGCAGAACGACCACGGCGGCGTCATCCCCTTCCAGTCCGAGCACGAGCTCCACGCCGCCATGCGCGACAAGCGCTACCGCGAGGAGCCGGCCTACCGGGCCCAGGTCGAGGACCGGCTCCGCGTGGCCCAGAAGATGGGGCTGATCCGGTAGTGGCCGTGGCGCATGACGATTTCAGCGATCCTGTCCTGGACAGCATGATCGACCACAGATTCGGGCCCAGCTCCGTGAAGCTGACCGACGACCAGGTGGCGAGGATTGTCTCCCTCCGGGACGGGATGCGCCTCCTCGCGCGCCACATCGCCTCCCTCTGCCCGCCCTCCTGGGAGCGCGACAAGGCCCTGGAGGCCCTCGACGAGTCCCACTCCTGGACCGCCAAATCCATCGCTCGCAACTGACCATGCGCCGATTCGCCTATCTCGTCCTTTTCTACGCCGTGGCCCTCTCCCTGGCGATGCTGTTTCTCCCCGGCTGCGCGAGCGCGCCGCCCGGCGTCTACTCCGTCGAGCAGGTCACGCAAGGCCTGGAGAATAGCGTCGAGGCCGGTATCATCTCCGAGGCGCAGTCCCAGGCCGTGGGTGGCCAGATCGCCGCGGCCCACCCCGGCATCCAATGGGGCGCTATCCTCGGCACCGTCGGCACGATGGCCAGCACTCTGGCCCTCGGCTACCTTGGCATCCGCAAGGTCGACAACAAGCACATCCTTGGGAGCGAGGAGGCCGCCGCTGTGGCGGAGCTCGTCCGCACCCGCCTCCATCCCCCGTCTCAACCCGTCCAACCCTCCTAGTATCCCATGGGCAAGCAACGTCAGCGTTTCGTCAACGACTCCGCGTATCAAACTCAGCTCAGGCACGCCTTTAGCGCCGCCGTCGCCCCTACGGTCGCTGCGGCCGGTGGTACGTTCCCTGTTGTGGGTACGAAGATCCCGTTGTCGGCCGCTCAGTCGGCGAAGGCGATGCAGCCCTTCGGGCTCGGCCTGACCGGCGGCGATGTCAGCCTGGACGACACGAACGACCGGATCCTCCTGGAGCCGGGCGTATACCGCGTCGAGGTCAGCCTTCTCCTGGTCGAGGCGGGCACCGACTCCGACTATCACGTTGCCCTCACCACGGCCGCCGCCGCGGCGGTTGACGTCGAGTACGAGAACGTCCACGGCGCTGTCCTCCTGTCCGCCTCCAGTTCGCACTTCCACACGGTCCAGTACCTGACCGTGACGACCGCCCGCGCCCTGGAGCTGCACGTCGCCTGGCAGACCGCCGGCGCCACCGGGACCATCCGCCCGGGCAGCTATCTGGAAGTAGTGCGGATTGGGAACGTGGAGTGACCCAGTGTGCGGCGGCAACGCCGAATAGCCCGCATGGCGCCTGCAGCCCCGGCGCCGGACGACCGCGAAACACGGTCGCTTGAAGTAGGGGACTGGCGCTCGCGAGTCGTACAAGTGGCAGTACGGGGCCCATGCACCCCGGATGCGGGTTCGACTCCCGCCTCGCGGCGTCGATTGGCCGAGTAGCTCGAACCCGCAACCCGCGGGGCGCCCTCGCGGGCGACGCAGAGCCTCCCGATACAAAGGGATGAGGTTGGCGGTGCAAGCCCGCCCTCGGCCCCCATCCATTCGGTGTTCGCGCATAGCGAATGCCGACGTATACCCCGCCGGGGGGCTCCCCGGTACGACAGCCAGATCCGACACGAGGGTCCCCGGCCCCCCACGGGGGATAACCGCGCGACCGACCCGAGCCGAGGAGTGCGCATGTCGGCCCCCAACCGACACTGACCCCACGCCGAGCTCCCGTCATACGGGCCGCCTGATAAGCGAGCCGCGAGACGGCCGGCAACCCAAGGAGGCCTCCCATGGTGGATGATGCCATCCTCTCTCGACCGGGCGCGATCAACAACGACTTCACGCCCGAGTCGGACGCAAGTGCTCTCTTCCTCAAGCTCTTCATCAACGAAGTCCTCGTCGCCTTCGACGAATACAACGTAATGAAGCCCTACATGATGCGCCGTGAGGCGCCTCGTGGGGCGAAGAGCGCGCAGTTCCTCGTCACCGGCCGCGCCAAGGCCACGGGTCTGCTGCCCGGCGGTACCGGCGTGATTACGAACATTTGGCAGGATTCGGTCTACAACCAGCAGATCAAATCCAACGAAAAGGAAGTGTTCCTCGATGGCCCGATCATCTCGGCCACGGCGATCACCGAGTTCGACGAACTCCGCGCGCAGTACGACGTCCGGGCCGGCCATGCGGCCGAACTCGGCAAGGGCGTCGCCGAGGAGTTCGACATCCGGAGCCTGCTGATGGTCGCCAACGGCGCCCGCTCGGCGGAACTCATCTCCAGCGGTGACGGCGTGAACAACAGTCGCGCCGGTATCCGCTTCCTCGACGCGGACTGGAACAGCAACGGCGCGAGCGCCGCGGCGTCCCTGTTTGCCCTCAAGCGTCTGTTCGATTCTAGATTCGTCCCCGCCCTTGGCCGGCATGTCGCCATCACTCCCGAGTGCATGTCGAACCTGGCCCAGCAGACGGACCTCATCAACCGCGACTGGGTTCAGGGCGTCAACGGCGACTTCGCCGATGGCTCCGTGTTCAAGGTCGCCGGGTTCCAGCTTCACGTCTCGGCTCGGCTGCGTTCGGCGGACAACACCGCCGGCCTGTCGGGCGAGCAGTCGGGCGCGTCCAACCGCACCGGCGCGCTCAACGTCTACGGCGGCTCGTCCGCGCCCGCAGCCGCCAACGGCGGCGCCGCGGTCGTGGCGGGTGCCTACGACAAGACCGTCGCCCTCGCCTGGCATGAGGCCGGGATCGGCTACGTCGAGCGCCTGGGCCTGACCCTGGAGAGCGACTACGACATCGGCTACCAGTCGACGCTCATGGTTGCCAAGAAGCTGTGCGGCATCTCGTGGCTCCGCCCCGAGGCCTGCATCGAGGTCACTGACGCCTAGTCCCCCCGGATCCCCTCTCTCGCCGTTGCAGCGGCGGGGGAGGGGCTCCCTCCTTCTGCGCGCTACACTATCTCCAACATGGCCTCTGTCCTGACTGAACTGGAGAGCGTGAATTACGTGCTATCCATGCTTTCGCGGATGCCCGTGAACTCACTGCTCGCCGCCGATCTCACGCCGGAAGCCACTCTTGCCTTGGCGGAACTTCGGTACGTCTCCCGACTCGTACAGAATCTTGGGTTCTACTTCAATACGGAACGCAGCGTCAAGCTACTCAAGAACGCCTCCAACCGGGTGCCCGTGACCGACGATGTATCCCGCGCCGACAACGCCACTCGCGGCGGATTCCGCAGCAGTTGGGGCGCGGACATCATCATCCGCCGCCACCCCGTAGACGGCCGCTGCCTCTACGACAAGAACGCCGACTCGCGCAACGCCGACCCCTTCGACTTCTCGAACCACAGCGAGATCCGGGTCGATCTAGTTCGCCTGCTCGACTTCGACGCCACGCCCGACAGCTTCCGCCACTACGTCACGGTCCGGGCCGGGCGCAACGTCCAAGCCCGCCTGATCGGGGACCCGTCGCTCTACCGCTTCAGCACCGATGACGAGGCCCGCGCCCTCCAGGTCCTGCAGCGGGAGGAGCTCGACACGAGTGACGCCAACGCCCTGAACGCCCCCGGCGTGCGCCAGTTCACCCGGCGCCGCAGTCCCCTCGACCGGATGGGCGGATTCTAGCCGATGCCCCTGATCGAGGTCGCGATCCCCCACCTGCTAGGCGGCGTGAGCCAGCAGCCGCCCGCCGGCCGCCAGCCGGGGCAGGTCGAGGCCGTCGACAACGCGCTCCTCCACCCGGTCAACGGCCTAACCAAGCGACCCGGCACCCGCCACCTGGCCCGCCTCCTCCCCGGCCTGGAGAGCGTACGCCTGGCCCACTGGATCAACCGGGACCCCGTCGAGCGCTACCTGGTCCTGGCCGGCGAGCGCCGAGTGCGCGTGTTCAGCGCCGAGGACGGGACCGAGTTCCAGGTCAAGGTCAACGGCACGTCCACGAACGCCGGCCGTGGACGGATCGGTACCGGCACCCCGATCAATTACCTCGACCCCCGCACCTCGGGGGGCGTGGTCGACCAGGACGAGGACTTCGTCATCGGGGCCGGGGACTGGCTCTCGGTCGCCGGCAACAGCGTCACGTCCTACGTGGCCGGGCGCGGCCCGTTCAACTTCGGCCGGCGCGAGAGCCTGGTCACGGTCAACGCCGACACGGTCGCCGAGGTCGGCAACGGCGCCGCCGCGACCGTCAGCGACATCTACCAGGACTTCGGCACCTTCGCGAAGCTGACCGCCCTGTCGGTCTACGCCAAGAAGAGCTCCAGCGCCATCAGCGACTTCGAGCTGACCCTGGTGACGACGGCGCCGGAAACCTACGGGGCCCGGTTCGCCGTGGGCGCGGACGGAGTCATCACCCTCGCCGCCTTCCGCGTGCCCGATGGTTTCGGCGGGACAGTCGACTCGACCGTACCCGGGAACGTCTATGCCGCGACCGTCGAGAGTGTCGGCCACGGCTGGTACCGCTGCACGATCTACTTCTCGGACACCTTCTCCGGGACTGTCTTGCCCATCGTCGGCACGACCCGGCGGTTGAAGATCCGGTTCCACACGACCGGCGCGAACCCCGAGAACAAGCGCCTCCTCCTGTTCGGCTGTCGCTGCCACGACATCCGTGGCGCGATCATCCCGAGCCTCGGGCCCATCACGCTCACCGACACGGTCCCGGCCTACGTCCACGACCGGCCCGACCTGTTCCGGGCCCTCACCATCGCCGACAGCACCTACCTGCTCAACACGGAGCAGACGGTGGGGGCGACGAGCGGGACGAGCCCGGCCGGCCCCGGTGGTGGCATCACGGGCGGCGTGTTCGTCAAGGAGGCCACGCCGAACACGATCTACAAGCTGACGCTCCGGGCGACCGACGGAACGTCGACGCCGTATTCGTTCACGACGGCGGCGGGCGGGACTGATGACACCGTCGACACCGTCACCGGGCTGGTCGCGGCCATCAACGCCGGGGGCGGCCTGTACACGGCCGGCTCCAACATCGGGTCGACTTTCCTCATCACGAACGGCACGAAGACTCTCGGGTCCATCGCCGCCACGGACGGGCAGGGCGACGAGCAGATGATCGCCTTCCGGACGAACGGGGGTCGGGTGACCCGGTTCACCGATCTGCCGCTCCAGTTCGGGAACAACTCCACCCTCGTCAAGATCGTGGGCCAGGACAACTCGCCCACCAACGACTTCTACGCCAAGTTCGTCCTCACCAACCCCTTCGCCTTCGAGGATGGGTTCTGGGAGGAGACGCTCGCCCCGGGCATCCCGTTTCTCCTGTCCGCCGCGACGCTGCCCCAGGTGCTGACCCGCCGGCAGGACAACGCCGCCGGGACGATCACCGGCATCCCCAACGCGATCTACTTCGACGTGTCCGCCGTCGACTGGGACGACCGCCTGGTGGGAGACACGACGACCAACCCGGACCCCGGCTTCGTCGGCGCCAAGATCAACGACCTGTTCCTGTTCCGAGGGCGCCTGGGCTTCCTGTCTGGCGACAAGCTGATCCTCAGCGAGGCCGGCGAGATCCTGAACTTCTGGCGGACCACCGTCCGGGACCTCCCCGACACGGACCCCATCGAGCTCACCTCTCTCACCCAGGCGGACAAGCTCCTGACCGCCGTGGCCACTGCCGACGACTTGATCGTCAGCAGCGACCGGCGTCAGTTCCAGCTCATCGCCGAGCCCGCCCTCACGCCGTCCACCGCTCAGTTGACCCCGCTGCGGGCCTTCGACTTCCTCGCCTCCGTTCGCCCTGCCGACACCAGCCGCGGCGTGGTCTTCGCCCGGACTGACTCCGGCAACACGGGCCTGGTGGAGACCAGTCGGAAAGGCGATGACATCACTCCTAAGTTCGAGGAGCTCACCCTGCAAGCGCCCCGCTACATCGCCGGGGCGGCCCGGGAGCTGGTACACTCCAGCCTGACCGGGCTCACCGCGATCCGCGCCGACGACCCGACCATCATCTATTTGCACCAGACCCTCCTGGACGAGCGAGAGGAGCGGCTGCAGAGCGCCCTCCACCGCTGGACGCTGCACGCCGACGCCCTGGTCCGCGGCCTCGCCTTCTTCGACGAGGTCCTGCGCCTGGTCGTGGAGCGGGCCGAGGGCTGGTTCCTGGAGGAGCAGCCCACCGGCACCGAGCTATTCGAGGCGAGCGGCCTGCCGATCACCAGCCTGGATCGGCGCCTGGACCAAGATCAGTTGACCCGGGCCTACGCCGGCGGCCCGGATGAGACCACGCTCACCCTGCCCTACACCATCCCGGCCGGTGTCACGATGCAGGTCGTGGATGCTACGAGTGGGCTCCTGGTCCCCATCGTGTCCCAGACCGCCACGACCATCGTAGTGTCCGGGGACATGACCGCCGTGCCCCTGTTCGGGGGCGAGCGCTTCGACCTGGCCGTGACCCTCTCGCAGCCGGTCGTGCGCGACTCACTCCAGTCCGGCAGCCTCCTGCCCCGACTGTCGCACCCCGTCAATGTCCATCGCCTGACCCTCTATCTGGCGGACACGGCTATCCTGCGGGTCGAGGTCGCCCGGTCCCTGCGGACCGCGACGAGCGAGGAGTTCAGCGCAGCCGGCCTCGGTACTGGCCTCCTCGGCATGGGTCAGCTCAACACGTTCACCGGTCCCGCCGCCTTCGGGGTCATCGCCCTCTCCACGGAGCTCTCCTGCACCCTCAAGAACATCACCCCCTTCCCCAGCCGCGTCCAGGCGGGTCGGTGGGAAGTGCTCCAGCACCAACGAGCCCCAGTCATCTAGTCGTCTGCCTGGCGTCCCCCCAGGACGCCCGGGACCTGGCCCCCTTCCTCCGCCACGAGGATGTCGCCGAGATCGACGCCGCCACAGGGCAGTCACCGCTGGAAGCTCTCCTATACGGCCTGGGAGCGTCGCTGGAGTGCCGAACGGTCCATGAGATTGGCCGGCCGATCGCTATGTTCGGGATTGTGCCCCGTGACGGGTACGGTGTTCCCTGGCTGCTCGGGAGCGATCGAATCGCCATACACCGCGAGTTCGCGCGACGGTCGCGCTCCGTCTTCGCCGACATCGCCCGCCCTTTTCAACATCTGGAGAACCGGATTGACGCACGACAACGCGCCCACATCAAGTGGATCCAATTCCTCGGCTTCACCCTGGACGACCTCCGCCCCTGGGGACGCCGCGGCGAGCCCTTCTGGCGGATGCAATGGCACCGCGGCGCTTCGCCAGAGCGCGCGCCGGAGGGCGAGATATGCCGCCAATCGTGAGCGCGAACGGGCGGCGTCGCGAGCACGTATGGCGCGACTTCGTGCGGCCGATCCTGCCGGCCAAAAAGCCGTCAAGCGCGCATGGTACCTCAAGAACCAAGCCCATTGTCGGGAGTACTGGCGCCGACATACCTACGGACTCGATCCGGGGCAGTTCGACCGGCTGCTGGATGAGCAGGGCAATCGCTGTCCGATTTGCCGGCAGGTATTCACCACCGAACGTCCGCCCGTCATCGACCACGACCACACCACCCACGAGATCCGCGGTTTGATCCATTCCACTTGCAACATGGGCATCGGCCTGCTCACGGACATGCCCGATCGCTGTGACCGAGCTGCCGCCTATCTTCGCGGCTTCAACCTCGGGCTGACGCCCGGCGAGGTGCTCTAGTGTGCGGCCCGGCTGCGGTAGCCGGCATCGCGGCTTCAGGGGCCATTCTAAATGCGTACCAAGCGCAACAGCAGGCACACGCCGAGCAGCGCTACGAGAACCTCCTCTACGGCCAGCGCCGTGAGGAGGCCCTCGACGCCTTCGCCAGCCTCCAAGAGCGTGAGTACCAGGAGCGCGAAGCCGCCGCGGCCGACATCCAGGCGCTGACCAGCGCCCAGGTGGCCGCGCTCACCACGAGCCAGGTGCGCAGCCTGGAGACCACCCACGTCGCCGCGCTCGAGACGACCGACCTGGCGGCGATGAGCACGGCGCAGGTGCGCGCGTTCGAGGCGTTCAATCGCGCGCGCGGCGAAGGCCATTCCGTGGTCGCCGCCGGGAGCGCGCCGCCCCCGCAGCTCGCCCTGCGCGAGGACCTGCGCACTCGCCTCGGCTCCGGCCTCGTGTTCCAGGTGCATCCCCTGTCCGACGACGAGAAGGCCGCGGCGCTGCGCGCGCAGGCCGCCAGCCGCGGCATCGCGCTCCCGGACGAGGTCGCGGCCTACCTGCTCCGGCACCTGCCGCGGAGCCTCGCGATGCAGCTCGCGGTGCTCGACGCGCTCGACCGCTACTCGCTCGCGCAGAAGCGCGCGGTCACGCTGCCGCTGGTGCGCGAGGCGCTCGCGGCGCTCGGCATCCGCTAGGCGCGCCGTGGACCTCGTTCTCTTCGACCTCGACAACACGCTGCTGGCCGGCGACTCGGACTACGAGTGGGCGCAGTTCCTGATCGATCGCGGCGTGCTCGACCGCGCGACCTACGAGGCCGAGAACGACCGCTTCTTCGCGCAGTACGAGGCCGGCACGCTCGACATCTTCGAGTTCCTCGACTTCCAGCTCGCGCCGCTCGCCCGCTACCCGCGCGCGCAGCTCGACGCCTGGCACGCCGAGTTCATGGACGCGAAGGTGCGGCCGATGATCGCCGCCAGGTCGCGCGGCCTGGT
>Ga0210138_1000212_pt1 | contig 13951 bp, 7 predicted proteins | sample Browns_ThreeSqC__FD_184850 | JGI IMG/M metagenome (GOLD analysis project Ga0210138, IMG submission 184850) | Wetland microbial communities from the San Francisco Bay, California, USA, that impact long-term carbon sequestration -... | ecosystem: Environmental > Aquatic > Marine > Wetlands ... | reverse complement strand
TCACGCCCTGGGGACGGCGGCAGCGGAGTTTGCCGATCGGCTGGCGGCGGTGCGCGATCCGAGCGACGCCGCAGCGGCGCACGCCGCGCGCATCGCCGCGAAGCGGGTGCGCTACGTCGTCGAGCCCGTCGCCGACCGGGTCCCGGGAGGACCGTCGGTGGTGCGACGCCTGAAGTCGCTGCAGGACCTGCTCGGCGAGCTCAACGACTGCCACGTCCTCGAGGCGGAGATCGGCGCCGGCGTCTCCGAAGCGGGCGCGGCGCGGGCCCGCCGTCTCCTCGACGTCGCGCTCACCGACGGACCCGAGGCCGCCCGCCGAGCCGGGCGGGCGGGGCGCGATCCCCGGCGCGGGCTCCTCGCCGTGGCGCGGCTGGTACGGGCACACCGGCAGGAGCTGTTCCTGCGGCTGGAGGAGGAATGGCTGGCGGACGGGGGGCGGGGGTTCAGCGCGGAGCTCGGCGCGGCGGTGCAGGCGCTGCGTGAGGGCCCCGGGCGCGGCCCGTGGCGCCCCCGCCGCCGGGCGCCGCGCCCCGCGCCCACCCGCCCCACGTCGTCCGAGAGCTGACGCTCGTCAGGTCGCGGGCGGCGGAGCGCCGCGGAGGACGGCGCGCCGGCGCTTGGTCTTCCGCACCGGTTTGGCCTCCGTCCCCTCCCCCGCCCCATTCCCGTTGCCCTCGACCGCCTGCGGCGGCAGGGTGGACAGCAGCCGTCCGGCGTCCGTCTCCCCCGATTCGCGCGCCGACCCCCGCGCCAGGTTCTGCAGCAGCACCTGCGAGCGGACCGCCGCCTGTCCTTCGGCGGGCGGGACGCGCACGTAGGTCCCGTCGGGCGCCTGGCGCCGGGCCTTCACGTTGTCGGCCAGAACGGTGGGCAGGATCTCGTCGACGATGCGCGCGCGGAGGCGCGGGTCCTCGATCGGGAACATCACCTCGATGCGCCGGAAGAAGTTCCGCGGCATCCAGTCGGCGCTCGCCAGGAACACCTCCGGAGTGCCGCCGTTCTCGAAGTAGAACACGCGGCTGTGCTCGAGGAACTTGTCCACGATGCTGGTGACGCGGATGCGCTCGGAGACGCCGGGGATGCCGCTCTTGAGGCAGCAGATACCCCGGATCACGAGGTCGATCGTGGCGCCCGCCTGGGCGGCCCGGTACAACGCGTCGATCACCGACCCCTCGACGAGCGCGTTCATCTTCACGATGATCCGCGCTTTGCGGCCGGCCTCGGCATTGCGCCGCTCGCGCTCGATCAGGTCGATCACCCGCTCGCGCAGGCCGACCGGCGCGACGATCAGCTTGCGCCACTGCTCGCGCTGCGAGTAGCCGGTGAGGAGATTGAACATCTCGCTCACGTCCTCACCGAAGTCGGGGTTCGCGGTGAACAAGCCGAGGTCGGTGTAGACGCGCGCGGTGGTGGGGTTGTAGTTGCCGGTCGCCAGGTGCACGTAGCGCCGGATGCCGTCCGCCTCGCGCCGCACCACGAGCGCGGCCTTGCAGTGCGTCTTGAGTCCCACGACGCCGTACACGACGTGCACGCCCGCCTGCTCGAGCTCGCGCGCCCACACGATGTTGTTCTCTTCGTCGAACCGCGCCTTGAGCTCCACCAGGGCGGTGACCTGTTTGCCGTTCTGGGCCGCGCGGACCAGCGCCGAGATGATCGGGCTGGCGCCGCTCGTCCGATAGAGCGTTTGCTTGATCGCGAGCACATTCGGGTCGTCGGCGGCACGCGTGATGAAGTCCACCACGCACCCGAACGACTCGTACGGATGGTGCACCAGCACGTCCTGACCGCGTAGCAGCTCGAACAGGTCGTCGCGCCCGGCGAAGGCGGGCGGCACCCGGGGGGACAGCGGCTCGTCGCGCAGGGCGCGGAATCCCTCCAGTCGCAGCAGCGCCAGGAACACCGTCTGGTCCACGGGCCCGCGCACGCGGTACACGTCGCGCTCCTGGAGGTCCAGCGCCTCGACCAGCAGCTGCACGAACCGGTCGTGCGCGCTCGCGAGGATCTCGAGGCGCACCGCCTCGCCGCGGATCCGCTGGCGCAGCGTCTCCTCGATCGTCTCCAGCAGGTCCTCGGCTTCGTCCTCGTTGATCGCCAGGTCGGTGTTGCGGGTGACCCGGAACACCGTGTGGTCCACCACCCGGAAGCCGCCGAACAGCTCCCCCAGGTGGGACGCGATCACGTCCTCGAGCAGGACGAAGCGTACCTGGTCGGCCGCCCCGGGCAGCATCACGACCCGGTTGAGCACCGCCGGCACCTGCACGACGGCGAACAGCTGCTGGCCCGTGCGCTCGTTCTCGATCAGCAGCGCGACGTTGAGGCTCTTGTTGTGGACGTGCGGGAACGGGTGGCCCGGATCGATCGCCAGCGGCGTCAGCACCGGGTAGATGCTCTCCCGGAACAGCCGGTCGACATACCCCCGGTCGTCCGGCTCCAGCTGGTCGATCCGGATCCAGGTGATCCCGCCGGCCGCGAGGCCCGGCATCACGTCGTCGTGGAGACAGCGCTCCTGCTCGGCCACGAGGTCGTGCACGCGCCGGTCGATCTCGGCGAGTTGCCGTGCGGGGTCGAGCCCGTCGGCCGCGTAATCCTGCGCGGCGATCCCCGCGTACAGCTGCTGCTGCAGGCCGGCGACGCGGACCTCGAAGAACTCGTCGAGATTGGAGCTGAAGATGGACAGGAACTTGAGCCGCTCGAGCCACGGGTTGGTCGGATCGCGCGCCTCCTCCAGCACGCGCCCGTTGAACGCGAGCCACGACAACTCGCGGTTGAGGTAGTGCTCGGGCGGGAACGCCGGGACGTGATGCGCCACCGTCAGGCCACCGCCGGTGCGGCGGCGCGCACCAGCTTGAGGGGACGGGCCCGCCGTGCGGTGCGGTCCCAGGCCACGGCGACGCGGGCCGCGAGGGCCTTCTCGAGCAGCGACGCCTTCCGCAGCGCGTCGCCGATCTCGATGCGGGGATCGGACCGCGCCGAGAGCACCAGGCGCAGGCGGCCGGCGCGCCACGCGCAGCGCACGTCCGTGACGCGCTGGGTGTGCGTCCGGTCGAGGCTGTCCGCCACCCGGAGCATCCCCGCGAGCACGCGCACCAGGCGCCGGTCCGCGGCCTCGAGTCGGGCGAAGTTGGGGTGCGATTTCTTCGGGAACGCGCGCCGGTGGTAGCGGGCGATGTTGGCCACCAGCTCGACCTCTCGGCTCGAGAACCCCCGGATGTCCCCGTGCAGGATCAGATGGTACGCGTGCTTGTGATGGCCGGAGTGGCTGATCAGGTATCCGACGTCGTGCAGCAGGGCCCCCGCCACGAGGAGGTCGCGCGACTCGGCGGGAAGCCCGATCCGGCCCTGCAGACCGTCGAACAACCGGGTGGCGAGGTCGGCGACGTGCCGGTCGTGCCGCTCGTTCGAGCGGCACCGGCGGGCGAACGCCCGAACCGACTCCATGCGGTCACGCGATGCGTCCGGCCGCGGGGCCCGCTCGCCGATCATCGACAGCAGCAGGCCGTCGCGGATGCCGCGCTCGTTCACCAGGATCTCCCGCACGTCCAGCCAGCGTGCGAGACGCGACACCGCCGCCGCCCCGGCCACGATGATGTCGGCCCGTTTGGGATTGAGCCCCGGCATGTCCCGCCGCAGCGCGAGCGGCATCTCCCGCAGCCGGTCCACCAGTGCGTCGAGATCGGCGCGCGCAATGGCGTAGCCGTGCGCCGGGGCGGTCTCGCCTTCACGATCCGCCATGATCATCTCGGCGAGGTTGGTGAACGTCCCCCCGCTTCCGATCAGCACCTCGGGACGGAACGGTGGCTCGCCGAGCTGCGACTTGAGCACGCGCCGGATCCCTTTCTTCAGCCGGCGCCAGTGCTTGCGGCGCAGCGGATCGGAGCGGCCGTATTCCTCGGTCAGCCGCACCGCGCCGAGCGGCAGCGACACCGTCTGTTCGATCGCGGCGCCCGCGGTGAGGATCACCTCGAGGCTGCCGCCCCCGATGTCGGCGACCGCCGCCGGCCGGCTGACGAGGTCGAAGTGCCGGGCGGCCGACTGGAACGCGAGCTGCGCCTCCTCTTCGGCGCTGATCGTCTCGACCCGCATCTTGAACCGGCGCTGGACCTCGCGCCGGAACGCCAGGCCGTTCGTCGCCTCCCGCACGGCAGCGGTCGCGATGCAGCGCAGCTCGGAGACCTGGAACCCGTCCACGATCGCCTTCATGCGCCCGAGCGCCGCGAGCCCCCGCTCCACCGCCGCCGCGGAGAGCCGGCCGGTGCGATACACCCCCGTCCCCAGCCGCGCCATCTCCCGCTCCTCGTCGAGGATGCGGTACAGCCCGTCGGGCTCGACCTCGGCGACCACCATCCGGATGGAGTTGGTGCCGATGTCGATGGCGGCGAGACGCTGGGCGTGGTCGGGATCGGGCGTGCGGGTCATGGGACGAAAATACAGCACGCCCCGGACCATGGCGCGCCACCGGGCACGCCCGGCGAGCGCGCGGACGCGCGCCCGCCGACTATCCCATTGTGACGGAAGGAGTTAGGCGACCCGCACGTGACGCGACCGTTACGGACTCCACCAGAACGTCGCCTTCACCATGAAGATGTTCTCGGCCGGCGTGTGGAACAGGTCCCGCATCGAGCTGCCGACGTCGAACTCGGCCTGCGACAGGTCCGCCGACCGCGACTGCGTCCACACGAAATAGAGTGTCGAGCCGGGCCGGTACTCCCAGCGCAGCACGGCATTGCCGCGCAGCGAGCGGGCCGTGAAGTCGGGATCGTAGAGGACGATCGAATCGCCGGCGAGACGCCCGTTCGGATAGATCGTCTGCGTCTCGGGGTCGTAGGTATTCGCATCGTCGTACACGTCGTACTCGTTGGACCGCGGCTGCGCGAGCCCCCGGAAGTACCCGTAGTCGGCCGACGACACCAGCGGCTGCATGTACAGCTGGAGCGACAGCCTGGGCGTGAAGGTCCAGTCCAGCCGCATCCCGCCCGAGAGCTCCAGCTGCTCGAGGGAGGCGAACACGTACCGCTGCTCGAACGTGGCGGTAGCGGTCGGGTCGGCCCAGGCGCCGATGTACTGCGTCGGCGTCCGGTTGACGTAGAGCCCCGGCTCGAAGGTGAGCGAGACGTTCGGCGCCGGCCGGAAACCGAGCAGGACGTTGACGTAGGCATTGCGATCGTCGGCGGTGCGCACGTAGGTCCCGCCACTCAGGCCCCACGTCCACGCCTTCCGGCTGTCCGAGTTCACGCCGATGTTGGCCTGGTATCCCGGCAGGTTGAGCGTGAGCGGTCCGCCGCGCGTGCGCCGGTCGTTGACCGTCTCGGGGTTGTACGCCAGCGACCAGTCGACGTTGTAGTAGTTGAGGAACTGGAGCCAGCCGAACTGGAACACGCCGGTCCACGTCACGTCGCCGTCCCAGTTCCAGTTCCGGAACACGGCGCCGCCCATTTCGGCACGGCGGAGGATCCTGCCGGGCTCGGTCCATTGCCGGCCGCCGCCGGCGTGGGCGTTGAGGAGTCCCGTGCGGGACATGAACCCGACATCGTGCACGTCGAATCCGGGCGACATCGCCCCTACGGCCGAATTCGAGAACCAATTCCCCTTCTGCTTGTTGAGGTACACGCGCCCGCCCCAGCCGCTGAGTGACGTGGCGTCGGGATCGACGCCGAGACGCCGCGCATCCGGCCGTTGCAGGTAGTGCCGCGAGTCCTGCTGCAGCGCCGTTATCCGCTCCTGCGTGCCCCGCACCCGCGAGCCCGCGACCCAGCCCGTCACCACCCACTCCTTGTCGCGGTCCAGGAACGTCCAGCCGTCCACCCCGGCGAACGTCGAGGTGGAATTGAGCTGGGAGCGCAGGGCCGGATCGTCGAAGCCGCGGGCGCCGAGCGTGGCCATCACCCCGACGCCATGCCGGCCTTGCGGGAACTCCTTCTGCACGCGCGCCACGCCGTAGTACGTGAGCGGCTCGACTTCGACCGCCCGCCGCAGGCCGGCGCTGTCGATCTGCGCCATCTCCCGGCGGGTGACCGCCGAGAGCACGCCGACGTTCCAGCTGCCCGCGACCTTGCCGGTGAGCTTGGCGGCGCCGAGGATGCTGGCCCCATCGGGAACGTCGGCGTAGTCGGCGTATGGGAGCCCGCCCTGGGGCGCGCGGCCGATGCGGCGCGTGTAGAAGAAGTCCGGCCCGGCCCAGTTGAAGCCCCAGTAGTTGTTGGCGCCGCCGAACCCGAAGTTGAAGATCGACGAATTCTCGATGAAGAACGGACGCTTCTCCTGGAAGAAGGTCTCGACGTCGCTCAGGTTGACCACGGCCGGGTCCACCTCGACCTGGCCGAAGTCGGGGTTCACCGTCGCATTGAGCGTGAGGGAGCCACCGACGCCGGCGCGCAGGTCGGCGCCCGCGGTGGCCGTGTAGGCCGAGCCGTCGTAGAACGGATCGCCCGCGGTATGGGGCCCGAGCTGCGCCCGGCTGGTGACGTAGGGCAGCACCTCGACGCGGGCACGCGGGCGGATCCCTTCGATCCCCACCAGGTCCGCGAAACGGGAGACGAACCCGCTCTCCTTCTTGGGGCGCAGGACGTAGAAGCTCACTTCGTTCTTGCGGGCGACCATCCGCCGGAAGTTCACCCCCCACACCTGCGCCGGCGCGCTGCTGAAGCGCAGCTGTGAGTACGGGATGCGCATCTCCGCCGACCACCCGAGCGAGTCCGCCGTCACGCTCCCCTGCCATACGCCGTCCCAGGTGTCGTCGTCCCAGTCGTCGTTGTAGAGAACGCCGTCCGACATGGTCCCGGCCGCGTTCAGGGAGAAGAAGAAGCCGCTGCGCCGGTCGTGGTAGGCATCGACGTAGAACGCGAACTCGTCGGCGTGGACGCCGGCGTCGCGCCGGCCCAGGCGGGCCAGGATCGAATCCGGCGCGGTGTCGAATAGCCGGGCCCCCACGTAGACCGCGTCGTCGTCGTAGGCCACGTACACCACCGTGCTCTCGGTGGGCGCGACGCCTTCGTCGGGATCGCGTTGCACGAAGCCCGACACCTGCATCGCCCCCCGCCATTCGGCGGCGCCCAGCACGCCGTCCACCACGATCGGGACGGGCACCCGGATCGCACGGACCGCCTGCGGGGCCACCAGCGGAGAATCGACGGGAACGGCCGCGACGAACGCGGCGGTGGCGACGAGACCGTTGAACATGACGCGCCCCCCCGGGGGTCTGAGGGTGTTGCGGAATCCGGTGCTGGGCGCGCCGACGGCGGTCGGCCCAATACGTCGGTCGGACGGGTGCTCTCAAGGTTTCGACGCAACGAGGGAACAAAAGGTTGCAGCATCCTGCGGGCGCGGGCGTCGGGGCCCGCGAGGGAGGATCAGGCGGGGAGGCGTTTCAGAACGCCACGGATCACCGCCGCCAGCTGACCGGCTACCTCGCGGCCGACCACCAGGACTTCCGCGTGGGAGAGGGGCGGCCCCATGCCGGCGGCCTTGTTCGTGATGGTGGAGAACCCGAGGCAAGCGAGGCCGCGGGCCCGCGCCGCGATCACCTCGGGAACGGTGGACATCCCCACGGCGTCCGCGCCCAGGCGGTGGAGCATGCGGATCTCGGCGGGGGTCTCGTACGACGGGCCGAGCAGCGCGCCGTACACGCCCTCCTCGAGGGGCACCTGGTGCGCCAACGCGGCGTCACGCGCCAGGCGCCGCAGGTCGGCGTCGTACGGCCCGCTCATGTCGGGGAACCGCTCGTCGCCGTCGACGACCGGCCCGACGAGCGGGTTGCGCCCCATCAGGTTGAGGTGGTCGGCGATCAGCATCAGGGTCCCCGGGCGGAACGTGGAGCGCAGGCCGCCGGCGGCATTGGTGAGGATCACGGTCCGGACCCCGAGGGCGGCGAACACGCGCACCGGCCGCGCGGCGACCTCGGCCGAGTGGCCTTCGTACAGGTGGAAGCGCCCGCTTTGCGCGATCAGCGGCACGCCCTCGAGCCGCCCGGCGACCAGCTCCCCCTTGTGACCGGCGACCCCCGGCTCGGGGAAGCCCGGGATGTCGCGGTAGGGGATCCGCACGGCGTCCGCGACCTCGTCGGCGAGGAACCCCAGCCCCGATCCGAGAACGACGGCGACCCGGGGCCGGAATCCGCCGAGGCGGGCCGCCACCGCGTCGGCAGCGGAGCGAACGGCTCCCTGCTCCCGGCTCCCGACTCCCGTCACACGAGCATCCCGGCGATCGACGCGCTCATGAAGGCGGCGAGATTGCCCGCGATCATGGCGCGGAGCCCGAGCTTCGCGATCTCGGCGCGGCGGTGGGGCGCGAGCCCGCCGATGCCGCCGATCTGGATGGCGATGGACGAGAAGTTGGCGAAGCCCAGGAGGCAGTACGTGAGCATCACCGCCGACTTGGGGCTGATCGCGAGCCCGGACCCGAGCTGTTGGGCGAACGCCGAGTACGCGACGAACTCGTTCAGGGTGGCCTTGATCCCGATGAACGCCCCGACCGTTCCGGCGTCCGCCGGCGGGACGCCCATCAGCACGGCGAGGGGCCAGAGGATCTTCCCCAGGATCCACTGGATCGACAGCTGCGGCACGCCGATCAGGCCGCCGAACCAGGTGAACCCGAAGTTGAGCATCGCCACGAGGCCGATGAACGCCATCAGCATGGCGCCCACGTTGAGCGCGAGCTGCATGCCCGTGCCCGCGCCCGAGGCGGCGGCCTCGATCACGTTCGCTTCCGTCTTCTCGACGGCGATGTGCAGGGTATCCCGCGTCGCGGGCTCTCCGGTCTCGGGGAGGATCATCTTGGAGAGGATGAGGCCGGCGGGGGCGTTCATCACGCTCGCGGTCAGCAGGTGGCCGGCGATATCGGGGAAATAGCCCTGGAGCATCCCCACGTACGCGGCCATCACGCCGCCCGCCACCGTCGCGAACCCGCCCACCATGACGGTGTTGAGCTCCGACGGCGTGAACTGCCCGACGAACGGCTTGATCAGCAGGGGTGCCTCCGTCTGACCGAGGAAGATGTTCCCCGCGGCAGACAGCGTCTCGGCACCGGACGTGCGGAGCGACTTCTGCATCACCCAGGCGATGCCCTTCACGATCCATTGCATGACGCCGAGGTAGTACAGCACCGTCATCAGCGACGAGAAGAAGATGATCGTGGGCAGAACGTTGAAGGCGAAGTAGGCTCCGGTCAGGGCGACCCCCTGTGCGCCGCCGCCGAGCGGGACCTCGCTCTGCACCAGGTTCCCGAACACGAAGCGGGCGCCCTGCTCCTGGAACGACAGCAGCTTCACCACGAACGCGTTCGCCCCGGCGAAGAGGGCGCGCCCCACGCCGGTCTTGAGCACGATGAACCCGAACACCAGCTGGAGGGCGACGCCGGCGGCGACCATGCGCCACCGGATACGCTTGCGATCGTACGACAGGGCCCAGGCGATGCCCAGCATCGTGGCGATGCCCACCAGCCCGAGCAGTCGCTCCGGGAACGGCGTATCGAGCCCCGCGCGCGCCTGGGCCAGCCGCTCGGCGGCCGTCTGCAGCAGCCACACTCCTGTCATCCGAGGTCCTCCAGTTCGGCCCGCACCCGCTCGACCAGCGCGACCTTCTCGAAGTCGGGCAGGAACGCGCCCTCACAGGCGTTGAGCACGCACTGTCGCAGCTGCTCCGCGCTCAGTCCGAGCGCGGCGTGGGCGAGGTGATACTCGTCGGTCAGGGTGATGCCGTCCATCAGGCGGCCGTCGGTGTTGAGCGTGACGCGCACGCCCTGCTCGAGGTAGCGGCGGAACGGGTGCGCGGCGATCCCCGCCACCGCGTGGGTGTGCACGTTGCTGGTGAGGCACATCTCGAGCGGGATGGCGCGCTCCACCACCTCGGCGAGCAGCGCGGGGTTCTCACCGAGGCGGGTGCCGTGCCCGATGCGCGACGCGCCGCAGACGTGCAGCGCCTCGTGAATGGAATCGGCACCGGCGGCCTCCCCCGCGTGGCAGGTGCACGCGAGCCCGTGCGCGGCCGCGTGGGCGAAGGCGGCCGCGTGGTCCCGGGCGGGATGGCCCGCCTCGGCGCCGGCCAGGTCGAACGCCAGCACCCCCGCACCGCGATAGTCCACCGCCGCGCGCGCGAGCTCGAGCGAGTCCGCCGGGGGCAGCGTGCGGATGCCGCACACGATCAACCCCGCCCGGGTCCCGGTCTCCGCCTCCGCGCGCTTCACGCCCCGCAGCGGCGCCTCGATCGCCTGTGCCAGGGAGAGGGCCGGGCGGTGGAGCAGCGGCGAGTAGCGCACCTCCACATAGCGGACGTGCTCGGCCGCCAGGTCCACCACGAATTCGTAGGCGATCCGCTCGAGGGCCTCGGGCGTCTGCATCACTGCGAGCGTGTAGGCGTAGTTCTGGAGGTACTCCTCCAGATTGCGGGCGTTCTTCGTGGAGAGCGCCTGGACCAGCGTCTCCGGCGTGTCGGCGGGCAGCCGGACCCCCTGCGCCCGCGCCAGCTCCAGCATCGTCGCGGGCCGCAGGCACCCGTCCAGGTGCACGTGCAGCTCGGCCTTGGGCCACCGCCGCAGGGCGTCCTTGGTGAGACGTGGCTCGGTGCGGCGGGCCGTGACGACGACCCGAAACACCGCGCCCGCCTCCCGTACCGGATCACCGGCGTCGAGCGGGCGGCCCACGGCGTCGGTGACGTAGGCGGCGCCGCCGTCGAGCAGGTCCGCCAGCGCCGCATCGAAGCGCCGCACGACGTCCCGCACCGTCGCGCCGCGGGCGACGTCGACGGGCCGCTCGTTCACGAAGACCCGGAGCGCCTCGCTCATTCTCCGGGCCGGTGGAGCCGCTGGCCGGCGGGGGCCTCCACCGGTTGCCGTCGCGCCGCCAGGTACCGCGCCAGTGCGTCGACGTCCGAAAGTCCGCTGTCTTCGCGCGGCAGCGCCCGCAGCATCGCGAACCCCGATCCCCCGGTCGCCAGGAAGTCGTTGACGGCGAGCGTGTACCGGCGCCGCGCGTCCAGGCGATGACCGTCCAGCAGCCGGGTCCGCCTGATCCGCTTCCCGGCCGGCCGGCCGGGATCGTACCAGACGTCGATCCCCGAGACGTGGGCGCCGGGCGTGCTGTCGGCCACGGCGTGCTCGAGGACCGCGAGCAGCTGCTCGCCGGTCAGGGAAATCCGCACCACACGGTTGGCGAACGGCTGGAGCTGGAGCAGGTCGCCGTAGGTCACCGTGCCACCGGGCAGGTCGGTCCGGATGCCGCCGTTGTTCATGATGGCGACATCGGCGCGCGCCGCGGCGCGTTGCGCGTCGGCGATCAGCCGTCCCAGCGCGTACTCGGCGTGGCTGCGGCGCAGCGGGACCGACAACCGGGCGACCGGGCGCGACGTGATCGAGTCGAACCGGCTCTCGAGCCGCGCGACCAGGCGGGCCAGCCCCGTATCCGGAACGACCGCGTCCGCGTACGGGGTCACGAGCCGGGTCCGCACTTCCACACGGGTCCCGCCGACGCGGACGAAGTCGGCCACCGCGATCGTGTTGCCGCTCGAGCCCGCCTGGACGATCGGGATCCCGTTGACGCGCGTGGTGAAGATGCGGTGGTGATGTCCGGCCACGATCAGGTCCACCGACCCCGAGTCGAGCTGCCGCGCGACGTCGATGATCGGCCCCGCGCATCCCGCCGAGTCGCATTGAGCGCCCTCGTGGGCCAGCACCACCACGAGATTCGCCGCGGCCCGCGCCTGGGGCAGCACGCTGCGGATCGCGGCCACGGGATCGCCGAACCGCAGGTCCCGCACGTTGTCCGGCCGCGTCGCCGTGGGCGTCTCGGTGGTGGTGAGCCCGATGACGGCCACCTTCACGGCCCCGCGCGAGATCACCGTGAACGGCTCGACCCACGGCGGGCGGGCACCCGTCGTGTCGGTCACGTTGGCCGAGACGAACGGATAGCGGGCCTCGGCGATGCGGGCCCGCAGCGTGTCGACCGTCCAGTCGAACTCGTGATTCCCGACCGCGGCAGCGTCGATCCCCAGCCCGTTGAACGCCTCGATCGTCGCGCTCCCCCACGTGAAGCCCGAGAGCGGGGTTCCGGTCATCTCGTCGCCGGCATCGAGCCGCACCGCCGTGCAGCCGCAGTCCCACGCCAGGCTGTCGAGCCAGCGGCGCAGCGCGGCCGCCCCGCCGACGGGGCGGCCATCCGACCAGCCCCACGTCCGGGGCGCCAGTGCGCCGTGGAAATCCGTGATGGCGAGCACCCGCAGCAGCGTACTGTCGGCTTCGCTCACCGGGGGCGGCGGCGGCGCGAACACCCGTCGCGCGGCCTCGCGCGCTTCCGCGGGCGCGAGCGACCAGCTCGGCCGGTAGAACGCGGCCGCGTCGAGCGCGCCCAGCCGCCGGATCTCGTCGATCAGCACGTCGCGGATGTTCTCGGTGCGGTCGTACACCACCGGGGCGCCGCGCAGCATCGCGTAGCCGCCGCCACCCTCCTGGCGGTAGCTGTTGAGCGCGAGCGTGAAGGAGTCGTCCGGCGCCACGACGCGCCCTCCGACCCGCAGGCCGCCGATGCGCTGGCCCACGGGCCGGCTGAGGTCGATCACGTACTCGGCGCCGTGCACGACATCGAAGTTGTAACCCGGGACGCTGTCGTTGAGCACGGGCGCGCCGGGCTGCCAGGTGTGGAAGTACCGCGCCGAATGCTCGAGGAAGGCCCGGAGCTGGGCGCCCGAGACGCGCACCGCGCGGAGCGTGTTCTCGTACGGGTAGACCCCGGCCACATCACCCAGCCGGACCCCGCCCTCGCGGAAACCCGCGGCCACGTCGAATGCCGCCGTCGCCGACAGCTGGGCCCCGGCGCGGCGGCGCTGCACTTCGTTGACGAAGTCGAGCAGGGGCGTGTCCTCGACCCGGGCGTACCGCGCGCTGAACCCGGGACCGGCGGTCCCGAGCGGCTGATCCGCCCACGTCCGCACCAGCTCGTGCGCGGGGGCGACCCGCCGGACGATGCGCGGCGATTCCGCGACGCTCCCGAGGGGAATGAGGTCCGGCCGGATCTCGACGACGCGGAATCGCCGTGCGTCCCGCACGAGCGTGACGTACACCACCGAGAGACTCCGGGCCCAGCTCCCGGGCTGCACGAAATGCACGCCGGCGATCACGCTGTCGCGGATCTCGCGGTGGGTGTGGCCGACGATGACGAGGTGCGGCTTGGGGTCCACGGTCGCGAGCACGGCCGCCGCGTTCTCCGGGCCGATGCCGGTGGTGTCGTACGAAGACCCGCTCGAGAGACCCGCGTGCACGAGCACGATGCGCAGGTCGGCGTCCGTCGCGAGGGCGCGCAGGGCGGCCGGGGCGGCGGCCGCGATCGGGAGCACGCGCACGCGCGCGGCCTGCACGATGGCGCGGTCCCACACCATCACCCCGGGCGTGGTGAACCCGGTGACGCCCACGCGCACGCCGCCGCGCGTCAGCACCACGTGCGGGGGGAACAACAGCGTGTCCACTTCGCCCCCCCGGGGCGTGCGGACGGGCAGCCGGATGTTGGCCGACACGTAGCGGTAGGTGGCGTCACCCGCGGCGCGCCGCAGGACGTCGAGGCCGAAGTTGAACTCGTGATTACCCGGCGTGGCTGCGTCGTATCCGAGCGCGTTCAGTTCGTCGACGATGGGGTGCGGGCTCCGCGCGTCCTCACGACCGAAGTACGTCGCGAACGGGTTGCCCTGCAGCAGGTCGCCGGCATCGAGCAGCACGACGCGGTCGGGGAAGCGCGCGCGCAGCGTCTCGATGATGGTCCCCGCGCGGCTCAAGCCTCCGGGCGCCTCGGCGTCGCGCACGTAGTCCCAGCCGCGGACCCGCCCATGCACGTCGGTCGTGGCCACGATGACGAGGCGGACGGTGTCGGGGGCCGCGACGACCTGCAGCGCGGCGAAGATGGCGAGCACGGCGGCGGGCATGATGGGCGAAAATTGGCGGGCGGACACGGGTTACGCCACTCACCACCGGTCCCGGG
>Ga0210138_1000211_pt1 | contig 13966 bp, 10 predicted proteins | sample Browns_ThreeSqC__FD_184850 | JGI IMG/M metagenome (GOLD analysis project Ga0210138, IMG submission 184850) | Wetland microbial communities from the San Francisco Bay, California, USA, that impact long-term carbon sequestration -... | ecosystem: Environmental > Aquatic > Marine > Wetlands ... | reverse complement strand
CGCCCTGCGCCAAGTTCGGCCGCGCCCACCGGCCGAGTCCCCGTCTCGAGCGGGTCACCTAGGGTGGCTTCTTGCTGGTCACGCCGGGGTGGGAACCAGCAGAGGGCGATCAGACGGTTCGGCCCTACGCCCGCTCCTCCAGCAGGATCGGGGCCGTCTTCATGATGGCGATCGTCAGTGGCACGGCCAGCAGCGCACCCATCGGCCCGAGGATCAGGGCCCACAGCATCAGCGACAGGATGATGAGGAGTGGCGACATTCCCAGGCCCGAGCCCATGAACTTGGGCTTGAGGATGTTGTCCGACGCGATATTCACCACGACGAACGTCCCGAACACCAACCCCGCGCGGACCACGCCACCTTCCAGCAGCGTCAGCGCCGTCGGCGGGATCGCCGCGATCAGGCCGCCGAACGGCACGAACGCCAGCAGGAACGTCAGCACCGTCCAGACCGCGGGGGCATCGGTCCCGACCGCCAGCATGACCACCAGCACGCCGACCGCCTGGACGCCGCCCAGGATGCCGTTGATACCGACGAAGCGCCGCACGCTGCTCGCCACGTCGTCGAGGCGGGCCTCGATCGACCCCGGGGCCGCGCCCGCTGCCGGCCGCAGCGGCATGCTGAACAGGAAGAACGTCACGAGGATGAGCGTGAACAGGCCGTAGCTGAGTCCCTGCAGGGCGCCCCGCACGAGGCCGGCGGCGAGCGAGATCACCCGCTGCGGGTTGGGGGAGAGCGTGCCGGTGGCGTCGATGCCGCGCGCCGCCAGGGCGGCGTTGACGCGCTCGATCAGCTGGCCGAACGCCTGCTGGTAGACCGGCATGTTCTCCGAGAGACGCCGCAGCGAGGCCGCCAGCACGACCAGCAGCAACACCCCGCCGACGATCACGCCGAGCAGCGTCACGAGCACGGCGCTCTGGTTGGACCAGCCGCGGCGCATCAGCCAGTACGGCACCGGATAGATCGTGCCCGCCAGGAGCATCGAGAGCAGCACCATGTTGACCGGCTGGGCGCCGGCTCGCAGGCCGGCGGCGATGATGACGAGCCCCGCCGCGAGGAGCACGAAGCGGTGGAGCGCCGGGAGATTCTGAGTCATGGGCCGATTCCCGCGGAAGGAGGAGTGCCCCAAAGCTCGGCGCGCGCACCGGGCCCACGCAAGCCTCGCCCGCCGCTTGCGCGGCGGCAGAGAATGCATATTATTACCCTGCAATGCATATAAATACATCTGCGCCCGTGGGGGTGCTGGGCGCCTCGGGCTACGTCGGGCGGGAGCTGCTGCGGCTCCTCGCCGGTCATCCGGGCACGACCATCGCATTCGCAACCGCAGAGAACGCCGCCGGTGAAGACCTCGATGGCATCCGCCTCGTGCGGGCGGACGATGCGCCCCTCGCGAGCGCGGAGGTCGTGTTCTCCTGCCTGCCGCACGGTGTCTCGGGGCGCTACGTCCACGCCGTGCGCGCCGCCGGACGGCGGGCGGTCGACCTGTCGGCCGACTTCCGGCTGTCCCCCGAGGCGGTCTACGGCCTGACCGAGTTCGCCCGGCCGCGGGTGGCCGAGGCCGACCTCGTCGCGAACCCCGGCTGCTATCCCACGGCCGCGCTGCTCGCCCTGATCCCGCTCGCGCACCGCGGGTTGATCGACGCGTCGCGCGAGATCGTGATCGACGCCGCGTCCGGAGTGACCGGAGCCGGACGGAGCCCCACGCGCGAGCTGCTCTTCGGCGAGATCGCCGAGGACTACCGCGCCTACGCAGCCGGGAACACGCACCGGCACCTGCCCGAGCTGCAGGCCGCGCTGGTGCGCGAGGGTGGTTTCACCGGGGACCTGGTCTTCACGCCGCACCTGCTGCCCGTGCGGCGGGGGATCCTGGAGACGATCCACGTGCCGCTCACCCGGGTGCTCGATCAGGCGACGGCCGAGGGGATCCTCGCCGCGGCCTATACCGACGAGCCGTGCGTGCGCGTGCTCCCGGGCCGGCTTCCCTCGCTCAGGGACGTGGTGTACCGCAACCTCGTGGCCCTCGGCGTCACGGCGGTCGGTCGCGTGCGGCGGCCGCGGCTCACCATCGTCGCGGCGATCGACAATCTCGTGAAGGGCGCCGCCGGCCAGGCGGTGCAGAACCTCAACGTGATGCTGGGACTGCCGGAGACGGCGGGACTCGCGTGCTGAAGGTCATCAAGCTCGGCGGCAACGAGCTCGACCGTCCCGGTTGGCTGGATACCTGGGCGGCGCGCGTGGCAGGCTCCGCCGGCCACGTGGTGGTGGTCCACGGTGGCGGCCGGGCGATCACCGACCTCTCGGCCCGGCTCGGGCTGCCCGTGGAGCAGCGCGACGGCCTGCGGGTCACCACCGCGGGCGTCGCCGGCGCGGTCGAGATGGCCCTGGGCGGGCCGGTGAACCGTCAGGTCGTGGCTGCCCTGCGGCGCGCCGGCGTCGATGCGCTCGGCCTGTCCGGCGTCGATGGTGGGCTGCTGGTCGCGGAGCCGCTCGACCCGGCACTCGGTCACGTCGGCCAGGTGATCGCGGTGCGCTCGTCGCTGCTCGAAAGCCTGCTGCTCGCCGGTTTCACGCCGGTCGTCGCGCCGATGGCGCCCGATGCGGCGACCGACGGCGTGCCGCTGAACGTGAATGCCGACGACGCGGCCGCCGCCATCGCGGGGGCCCTGGGCGCAGCGGAGCTGCTGCTCGTCTCGGACGTGGCCGCCGTGCGCATCGGCGATGCGGCCCGCGCCACCCTCAACCTCGGCGAGGTGCCGGCCCTCGTGGCGGCCGGCTCGGTCACCGGCGGGATGGTGACCAAGATCCGCGCCGCCGCGGCCGCGCTCGCGGCCGGCGCCGGCGCCGTGCGGATCGGGGGACTGGAGATGCTCGACTCCCCCATGGCCGGCACCCGCATCATCACCGCCACCGCCCGCGCCGCCTGACGTGACCATCGCGACCACCGCTGCGCCGGGGCTGCTCGGCGTCTACGCGCGCGTCGGCCCCACGTTCGTCGGCGGCGACGGGTGCGAGCTGATCGCCGCGGACGGCACCCGGTACCTCGACCTCACCGCCGGCATCGCGGTGAATGCGCTCGGCTTCGGGCACCCCGCCGTGCGCCAGGCGGTCGAGGAGGCGCTGGCCACCGGGCTCGTGCACGTCTCCAATCTCTATCGCACCGGGCCGGGCGAGCAGCTCGCCGACGAGTTCGTCGCCCGGTCGTTCGCGTGCGCGGTGTTCTTCTGCAACTCCGGCGCCGAGGCGAACGAGGGGGCGTTCAAGTTCGCGCGGCGGGCGACCGGCAGGACGGACATCGTGGCGTTCAGCGGCGGATTCCACGGGCGGCTGTTCGCCTCGCTCGCGGCGACCGATCGGCCCGACTACCGCCGTCCGTTCGAGCCGCTCCTCCCGGGCGTGCGCATCGTGGCGACGGGCGACCGGGCCGCGGCGGACGCGGCCATCGACGGGTCGCGCACGGCGGCGGTCATCGTCGAGCCGGTGCAGGGCGAAGGCGGCGTCCGCGCCGCTCCCGCGGAGTGGCTCGCGTACCTCCGGACCCTGTGCGACGAGCGGGACGTGGCCCTCGTATTCGACGAGGTCCAGTGCGGCCTGGGCCGCACCGGCACGCTGTTCGCCTGCGAAGCGACGGGCGTCGTGCCCGACGTGCTCACGCTCGCGAAACCCCTGGCGGGTGGCCTGCCGATGGGCGCCGTGCTGCTCAACGAGCGCGTCGCGGCGGCGGTGCGGCCGGGCGACCACGCCACGACGTTCGGCGGTGGCCCCCTGGTCGCGACCGTCGCGCTCGCGGTGCTGCGCACCGTCGGCGATCCCGCGTTCCTCGCGGAGGTGCGGCGCACGGGCGCCTGGCTGGAGGCGCGCCTGCGGCGCCTCGCCGCGTCGCGTCCCCGGGTGCGGGAGATTCGCGGGCGTGGCCTGATGTGGGGCATCGAGCTGCACGAGCCGGCCGGTCCGTTCATCACGGCCGCGCGCGAACGCGGGATCCTCGTCGTCGGCGCCGGCCCGGCGGTGATCCGTCTCGTGCCGCCGCTCATCATCACCATCCCGGAGCTCGAGCGGGGCGTCGCCGTGCTGGAGGAGGTGCTGGCGTGAGCACCGTCGTCCTCCCGCGCCCGGAGCGGCCGGCTCCCGGCTCCCGGCTCCCGACGATCCGTCCGGCGCACCTGTCCGACGTCCCCACGCTCGAGGCGCTCGTGGCGCCGTGGGTCGCGAGCGGCGACCTCCTCCCCCGGAGCCGGTACGACTTCTGCCGCCACATCCGGGAGTACCACGTGGCCGTGGACCACGCCGGCATCGTGGTGGGCAGCGTCGCGCTCAAGTTCTACTCGCTCGATCTCGGCGAGCTGGCTGCGCTCGCGGTACGGGGTGACTGGCAGGGCGCGGGCCTGGGCCGGGCCCTGTGCGCCACGGTCATCGACGAAGCCCGCGCGCTGGGTTTGCGCGAGGTGTTCGCCCTCACCCGGCAGCCGCTGTTCTTCACGCACCTCGGGTTCGAGTCGGCCGAACGGGAGCATTTCCCGCTGAAAGTCTGGGCCGACTGCGCGCGCTGTCCCCGTCAGCATGCCTGCGACGAAGTGGCGGTGACCCTGAAGCTGTAGTTCACCGCAGGCTGCACTCCCCATTCCACTGCCACCGACCCCCTCGCGCCAGTAGATTGCGACTCTGGCCCAGTGAGGGAGGGGCTCGTGGCCGGCGGCATCTTCTGGGACGTCGATACGCAGTACGACTTCATGCGGGCGGACGGGAAGCTCTACGTGCCCGACGCCGAGTCGATCATTCCCAACCTGCGACGGCTCACCGATCACGCCCACCGTCACGACGTGCGCGTGGTGGCCAGCGCCGACGACCACGTGCCGGGTCACCGGGAGCTGTCCGACGCGCCCGACTGGACCGCGACGTTCCCGCCCCACTGTCTCCGGGGCACGCCCGGTCAGGCGAAGATCCCGGAGACGGCGTTGCGCGATCCCCTGGTCATCGAGCCCGATGCGACGGACCCGCGCGCCCTCGCCGCGCGCATCCGGTCCCATGGGGGGGACATCCTGCTCCACAAGCACTGGTTCGACGTGTTCACCAATCCGAACGCGGAGATCGTCGTCGAGACGCTGGCCCCGGAGCGCGTCGTGCTGTACGGGGTCGCCACCGACGTGTGCGACCGGTACGCCATCGACGGCATGCGCGTACGCTGGCCGCGGCTGCCGATCTTCGCCGTCATCGACGCCATGAAGCCGATCCACGCCGACGTCGCCGAGCGGTTGTTCGCCGCGTGGCGGACGCAGGGCGTGCACTACGTCACCACCGACGACGTCCTGGCCGGGCGTCTCGCCACTACGCCCGCGGAGAGTCACGCATGACCGCCCTGCAGTCGCCGCCCGGCGCGGCATCGACGTTCGGCAAGTTCTTCCTTCCCGGTCCGACGGACGTGCACCCCGACGTCCTCGCCGCCCAGCTGCGGCCGATGATCGGTCACCGCTCGAAAGGCATGGAAGAGCTGCTCCAGCGGATGGCGCCCCAGCTCGGCGCGCTGGCCCGCACGACGCGCCCGGTCCTCGTCGGATCGAACTCCGGGACGGGATTCATGGAGATGGCGGTCCGGAACGGCGTGCGTCACCGGGCCCTGTCGCTCGTCAACGGCTCGTTCAGCGAGCGGTTCGCCAACATGGTGGTCGCGTGCGGCAAGGAGTGCATCCGGCTCGACGTGCCGCTCGGCGCGGCGGTCGAGCCGGAGATGCTGCGGGATGCCCTGCGCCGCACGCCGGTGGACGCCGTGACGGTGGTCCACTCCGAGACCTCGACGGGCGTGCTGCAGGACGTCGAAGGCCTGGCGCGCGTGGTGCGGGAATTCGACGACGTGCTGCTGCTCGTGGACGCGGTGACCTCGATGGCCGGCTCCCCGGTGGAGCCGGACGCCTGGGGCCTCGACTTCACCTTCACCGGCTCCCAGAAGGCGCTCGCGCTCCCTCCCGGTCTGGCGCTCGGCGTCGCGTCGGAGCGGATGCTCGAGCGCGCGAAGACGCTCGAGGCCCGCGGGCTCTACTTCGATCTGGTGAGCTTCGAGTCGGCGACCCGGAAGTTCCAGCCGACCAACACGCCCGCGCTGCCGCTCTTCTTCGCGCTGGATGTGCAGCTCGGCCGGATCGCCGCCGCGGGCGGGATCGCGGCGCGCTGGGCCCGCCATGACGCCATGCGCCGCACCGTGGAGCGGTGGGCGGCGGAGCGCGGCATCGAGTACCTGCCACGGGAAGACCGGCGCAGCTGGACGGTGTCGTGCCTCAAGCTGCCCGCCGGGAAGAGCGCCAAGGACGTGACCACGGCGCTGAAGAAGGACGGCTGGACGATCGGCTCGGGTTACGGCGGGCTGAAGGACACCACCATCCGCATCGGCCACATGGGCGACCACTCGGTGGCCGCGCTCGAGGAGCTGCTCCCCCTCGTGGAGGCGGCCATCCGATGACGTGGCGTGTGGTGGTGGCCGACCGGGTGGCGGGCGCGGGCCTCAAGGTGCTGAGCGAGACGTCGGGCATCGAGGTGGTGAACGTCGCGGGGCTGGGGCGCGAGGCGCTGGAGCAGGCGCTGAGCGGCGCGCACGCGCTCGTGGTGCGCAGCGAGACCCGCGTCACGGCCGACCTGATGAACCGGGCGCCCCAGCTGCGCGTGGTCGCCCGCGCGGGGACCGGCGTCGATACGATCGACGTGCCGGCAGCGACGCGGCGCGGGATCGCGGTGATGAATACGCCGGGAGCCAACACGGTCAGCGCGGCCGAACACGCCATGGGCCTCCTCCTGGGCCTGGCGCGGCACATCCCGTGGGCGGCCGAGGCGATGCGCCGCGGAGAGTGGGACCGCAAGCGGTTCGAGGGCACCGAGCTGCGCGGCAAGACCATGGGGGTGATCGGGCTCGGCCGGATCGGCGCACACGTGGCGCAGATCGCCCGGGCCTTCGGGATGACGGTCGTGGCGCACGACCCCTTCCTCCCCGCGGAGCGCGCCGCGGAGCTGCAGATCCGGCTGCTGCCCCTCGAGCAGCTGCTGCGCACCGCCGACGTCGTGACTCTGCACGTCGCCCTCACCGACGACACCCGGCACCTGATCAACGCCGAGCGGCTGCGACTGATGAAACCGACCGCGTTCCTCGTCAACACCGCGCGGGGCGAACTGGTGGACGAGCCAGCGCTGGCGGATGCGGTGCGCGAGAAGCGGATCGCCGGGGCCGCGGTCGATGTGTTCGCGGTGGAGCCGCTCCCGACCGATTCGCCGCTGCGACAGCTCGACCGCGTCATTCTCACCCCGCACCTCGCGGCATCGACCGCCGAGGCGCAGGAGCGCGTCGCGCACGAGATCTGCGTCGCGGTGCGCGACGCCATCGTGGACGGCGACTACTCGTCGGCCATCAACGTGCCCGGAATCGCGGGCGACGTGCTGCGCCGGCTGGCGCCGCTCCTCGATCTGGCGCGCCGCCTGGGACGCCTCGGCACCGCCCTGGCCGACGGTGCCCCGACAGCGGTGGAAGTGGCGTACGGCGGCAAGGACGAGCCCGCACCGAAGCCGGTGACCATCGCGGCGGTGGAGGGGCTGCTCGGTGGGGTCAACGGCGGTGCGCCGGTCAGCTTGGTGAACGCCCTGCTGCTGGCGCAGGAGCGGGGCATCCAGGTCGGGCACAAGGTCGGCGCCGCCGAGCCGGGATTCGAGGCCACGGTCGGCGTGCGGGTGGACACCGCCCGCGGGCGCACGCGCGTCATGGGCGCCCTGGCGGCGGGCCGTGACGGACGCGTGATCCGCATCGACGAATTCCCCGTGGACGTCGTCCCGGAGGGGTGGATGCTCGTGATCCGCAACCGCGACGTCCCCGGCGTGATCGGCCGCGTGGGGACCGTGCTGGGCGAGGCGGGGGTCAATATCGGGAGCTACCACCAGGCCCGCCGCGCCGGCGGCGGCGAGGCCCTCGCGGCCATCGCCGTCGATCAGCGGGTGAGCGACGCGGTGCTCGGCCGGCTCGCCGCGCTAGCGGACGTGCTGCAGGTCCACCTGGCGGACCTCGGCGGCTGACCCGACGAGGTCCGTCCCGCCGCGTCAGAACGAGCCGGCGCCGAACTCCAGCACGTACGTGATCCGGTTCACATCGAAGAAGCCCCGGTTCTTGATGCCCGCGCGGAGTCCCCAGTAGGGTGTGAGGGTGCCGAGGAACTTGACCGGGGTGTGTTCGACGTTCACGCGGAACTTCAGCCCCGTCTCGAACACGAAGTCCCAGTCCTTCACCGTCCCGCCGGCGCTGTCGGGTTCCTCGTCCTGCTCACCCCCCGCCGCGATGTAGGTGTCCATCCAGCGCGACGCCGACGGCGTGTACAGGGCCATCCAGCCGAAGTCCCGCAGCCGCTCGTCGGTGAAGTACATCCGCTGGACGATGTAGCCGCCCGTCATCGGCTCCTCGAGATGCTTCACGATGAAGAACGGGAACACGAAGGACAGGCCGACCGCGCCACTGCCGTCGACCCGTGCCGCGATGGACAGCGACTTCAGCGCCGCTCCTTCCTCGACCCAATTCCCCCATTGCTTCGCGTCGTTGAGCCTCCCGACCTCGGGCCAGCCCGGGACCTCGTGGTTCTGGATGATGTGGGCGAGGGCGTGATCGTCGCCGGCGATCGCGGACGTCGGGTAGGGCCGCAGCTCGTACACCGCGTGCGGCGCGCCGTCGATATCCTCGAGCATCCGCCGGCGGAGCGGGCTGTCGTCCGGCAGGGGCGGGAACACGCGGTCTTGCGGCTGGCGCACCTTCGCCATCCACGGCTCGAAGCCGCCGGAGACGAGCAGGCCGGTGCGCATGTTGTCGCGCACGCCCCAGGCATCGTTGACACGGACGTTCACGTCGTATCCCGGCGTGAAGTAGCCGTCGCCGTTCTTGTCGGTGGCGATCCCGTGCTTGCCCTCCTCGACGAGCAGATGCATCGGGAACTCGATCTGCTCGTCCTGCCGGGTGTCGACCACGTTCCAGAACCAGACCAGGCCGTGCGCCTTGGCCGAGACCCGGGTGACCAGCAGCACCCGGTGCGGCTGGTCGCAGCGGGCATTGGGGTAGCGCTTGAACGTCTCCCACGTGCTGGGGAGGGCCACGACGCGGAACTCGGTGGTCTCGGTGTCGTGCTTGTGAGCGCCCAGCCCCGCCTCGTCCGAGAAGTAGGCGACGAAGATCATGGTGATGGCACCGACGGCGTCGAGATCGATGCTGCCGCGGCCCGGATCGCTGGTGTCGGGGAGGAACGCCTCATGCTGCTGACCCGGGCGCGCCAGGATGCGGTTCACCTGATAGTGGACCACCGGGCGCTCGGTGGGAGGCTCACCGGGGATCGCTTCGGGGATGCGGATGTCCGCCCCCCGCCGGCGCTGCAGCAGCGGCTCGTCGGGCGAGAACCAGTAGATCGGCGCGGCGTACGCGGCGAGTCGCGACAGCGACATGTGCGCCTCCGTGCCCCACCAGATCACGCCGGGCACATCGCTGAAGTCGCACGGCGCGCTCGCCGCCCGTTGGGCGCCGAGGCCCGGGGCGAGGAGCGTCCCCAGGACGGCGGCGAGGATGGACGTACGGGGGCTCGGGGTCATGAATCCCTCGGTGGTGTGGGGTCGGAGGCGGGCGCGAGCCGGAACGACTGCACGGCCGCCGTGAGGTGGTCGGACGCCTCGGCGAGCTGGCCGGCCGAGGAGGCGATTTCCTGCGTGGAGGCGCTCTGCTGCTCGCTCGATGCCGCGATCTCCTCCGCCGACGCGAGCAGCGACTCGGTGCCGTGGGCGAGCGCGCCGAGGCGCTTGGCGATGCCGTCCACCAGCGCGCGCACGTCGCCCGCCGAGGCGGCGATCTCCCGGCTCCAGGCGTCATTCGCCTGCACCTCGCCCGCCACCGCCGCGAGTCCCGCGGCGCCCGCCTCGGCGGCGGCGCGGGCGGCCGCGCCGCCCTGCGCGAGGCGCGCGAGCCGGTCGCGGTTCGCCTGCACCCGCGCCACCACGCCCCCCATCGTCTGGGCCGTCTCGGTGGCGGCGCCCGCGGCGACGCTGGCGAGCTTGCGAACCTCGTCCGCCACGACGGCGAACCCGCGGCCCTGCTGCCCCGCCCGCGCCGCTTCGATCGCCGCGTTGAGGGCGAGCATGTTCGTCTGCATCGCGATCGACTTCGTCTGCGTCACGAACCGCTGGATCTCCTCCGACGCGCGCGCGAGCGCGTCCGCTTCGTCGAACCCCTGCGTGACTTCCTCGGCGAGATGGGCGAGCGCCGCCGCGCTCTGGGCGAGTCGGTCACGGTGCTGCTGGGTGGTCTCCGACAGGGCGGCGTTCCGCCGGACGGATTCCTCAGCGCCCTGGGCCAGCGCCGACGCGATCGCGAGGATGCGGCTCGCATCTTCCGCGGTGGCGCGCACCAGCGCGGCCTGGTCCGCCGTGCGGCGCGACAGGTCCTGGCACGTCGAGGCCATCTCCTGGGTGGAGGCGGTCATCTCCTCGGTGGACGCGGAGATCTCCGCCGCCATCGCCGCGGCGTCGTCGGCGGCGCTGCGGATCGCGTGCACCAGCCGGCGCAGTGCCCCCACCATGTCCTGCAGCGCGCCGCTGAGATCGGCGACCTCCGCGGTCTCTGCCTGCTCGTGGGACACCGCGACCGACAGGTCCCCGGATGCCACTTGTCCGGCGAGGACCGCCGCGCGCCGCACCGGCGCGGTGATCCGACGCTCGACCCAGCGCTGTGACTGCCACAACAGGATGGCGGTCACCGCCAGGAGCCCGAGCATCCCCGTGTAGATCGCGCGCACGGCCGCGTTGGCGGCCGCGTAGACCTGCGCGTCCGGCTGGCGGAACAGCACCCACCAGCGCCCGTCGGGCGTCGGGACCGATGCCACGAGCTCACGCCCGGCCGCCGTCGCGACGGTCGCGGACACGGGCGCGCCGCTCCGCGGGATCGCGGCGGCCTCCGCGATGGGCTCGAGCCGGAACAGGGAGTCGGGAGGGACGAGGAGACGGCCCTGCGAATCCACCACCTGCAGGTACGCGCCGTCACCCAGGTCGCCCGCGGACAGGAGAGCGGCCAGCTCGGTCAGCGGCGTGACGGCCTTGAGCACCCCGGCGGGCTGTCCCGCGGCACCGCGCAGGAGCACGGCGTGCTCGAGCGCTGCCATCCCGGCGGAGGAATCGTAGCGGGGCGGGCCCTCCCAGGTCCCGGCACGGACCGCCGCCTGCCACCAGTCCTCGTCCGACTGTGCGAAGTCCGACGTCCGCCCGGTGGCGAGCACCACCAAGCCGCGGCGCTCCGTGAAGAACACCTCGGCGAACCCGCCGCGAGCGGCGGCCTCGCGGAGTACCCGCAGCGGGGCGGCGTCCCCCCCCAGCTGGCGCCGGCCCGCGAACCGCGCCTCGAGGGCGGCGACGGGGACTCCGTCCAGGCCCTGGGCGGTCGCGCGGCGGGCGGCGTCCTCGGCGGCGGCGGCGAGGGTCGGGTCGAGCGCGAGCAGTTCCACCGCGCGGCGGCGTTCCGTCAGGTACGCGCCGGCGAGGATCCCGACGCGGGTCGCCACGTCGAGACTGCGCTGGCGTGCCACCCGGAGGGCGTCGGCCCGGATGGCACGCCGGGCGATGAGGGTCATCGCCGCGGCGAGCACCACGGCGACGGCGGCGGCGGTGACCACCAGGCGGCGGCGGAGCCGGGGTGTCTGCGCGCCGCGCGGGGTGTGCAAGAGGTCGTTCACGCTGTGGCGGCCAAGTCTACGAGCGATTGGTGATGGACGCAATCCTGTGTAGTTTCAAACACTTATGTCGAACGTCCCGGCGTACGATCCGCAGGCCGTCGAGGCGGCGTGGCAGGCCCGGTGGGTCGAGCGCCACACCAATGAGCCGGACCTCGACCGCCCGCGGCGACCGTTCTACAACCTCATGATGTTCCCCTATCCCTCGGCCGAGGGGCTGCACGTGGGGAACCTGTTCGCGTTCACCGGCGCCGACATCTTCGGGCGCTTCCGCCGGCTCCAGGGGTTCGACGTGTTCGAGCCCATGGGGTTCGATGCGTTCGGCATCCACTCCGAGAACTACGCGCTGGCGGTGGGGACCCATCCGGCGAAGCTCATCCCCCGGAACATCGAGACGTTCCGGCGGCAGCTGCGGCGCTTCGGGGGGATGTTCGACTGGCGGCACGAGCTCTCGACGACGGACCCGGCGTATTACAAGTGGACGCAGTGGCTGTTCCTCCAGCTCTTCCAGCGCGGGCTGGCCTACCGCAAGCGGGCGGCCGTGAACTGGTGCCCGGCGTGCAAGACGGTGCTCGCCAACGAGCAGGTGATCAACGGGTACTGCGAGCGCCATCCCGACGTGAAGGTCGAGCAGCGGTTCCTCGAGCAGTGGTTCTTCGCCATCACCCGCTACGCCGAGCGCCTGCTCGATCACCTGGCCCACCTCGACTGGTCGGACAGCACGGTGGCGCTGCAGCGCAACTGGATCGGGCGCAGTGAGGGTGCGGAGCTCGTGTTCGAAACGCCCGCGGGGTCGTCCATCAAGGTGTTCACCACGCGCCCCGACACGGTGTTCGGGGCGACGTACCTGGTGCTCGCTCCGGAGCACCCGCTCGTCGATGCCCTGGCGGGTCACGAGCAGCGCCGCGCGGTCCGGGAGTACCAGCGCGAGGTGCAGGGCCGGGACATCGTGTCCCGCAAGGTCGGGGATCGCACCAAGACCGGCGTGTTCATCGGGTCCTACGCGCGGAACCCGGCCACCGGCGAGTCGATCCCCATCTGGATCGCGGACTATGTCCTGATGGAGTACGGCACGGGCGCGATCATGGCGGTGCCGGCCCATGACAAGCGGGATTTCGAGTTCGCCACCCAGTTCGGCCTCCCGATCCGCCAGGTGGTGCGGGTGGAGGGCGAGGCGCTGCCGGTGGTGTCGGACGGGACGCTCGTGAACTCGGCGCCGTTCGACGGGATGCCGTGCGCGGAGGCCTCGCGGGAGATCGTGCAGTGGCTCGAGCGCAGCGGCTCGGCCCGGGCGCAGGTCCAGTACCGGCTGCACGACTGGTGTATCTCGCGTCAGCGCTACTGGGGGCCGCCCATCCCGATCATCTACTGCGATGCGTGCGGGCCGGTGGCGGTGCCCGAGGCCGATCTCCCGGTCGAGCTGCCGTTCATCGAGGACTTCAAGCCCGACGATTCGGGGGTGAGCCCGCTGGCGCGTCACGCCGAGTGGTACCACGTGGCGTGTCCCCAGTGCGGCGCGCCGGGGCGCCGCGAGACTGACGTGTCGGACACGTTCCTCGATTCGTCGTGGTACTTCCTCCGCTATCCCTCGACCGAGTTCGACGACCGGCCGTTCGACGCCGGCCGCATCAAGACGTGGCTGCCGGTCACGACCTACATCGGCGGCAACGAGCACGCCGTGCTGCACCTGCTCTACTCGCGCTTCATCACGATGGTGTTGCACGAGCTCGGGCACGTGCACTTCGAGGAGCCGTTCCCCAAGCTTCGCGCCCACGGGTTGATCGTGAAGGATGGCGCCAAGATGTCCAAGTCGCGCGGCAACGTGGTCGTGCCCGATGCCTACATCCAGAAATGGGGCGCCGACACGTTCCGCATGTACCTGATGTTCCTCGGCCCCTTCCAGGAGGGCGGGGACTTCCGCGATGAGGGGATCACGGGCATCCGGCGCTTTCTCGACAAGGTCTGGATCCTCGGCCACGAGGCGGCCAGGGCCGGAACGGGACCGCTCCCGCCCGCGGTGGAGCGCAAGCTTCACCAGACCATCCGCAAGGTGACGGACGACACCGAGGCGCTGCGCTACAACACGGCGATCGCGGCGATGATGGAGTACGTGAACGAAGCGCGGAGCGCGGAGTGCGCAACGCGGAACGCCGTCGAGCCGCTGCTGGTGATGCTGGCGCCCTATGCGCCGCACCTGTGCGAGGAGCTGTGGAGCCGGCTCGGACACCCGGACACGCTGGCCCACGCGCCGTGGC
>Ga0210138_1000210_pt1 | contig 13971 bp, 10 predicted proteins | sample Browns_ThreeSqC__FD_184850 | JGI IMG/M metagenome (GOLD analysis project Ga0210138, IMG submission 184850) | Wetland microbial communities from the San Francisco Bay, California, USA, that impact long-term carbon sequestration -... | ecosystem: Environmental > Aquatic > Marine > Wetlands ... | reverse complement strand
GGGGCAAGAGGAATTGCCGATTGACGACCGCCGAGTGCCGATTGAAGGGAATGGGGGAGTGAGGGAATTGCCGATTGCCGAGTGCCGAGTGCCGAGTGCCGATTGGAGGAAATGGGGGAGTGAAAGAATGGGGGAGTGGGAGAATTGGCGGCTGCCGGGTGCCAATGGCCGATCGGGAGTAAAACGACAGCGCAATCGACCGCCGTGACCGCCTTGCCCGTCCTGACCGCCCTGTCCCTCCCGTTCTCCCGTTCCCCCGTTCTCCCGTTCCACTCTGTCCTCAGTCCTCATCCCTCAGTCCTATCGTAAACGCTAGCGGGACCGGATTCGCCGCACGGTTGGGAGCGCGCTCGGGCGCATATAGTCCCATCCGATGCGGGTATCCGGCCCCGCGAGTTCAATCGTTGGCCTTGTGCCAGGGGATGCCTGGCCGCTGCGGGTGCGTTTAGCCACACCTCCTACGTGATACGTCGTTCCCCCGACCGGCTGCCACCGGTCCGTCCACTAGGGCGGCCATCCCTCCGGACGGAAATCCGTGAGCAGGACGATGGGGGCGCGCAAATCTCCCGCGAAGACCAGGGACTCGAGGGGCATGGTCCGGTCCAGGTCATCGCGAGAGGGTCCGATGGACAGCGTGAGTCCCACGCGCAGCACCGGCTGATCGAGCAGGACCGCCGGAACTCCGCGATTGGGGGTCAACGCCATCCCTTCTCGAATGGTCGCGGGAACTCGGCCCGAGAGGTACACCGGGAACGGTTCCAGCGCCCGCAGCATGCGATAGGTGAGTGTGGTGGATTCCCCGCCGACCGTGAGCACGCCGAAGACCGGCGCGTCGAAGCGGCCCGGCCGCGGATACAGCGCGAAGCCGAAGCCGAAATTGCAGCCGTCGTCGCTGGCCAGGGTCAGCGAATCACGCAACAAGTCGTGCGCGGCGGCCAGCTCTTGGGGGACCGGATCGACGTTCATGCCTGTGAGTGAGATCCAATGCCAGGGGGCCAGGACGATGCAACCAACGGCGGGAGGGTCTAATGCAGGAGTCGGACCCCGTTCCGGTGCTGTGTGGCAACTCGTTGCGAATCAACAACTTATGGAGAAATCTCCGGTTCCAGCGAATTCCCCCAGGCTGGCCCACTGTCGTCGGGACGCTGCGGCAACGCCGCCAACGATCAGACCTCGGGCCAGCGAACCGATACCGTAGTGCCCCGCCCGACCTCGCTCTCCACTTCCACCACCGCACCCCATCCATTCACCAGTCGGCGCACGATCGCCAACCCCAGCCCCGAGCCGCTGGTGGTGGCGGAGAACCGGGGCTCGAAGATGCGGGGAAGCAGATCGGGCGAGATCCCCGTCCCATCGTCGGCCACGCTCAGGCTCCGCTCGCCCACCCGTACTACCACCTCCCGCGCCTTCGCGTTGCGGGCGTTCACGAGCAGATTGACCAGGACCTCTTTCACCTCATTGGCGCGCCCCGGCACCACCTGTCTCCCGTTTGCCTCCAGCCGGACTCGGCTCCCTTCCCCGTCGGACTCTCCGCCGAGTGAATAGAGCTGGACGACCTCCGAGACCGCGCCGACCAGCTCGACCTCCTCGAGCGGGGTGGCTTCCGGGGCCGGCGCGGCGAACCGGCTGAATCCCCGGGCGATCGCGTCCAGCCGGTCGATCTCGGAGAGAATCCGGGAGGTGGTATCGTCGAGCGTCCCCGAGAAGTCGGCACGCCGGTCCCGGAAGGCCCGTCGCAGGTGCTGCACGCCCAGCCGGATCGGCGTGAGCGGGTTCTTGATCTCGTGCGCGACCTGTCGGGCCATTTCGCCCCAGGCCAGGATGCGCTCCGCCTGGGTGATCCCGGTGAGATCGTCGATCGCGAGCACCGTGCCGCCGGGCTCGGTGCCCAGGGCGGTGAGCTGAAGCCGGAGGCGGCGACCACCCACGTCGAACTCGGTGGAAACCGGATTCCCGCCGGGATAGGGATGAAGGTCGCGAATCGCTTCGCCGAGCGACTTCCAATCTTCTGCCAGCGTGGCGCCCAATTCGGTCCCCTCTCGCAGCTCCAGTCCCAGGATGTCGCGGGCCCGCTGATTGGCCAGCAGGACCCGTCCCTCGTCATCGAGGGCGACGACGCCGGTCGCCACGGTCGCCAGCACCGAGGCGGTTCGGCGCCGCGCCGCCTCCAGCGCCGCCTGACTCCTCCGGATATCGGCAGCCATCCGATCGAAGGCGCCGAACACCGCCTCGAATTCGACCGGTGGAGGATCGGCCGAAACCACCGGCGGAAGCCCCTGCCCCACGGCGACCGCCGATTGGCGCAGCGTGGCCACCGGCCGCGACAGCGCTCGCGCGACCAACTGCGCGGCGACACTGGCCGCGGCGAGACCGATCAGGGTGGCGAGCAACAGGACCAGTGCCAGATCCAGCTCATTGAGCCGGAGCGGACCCAGGGCCGCCTGCTGCGGGGTGGCCAGGACACCGACCGAGTCGGGCAGCCCCGGCTGCACCACCCGATAGCCGATCCGCATCGGCGTCGTCGAGGGACGACCGGTGCGGGTGATCTCCAGCTCATCCGAGAGCGCCATCGCACGAAACGCCTGGGGATCGAGCAAGACATCCAGAAGTCCCAGCTGGGTGAGCAGCGCCGAGCTCCCCGCGACCAGGTTGGCTCCACTGTAGAGTGCCAGCTCGGCGTCGAGCCGGCTCCCCATCTCCTGGAGTCCCTGGGGCAGCACGTCCGGCGGCCCCTGCACCAGGCCGCCGGTCGCCAGCACCGCGTCCCGAAGCACCTGGGTGATCAGGAGATCGCGCCCGTGCTGAGCGTCGAGCCGAAGGCGGGCCAGGTTCCACGCAGTGAATCCCGCCACCGGGATGATGAAGAAGAGCCCGAGGGTGACGGCGAGCCGCCCCTGGAAGGAACGCGAGACTCCTCGCCAGACCACGCTGAGGGGGGACGGGCGTCTCGAATCGCCACCCATTACCAGCCACCAGAGGAGGCTCAGGATTGCGGTGTCGGCCAGAACGACCAGCGCGCCCCGCACCAGCAAGGGCACCGGCCCACGGAGATCGAGCTGGGCGTAGACGTGCCGAGTCCCGCCAGGCAGAAGCAGACGCCGATCGCTGCGCAGCTGCCAGCCGCTCCGGCTCCAGTGGAGAGCGCCACTGTCCGACGCGGTGCCCGGCGCCGGCGGCGAGAGCGAAAGCTCGTAAGGCGGCTCGCCGCTGGGTGGCACTTCCAGCAGGCGACCCAACCGATCGGGAGCGATGAGGCGGGAGCGGGGCCCGATCGCCACCGTGAGCACCCGATCGGTAGAGAGGCGCTCGAGCAGGAGGTAGTGCATCCCCGGCACCCGGAGCATCGGAATCACTTCCTGCGTCGTGGTCGGGTCCAGCCCCCGAACCAGCGCGGAGACCATGGAACCGGGCACGTCGAGCGAATCCAGGTCCAGATCCGCCTGGGGAGCCCCGCCCGACGACCAGAGCGCCATTCGTGCGGGATATCCCTGCTCCTGCAACCGGGACCCCCGCCAGAGGACGTACAGCTCGGCGGCGGAGGTCGGCGCCGGTGAGTTCCGCACTTCGTCCCCGAACCATTGCAGCACCGGAATCGCGACCGGATCCTCGGCCCCGCCCAGACTGGCCACGTCTCGCGCGGCGACTTGAAGCCGGCCGTTGAGGTCCTCACCCCAGGTGACCAGCGCCGCGGCGCTCCCCGCCACGAGTCCCAGGCCGGTGACCATGGCCCATCGAGGCGCCGGCAGTGCCACCAGGAAGAGCGGCAGCGCCCAGAGCAGCGGATACCAATCGAAGTCCCGCCAACCCCGGCCCGGGCCGTAGAGTGCCACTCCGGCCAGAGTGATCAGAATCGCCAGCACAGCGCCGACCACCGCTCGCCAGGCGGGCGGCTCCCGTTCGGCGCTGCCTCGAAACAGGGCGGCGGCCACGGCGACGCAGGCCGCCGCCGGGAACACCATCGCCATCTGCCAGGTCATCCAGAGTCCCGACCGCACCCCGCCGGCCGGTGGCGTGATCCCTCGGCTCAGTTCGCTGATCAGATAGGGCGCGGCCAGCAACAGGGTCGCACCGAGTGCGATCGTCCAGGGCTGGCGGCGCGGCCCCCGCTCCCACACCGAAATTCCTGCCGCGGTGGCGATGATTCCCGCCATGGCGAGGACGCCTGCCGAAGCGGAGAGCTGTCCCAGGAGCGGTTGGAAATAGGTAGCCGGCGAGAACAGAGGATCGAGCTTGAGCGCCGGTCCGAGGGGCGAGCGCCCCGCGACCCAAAGCAGAATGAGGAGCAGTCCGTACCGCTCAGGCGTGGCCTTGGCCAGCAGGAGGGCGAGACCGAGCGCCAGGATCAGGCTCCAGGCAACCAGCTCCCGGCCGCGATGGAGGGCACTTTCCTTTGCCGCCCCCTGCTCGGGCGGAATCGCCCGGACGGCCAGCCAGGGTTGAGTGGCTCCCCTCGGTGAATAGAGAAGAAGTTGGGAACCGTTGCTCGCATCGACCGCGCGTTCGAACTGGAGCTGCACATCGGTTTCCTGCCGGAACAGCTCCGCGAACGAACGGGTTTGCACCGGAAGCAGCGGATGGGACCAGAGCAGGACTTCGACCTCGACGGTCCGCCCCATCGTCGCCGGCCGCCGCAGCTGGAGGGCCGCCCAGTAGGCGTCCGACCGAAATTCGACGGAGTCGCCGGTAACGCGGGGCCGCTCCCAATGCCGTCCCGTCCAGGCCCACGGGGCACCGTCGCTGTCCAGCACCACGGCGGCCAGCTCGGGACCCGATTCGCTGGTGGCTCGCTCGAGACGAGCGAACGCCTGGTCCTGGCTACCGCCGGTAGACCGCACGGCTTCATCGGCCAACCTCCGGGCCGCCAGCACCGCCTCATCGAGCCGGAGCGAGAGCGTACGGGTGGCGCTCCGCAGCTCGCTTTCGCGCAGTGCCGGCCAGCGATGTTCGACTGCGGTCAGGCGCCATTGGACCGCTACCGCGGAGAGCGCCAAAGCGGCCAGGACCGGGGAGAACAGCAGGCGCAGAAGGGGCGCTTCTCCATTGCGGCCCGCGCGGCGGAAGCCCACCAGTGCCGCCACCGCGGCCGAACTGGTAACGACCGCAGCCAGCCATCCCGGGTCTCGCAGCCACTCGCCCGCCGCGACCGCGGCCAAGCCGACCGCAACGAGCCACCAACGCCGAGGCCAGTTCAAATTGCCAAGTCCCTCACACGATATAGGTTTAAAGCGGCTCGCATCCTCTCCAGCTCCGGCGGGATCCCATGCCCAGCACTTGGCGTCGAAGCGCGGTCTGGCTCGCGGCTTGGCTCATGGTTCACGGACGCGGACTATCGGCTCAGGTAGCGGACCGCGGCACTCTCCTCATCCAGCAGGGTGGCCACGAAATCGGCCATGAGGATTTCCTGGTTCGACCGGCTCAGCCGGGCCGGCCCGCCGGCGATAGCGTGATCGCCTCGGCGCGCTACCCCGAGGCGCGACCCGTGTCCGAAATTCGGGCCACGCTGGAGCTGCTCGAGGCCGGCACCTTCCATTTCGAGCTCCTCACCCGGGGGCCGCAGGGGTCGACTCAAATGTATGCCAGTGGGACTGCTTCCCGTGTGACGGTGCGCTCAGTCGGCCGGTCCTCGGAGGTGGCCCGCGAATTCCCGGGCGGACCAGGCATCATCGTTCTGGATGACAGCCTGTTCTCCCTCTTTCTCCCGGCGGCAGATGCCGCCACCGAAGCGGGAGCCAAGCTCACCGGGATCTATCCCCGGACCGGACGCCGGGTCCGCTTTACCGCCATCCGGGAGAGGCAGCCGGTGGATCAGGGTGGAACCCAGCTTCAGGTCATTCGTCTCATGGGGGAGGTCGAGGGACGGATCTACCTCGATGCCCAGGGTCACCTCTCCCGCATCGAGCTTCCAGCTTCCGGCATCAAAGCGACCCGCCTGCGCAGCTAGAGCCAGTGGGCGTAACCCGTTGTGAATCTTTGTAACTAGTACGTCGCGTAGCAAGCTGAAACTCACGCCGACGCCACCTCGTAGGGGGCGGCGGCCATTCCACCATCCATCAGTGAAGGACGCACCCATGAGTCGCTGGCCGAGCCTTGTCGTGCTCCTCTCGTGCGTGGTGACCGTCGCGCAGGGGCAAGCACCCAGCCCGCCGGTCTCCGGTGGTACGCCGGTAGCCCTCACCCTGGCCGAGGCGCTGCGTTTAGCACAGACCAACAACCCGGAGTACAAGCAGACGCTCAATAACCTGGACCCCGCCAACTGGCAGGTCCGGAATGCCTACGGGAACCTGACGCCCACCTTCGGCCTCTCCGGCGACCTCAACTACACCGGTTCCGGCACCAATAACTTCGGCAACGGGTTGATCGTTCCCAGCTCGGCGCAGGTGGGCTCCGGGTATTCGGCCGGTTTCAACTGGCAGGTGGATGGGCCTCGCCTCACGGCGCCGGGTCTCCAGAAGGCCAACCTGAACGCCACCGATGAGGACATCGCCAACCAGGACGTCCTGCTCCGGGCGGATATCACCACCCAGTATCTGGACGCCTTGCAGTCGGACGCGCAGGTGGACGTGAATCGCCAGCAGGTGGAGCGCAACAAGAACTTCCTGGACTTGGCCAATGCCAAGTACCGGGTCGGCCAGGGAACCCTGATCGAAGTCCGCCAGGCCGAGGTTCAGGTGGGTCAGGCCGAACTGGATTTGCTCCGCGCACAGCAGGCTCAACGCACTTCCCGGATCGAGCTGTTCCGCCGAATCGGGGTGGTGCCCCCGGTCTCGGTCGACCAGGTCGTCCTGCCCGATACCTTCCCGGTTCAGACGCCGGACTTCCAGCTGGACCAGCTCCTCGATCTCGCTGCCGAGCAGAACCCGTCCCTCAAGGCCCTGAAGTCCCGGAGCCGGGCCGCCTCGTTGACCGTCCGCTCGGCCAAGAGGGAGTACTGGCCCTCGTTGGCGGTGCGGGCGGGCTGGAGCGGATATACCCAGCACTTCACCGACGAAGGCCTGCTGATCAGCCAATCGACTACCGAGGCCCAGGCCACTGCCTCCAACTGCAGGTTCCAGAACGACATCATTCTGGGTTTACCGGCGCAGAGCCTGCCGGACCCACCGTGGGCCAACGGCGGGATCATTGCCGACTGTAACGCGTTCTCAGGGCTCAACTCGACTGGGACGGCGTTGAGCGATACGCTGCAAACCAACATCAAGAACGCCAACAACAAGTTCCCGTTCCACTTCACCTCGCAGCCGTTCACGGCCCAGGTCGTCATCTCGCTCCCGATTTGGGACGGCTTTTCCAGGAACCTGCATGTTGCCCAGGCGCGGGCGCAGGAAGAAGACGCCAGGGAAAGCGTCCGGGCCCGTGGGCTCCAGGTCCGGGCCGACGTCGAAGCGCGCCTGTTCACTTTGCTCAGCGCCTACCAGGCGATCGCGGTCCAGACCAAGAGCCGGGAGGCCGCCCGGGATCAGCTCCGCCTGGCGCAGGATCGTTACCGGCTGGGCAGCGGAACCTCGCTGGAAGTCTCCGACGCGCAGAATGCGGTGCAGCGCGCCGAGGGTGATTACGTCAATGCAGTGTACGTCTACCACAAGTCGCTGACGGCGCTGGAAGCCGCCGTCGGCCGACCCCTTCGCTAACGAGGCACGCATGTCCCGTCGCATGAAACTGGGCCTGGTCGCCACCATTCTGGTGCTGCTCATCGGGGGCGTAGTAGGCCTGACCGCGGCCAAGAAGGCGAAGAAGGTGGTCGAGGTCCGAATGGAGAAAGTCGCCGTCCGGGACCTGGTCGCCGTGGTCACCGCCAGCGGGAAGATCAAGGCCCAGACCCAGGTGGATGTCAGTTCCGATATCCAGGGGCGGATCACCAGGATCGGGGTGAAGGAAGGGGACCTGGTCAAGAAGGGTGAGTTCCTGATCCAGATCGACCCTTCACAGTACGATGCGCTGGTCTCCCGTCAGAAGGCGCTGCTGGCCGGCAGCGAGGGAGAGCTGATCCGGGCCAAGGCCAATCGCGATCAGGCCAAGCGGCTGCTTGACCGATCCCTCGAGCTGCAGAAGAGCGGCACCGACCTGGTCTCCAAGGAGCAGGTTGAAACGGCGCAGACCAACTACGAAGTGGCCATCGCCAACTACAACTCCAGCAAGGCCTCCGTGGACCAGGCCCGGGCCGCGCTGGAAGAGGCCCAGAGTAACCTGCGGAAGACGACCATCGTATCACCTATTGCGGGACGGGTGGTGCGGCTGGCGGTGGAGGAAGGCGAAGTGGCGGTGCCCGGCACTTTCTCCAAGGAAACCGGTTTGCTGATGACCATCGCCGACCTGTCGGTCATCCAGGCCAAGGTTCAGGTCGACGAGACCGACGTGGTTCGCCTGAGCATCGGGGACTCGGTCGACGTCTCGATCGACGCCTTCCCGGACACATCGTTCGTCGGCCACGTGACCAAGATCGGGAACAGCGCCAAGCTGGTCACCGGGCAGTCCACCGGCACCAGCGACCGCGCGGTCGACTTCGAGGTCGAGGTGACGTTGCAGAAGCCGCCCGTGGACATTCGGCCCGACCTGAGCTGCACCGCCCGGGTGGTGACCGACACCCGGACCGGGGTCCTGAGCATTCCGATCATCGCCCTCACCGTCCGGGACAATACGCCGGTTTCCAGCGAGTCGGCCCCGCGGGACACGACGCGCGGGGGAAAGAAGAAGGAGACCGAAGGCATCTTCGTCGTCACCCAGGGCGTCGCCAACTTCAAGCCGGTCAAGGTCGGTATCGCGGGCGACGAGTACTTCGAGGTCCTCAGCGGCGTGCAGTCCGGAGACACCGTGGTGGCCGGGCCCTATCAGACCATTCGCGATCTCAAGGATGGATCCCGGGTGAAGCAGACCCAGGCGCCCGACACCACCAAGGGAGGCAAGAAGACGTGAGCGACGCCGTGATCCAGGCCCTCAATCTTCGACGGGCCTACCCCATGGGCGACGAGGCCGTGCTGGCGCTGCGGGGGGTCGACCTGCTGATCCGGCGGAACGAGTACGTGGCCATCATGGGCCCCTCGGGCTCCGGGAAGTCCACCTTGATGAACCTGCTCGGCTGCCTGGATACCCCGACCGACGGTGAATACTGGCTCAACGGCCAGGAGGTGAGCCGGATGTCGGACGATGCCCTGGCCCGGGTACGCAATCGGGAAATCGGTTTCGTGTTTCAGACTTTCAATCTCCTGCCCCGTGCCACCGCCCTCCACAACGTCGAGCTCCCCCTGATCTACGCCGGCGTTCCCGCTCCCGAACGGAGCCGCCGGGCCCGCCAGGCTCTGGAGCGCGTCGGCCTCGCCCAGCGGGCAGCTCACCGGCCCAGCGAATTGTCGGGCGGCCAGCGCCAGCGGGTGGCGATCGCGCGGGCGCTGGTCAATCGGCCGTCGCTCCTGTTGGCCGACGAGCCGACCGGTAATCTCGACAGCACCACCAGCGAGGAGATCATGAAGGTCTTCGGTGATCTCCGGGCCCAGGGACAAACCATCGTCGTGGTCACCCACGAGCCCTCGATCGCCGGGTGTGCCGAACGGCTGGTGGTGCTGCGGGACGGCCGGGTGGACAGCGACTCGGCGCCGGTGAAGGCGGCGGCCTGACGTGCCGGTCTTCGAAGCGGTTCGCCTGGCGCTGGGCGCCATCCGGGCGCAGAAGCTCAAGAGCTTCTTCTCCCTGATCGGCGTCCTGATCGGCGTCACCTTCCTGATCGCCACCATCTCGGTCATCCAGGGGATGAACGTCTACATGCAGGACCGCTTCGCCAACAAGCTGATCGGGATCAACGCCTACGAGATCCGGCGCTTCAACGATTTCAACGCGGAAGACGTCCCCGAGGACACCTGGCGCGAGTGGCTGCGGCGGCCCCGGGTGAACTATCGCGAATCCGCCTTCCTGGCCGATCGGGTCCAGACACCCACCATCTGGGCCCGCACCTGTTTCGAGGACAACATCAAGATCCAGCGGGGCAGCCTTTGGACCCGGAGTGCCGAGATCCGGGCGGCCGACGAGGCCTACTTCCGGATCAAGAACCTCGACATCGCGAGTGGCCGAAGCTTTACGGTGCAGGAATCCAAGAATGGGGTCCCGGTGACGGTGATCGGAGACCTGGTCGCCCAGAAGTTGTTCCCCGGCGTGGATCCGATCAACAAGTCGATCGAAATCGGCGATCTCCCGTACCGCGTGGTCGGGGTCGCCGAGCGGCAGGGGACGCTGTTCGGATTCTCGCTCGACCGCTTCGTCGTGGTGCCCTTCACGTCGCCGGCGCGCCGCGAGCTGTGCGGGCCCAACATCGTCCACGAGCTCTGGGCCAAGTCCGGGGATATCCCCTCCATGCGGGCCTCAATCACCGAGGCCGAAGGCCTGATGCGGGTGGCCCGCCAGCTGCGCCCCAGGCAGGACAACAATTTCTTCATCGTGACCGGCGAGAGCGCCCTGGGATTCTGGGACAAGATCTCGCGGGTGCTCTTCATGCTGCTCCCCACCATCGTCGCCATCTCGCTGGTGGTGGGCGGGATCGTGATCATGAACATCATGCTGGTGGCGGTCACCGAACGGACCCGGGAGATCGGCATTCGGAAGGCGCTGGGCGCCCGGCGGAGGGACATCCTGGCCCAGTTCATCGTCGAATCCGCCACCCTCTCCACCGTGGGAGCCGTCCTGGGGATCGGGCTGGGGATCGCCCTGGCGTTCGGAGTGCGGGCCCTGACCCCGCTGCCCGCCGCGGTCGCCCCCTGGTCGATCGGCCTCGCGGTAGTGCTCGGCATGGTGGTCGGGGTCATCGCCGGCGTCTATCCGGCGTTACGAGCCTCCAAGCTGGATCCCATCGTCGCCCTGCGGGCGGAGTAACCCATGCAGCTCTTCCGTGTCTTCGAGGGGGTGGCGATTGCACTGGACTCGGTCCGGGCCAACAAGGTCCGGGCGGCGCTGACCATTCTGGGGGTCGCCATCGGCGTCATGGTGGTGATCGCCATGGCCTCGGCCATTACCGGCGTCAACCGAAGCGTGGCCGCGCAAATCGAGACGCTGGGTCCCAAGACCTTTTTCGTGCAGCGGTTCTTCCAGGGCGGCATCAACGTCTCGGACGGGACCGAGGAGACCGAGCCCTGGCGGCGGAACCCCTGGCTCACCGTAGATGAGGCCGAAGTGGTGCGGCGCCTCCCGGCGGTCCGGAGCGTGACCTGGCGGGAGAGTACCAACGGACCGGTGAGCTTCGGCGAGAGCAAGATCCGGGGCGTCGAGATCGTCGGGTTCAGCTCGAGCTGGATCCTGGTGGTGGGCGGGTCGCTCAGCTCCGGGCGCAACTTCACCGACCTGGAGCAGGCGGTCGGCGCCCACCTCACGGTGATCAATCAGAAGGCGGCCGAGGATCTGTTCGGCAGCCAGGACGCGGTGGGCAAGACCATCAAGATCTTCGGGCAACCGTTCCAGGTGATTGGGCTCTACTTCGAACCCCAGAGTCTCTTCGGCAACACCAACACGCCCAAGGTCGTGATCCCCCATTCGGCGTTCGTGAAGGTGGCCGAGTTCCAGAAGGGATGGATGATGTTCGCGGTGAGCCCGACCGAAAACGTCACGGTGCTCGAGGCCGAGGACGCCGTCACCGCGGCGCTCCGGACCAAGCGCGGGCTCCGCCCCAGCCAGGAGAACAATTTTGCTCTGGTGACCCAGGACAAGCTGCTCGACACCTGGAACCAGATCACGGCGGGATTCTTCGTGGTGATGCTGGCGCTCTCCAGCGTGGGCCTCATGGTGGGCGGGGTGGGCGTGGTCGCGATCATGATGATCTCGGTCACCGAGCGCACCCGCGAGATCGGGGTTCGCAAGGCGCTGGGCGCCACCCGCCGCGAGATCATGTTCCAGTTCCTGGTTGAGGCCGCCACCCTGACCCTGATCGGCGGGACCATCGGCATGATCATGGGCGGGCTGATCGCCTGGGGTATCCACTCGCTGACCCCGATTCCGGCCGCGGTCCCGCTCTGGTCCGTGGTCGCCGCGGTCGTCGCCTCGATCATTACCGGCATCTGTTTCGGACTCTACCCCGCCAACCGGGCCAGCCGGATGGATCCGGTGGAAGCGTTGCGGTACGAATAGCGACGCTTGAGGAATCCGGCCGGAGGAGAAACCGCCTCCGGAATTGAGCACCCGCGATCCGGCACCCGCGCCGGTCCCGCTTTATCTTCCCCCTATGCCTTTTGCTGAGGCCTTCCGTCTGGCGGTGCTGGCGATCGCCGGCAGCAAACTGCGCTCGTTCTTCACGCTCCTCGGGATCATCGTCTCGGTCGCCTTCCTGGTGGCGGTCGTGGCCATCATCCAGGGGATGAACTCCTACGTGAAGGAGAACATCACCGGCGCGGTGATCGGGACCAACGCCTTCCAGGTCAGACGGACTCCGATCGCGGTGGGCCTGGTGGACGACCAGGAATGGCTGGCGATCCAGAAGCGGCCCATCATCACCCGGGAGGACGCGGAGGCGGTCGCCACCGCCCTCCCCGATGCGGAAGCGGTCTCGATTCAGTCGGGATGGCCCACGCCGCAGCGGGACATCACCTACCGGGACCGGACGGTGGGAGACGTCCTGGTCTTCGGGGTGACCCCGCCCTATCAGATCGTGCAGGACTACCGCTTCGCCGCCGGTGACCCCCTGGCGGATACCGACGTGCGCGAGCGACGGCCAGTGGCGGTCCTTGGCTATGACGTCTCGGACAAACTGTTCGGGGCGCCCGAGCGCGCCATCGGGCGCCACATCCGGATCGACGGGCGGGAGATCGTAGTGAAAGGCGTGGTGGCCAAGAAGGGGCGGGTCCTGGGCCAGTCGTTCGACGGCTTCGCCATGATTCCCTTCTCCACCTTCGAGGCGATGTTCGGACGGCGGAAGACCACCACCATCTCGGTCAAGGTGGCGGACGCCCACGCGATCCCGGCCGCGATGGGCCGCGCCGAAGAAGCCATGCGGATCGCCCACCGGCTCCACCCCGGCGAACCCAACGACTTCACCGTGGACAAGGCGGACGCGCTGGTCAGCTTCTGGCAGAGCCTGACCCAGGTGCTCTTCACCGTGATCCCGGCCGTGGTCTGCATCGGCATCGTGGTGGGCGGGATCGTGATCATGAACATCATGCTGATGTCCGTGAACGAGCGGACCCGGGAGATCGGGATCCGGAAATCGCTGGGCGCCACCCGCCGCGACATCCGGCGCCAGTTCCTGATCGAGGCGGTGGTGCTCTCCACACTGGGTGGGATCCAGGGCGTGCTCGCCGGATGGGGACTCGCCGAGTTGGTGGCCCAGGCGACCCCGCTGCCGGCGCGGATCACGCTCTGGTCGGTCATCGTGGCGCTGGCGCTGGGCGCCGGCACCGGCATCGTCTTCGGCGTCTATCCCGCGACCCGGGCCGCGCGGCTCGATCCGATCGCGGCGCTGCGAGTGGAGTAGGTACCCGTGATCCTCCGCAACGTGGCCGAAGGGATCGCGATCGCGTTCGACTCCCTGCGCTCCAACAAGCTCCGCTCCGCGCTCACCATCCTGGGCGTGGTCATCGGGGTGACCACGGTGATGGCCATGGCCTCGATCGTGGAGGGGATCCGTACCCAGATCTTCAATGCCATGGAGACCGCCGGCCCGACGGTCTTCTACGTCATGCGCTACTTCTCGCAGACCCCGCTCAATCCCGACCGGTTGCCCTACGAGGTGCGGATCCGGCCGGTGCTGGACGAGCCCGATGCGGAGGCGCTGCGCCGGATACCCGAGATCGGCTACGCGGCGATGTGGGTCCAGATCTTCGAGCGCCTCGAGTACCAGGGGGTCCGGACCCAGCTGCTCACGGTCTATGGCGCCGACGAGCACTACATGGAGATCCTGGGCGGGACCATGGTCTCCGGCCGGTTCTTCACCCGGTCGGAGATGAGCGGGGACATGGTGGCCGTCCTGGAAGCCGAGACCGCCGACCACCTGTTCGGCGGGATCGAACC
>Ga0210138_1000206_pt1 | contig 14270 bp, 10 predicted proteins | sample Browns_ThreeSqC__FD_184850 | JGI IMG/M metagenome (GOLD analysis project Ga0210138, IMG submission 184850) | Wetland microbial communities from the San Francisco Bay, California, USA, that impact long-term carbon sequestration -... | ecosystem: Environmental > Aquatic > Marine > Wetlands ... | reverse complement strand
CACGTGTCCGCGGTGCTCTCGGGAGTGATGCTCAAGGTGGGGATCTACGGCCTGCTCCGGATCATCGGCCTGCTGGGCCCGGCGCCACTCTGGTTCGGGTGGTCGCTCTTCGGGCTCGGGGTGATCTCCGGTGTGCTGGGCGTGTTGTGGGCTCTGGGACAGCACGACCTCAAACGATTGCTCGCCTACCACAGCGTGGAAAACATCGGAATCATCCTGCTGGGCATGGGGGTCGGCGTACTCGGGGTGAGCTACCACCATCCGGTGGTGGCGGCGCTGGGCTTCGCGGGGGCGGTGCTCCACTCGCTGAACCACTCGCTGTTCAAGAGCCTGCTGTTCCTGGGGGCAGGGGCAGTGGTGCGAGCCACTGGTACCCGAGTCATCGACCGGCTGGGGGGCTTGGGCCGTCGAATGCCGCTGACGGCGCTGGCCTTCGGGATCGGCTCGGTCGCCATCGTGGGTCTGCCGCCGCTCAACGGCTTCGTGAGCGAATGGCTGGTGTTCGGCGGACTCTTCAGTGCGGCGCGGGCTCCCGAGGCTCTGCGGTTCGCCATCGTCGGGGCCGCGGCCTTGGCGCTGATTGGCGGCCTCGCCCTGGCGTGTTTCAGCAAGCTGGATGGCGTCCTGTTCCTCGGTCAGGCGCGAGCGCCGGTCCCCGGCGGGCTCGGGGTGAGGGAGCCGGGCGCCGGCATGGTGGTGCCGATGCTGGGGCTCGCGGCAGCCTGTATCGCCATCGGCGTATTTCCGATGCTGGTCCTCGACCCGGCTCGGCGGGTCGCGGAGAGTGTAATGCAGGTGGCCGCTGGCCCGCCGGACGAGTGGGCGGCCGCCGCGCCGCGCATCGCCTCGGTGGCGCTCGGCGTTCTGCTCGCGATCGCCGTCCTGACCTGGCTGCGCAGTCGCCTGCGCCACGCGGTGAAACCCGTCGTGGACCAGACCTGGGCCTGCGGGGGGCTGCCGCTGTCCCCTCGAATGCAATACAGCGCCTCCTCCTACGCCGCACCGCTCTTGGCCGCATTCGGCGCCTTGGCGGGGGTTCCCCAAGCGCGCGAAGCAACCGCCTTTCACTCGCATCCCCTGGATCTGATTCAAGACCGAGCCGTCTTGCCGACCTGGCGGGGGCTCGAGAGCCTGAGCCAGCGACTGCGGCAATGGCAGGGCGGGCGGATCCGCTGGTACCTCCTGTCGGTGGTTGCGACGCTGCTGGTCCTGCTCTTTTACCTGATGCGATGGAAGGGGGCGGTATGACGCTCGGACCTCTCCTCGCCCTGATCGTGGTCCTGGCCGTGGCGCCCGCGCTACCGGGCCTTGCGACGCGCACCCGAGCGTTCCTCACGGGTCGCCGCGGAGCCCCGATCCTGCAGCTCTACGCCGACCTCGCGAAGCTGATCCGGAAGAATGTCGTCTACAGCCGAACTACGACCCCGGTGTTCCGGCTGGGGCCGATCATCACGGTCGCGAGCGTCCTGGTCGCGGCGACGTTGCTTCCGCTCGATGGCCACACCGCACTGCTCAGCTTCAGCGGGGACCTGGTCGCCTTTGCGGGTCTGCTGGGATTGGGGCGTTTCGCGCTGGTGCTCGCTGGCTTGGACACCGGCTCCAGCTTCGAGGGGATGGGAGCGAGCCGCGAGGTGACCGTGTCCACCTTCGCCGAGCCGGCTCTGTTCCTCGGTCTCACGGTCCCCTTGCTCGCCACCGGTGAGTTCTCCCTCGGGGGTATGCTCGGGGACCGGCTCACGGGGGTCTGGGCAACCGCGGCTCCCTCGCTGAGTCTGGCGGCGGCCAGCCTCTTCATGCTGACTCTCGCGGAAACCTCCCGGGTGCCGGTCGATGACCCGGCCACGCACCTGGAACTCACGATGATCCATGAGGTGATCGTCCTGGATCACAGCGGGCCCGAGCTGGCCCTGATCCTCTTCGGGAACGCCGTGAAATTGGCCCTGTTCGGCGGGCTGGTCGTCAGCCTCCTGGTTCCCCGGGGCGGGTTGCCGGGGTGGTTGGCGCTGGTGGTGCTGGTCGGGGGGTTGGGGCTGGTCGCGGTCGGGGTGGGTGTCGTGGAAGCGAGCATGGCCCGACTCCGTATGAATCGGGTGCCCCAGTTCCTGGTGGCGGCCTCCGCCCTCGCCACCTTCGGCGTCATCCTCCTGCTCCGGTGATCCATGTCCGGTCTGCATGAACTGCTCCTCCTCTGCGTGGTGCTCACCAACTTCTGGGTGCTGGGCACCACCCGTCTCAGTGCCACGATTCGCGCAACCGCGATTCAGGGCGGGCTGCTCGCGGCGCTCCCGATCGCGCTGCACCCCGGATGGTCCCTCCACATCATCGGACTGGCAACCGGAACGTTCCTGGTGAAGGCGATCCTGCTCCCGACTTTTCTCAACTGGGCGATTCGCGAGGCGTCCGTGCGGCGCGAGGTCGAGCCTCTGATCGGCTTCACGGCCTCCCTGGCCCTCGGCGCCCTGGCGGTCGCGCTCTCGTTCGGCATCGCGGAGCGCATCCCCCTCCCCGAATCGGACAGCGCGCTGCTGGTCCCGGTCGCGCTGTCCACGGTAATCGTGGGCCTGCTGGTCTTGACCACTCGGAGCAAGGCTCTGACCCAGGTGGTTGGCTACCTGATCCTCGAGAATGGGATCTACGTCTTCGGTCTGAGTCAGGTGGAACGGGTTCCCTTCCTGGTCGAACTCGGAGTGCTGCTGGACATCTTCGTCGGCGTGTTCATCATGGGGATCGTGGTCTTCCACATCAATCGCGAATTCGACTCTCTCGATTCCACCCGCCTGACCGAGTTGAAGGACTGATGCCACTCCTCCTTCTGGTCGGGCTTCCCGTCCTCGCGGCCGCCGCCGCGTACGCTCATCGGTCCCCCCGCTTTCGGCTGGGCTGGCTGGTCGCCACCGCGCTGGTACACGTCGCCGTGGTAGCGAGCTTCTGGGCCCGCCCCCCGGCGCCAGCGCTCGGGGGATGGCTCGCGGTCGACCCACTGGGCTTGGTGGTGCTGACCCTGGTGAGCGTGCTGTTCCTAGTGGTGGCCATCTACGCGGTGGGGTTCCTGCAAACGGAGACCCCACGCGGGGGATCGGTCTTCGTCAGCTGTCTCCTCGCGTTCCTCGCCGCAGCCACGCTGGTCGCGATCAGCCATCACCTTGCGCTGGTGTGGGTGGGGATGGAGACCACCACGCTCGCGCTGGCCCCGCTGGTGTACCACCGACACGACCGGCGGTCGCTGGAGGCGGTGTGGAAGTACCTGGTGCTCTCATCGGTGGGGATCGCGCTGGCCCTGTTCGGCACCTTCTTTCTCGCCGCCGCTCAGACGCGAGGACGCCCGCTCATCCTGGAAGACCTGGTGGCCGGCAGCGACAGTCTGCAGCCCGCACTCCTCCGTGCGGCGTTCATCTTCCTCCTCGTGGGCTACGGCACCAAGATGGGCTTGGCCCCGCTCCACGCCTGGAAGCCCGACACCTACGGCGAGGCGCCGAGTCTGGTCGGCGGCCTCATGGCCGGCGCGTTGACGAGCTGTGCCTTCCTGGGGGTCGCGCGAATCACCCAGGTGACCGTCGCCGCGGGGTACGACGCGTTCGTCCAGCCGATCCTGCTTGGCTTCGGCCTGATCTCCCTGGTGGTGGCCGCGGCCTTCATGATCGGGCAGACCGACCTGAAGCGGCTCCTGGCTTACTCCAGCGTAGAACACATGGGCCTCCTCGTGCTCGGGCTGGGGTTGGGCGGCGTCGGCCGCTACGGCACGGTGCTTCACCTCCTGAACAACGGACTCACCAAGGGCATCATGTTCCTCGCCGTGGGGAACATCGTGTTGGTAACGGGGTCGGCGACCTCGGACGCGGCCCGCGGTATCCTGCGTCGGCTCCCGGTCTCCGGCGTGCTCCTCCTGCTAGGCCTGTTTGCGGTGACCGGTTCGCCTCCGTTCGGCCTCTTCCTGAGCGAGTTCACCATCCTGAATGCCGCGATCGGGCAGGGTCACCCCTGGGTGGCGATGGCCATGATCGGCCTGCTCGCGCTCATCTTCGTGGGGATGGCGGCCGTGGTGCTCGAGGTGATCTATCGCCCACCGGAGACCGAGGCCCCGGCGGTGCGCGAGAACCTGCTCTTAGTCGTGGGCCCCATCGCCCTGCTGGTCGCGGTCCTGGTGCTCGGGATGTATATCCCGCCGCCGCTGCAGCGCGTGCTGACCGAAGCGGCTCGAGGCCTCGGCGGGGTGGCGCCATGACGGCTTTCGATGCGCTGGGCCTTCGCAATCGCCGCGCGATTCCGCTGGGCGCCGTGCCGCTGGAACCGTTGCCGCGATTCCGCGATACCGTGATCCAGGCGGTTCGGGACGGCTGGCGACTGGCCGCGTATTTCGGTTCGCCGGAACCCACTGGCCAGACCCGGCTCCTCGCCGTTCTGGCTCAGGACGAGCGCGGGCAACTCGGTGCGCTCTCCACGCTGGTGCAGGGATCCTACCCGGCCCTCACTCCCGAATGCCCGGAAGCGCACTTGTTCGAGCGGGAGATCGCGGAGCAGTGCCAGATCGTTCCGCAAGGGCATCCATGGCTCAAGCCGGTCCGGCGGCACTCTGCCGACCATGCCGGCCTGGCGCGGCCGACCGGTGTCCTCGATCGGGAGCGCTACCCCTTCTTCCAGGTCCAGGGCGATGAAGTGCATGAGGTGGCCGTCGGGCCGGTGCATGCCGGGATCATCGAGCCGGGGCACTTCCGATTTCAGGCGCATGGCGAGGACGTGCTGTTTCTCGAAATCATGCTCGGCTATCAGCATCGCGGGGTCGAACGGTTGCTGGAGACTCGCGAGCGGGCGGCCTCCGTGTTGGTCGCGGAGTCGATCGCCGGCGACACGGTGATCGGCCACACCAGCGCGTACTGTGGCGCCCTCGAGGCGCTGGCCCGGAGCCGGAAGACTCCGCGAGCCCAGACGATCCGGGGAATCGCCTTGGAGCTCGAGCGGCTGGCCAACCACATCGGCGACCTCGGCGCCATCGCAGGAGATATCGCGTATCAGCCGGCCGCCTCCTATTTCGGACGCTTGCGAGGCGAGTGTCTGAACCTGCTGATGACGCTCTCCGGCAATCGGTACGGCCGGGGGCTGATCCGCCCGGGCGGCGTGCTGTTCGACATTCCGGACGCCATGGCCGCCGAGATGCGGCAGAGGCTCCAGGCACTCGAGGGGGAGCTGCGGCCGGTCGCCCATCTGATGCTCAAGAACGCCTCGGTGCAGGCCAGGCTCGAGGGCGTCGGGGTGCTTCCCCGTCAGACCTGTCTCGAGCTAGGCATCGTCGGTGTGGCGGCCCGGGCGTGCGAGGTCCCGCGCGACGTACGCCACGACCACCCCTACGGTGTGTTCCGCTTCGCCCACATCCCGGTGGCAACCGCGTGGGCCGGCGATGTGCTCGCCCGCGCCCTGGTCCGCTGGCTGGAGATCCAGCGGTCGCTCGAGTTTGTCATCGACCAGATAGCCGCCCTCCCGCGGGGCGGCCTGCTGGTCGAGTGCGGGCCGCTCCGGGCGAACGAAATGGTCGTGGCCCTGGAGGAGGGCTGGCGGGGGGAAATCGCACACGTCGTCCTCACCGACGACGCCGGGCGGATTCGCCGGTACAAGGTGATCGACCCGTCGTTCCACAATTGGAGTGCGGTCGCCGCCGTGATGCCCGGTAACCAGATCTCGGACTTTCCGCTGTGCAATAAGAGCTTCAATCTCTCGTACGCGGGGCATGATCTCTAATGCTCGACTTCATCCGAACCCGGCTGAAGCAGGGAACCCGGACCTCCTCCTTTCCGGGCGGCGCGGCCGACTTCCCCGAGCGTTTTCGCGGCCGACCGACCATCGATCCGCAACGCTGCCTCCCGAGTTGCCACGAGTGTCGCGAGCGCATGCCCTCGTCGCTGCTCTCCATCGGACCCGATGGCCGGGCGGCGTTGGACCTGGGAGCCTGCCTGTTCTCGCCGGAGGAGGCGTCGAGCTGCCCGGAAGGGGCCATCACCTACACCACCGATCACCGACTGGCTGCCCGGGAGCGGACCGGACTGGTGAGCCCGACCGGTGAGCTTGCGGCAGTGCAGGCACTGGAGCTCAGAACCCGCCAGCTCTTCGGGCGGTCGCTCCGGCTGCGCTCCGTTGCCGCCGGAAGCTGCAATGGGTGCGAAGCGGAACTGGTGGCCCTGAGCAATGTGGTCTTTGACATGGCCCGGTTCGGCATCCAGTTCGTGGCGTCACCGCGTCATGCCGACGGCCTGGTGATCACCGGGGCCATCAGCCAGAACATGCGGGACGCGGTGTACCGCACCTACGAGGCCACGCCGGAGCCGCGCCTGGTCATTGCCGTCGGGGCGTGCGCGATCAACGGCGGCCCGTTCCGCGGGAGCCCGGAGGTCGGCGACGGCGTGCCGGCGGATCTCCCCATCGATCTCTGGATCCCCGGCTGCCCACCGCATCCGCTCACGGTTCTGGACGGCTTGCTTTCGCTCCTGGGGCGCCTGGATACGGCGGGAGCGGCCGCCCGATGAGGAGGGAGCGCCATGCCGGGGCGTAAGGCGTCGGAAAAGACCCGCCGGGATCAGATCATCAAGGCCGCCTATGAGATCGCTGCTCGCCGCGGTCTCGACGGGCTCACCGTGCGGCAGGTGGCGGCCAAGGCCGGCCTGAGCAGCGGGCTGGTGTTGTTTCACTTCAAGTCGAAAGAACGGCTGATCATCGCATTGCTGGACTGGGTGCTCGAGACGACGACCGTGCTCCGGATCAGCCCCGAGATTCGTCGCTTCCCGGCCCCCTTGGCGCGCTTGCTCGCCCTTCTGCGCCAGGAGATGAATCGTCTCTCCAGCGAGCCGCAGAGGATCCGGGTGTTCTTCGAGTTCTGGGCCATGAGTACCCGCCACGCTGGTGTCGCGGCGAAGATGCGGGCCGAACTCGCCCGCTATCGGGAAGCCTTCCGTCCCATGGCCGATGAGGCGTTGATCGCCGAGCCGGAGCGCTTTCCCGGGGTCACTCCGGACGGGCTCGCCGCCGTGGCGGTCAGTTTCATCAAGGGCTGCGCGGTCCAATCGATGATCGATCCCGAGCAGTTCGACATTGCGGAGTACCTGGTCGCGGCGGAGGGCCTCCTGGGCCAGCTGGCGCGTCCCGTCCGAATCGGCATCGACTGACCGAGGGGATACCACTGCCATGACTCGCCGGGCCTCAACCAAACCGTCCCGCACCGGGATCGACCTGCTGCGCGATCCCACCCTCAACAAGGGCACCGCCTTTACCGAAGCCGAGCGGGACCAGCTCGGACTCCGCGGCCTCCTGCCGCCCCGGGTCATGACCCAGCCCGAGCAAGCGGTGCGGATCCTCCAGAACGTCCGGGCGGCGGGGACCGACCTGGAACGCTACGTAATGCTCGCGGCGGTGCAGGATCGCAATGAGCCGCTGTTCTACCGCATCGTGATGGACCACGTCGAGGAGATGCTGCCGATCCTCTACACCCCGACGGTGGGGGAGGCCTGCCGCCGCTTCTCGCACATCTACGTGCGGCCCCGAGGGCTCTACCTGTCAGCGAAGGATCGGGGTCGGATCCGAGAGACGCTGCGGAACTGGCCTTCCCCGAAGGTCGACGTGATCGTGGTGACGGACGGCGAGCGGATCCTGGGTCTGGGTGACCTCGGCGCCAATGGGATGGGGATCCCGATCGGCAAGCTGTCGCTGTACACCGCTTGTGCCGGGGTCAACCCTCGCCACTGCCTTCCGGTCATGCTCGATGTCGGCACCGACAATGCAGAGCTTCGCGCGGATCCGCTGTATGTCGGCCTGGCGGAGCCGAGGCTTCGCGGCCCGGAGTACGCCGCCCTGGTCGAGGAATTCGTGACCGCGGTCCAGGAGGTCTTCCCCGGCTCGCTGATCCAGTTCGAGGATTTCGCGACCGAGAACGCAATCACCCTCCTCGACCGGTATCGCGACCGGGCCTGCACGTTCAACGACGATATCCAGGGGACCGCGGCGGTGACGCTGGCCGGTCTCCTTTCCGCAGTGCGGCTCACCGGGTCGCCCCTCCGCGAGCAGCGCCTCCTCTTCTTCGGTGCAGGGGCCGCCGCCATCGGGATCGCGAATCTCATCGTGCTCGGGATGATGGAGGAGGGGCTCAGCGCCGAGACGGCTCGCCAGCGGATCGCCTTCGTCGACTCGCGCGGTCTGGTGACCAGCAGGCGGACCGATCTCCAGCCGCACAAGCTCCCGTATGCCCACGATTTCCCTCTGGCCCCCGATCTGTTGACCGTGGTACAGACCCTCAAGCCCACCGCCTTGATCGGCGTCTCGGCCACCCCGCACACCTTCACTGAGCCGATTCTTCGAACCATGGCGGAACAGAACCAGCGACCCATCGTCTTCGCGCTTTCGAATCCGACTAGCCGCGCCGAGTGCACCGCGGAGGAGGCGTATCGCTGGACCGATGGACGGGCCATCTTCGCATCCGGGAGCCCGTTCCCGCCGGTCGAGCTGAACGGACGTCACTATGTCCCCCGTCAGGGCAACAATGCCTACATCTTTCCGGGACTCGGGCTCGGCGTGGTCCTCACTCGGGCGCGGCGTGTGACCGAAACCATGTTCGCGGCGGCCGCGCGCCGGCTCGCCTCGCTCGTCACGAAAGAGGATCTGGAGCAAGGCTCGATCTTCCCTCCGATCGAACGGATCTGGGACGTGTCGGGGGAGATTGCTGAGGCGGTTGCGGAGGTGGCGTATCGGGAGGACCTGGCTACGGTTCCGCGGCCCGCGGATCTGCCCGCCTTCGTGCGCGCCCATCGCTATGATCCGGCGTATCCGACGTATGTGTAAGGGCGAAAGAGAAGAGGCATCGGGCATCGGGCACGGGGCATGGGGAGGCAGTTGCTTGCCTTCACCCTTATGCCTGATGCCTGATGCCTGATGCCTCGCTCTTATTCCTCCTCGCCCCATGAGCGATCCGCTTTCCGCTCCCGGTTGAGTGCCCGGGAGAACTCCCGATCGAGTGCCCGCTGTTCGACGGTGCACTGGCAGACGTATTCGATCTGCTTGGTGCGCAGGCGGACCCTCGAACCCACCAGGTCGACGAACTTGACCCACTGAGCCCGGGGCCAGCTGTCGAGAACCGTCTCGATGAAGCGGGCCATTTCTGTACTCACATACCAGGTGCTTCCTTCGGCGCTCACGATGAAGTAGTCGCCGGCCGTGGGCCGGACCACCTCGGGCTCGGATTCCTCCCTGAGGTCGTTCATACCTGCCCTTTCGGCGAAGTACTATCGTTGAACCTTCATCCTTCTGCTAGGTAGCGGCCTGGTGGCCGCGGGGCCGAATATCCAGCATGGAAGCCTCCTGTCCCAATTGTCGAGTGCCGAGTGCCGATTGCCGATTGGGGGAAATGGGGATGAGAGAGCAAATTGGCGATTGCCGATTGCCGATTGACCTCCCGTTCCCTGTTCTCCCGTTCTCCTGTTCTCCCGTATTCTTGTTCCCTACCCTCCGGTCGCGAAGTCCGCGATTACCTGCGGAACCGCGGGATCGAACCCCACGACGTCCAGCATGCCGGCATCCGCCGGGTCCGCGATGGTGAACCCGTTGGACGCCATCCCCACGACCACCAGCTTCGCGGGGATCCCCATCCGCTCCCGATACTCGCGGAGCGCCTGGGAGGGATGGACTCGGCCGGCCCAGGTCTCGCTGTCCGTGTAGATCACGAACAGATCGATCGGCCACTGGTGCTTCAGCGCCTCGAGCATCGGCAGCGCGCAATCGGTGCCACCGAAATCGAGACCACTGATCCGGTTCATGACGTCATCCAGCCGCTGCCGAGGCGAGAGGTCGAGCGTCGACAGCCCGCTCGCCATTCGCATACCCCAGCGGGACGGGTAGCTCCCGGTGGTGAAGGCGGTGACCATGTAGTTCGGCTCGCTCGCCGCGGTCACCAGCGCCATCGCGGCCGAGGCCTGCCGGCAATCCAGGTAGCTCATGCCGTTCACCCGCTCCGACATGGACCCCGAGACGTCGAGGGCCAGCATCACCCGCTTACCGGTGGTGGGCGCGTTCTCGAACGTCAGATAGAACGCCCGATCCAGCGCATCTACCACCTGGGGCACCGCCTGCCAGCTGTTCTTCCCCTTCATGCCGTGACCCTGAGCGTAGGTCTTGAGCGCGGCCAACAGCGCGATCGGATGGACCCGTGCCGCCCGCAGGGCCGTGCGGTCCTGGAGCCGAGCCACAACTGTCGCGACCGCGTCGCTCATCGGCGCCAGCAGCCCCACCTTGCCCATGACACCCAGGTTCCGGATCAGGGCCGTGAGAGGCATCCGCTCCAGCAGCGCCTCCCACACTACCGCGTGGGTGAGGAGCTGGGTCGGCACCATCTCGCGGGTCAGCCGGTGCCGCGCGATGGTCTGCGCGGCGAGGCCGGGCGCCTGATAGTGGAGCGCCTCCACCGCCTCGATGGTCTGGACCACGTCCAGGTCCCCGACGCCCGCCAGGGTGAGCACACCTGCCCAGCCCTTGGTGGCGTAGCGGAACACCAGGTCGTGCGCCAGGGTCGGCGCCTTGGGGTGCGCCAGCCGCAGCGCGTCCCGATGGGCCCAGCCATCCCGGCTCCGGTACTTGAGCACCTGGTACACCAGGTCCTGGGCCGACTTGGCGGTGTACCACGCGGACACGGCACGCCGCACGCCGCGACCCCAGCCCCGAAACGCCTTCACGTACTGGAGCCAGTGGAACAGATGGGTGCCGGTCCGAGCCACGAGGGGCAGCACGGCCCACACCGCCGCCTTGGTCGCCGGGTCACCGAGACCTGCCGCGATCGCGAGGGCGAAGAGCGCCGGGTCGTTCTTCGGAGCCCGGCCAGCCGAGCTGATCTCGAGGATCCGGCGCACCACCCGGGGACCGTCCTCCGCCAGGCACTCGACCACGGCCTGGGCGTTCTCCTGGGTGAGCTGCCGCTCCCCGATGTAATAGGTCCCGCCCTCGCTGCCGAGGACCAGAAAACGATCGAGCCGGGTCCAACGATCCACCGGCCAGGCGTACCCGCCCGCCGAGTTGGGGACCTGGGTGGAACCGGGGATGGGCTCGCGCTGCGGCGTCAGGAGACGCTTCAGGCGAGTCGCGAAGTGCTGAGTGAAGTCCATGGCTCGCCTCCTCGAGTCGAGTGGGTGAATGGACCGTGGTGCCCCCCTGGCACCACGAGCGAAGAGCACGCGGATAAACTTGGCGAGCTGGGATTGTCATCTTTGATAACCCAGGCTCTACGACCCGCGTACCCATTCCTGCTGAACGGATGAATTGAGCGGCTCGGCCCCTGGGCCTCATCCCAGGGTGTTGACGAGATAACCGAACCGCAGCGACCCAGTCAGCGCAGTGCTTGGATCAGCTCGAGGCCGGGATTCGAACCCGTCTTGGCCTGATAACCCTCATCCGTCGGCCCGTCATCGGGCGAAGAGTGGCGAGGGCCTCCTCGGCTGATCCACCTTCATTTCCAGGGAGACCGGCTGGATTCGAACCAGCGACCGTCGGATTCGATAACCCGTGTCCTGCGGCCCATTGTCGGGCAAGGTGTCGGCACGGAACATTCCGGTGCTCCACCCACTGAGCTACGGTCTCCATTCTTCAATTGTCTTCAGGCCCGGCGGACGCGGGGGAGCAGGTCACTCACGAGCCCACGGCCGCCGTTCCTTCCCTCTTGGTCGTCCTTCTACCGATGGATGCAGCGGTGTCTCGCGATGGTGCCCTAGCGAGAGAGCGGGCCCGGAAGAACTCGAATCTTCAACCTGCCGATTAGAAGTCGGCTGCTCTGGTCCGTTGAGCTACGGGCCCCGAGGAGTCCTCGGTCGGGATCGAACCGACGCTGGTGGCTTTGCAGGCCACTGCCTTGCCGCTTGGCGACGAGGACCAGAAGCCCCGGAGGGACTCGAACCCTCAGCCTCCCGGTTCGTAACCGGGCGTCGTACACCGTTGGACCACGGGGCTGTTGCTTCTCCAAGTACCCCGCCCGGGAGTCGAACCCGGAGCCTCGACCTTCGGACGGTCGCGTGCGTCCGTAGCACTTACGGGGTGGAAAAGACGGGGAACGGGGAACAGGGAACGGGAAGAGCGGCATGAAGCATGGGGCATGAGGCACAACATGTCGCCCCTCTTGCCCGATGCCCGATGCCTCGTGCCAATTGGCGAAACGAAATGCTCCCGAGTCAATCCTTATACGGATCGAACTCGTCCGCCCCAGCCATGACCACGATGAGCGGCCGGAGCGTGTGCAGCACTTCGATGGTGGGGCCCTGAGCCGCCAGGACGTCCGGCAGCCGACGATAGACATGCGGGCTCTCGTCCAGCCCACCGCCCCGCAGAACCACACCCTTCTCCGCAACCCACGCCCGCATCATCTCGGGCGTGACCTTGCCTTCACTCAGCACCTTGCCGGTCTTCCGGTGCCGCTTGCCCGCCGCGGCAGTCCGGCTCATCACCCGGCCGGCGCCGTGGACCGTCGAGTACAGCGCCTTCCGCTGAACGTCGGTCACGGCCGGATCGCTCGAGGCAGCACCCCGCACGATCACCGCGTCGTCGCCCATCGAACCGCCGATGAAGCCGAGCTGACCAGGAAAGGCCGGTGTGGCGCCCTTCCGTACCACCACCAGCTCCTCCCCCTCATGCTGCTCCTTCCAAGCGAAGTTGTGATGGTTGTGGACCAGCTCCTGCTCCTCGGCGCCCAGAATCGAGATCACCTTCCGGGCCACCCACTCCCGGCCCGCATAGGCGTACCGACCGGCCAGCTCCATCAGGTGCCAGTAGTCGTGCCCGATCGGCTGATCGAGCGAGAGCAGGACCTCGGTCTCGGGAACCCGGTCGCCCCACTTGGCTCCCTGACCCAGGGCCAGGAAGTTGGAGGCCACGGTGTGGCCGAAGCCCCGGCTCCCGAAGTGGACGCCGACCCAGAGCGTACCGGTCTCGTCGGCGAACACGTCCACATAGTGATTACCGCTGCCCACCGTGCCGAGCTGCTGCCGAGCCTTGACCTGGAGGGCCTGCCGGTGCCGCGGAGGCACCGCATCCCACGAGGGATCCTCGAACAGCGGGTCATCCACCGGGGCATCGTCCGCCCGGTTCTTCCGGCCCATGCCGAAGCTCAGCGTCTCGGCGATCTCGTCGGCCAGGTTGGTCAGCCGCCGGGAGACCTGGTTGCCGGTGTTGCCCAGATCCTCGACCGTGCGGTCGGTCCGGATCGCGGCGTTGCCGCAGGCGATATCGAACCCCACGCCCACCACCGAGACCGCGTTGTCGTAGGCCGCGACGCCACCGATGGGCATCACGTAACCGACATGACCGTCGGCCATCAGCGCCACCTTCCGGGCCCGCTCCGCCACCTTGGCGAGCTGGGCCCGCGTGTTCTCGTCGTGCGTTCCAAAGATCTGCATGGCTCCTCCAAGGTGAGAGGTTCGGAGTTCTGGGTTCTGGGTTCTGTGTTCTGAGTTCTGGGGAGCCCGCAGGCTGTACGGGTTATCCCTGACCACCTGGACTGTCTCTCCGTCCTGTCCATCGGTATCCATCTGTGTAATCTGTGGACCGCCTTGCCCGCCTATAGTAGAGTGCCCCGGACTCGAACCGGGATCCCCCGCCGTCCGAGGGCGGTGCGCTGCCGATTGCGCCTGCACTCTTCTATTACCTGCCAGTGGACCGGCCGGGAGTTGAACCCGGAATCTCCCCGGTGCGAACGGGGTGCTCTTCCAATTGAGCTACCAGCCCAATCCACAGATGACACAGATTCAGAAACTTCAGATTACACAGATACTGCCGGTGCGCTGCCCTCTCGCTCACTCGGATTGCACACGACGCCACGAGACAAGTACGCGGAGCTGGGATTGAACCAGCGACCTCCGGTATGTGAGACCGGCGCTCTCCCAGTTGAGCTATCCGCGCGCGTTCAACCGTTCCCGGCGATGGATTCGATCCGTCCGAGCCGGGAGTGGCGGGTCCGGTGGGGATCGAACCCACAGCTTCCGAGTCTGGAGCTCGGCGCTCTGCCCTCTGAGCTTCGGAACCCATATGCATGGCGGCTGAGGGACTCGAACCCCCGCGGGACAGAGCCGTCGCGTTTACGGCGCGATGCCATCGCCTCTAGGCGAAGCCGCCAATCAGAGCCCCAGGGGGGATTCGAACCCCCGTCGCCAGCTTGGTAGGCTGGTGCCTCGGGCCACTCGGCCACTGGAGCGTACCTCATGAGTCGGTCAGGTGTCAGGGCTGAGGACTGAGGACTGAGGACTGAGGACTGAGGACTGAGGACTGAG
>Ga0210138_1000205_pt1 | contig 14288 bp, 13 predicted proteins | sample Browns_ThreeSqC__FD_184850 | JGI IMG/M metagenome (GOLD analysis project Ga0210138, IMG submission 184850) | Wetland microbial communities from the San Francisco Bay, California, USA, that impact long-term carbon sequestration -... | ecosystem: Environmental > Aquatic > Marine > Wetlands ... | reverse complement strand
CCGCCGCCGGCGATCGCCCAGAGCAGGCCGAGCGTCGCGCTCGCCAGCATCGAGAGGATGAACAGGTCGGCGCGCATGACGCGGAAGGGCGAGTTGCCTTCGGCGGCGACATCGACGCGGATGAAGAACCAGAACCAGTAGCCGCCGCCGCAGACCATCAGGGCGCCGACCCACCACAGGAACGACCACAGGCCCGGCGTCGGCGCCTCCGGCGTCGGGTAGCCGAACACCATGACGACGGTGGCGAGAACATAGAACACGAAGCCGTACATGCCCAGCAGATGCGCGATGCGCCGGCGTGCGTTGCAGAACTCGCCCGAGGCGAGCACGTCGACCACGGCGGTCTGCACGGCGATCGTCACCAGCGCGCCGCCGCCGACCGGCTTGGCGCCTTTCTTCTTTTGCCCATTGCGCCAGTTCTCGAAAAAGTACCTGGCACTGCCCTTGTGCCAGACCTCGAACAGCGTGCCGGCCACGACCAGCAGAAACATGACGATGACGTAGCCCTGCATGACGCCGGGCGAGATGGAGGCGGACAGCGCCGCGAACGGATTGCCTGTAAACATGAACGTTGTCTCCCCGTAGCCGTAAAAGTTTAAAGGGCGGCGCCTGCGCGCCCGCCTACAAGTTCGCTATGCCGTTATAGAGTCGCTGTATGCGGTCGTCCGAGGGCGCGAAGCCCGAAGCGAATGGGCGCCTCAGCGCGCCGAGTGCCCGGCCAGCTTCACTTCGACTTTCTGGTGCGCGGCGAGCCCCGCGTAGTACTCGCGCAGGATGTCCAGCACCTCGGGGCGCGAGAACTCCGCCGGCACCGCGTCGCCCTCGGACAACCACTTGCGCAGCTTGGTGCCCGAGACCAGCAGCCGGTCGGCCTCGCCGTGCGGGCAGGTGCGCGCCGAGGCCATGCCGCCGCAGGCGTAGCACCAGAAGGTCCAGTCGATCTTCATCGGCTGGATCTCGAGCGCGTCGGGCGGGATCTGGTCGAAGATGCGGTGCGCGTCGAACGGCCCGTAGTAGTTGCCCACCCCGGCGTGATCGCGCCCGAGGATCTGGTAGGCGCAGCCGTAGTTCTGGCGGAACACCGCGTGCAGCAGCGCCTCGCGCGGGCCGGCGTAGCGCATGTCGAGCGGATAGCCCGACTGCACCACGGTGTCGGGCGCGAAGTACTTGTCGATCAGGACGGAGATCGCGCGCGTGCGCACTTCGGCCGGGATGTCGCCCGGCTTGAGGTTGCCGAGCAGCGAGTGCACCAGCACGCCGTCGCAGGTCTCGATCGCCACCTTGGCGAGGTACTCGTGCGAGCGGTGCATCGGGTTGCGGGTCTGGAACGCGGCGACTTTCGACCAGCCGAGGCGCTCGAAGCGATCGCGCGTCTGCGCCGGAGTCATGTACAGCCCGGGGTAGCGCTCGGGGAAGCCGCCCTGCGAAAGCACGCGCAGCGGCCCGGCGAGATTCACCTCGCCCTGGGCCATCACCATCGCCACGCCCGGATGCTCGGGATCGTCGGTGAGGAACACCTGCTTGCACTCGTGGCGCTTGTCGATGCGGTATTTCTCGGCCACCGTCATCACCGCCATCGGCTCGCCGCCCTCGGCGTCTACCAGCGCGATGTCGCTGCCCTCGGCGATCGAATGCGCGTTCGCCGCGTCGGTCGACAGCGTGATCGGGATCGGCCAGAAGCTGCCGTCGGCGAGCTGCATCTGGTCGCACACGCCCTTCCAGTCGGCATGGCCCATGAACCCGGCGAGCGGCGTGAAGCCGCCGATGCCGAGCATCAGCAGGTCGCCCTTCTCGCGCGAGGACAGCCTGACCTGCCTGAGCGAAGCCGCGCGGCCGCGTTGCGCCTCGGCCGCTGCGCCCTCGAGCAGCAGCGGGCGCAGCCCGTGACCGCCGTGCGGAGCAACCAGACGCTGCATGCAAGGTTTCCGGAAGGGAGCGCTTAAAGCGGGGTTTCCATGCTAGCGCGCGCCCTTCGCGAGCCCGAGCGGGAATACTGATTCGGCAATAAGACCGCCGAATTCATCGGCGCTGCTCGCGCTGGATCTGCGCGTGGCGCGCGCGCAGTTCGCGCAGCCGGGCATCGACCTGCGAGAGCTGGTAGAAGTCGCCGTCGTTCGAGCGGCGCGCGAGCTCGAGCTGCTCGATCGCCGCCGGCAGGCTGCCGCGCAGCACGTAGACCTCGGCCTGCGCCTGGTGCTGCAGCAGCTGCTTGCCGAGCGCGGCGTAACACTGCGCCTGCAGCTCGTAGAGCCGCCCATCCGAGCGGTACAGGCGCAGCGGCTCGACCAGCGCTGCGAGCGCCTGGTCGTTGCGCCGCAGCCGCTGCAGCGCCACGATGGTCGCGTACAGCACCGAGCGGCGCTGCGGGTAGCGCACGCGCGCCGCTTCCAGCAGCGCGAGCGCGCCCGCGTCGTCGCCGGCCGCATGCCGCACGTCCGCGGCCAGGGTGTCGATCATCGGGCTCGCCGCCTTGCCCGCGCGCAGCCAGTCGACCTCCTTCTGCGCCTCGGCGACGCGCCGCGCGCGCAGCAGCGCGCGCGCAAGGCCGTAGTGCGTCGCGGTCTCGTTGGCGAAGCGGCGGTCGCGCAGCAGGCTGGCGAAGTACCCCACCGCGTCCTGCGGGTCGCCGCTTTCGGCGCGCAGCTTGGCGCGCACCAGGTGGTACTCGAGGCTGTCCGGCGTCTGCCGGTAGCGCAGGTTCTCGGCGCGGTTCTGCGCATCGGACATGCGCTCGATGCTCATCGGGTGGGTGCGCAGGTAGCCCGGCACGCTGCCGTCGTCCGCCACGCGGGTGCTGCGCTGCAGCTTTTCGAAGAAGGCCGCCATCGCGCGCGGATCGTAGCCCGAGCTCGCCAGCATCTGGAATCCGACGCGGTCGGCCTCGCGCTCGAAGCCGCGCGTGTAATTGAGCTGGGTCTGCACGCCGGTGGCCTGGACCGTGGCGAGGGCGCCCGAGGCGAGGTCGGGGCGCGAGCCGCCGAGCAGGATCGCCGCGATGGTCGCTGCGATCATCGGAATCTGCATCTGCTCCTGCGCGCCGACCATGCGCGCGATGTGGCGCTGCGTGACGTGCGCGATTTCGTGCGCCAGCACCGAGGCGAGCTCGGACTCCGATTCGGACGAGACGATCAGACCGGTGTTCACACCGATGAAGCCGCCCGGCAGCGCGAAGGCGTTGATCGTGCCGTCGCGGATGGCGAAGAAGTCGAACGCCTGGCGCACGTCCGGCGCCACCGCGACCAGCCGCCCGCCGAGCAGGTTCAGGTACTCGGTGATCTCGCTGTCGTCCACGTAATCCGGGTCGCGGTAGCGGATCTCGCGCATCAGGTCCTCGCCGATGCGGCGCTCGACCTGCGGCGGCAGCGAGGCGTCCGCGGTTCCGCCGAGATCGGGCAGCGCCATCTGCGCGGACACAGGCGGCAAGCCGATGAACATCGCGCTCAGCAAAGCGAAGGCGGCACGCATCCGACTATGATACCGTTCGACCGGTTAAGTTCCTCTGGAAACACAGACACTTGGGGCGCAGCAAGAGCCGCAGCAGGCTGAGCCATTTCGACGTGCGCGGCGCCGCGCACATGGTCGACGTCGGCGCCAAGCGCGCGACGCGGCGCGTCGCGATCGCCTGCGGACGCATCGAGATGCAGGCCGCGACCCTGCGCCGTGTCGCCGCGGGCAGCGCGCGCAAGGGCGATGTGCTCGGCGTGGCGCGCATCGCCGCGGTCCAGGCCGCGAAGCGCACCGCCGAGCTGATTCCGCTCGCGCACCCGATCGCGCTCACCCGCGTCGCGGTCGATTTCGCGCTCGATGCCGATGCGAGTCCCCCTGCGGTGGAGATCACGGCGCGCGTCGAATGCCGCGCGCAGACTGGTGTGGAAATGGAAGCGCTTGCCGCCGCGGCGATCGGCCTGCTGACGATCTACGACATGCTGAAGGCGATCGACCGCGCGATGATCATTACGAATGTCATGCTGCTCGAGAAGCGCGGCGGGCGCTCGGGAACCTTTCGCCGGGGGCGCGCAGCCGCGCCACAGCGGCGCACCACGTGAATGAATCAATAAATACTTTTGATTTCATTGAGGACTTTTCACGCCCGCGCTTCGCGGGTTAGCATGCCCGCGGTTCAGCGTAACGGCGCCGCACGATTTTCGCATCGCCGCCGACGCTGATCCGATAACGATCGCCGGCGCAACGGCCGGCGCACTTCTTCGAGGAGGCAGGCATATGGATGTGACACGCAGAGGGGTGCTCAGGGGCGCCGGCGCCACCGGGGTGCTCGCAGCGGCGCTCGCGACCGGGCTGCTCAAGCCCGAGCGCGCGCTTGCCGCGAGCTGGAACAAGGCTGCGTTCGACGCCAAGAGCGCGCTCGACGCGCTGAAGAGCATCGGCGCGGGCAATACGCTGGAAAGCAGCGAGATCGTGATCGAGGCGCCGCAGATCGCCGAGAACGGCGCGGTCGTGCCGATCGAGATCACGAGCAAGGTCGCCGGCACCAAGTCGATCGCAGTGCTGATCGAAAAAAACCCGTTCCCGCTCGCCGGGCAGTTCCACTTCATGGATGGCGCGCTGCCGTTCGTCAAGGTGAACGTGAAAATGGGCGAGTCTTCCATCGTGCGCGTCGTCGCCGAAGCCGGCGGCAAGTACTACACCGCGACGAAGGAAGTCAAAGTGACCATCGGCGGCTGCGGCGGCTGAGGAACCAAGGAGGCGACCATGGCAGGACCGATGAAAGCGCGCGCGAAGATGCAAGGCAGCTACGCCGACGTCCGCGTGCTGATGAACCACCCGATGGAAACCGGGCAGCGCAAGGGCAGCGACGGCAAGCCCGTGCCCAAGCACTTCATCCAGAACCTCACCGTGAAGCTGAACGGCAAGACGGTGATCGAGGGCGAGATCAGCCAGGCCGTGTCGCGCAACCCGGTGTTCACATTCCGCGTCGGCGGGGCGAAGGCGGGCGACAAGGTCGAGATCAGCTGGCTCGACAACAAGGGCGAGACCAACACGACCGAAACCGCGATCGCCTGAGCGGCGCGCGGCGCGCCGGCGGCGGAGGATCGCCGGCGCCCGGCTCAAGGAAAAGGAGGAGGACGATGACAAAGCGTAGATTCCGACGCGGTGCGGTCTTGGCCGCCGCGCTCGTCGCCGTGGCCGCGGGCCCGGCGCTGGCGCAGGACGAGAAGGAGGAAATCGCCAAGTACCAGAAGATGATCGCCGAGGGCAGCCCGGCGGAGCTCTGGGAGCTGCAGGGCGAGGACCTGTGGAAGAAGAAGCAGGGACCGAAGAACGCATCGCTCGAGCGCTGCGATCTCGGCATGGGCCCGGGCAAGGTGAAGGGCGCTTACGCGCACTTGCCGCGCTTTTTCAAGGACACCGGCCGGGTCATGGACCTCGAGTCACGCATCCTGTACTGCATGATCACGCTGCAGGGCCGCAGCGAAAAAGACGCGACCAAGCGCCTGTTCGGCAACGCGAACCAGCCTTCCGAAATGGAGTACCTGGTGTCCTACGTCGTCGGCCAGTCGCGCGGGCACAAGATGGCCGCGGGCATGTCGCATGCGAAGGAAAAAGACGCATTCGAGATGGGCAAGGCGATCTTCTTCTACCGCGCGGGTCCGTGGGATTTCTCCTGCGCCTCCTGCCACGGCGAGGAAGGCAAGCGCATCCGCATGCAGGACCTGCCGGTGCTGAGCGAGCCGCCGGGCGCGCAGAAGGCCTACACCACCTGGCCCGCGTACCGCGTCTCGAACAGCCAGCTGAAGACGATGCAGTGGCGGATAAACGACTGCTACCGCCAGATGCGCTTTCCCGAGCCGGCGTTCGGCTCCGATGCGACGATCGCGCTGACGCATTACATGGCGGTCCTGGCGAAGGGCGCGCCCTACGCCGGCCCCGGCACCAAGCGCTGAGGAGGGAGAACCGTCATGAACACGAAGCTCATTGTTCCGCTCTGCGCCGCGGCGTTCGCCGCGGCACCGCTCGCATTCGCCGACCCTACGGCCGACGAGGTCGCGGCGATCCACAAGCGCGACTTCCACAAGCGCGGCCAGGCCGGCATGGACCGGGTCGCCCAGGACGCGGTGCAGCGCGTGTGCACCGACTCGCACAACAAGCCGCCCGCCGATCTCGCCAAGGCGTTGGAGGGCGACGAGCTGAAGGCGATCCCCTTTCCCTCCGGCAGCCTGATCGGCGACTGGAAAAAGGGCGAGCGCGTCGCCTCCGGCGGGCGCGGCATGACCTGGAGCGACGATCCGAAAAAGCCGAGCGCGGGCGGCTGCTACAACTGCCACCAGCTCTCGCCCAAGCAGCCCTCCTTCGGCACCATCGGCCCGAGCCTGACCGGCTTCGGCAAGAAGCGCGGCAGCGGCGCCGACATGCAGCGCTACGTCTACGGCAAGGTCTACAACGCGAAGGCCTACAGCCTGTGCTCGAACATGCCGCGCTTCGGGTCCTCGGGCACGCTCACCGAGCAGCAGATCAAGGACGTGACGGCCTACGTGCTCGATCCGAGCTCGCCGGTGAACCAGTAACGGCGCAGGCGCCGCCACACGAGGGGGCTTGGCTCGCACCAAGCCCCTTTTTTTGCACCCCGGCAGACCCCCATGCAGCGACGCGAATTCCTCCGCCTCCTCGCCTTCGCCGGTGCCGCGGGCGCGAGCCTGCGCCCCGGCCTGAGCGAGGCGCAGGCCGCGAACGAGCTCTACGACCTGCCCCCATTCGGCAACGTCAGCCTGCTGCACATGGCGGACTCGCACGCGCAGCTGCTGCCGATCTACTTCCGCGAGCCGAGCATCAACCTCGGCGTCGGCGCAGCCGCCGGGAAGGCGCCCCACGTCGTAGGCGAAGCCCTGCTCAAGCATTTCGGCATCGAGCCGGGCGGCCTGCTCGCGCATGCCTACACGAATCTGGATTTCGCCGCCGCGGCGCGCCGCTACGGCAAGGTAGGCGGGTACGCGCACCTCGCGACGCTGGTCGCGCGCCTGCGCGCGACGCGCCCGAACGCGCTGCTGCTCGACAGCGGCGACACCTGGCAGGGCTCGGCGACCGCGCTGTGGTCGAAAGGCGCGGACATGATCGGCGCGCAGAAGCGACTCGGCGTCGACCTGATGACCGCGCACTGGGAATTCATGTACGGCGCCGACCACGTCAAGCAGGCGGTGGAAAAAGAGCTCGCGCCGATCGAGTTCCTCGCGCAGAACGTGAAGACGCTCGACTTCGAGGACCCGGTGTTCAAGCCCTACACGCTGCGCACGATGAACGGCGTGCCGCTCGCGGTCATCGGCCAGGCCTTTCCCTACACGCCGATCGCCAACCCGCGCCATCTGGTCGCCGAGTGGACCTTCGGCATCCAGGAAAAGCGCCTGCAGAAGCTGGTGGACGAGGTGCGCGCCAAGGGCGCGAAGGTCGTGGTGCTGCTCTCGCACAACGGCATGGACATCGACCTCAAGCTCGCCGGGCGGGTGCGCGGCATCGACGCGATCCTCGGCGGCCATACGCACGACGGCATGCCGGCACCGAGCGTGGTGCGAAACGGCGGCGGACGCACGCTGGTGACCAACGCGGGCTCGAACGCGAAGTTCCTCGCGGTGCTCGATCTGGACGTCAGGGACGGGCGCGTCGCCGACTTCCGCTACCGGCTGCTGCCGGTGTTCGCCAACCTGCTGCCGGCCGAGGCGGAAATGGCGCAGCACATCGACGCAGTGCGCGCGCCGCACCGCGCCCGGCTGGAGGAAAAGCTCGCTGTCAGCGAAGGCCTGCTCTATCGCCGCGGCAACTTCAACGGCAGCTTCGACCAGCTCATCCTGGACGCGATCATGGCGGTCCAGGGCGCCGAGATCGGCTTCTCGCCGGGATTCCGCTGGGGCACGTCGCTGCTGCCGGGGGACGCGATCCGCTTCGAGCACGTGATGGACCAGACCGCGATCACCTACCCGATGACGACCCTGAACGAGCTCTCCGGCGAGCAGATCAAGACCATCCTGGAAGACGTCTGCGACAACCTGTTCAATCCCGACCCTTACCTGCAGCAGGGCGGCGACATGGTGCGCGTAGGCGGCATGACCTACGCCTGCAGCCCGAACGCGAGAATGGGCGCGCGCATCAGCGACATGCGCCTTGCCGGCAAGCCGATCGAGGCGGCGCGCAAGTACAAGGTCGCCGGCTGGGCGCCGGTCGCCGAAGGCGTGCAGGGCGAGCCGGTGTGGGACGTTGTGACGAAATACCTGCGCGAGCGCAAGACCGTGGCGCCGATTCGGCCAAACGTTCCGCGCCTGATCGGCGTCAAGGGCAATCCGGGGCTCGCCTGAGGAACTGCACGCTGCGCCCGCGCGATTATTAAGCGCGTGTAAACCCTCCGCGAACGGCGGGTAAATGCCACTATCATGCAACGCGCGGCAGTCAGCCGAGTGACTGTCTGGCGCGTTGTAAGCGGTATCGGTATTCGGTATCCGGCATGCGGCCCATCCTGCTCAAGAGCCTCGTCGTCCTCGCCGTGCTGGCCGTGGTGGCGCTCGGCTATGCCTGGGTCAGCCGCAACGGCGAGACGCAGCCGCGCTACCGCACGGTCAAGATCGAGCGCGGGCCGATCAGCGCGGTGGTCGCGGCGAGCGGCACGCTGAACGCGGTCACCACGGTGCAGGTCGGCTCGCAGGTCTCCGGCCAGATCAAGGAGATCCTCGCCGACTTCAACACCCCGGTGAAGAAGGATCAGATCATCGCGCGCATCGATCCCTCAAGCTTCGAGCTGCGCGTCAGCCAGGCGCGCGCGGACGTGGAGGCCGCGCGCAGCGCGGTGGCGGTGCAGCGCTCGGCGCTCGCCGCGCAGCAGGCCGAGCTCGCCCGCCTGCGCGTCACCCTGCTCGACGCCGAGCGCGACTACCAGCGCAAGAAGACGCTGGTGGAGAAGAATTTCATCTCGCCCTCCGACCGCGACAAGGCGAAGACGCTCTACGACGCCACGCGCGAGCAGCTGCGCGCGGCGCAGGCGCAGGCCAAGGTGAACGAGGCCCAGGTCGATTCCGCGCTCGCCGCGGTCAAGCAGCGCGAGGCGCTCCTGCGCCAGGCCGAGGTCGATCTCGACAAGACCATCATCCGCGCGCCTGTAGACGGCACCGTGATCCTGCGCAACGTAGACGCCGGCCAGACCGTCGCCGCGAGCCTGCAGGCGCCGGTGCTGTTCACCATCGCCCAGGACCTGCTCGACATGCAGGTCGAGGCCGCGATCGACGAGGCCGACGTCGGGCGGCTGCGCGTAGGGCAGCACGCGAGTTTCACCGTGGATGCCTTTCCGCGGCGCAACTTCTCCGGCGAGATCCGCCAGATCCGCAAGTCGCCGCAGAACGTGCAGAACGTCATCAGCTACACGGTGGTGATCTCCGCCTCGAACCCGGACCTCGCGCTGCTGCCCGGCATGACCGCGAACGTGCGCGTCGAGGTCGATCGGCGCGAAGACGCGCTCAAGGTCGCCAACGCGGCGCTGCGCTTCCAGCCACCGGATGCGGCTGCGCCGCAGGCGGCCGCGGCCGCAGGCGCGCAGAGCGGCGCCGCGCGCGGCGGCAGCCAGGCGCTCGCCCAGGCCCGCCAGCGTCTCGACAGCGCGCTCGAGCCCGACGCCACGCAGCGCGCGCAGCTCGACACCATCTTCGAGGATGCGCGCGGCAAATTCATGGCGCTGCGCGACCTGTCCGACGACGCCGAGCGGCGCCGCCGCAGTACCCAGATCCGCGCCGAGCTGCGCGCGCGCGTGATGGAGATCCTGCGCCCGGCGCAGCGCGAGAGCTATGAGCGCCTGATCGCAGAATCGGGCGCTCGCGGACGCGCCGTCGCCGCGCGCCTGTGGGTGCTCGACGACGGTGCGCCGAAGCCGCTCGAGGTGCGCATCGGCCTGTCCGACGGCACCAGCACCGAGCTCGTCTCCGGCGACCTGCGCGAAGGCGCCGAAGTCATCGTCGGCATCGCGCAGGCCGGACGCGCGGGCGGTTCGCAGCCGCGCATGCGCCTGTTCTGATGCCCGCGCCGCTGATCCGCACGCGCGGACTGGAAAAGATCTATCGCCTCGGCGATTCCGAGGTGCATGCGCTCGCCGGCGTCAGCATCGACATCGCCGAGGGCGAGTTCGTCGCCGTGATGGGCCCATCGGGCTCGGGCAAGTCGACCTTCATGAATCTGGTCGGTTGCCTCGACCGCCCTACGCGCGGCGCCTACGCGCTCGGCGGCGAGGACGTGAGCACGCTCGACACGGACGCGCTCGCGAGCGCGCGCAACCGCAACATCGGCTTCGTGTTCCAGAACTTCAATCTGCTCGCGCGCACGCCGGCGATCGAGAACGTCGAGCTGCCGCTGATCTACGCCGGCGTGCCCGCTGCGGAGCGCACGGCGCGCGCGAGCGAGATGCTCGCCCGGGTGGGCCTCGCCGAGCGGCTGCGGCACCTGCCCTCGCAGCTCTCGGGCGGCCAGCAGCAGCGCGTGGCGATCGCCCGTGCGCTGGTGACGCGGCCGCTGCTGATCCTCGCCGACGAGCCGACCGGCGCGCTCGATTCGCACACCAGCCTGGAGCTGATGGCGCTGTTCCAGGAGCTCAACCGCGGCGGCATGACGGTGGTGATCGTCACCCACGAGCCGGACATCGCGCGCTTCGCCGGACGGGTGCTGCGCTTCCTCGACGGCCGCGTCGTCTCCGACGAGCCGAACGCGGCGAATGACGCGCGCGCGCTGCTCGCGCAGGAGGCGACAGCATGAACCTCCTGGCGCTGCTGCGCATCGCGTTGCGCGCGCTCGCGGTCAACAAGCTGCGCAGCGCGCTGACGATGCTCGGCATCATCATCGGCGTGTCCGCGGTGATCGTGATGGTCGCGGTCGGCGCCGGCGCGCAGGCGCGCGTCGAGGAGCAGATCCGCGCGCTCGGTGCCAACCTGCTGCTGATCCTCTCCGGCGCGCGCACCCAGTCGGGCGTAAGGCTCGGCCTGGGCTCGAACTTCTCGCTCGATGAGAGCGATGCCTTCGCGATCAGCCGCGAGATTCCCGGCGCGACCGCAGCGCCCGCGGTGCGCGGCGGCGCACAGATGGTCTGGGGCAACAGCAACTGGTCCACGACGATCTACGGCACCACGCCCGAGTACCTGCCGGTGCGCCAGTGGACGCTCGCCGGCGGGCGCAGCTTCGAGCCCGCCGAGATGTCCGGCGCGGGCAAGGTCTGCATCATCGGCCAGACCGTGGTCAAGCAGCTGTTCGGCGCGACCGACCCGGTCGGACAGACGGTGCGCATCCGGCGCGTGCCCTTCACCGTCATCGGCGTGCTCGAAACGAAGGGCCAGAGCATGATGGGCACCGACCAGGACGACATCGTGCTGATGCCGCTCAACACCGCGCGCAACCGCGTGCTCGGCGCGACCACGCTTGCCAAGCAGCGCGCGGTGAGCGTGATCTGGGTCAAGGTCGAAGACGGGCTCGACACCAACGCCGTGGCCGACCAGGTGCGCGCATTGCTGCGCCAGCGCCACCGCCTGCAGCCCGGGGCGGACGACGATTTCTCGCTGCGCAACCTCGCCGAGATCATGGCAGCGCAGGAGGCCTCGAGCCGCGTGCTGACGATCCTGCTCGCCGCGGTCGCCTCGGTGTCGCTCGTCGTAGGCGGCATCGGCATCATGAACATCATGCTGGTCTCGGTCACCGAGCGCACGCGCGAGATCGGCCTGCGCATGGCGGTAGGCGCGCGCACGCGCGACATCCTCGGCCAGTTCCTGGTCGAGGCGGTGACGCTGTCGCTGATCGGCGGGCTGGTGGGCACCCTGCTCGGCATCGCCGGAGCCTTTGCCGTGGGCCAGATCGCCGGCTGGCGCGTGCTGCTCTCGGGCGAGGCGGTGCTGCTCGCGGTCGCCTTCGCCTTCCTGATCGGCGTGTTCTTCGGCTTCTATCCCGCGCGCAAGGCGGCGCGGCTCAATCCGGTCGAGGCGCTGCGCTTCGAGTAAGCGCGGCGAGCGCATCGCGCGCCGCCTCGACGATTGCGCGCGTCTCGCCGCCCGGCGCACGGCGCAGCAGCCGCATCGAGCCATACCAGGGCATGCGCTCGCCCTGCCAGAGGTAGCGCCAGGTGCCCGCGCCCGGCACCAGCACCCAGACCGGACGGCCGAGCGCGCCGGCGAGATGCGCCATCGTGGTCGGTGCGCACACCAGCGCATCGAGCGCGCAGGCGAGCGCACCCGCTTCGTCGGGATCGGCGGCCACGCCCGGCCAGAAATCGATGCGTGCGCCCGTCCTGCGCCGCATCGCCGCCACCGCCTCGCTGCAGTCGCCCAGCTCGAGCGCTGCGAAGCGCGCCCCGGGCAGCGCGAGCAGCGGTTCGAGCGCATCGAGCGAAAGCGAGCGTGCCGCGCGCAGGGTGCCCGGCAGGCCTCCCGTCCAGGCGATGCCTACGCGCAGGCCCTGCCCCTCGCCCAGGCGCTCGCGCCAGGCGGCGACGCGCACCGGATCGGCGCGCAGGTAGGATGTGCCGGGAAACTCGGCCGCCGAACGCCGCAGCCAGCGCGGCAGGCTGCCCGCGCTGCAGTGAAAGTCGACCGCGCCGAGCGCAGCCCAATCGGGCTCGCGCGAACGGTCGCGTGCGATGACGCGTACCCCCGCAAACGAGCGCGCGAACAGGCCGGTCAGGCGGCGACTGGATTCGAGGATCAGGCTGGCGCCGCAGGCGAGCAGGTCGGGCACGCAGGAAGCGAACATGATCTCGTCGCCGATGCCCTGCTCCGAGCGCACCAGCAGCGTCCTGCCCTCGAGCGATTCCCCCTGCCACTGCGCAAAGGGCGCAGGCGCGCTGCCTGCCGCGCCGGGCACGCGCAGGCGCCATTCGTACTCCTCCCAGCCGCGCGCGAACTCTCCCGCGCCGAGCAGGCTGAGCGCGTAGCCGGCGTGCGTATTGGCGTCGTTCGGATCGGCCGCAAGCGTCTGCTCGTAGGTCTGCAGCGCGCGCGCGGTATCGCCGAGGCACTGGAAGCTGAACGCAAGGTCTGCGCCGAAGCGAGGGTCGCCAGGCCTCAATCTGTACGCGGCCTCGAACGCGTCGTGGGCGGCCCCGAGGTCGCCCAGCTCGCGCAGGGCGATGCCGCAGGCGCGGTGTACCGCGGGATCCGGGCGCGCCTCGAGCGAGGCGCGCAGGCTCGCCACCGCGTCTCGATACAGGGCCTGCGCGCGCGCCTCCTCGAGCGGCGCAGGAATGCGCGCATAGATCCCGCGCGCCGCCTCGATCAGCAGTCCGCCGAGCTCGCGCTGCAGGCCCGGTTCCGGGCTGCGCTCGGCCTCGGCGCGGCCGAAGGCAAGCGCCGGCTCGAGGCCCTGCTCGGCCGCGATGCGCCGCAGGCGCAGCGCCGCGTCCTCCGCCTTTGCCCGCGGACGCCTCAGTCGCCGGATGAGATCGCGCAGCACGAAAAAAAACGCCTCCCGAAGGAGGCGTTGTGACCGAAGACCGGTCTACTCGTCAATCGGTACGGCAGGTTGACGGGCCGTATTTGGTCGGCACCACTTCGCAGGACCAGATGACCGTGTTCGCCGTGGAGTTCCAGCTCGGCGCCAGCGTCACCGTGATGCCCGCGGTGCCCATGATGTTGGCAGCCGCGCCGGTGATCGCGATCGGGCCGTTGATGTCGACCTGCGCCGCGCCGACCTTGCCGCCGGCCTGGATGGTCAACGCTTCGCCGGAGCTGGTCAGGCCGTTCAGGTTCTGCGCCTGCTCGGTCACGGCGGTGCGCGCCGCGCTCGCCGCCAGGATCAGTTCGGACACCTTCGCGCGAATCGTGTAGTCCTGATACGCGGGCAGAGCAACCGCCGCCAGAATGCCGATGATCGCGACCACGATCATCAGCTCGATCAAGGTAAAGCCTCGCTGAATGCGCTTCATTCAAAAGTCTCCTATATGCAAGGGGACTCGAGTGCCCCGTGGCCATAGGTCAGCAGGATGCATGCCAGATTTTTTCATTGCTGCTTCGCAGCATCCGGAAAACGAACGATATCGTTGTCAATCATCACCTTACAAGAATCTGCAAAATGAACGCCCAACGCGCATGGAATTTCGCCACGCGCGCTGCGTGAAGTAGTTGGCAGGGCGCTTTTGCGAGCAGTGACGCGTTGCGTCAGCTGCCGCACAGTCCGAAAAAAAACGCCTCCCGAGGGAGGCGTTTTCGACCGAAAGTCGCTTGTGGCGTCAGTCGGTACGGCAGGTCGAGGGGCCGTATTTCGTCGGCACCACTTCGCACGACCAGATGACCGTGTTCGCCGTGGAGTTCCAGCTCGGCGAGAGCGTCACCGTG